>ENA-OUVC01000092-OUVC01000092.1-marine-metagenome-genome-assembly--contig:-NODE-92-length-63449-cov-4.569968_pt1 | contig 63449 bp, 30 predicted proteins | sample MGYA00248622_ERZ508571 | MGnify/ENA primary metagenome ERZ508571 (study PRJEB26236, sample SAMN06267175) | marine metagenome | isolation source: Columbia River Estuary | place: USA:Columbia River Estuary... | reverse complement strand
CCTGGCCTAGCTGCAACTGTCTTTGCATCTTGCTGACAGCATTTGGTGTCGGCTAAGAAAATGAGTTGTGGGTTTGCAGAAATAATTGCTTCTTGTGAAAGTTGTGGGTAATCATTTCCTGCTTCAGCTAAGTCGGCGATGTTTTGCAAATTGAACTGCGACATGATTTGGCCAACAAAAGTATTTGACGTCACCGAAAAGTAGGTGTTATCAAGTTCATAGAAGTAGCTAATAGGTGCATCTGGTAATGCCATTGAAGAAACTGCGGTCTCAATTTCTGACTTCATCGAAGACACAAGCGCCTCAGCTTCTGTTGTCTTTCCAGTCAACTCGCCAAGTTCTGTAATTTGCCTGTATGAGTCGTCAAAGTTTGTAGCTGCCGCACCAACCCATACTGCGATTCCCAGTTTTTCAAGTTGACTTTGCAGGCTTCCCGGATCGAACGCGATCAACACCGTGGTCGGCTCAAGCGCGGCAATTGCTTCAACGCTTGGCTCATACCCGTCGATCTTGGGTTCAAAAGCATTTGCTTGCGCAGGGAAGTTGCTGTACTTGTCAACTGCGATCAGTTGATCTCCTGCACCAATTGCATAAAGCATTTCGGTTGCCGTTGCAGACAGTGAAACTATTTTGTTTGTTGATACTTCCGGCGCTGCGGTATCGGTGCTGGCTTCAGCAACAGTGTCGGCAACCGTGTTGGATGCCGACTGGTCGCTTGTTCCACAAGCTGCAAAGAGCAAAACCGATGCTCCTACGGCTATAAAAGTGCGGCGTGTTACACCGCGAAAATGACGAATTGAATTCTTTGACATTGTTCTTCCTCCGAAGACTGCTGGAGAAAGAAGAGTGGGTCGAAGGTGGGGTTCTCCCACCTCGCGGACCGCCCTTCCTTCGAGGACTGGTAAACGCATATAGATCAGGCGACCGGACTTGCCTTCCACAGCTTGCGCTGAAAAGTTTTACCGTTGCGGGACAGTGCCGGACTTTTACCGGACTTCGCTGTTTTCTATATCTCACAACTATTGCTGTGATGTGGTGACTATATCAGAGAAAACTCAACTCACAAGATTCGCAAAACGCGAGATGCCCTCAACGATGTCGTCGTCGCCAAGAGCAAAAGAGAATCGCGCATAGCCAGGCGCACCGAATGCTTCACCCGGAACGAAAGCAACCTTTGCCTGATCGAGCACGATGTCGGCCAGATCGAGAGTGGTATGTGCAGTGACACCACCATAGGTGCGGCCAAGCAAACCACGCACTTGCGGGAAGCAGTAGAAAGCACCTTCTGGTTCAAGGCAAGTGACGCCAGCAATGTCGCTCAACATTTTGTGCATTGTTTTTCCACGACGTTCAAATGCTGTGCGCATCATCTTCACTGCTTCAAGGTCGCCACTCACTGCAGCAAGCGCTGCAATTTGTGCAACGTTTGAAACGTTGCTGGTGGAATGAGACTGAAAGTTAATTGCAGCCTTCATCACATCATCAGGCCCAATCATCCAGCCCACGCGCCAACCGGTCATTGCATAGGTCTTCGCAACACCGTTTACGATGACGCATTGGTTAGCAATTTCAGGAACAAGTGTTGGCATAGAACTGAACTGGTGCTTGCCGTACGTGAGGTGTTCATAAATTTCATCGGTAATGACCCAGATGCCGTGCTCCACTGCCCACTTGCCAATGGCCGCGACTTCTTCTGGCGGATACACAGAACCACTTGGGTTATCGGGCGAAACAAACAACAACACTTTCGTGCGCGGCGTGCGCGCACGCTCGAGTTGTTCCACCGTTACACGGAAACCCGTTTCTTCGGTGGTGTCAACAACTACTGGCACTCCCCCAGCCAAAGTGATGGCCTCGGGGTAGGTGGTCCAAAACGGAGCAGGGCAAATGACTTCATCGCCTGGGTCGCACAATGCTGCAAAGGCAACGAACACTGCATGCTTGCCACCGTTCGTCACCATCACTTGGCTGGCCTTGCACGTAAAGCCACTATCGCGCAGGGTTTTCACTGCAATGGCTTCACGCAACTCGGGAAGACCCGCTGCAGGCGTGTAGCGGTGGTTCTTCACGTCGTAACAGGCCTTGGCGGCTGCTTCCACAATGTGGGCTGGAGTAGGGAAATCGGGCTCGCCGGCACCAAAGCCAATGACGTTTTCGCCCTTGGCTTTCAGGGCTTTCGCCTTCGCGTCGACGGCAAGGGTGGCTGATTCGGCAATGGCCGCAAGGCGGGCAGATACGCGCCCGTGTTTTGCTGGAGAGGTCATAGATGTAATGCTTGCACAGTGAGCACAATTTCCCCCCAAACAATTCGCATTCCTCAAGAATTTTTACCAGCCGATGGCCGCTTCGGATGTGGGCCCTCGAAGGTCCGCCCCGAGCAACTCAGCGCCTTTAGTACGCGTGGAGCCCAACTTTTAGGCACTTCCCACAGGCAAGCCCCCATCAAGAACCTCGTGGGTTCTGTGCGCAGTGGCCTGAGTGAATTATTTAACTTGCCTGACGGCTGGGAGATTGTCATGGGCAATGGCGGCTCCACCGTGTTCTGGGACGTCGCCACATTTGGGCTCATTCAAGAGCGCAGCGAGCATCTCGTCTTTGGCGAATTCTCATCGAAGTTTGGCGAAGCCGCAGCCGCCGCTCCCCACCTGGGTCAACCCGTCATTGTTTCTACTGAACCCGGCACGCACCCGGTAGCAACAAAAGAAGATGTCGATGTGTACGCATTCACGCACAACGAAACATCAACTGGTGTGGCTATGAAATTGCAACGTCCTGCCTTTGCCAACGATGCATTAGTAGTTGTCGATGCAACATCTGCTGCAGGCGGGCTTCCTTGGAGCCCGAGTGAAGTAGACGTGTATTACTTCGCACCACAAAAGTGTTTCGCAGCCGATGGTGGTTTGTGGCTTGCTGCATGTTCACCGCGTGCGCTTGAACGCATTAACTCCATTGCAGCATCAAAGCGCTGGTGCCCAGCATCACTCGATCTCAAAATTGCGCTCGACAACAGCGTTGCCAACCAGACCTACAACACTCCAGCATTGGGCACTCTCATTTTGCTCGATGAACAAATTTCTTGGATGCTGAAAAATGGCGGGCTCTCATGGTGTGCGGCACGCTCACAGAAATCTGCAGACCATCTCTATTCATGGGCCGCCGAGCGTTCATGGGCTGAACCCTTTGTGCGCAATGCTGCCGAGCGGTCTGCTGTGGTCGGAACCATCGACCTCACGGGCGTTGAGGCCAGCGACATCAATGCGGCACTGCGCGCCAATGGCGTGGTCGACACCGATTCGTACCGCAAATTAGGGAGAAACCAGTTGCGCGTTGGCATGTTCCCGGCAATTGACCCAGAAGATGTTGTGCAATTAACGAGGAGTATCGACTTTGTGGTGGAACAATTGATCCCATGATTTCCAAAGACGTGCTCACTGCTAGCTGGGACGACATTGCCCCGCTACGTGACCCCGTCTTTCTCATCGCGTTGCGCGGCTGGTTCGACGTATCAAACGCAGCAACTGCAGCCATTGAGTGGTGCGTACAAGAACGCGTGGTCACCATTGTCGGAAGCATCGATCCCGACCCATTTTTCGACTTCACGCATGAGCGACCAGAGGTATATCTCGACGAAGATGAAGAGCGTCAACTGCGCTGGCCCGAAAACGATATTTATGTTGCACGTTTTCCCGAAGGTGCGCGTGACCTCGTTCTTTTGTCTGGAGTAGAACCACACATTCATTGGTCAACTTTCATCGACTGCATTGTTGACGTTGCACAGGGCCTCAAGTGTTCTGCTGTTGTTTCACTTGGCGCCCTTGCCGACCAGGTACCGCACACTCGCCTTCCACCCGTTGTTGGCAGCACAACAAACCCCGATCTCGCACGACGTCTTGGTCTCTCTCAACCGCAATACCAAGGCCCTACTGGTGTCATTGGCGTGATGCAAGAACGATTCGACCGCACGGGCATGCCTGCAGTTTCTTTACGCGTCGGTGTGCCGCACTATCTCACCAATGCTCAACACCCTCGTTCTACAGCTGCACTTTTACGCCACCTAGAACATGTTCTTGGCGTTCCCACCAACCATGGCGCAATCGATGCCGACGTACGCAGGTGGGCTGTTCTGCACGAAGAAGCCGTTGAAGACGACGCGCAAACTTTGGCATACGTACGCATGCTCGAACAACAATTCGATCGTCGCGCCGAAGCGGCAATACCTACAGGTGAAGACCTCGCCGCAGAGTTTGAAAAGTTCCTCCGCGAACAAGACTAACTTTTTTATAGTGTTCTCGGCGCCGTACGTCACGGTAATTGCAACGTTTCGCGCCGAGAAATCGGCTGTCAGTGCGTCAGTGTAAAAGAAGATTATTTCTCGGCGCGTAGCGTCACGAAAAGCGGGACATACGGCGCCGAGAACACTCCAGAATGGTTAGGTGTTGGTGATGGCGCCGGTTTCGGCACCTTGCACGAGCTTGGCGTATTTACCCAGCACGCCTTTGGTGTAGCGCGGTGGGTTTGGTTTCCAGCCCACCTTGCGTGCGGCAATTTCCTCATCGCTCACCAACAAGTCGAGTCGCTTCGTGTGCACGTCGACCAAAATTTTGTCGCCGTCTTTTACGAATGCAATGGGGCCACCATCGGTTGCTTCAGGAGCAACGTGCCCAATACAGAAGCCCCATGTGCCGCCACTGAAACGACCATCGGTAATGAGCGCGCAGTCGGCACCACGGCCGGCGCCTTTCAAAGCACCCGTGATGGCAAGCATTTCACGCATGCCTGGGCCGCCCTTCGGGCCTTCGTAACGAATGACCAATACGGTTCCTGGCTTGATATCGCCAGCAAGAATTGCTGCCATTGCGCCATCTTCACCGTCGAAAACACGTGCAGCACCTTCGAAGTGCAACTGGTCTTTGCTGAGGCCGGCGACTTTCACCACAGAACCTCTCGGCGCAAGCGACCCCGTCAAAATGTTGATGCCACCCTCTGAGTGAATGGGGTCTGATAGCGGGTGCAACACGTCGCCATCGGGTGCAGGTGGATTCATTTCCGCAAGGTTTTCCGCCATTGTTTTTCCGGTGCATGTCATCACGTCGCCGTGCAACAAACCTGCATCGAGCAGCATCTTCAAGACCACAGGCACACCGCCAACGCGGTCGATATCGGTCATGTGGTACTTGCCACCTGGTTTGGTGTCGGCAATGTGTGGAACTTTTGCCGCAATGCGGTTGAAGTCTTCTAGTTCAAGAGGAACTTCCGCTTCGTGAGCAAGAGCAAGGAGATGCAGAACCGCATTGGTGCTTCCACCTAATGCATTCACCACAGCAATTGCGTTTTCAAATGCTTTTTTCGTCATGATGTCGCGCGGACGAATACCAAGACGCAACAAGTTCATCACTGCTTCGCCAGCACGCTCTGCATCGCCTTCACGGCGCGCATCGACTGCTGGAGGTGAAGCAGTTCCGGGAAGACTCATTCCTAACGCTTCCGCAATAGACGACATCGTGTTAGCGGTGAACATTCCGCCACATGCGCCTTCACCCGGGCAAGCATTGCGTTCAATGTCGCTGAGTTCCTCATCGGTAATTGTGCCAAGTGCATGTGCACCGACAGCTTCAAAAACGCTTGTGATGTCGAGCGCTTCGCCATGTAATTGTCCTGGCAAAATAGAACCGTTGTAAACGAAAACAGAAGCAAGATTCAACCGTGCTGCAGCCATGAGCATTGCAGGAATGCTTTTGTCGCAACCGGCAAGACCCACAAAACCATCGAAGCGTTCAGCGTGAATGACGGTCTCGACGCTGTCGGTAATCACTTCGCGGCTCACTAGCGATGCACGCATTCCTTCGTGGCCCATGGAAATACCATCGCTCACCGTGATGGTGCCGAACTCGAGAGCAACACCACCAGCCTTACGCACGCCATCTTTGGCGAACTGCGCAAGTTTGCGCAACGTCATGTTGCACGGCGTTACTTCATTCCACGACGAAGCAATGGCGACTTGTGGTTTCACCCAGTCGTCATCGGTGAGACCCACTGCACGCAACATCGAACGCGCTGGCGCCTTTTGCGGGCCATCGGTGACGTCACGACTACGGGGTTTGATATCGACTGGGGTGCCATCTGCGCTTGCCATAGAGGCAACGCTAGTGGTCAGCCACGCCCAAAACCGAAGAGATGGCTCCCCACCTTGCGCATTTGGATTTCCTCACTGCCCTCGGTGATGCGGTAACGGCGGTGATGGCGATAAATGTGCTCAAAAGGCATGTGCCGTGAGTACCCCACCCCACCACAGGTTTGCATTGCGCGGTCGGCGGCATCGCAGGCCAAACGGTTGGCTCGGTAGTTGCACATGGCAACGAGGTGCGTCACCTCCATGTGGTGCTTGTTGTCGAGCGACCATGCTGTGTAACGCACCATCTGGCGCAACATGGCTGCTTCGGTGTGCAACTCAATGAGCGGGAACTGAATTGCCTGATTCGTGGAGAGTTTCTTGCCCCACGTGATGCGGCTGTTGGAATACTTCACGGCTTCGTTGATGCAGAATTGAGCAGCACCCAAAGATGAAGCTGCTTGACGAATTCTGTTTTCGTGCACGAAGTGTTGTGCGAGTTCCAGACCATGGTCGATGCGGCCGAACACAGCTTCTTCACCCACGCGAACATCTTTCATGCTCACCTCTGCATGGTCTGTTGGCATGTTGAAGGTCCACCAGAAGAAATCGACATTGAAACCTGGTGCGTCGGTGGGAACAAGGAACGCAGAGATACCAACTGGGTCACCAGGGGTGCCACTGGTGCGAGCAAAAATGATGTCGTGGGTTGCATGATGCAGGCCGCTGTTCCAGCGTTTCATGCCGTTAATGACCCATTCGCTGCCATCGCGGTACGCAGTGGTTTCTAAGTACGTGGCATCACTGCCGTGATTGGGCTCGGTGAGACCAAATGCAAGACGCTTTGTGCCTTCCAAGAAACCTGGCATCCAGTTTTTCTTTTGTTCGTCGGTGCCAAAGTCACGCATCATGAGCACAGTTGGGAAGTTGCCCACAATGCTCGACTCGTTTTGCAAATCGTTATGAAGACCCAAGCCCTTTGTGGCGAGATGCTCACGAATAATCGCCATCTCTAGGTTGCTCGCATCACGACCGCCATACTCTTTTGGCAATGCAAGGCGCAACCAACCAGCTGCATCGGCGCGACGGCGCATTTCTTTCAACAGTGCTTCCCAGTCGGCACGAGGCACGCCATCGTTTTCAAAGTCGGTGCGCGCCCATTCGCGACGATGGTCGAAAAAGCGCATGTTGTCGTTTTCAAGCTCAAGTGGCTTGATCTCTTTCTCGATGAATGCATCGAGTTGTGCCAATGTGGCTTGAATTTCCCGAGGTATCTCAAAGTTCATACATAAAGGCTAGGCGAGTTGAGCACGAGCACTATTACCAGCGGGTAGTTAGGGCAAACTAGAGGTGAAGAATACGGCCATACCAGAAGGACTCCATGACGAACTCACCTAGCACCAGCAACATCCAGCGCGTAGGGGTCATCGGATGTGGCCTCATGGGCTCTGGCATTGCCGAAGTGTGCGCTCGAAACGGCCTCGAAGTGCTCATTCAAGAAGCCACTGTTGCCGCCATGGAGGCAGGCCAAAAGCGCCTCGTCACTTCCCTCGACCGCGCACTTGGCGCCAACAAAATTACCGAAGCCGAGCGCGATAGCGCGATGAAGAATCTGCATTTCACCACCGACGTGGCCGACCTTGCCGATCGCCAATTGGTAGTAGAAGCAGTCATTGAAGATGAAACATTGAAGACCAACATCTTCAAGAGCCTCGACAAAGTCATCACCGACGACAACGCCATTTTGGCCACAAACACCTCATCGATTCCTGTCATGAAACTCGGCATGGCCACTCAGCGCCCATCGCAGGTCATTGGCATCCACTTCTTCAACCCTGTTCCCGTCTTGCGCCTTGTAGAACTTGTTGCGTCGCTACTCACTTCTGAAGACACCATCAATCGTTCCACCGCATTTGCAGAAGTTGCTCTGCACAAGCGCGTCATTCGCTCGAAAGACCGCGCTGGGTTCATTGTGAATGCACTTCTTATTCCCTACATCCTTTCTGCAGTGCGCATGTTGGAGTCGGGCTATGCATCGGCAGAAGATATTGACCTCGGCATGGTGGAAGGTTGTGCGCACCCCATGGGTCCATTGCGCCTTGCCGACCTTATTGGTCTCGACACCACTTCTGCAGTTGCTGAAAGTTTGTACACCGAGTTCAAAGAACCTCTCTACGCAGCACCGCCATTGCTTTCTCGCATGGTCGATGCCGGCCTCCTTGGCCGCAAGGCTGGACGCGGTTTTTACGATTATTCAAAGAAATAGAGGCCTTCATGTCTGAACAACAATTCTCACTCGACGCAGAACAAATTGCATTTCGCGAAGTCATTCGCAAGTTTGCTGAAGACAAAATTGCGCCATACGCAGCCGACTCCGACCACAACAGTGCATACTCGTGGGAGTCGTTCAAAGCGCTTCAACAAATGGAACTCACCGCACTCAGCTACCCCGTTGAATACGGCGGAAGCGGTGCATCACTCGTTACCCAATCGGTAGTTGCTGAAGAACTTGCTCGTGTGTGTGCAAGCACCAGCCTCATGTTTCTTATTTCCAAACTCGGCATGTTGCCCGTTATCAACTTCGGCAGCGAAGCATTGAAAGCAAAGTATCTTCCACGTATTTGCACTGGAGAATCACAGGCAAGTTACGGCCTTTCTGAAGCCGACGCTGGCAGCGACGTTGCATCAATGACCACACACGCCGAAAAAGACGGTGACAGCTGGGTCATTAATGGTTCAAAGTGCTGGATCACCAACGCCGGCGTGAGCGACCTCTACACCATCTTTGCTCGCACCTCCGACGACCGCCACCGCGGCATTACTGCTTTTCTTGCAGAAGCAAGTTGGGGCGTGCACGTAGACAAGCTCGAACACAAATTAGGAATTAAGGGTTCACCAACAGGCGTTATTCGTTTCGACAACTTACGCGTACCCGATGAAAACCGTATTGGCGAAGTCGGCGACGGCTTCACCATTGCAATGCACACTCTCGACCGCAGCCGCCCCACTATTGGTGCTCAAGCCGTCGGTATTGCTCAAGGTGCTATCGACTTCGCGGTGAACTACATGAAAGACCGTAAGACCTTCGGCAAGCCCATTGCAGAGCGCCAGGGCTTGCAGTGGATGGTTGCCGAAGCACAAATGCAAGTAGAAGCCGCTCGCACCATGGTGTATCGCGCATGTGCTGCTGTTGATGCTGGTGACCCACACGGCGATTTGTCGCAACTCGGCGCTATGGCCAAATGGTTTGCTTCCGACGTTGCCATGAAAGTCACTACCGACTGCGTGCAACTTCTCGGCGGCTACGGCTTCACCACAGAGTTCCCTGTTGAGCGCATGATGCGTGATGCGAAAATCACACAGATTTACGAAGGCACCAACCAAATTCAGCGCATGGTGATTTCTAAAAAAATCTTTGGCTAAATAGCAAGTGCACCTAGTGATGCAAAATTACAGGAAGCTTGTGTAGACCACGCGACAACATGGTGGGGTGCCACGACAACTCTTCACGAGTGCATGCCATTTCAATACGTGAGAACTTATTCATGAGCGCACCCAGTGCGAGTTCTACTTCAAGGCGTGCCAATGGAGCACCCAAACAGAAATGCAATCCGAAACCAAAGCCCATATGGTTGGTGGGGTTACGTCGCAAATTGAGTTGCCCCGGGTTCTCAAACACGCGCGGGTCGTGGTTTGCTGCAGGGTTTGCAATAAACACGCGCTCACCGGCTGTGAACTTCACGCCAGCGTATTCGTGGTCTTCTTTCACAAGGCGTACCGTTGCACGCGCAGGCCCATCAAAGCGAATGAGCTCTTCCACGGCCATTGGGAAAATGTCGGGGTTTGCACGCAGGTCGGCCATTTGTTCAGGGAATTCCAACAATGCGAGCAAGCCGCTCGTAATGAGGTTTGTTGTGGTTTCATGACCACCGAAAAGCAAAAGCGTGCACGTAGAGATGAGCTCGTCTCGTGACAATGAATCGCCATCTTCGTGCTCAAGCAACAAACTAATGAGGTTGTCTTCTGGATTCTTTTCAAACTTGTTGATGAGCTCCAACAAATAGTTCTTCAGTTCCATCATTCCGCGAGCTGCGCTACGGAAACGATCGGGGTTGTCGTATGCACCAAAAACGAGAGCGGTAATAAGATCAGACCACTCTTTGAAGAGATGACGATCGATGGGCGGCACACCCAGCATCTGTGCAATCACAATGGCCGGCAATGGTGCAGCAAATGACTCCATGATGTCGACAGGAACCCCTACAGGCAATTCTTCGATGAGCGAATCAACCACTTCGGTCATTGCTTGCGTACGCGCACGCACCACGGGCGGAGCGAACACGCGAGATACCAAGCGACGCATGCGCGTGTGATGAGGCGGGTCGAGAAACACCATCCAGTCGGCCAAGATGCCAAAGGTTTCATCGACCTCAGGTGAATTTGCCGACTTCGACACAGCCTGGCGAAATGGTTCAATGCGCGATGCCGTGAGGTGCGGGTTCTTAATGGTTGCCGTGACATCGTCGTAACGCGTAATGATCCACGCTTTGTGCTTGGGGTTCCAGTGAATGGGGTCGTTTTCCCGCAGTTCAGCGAAGTACCCATAAGGGTCACGCACCGCAAAGTCGCACATTAAGTTTTCATCGAATACCGGTGTAGTCATTGCGCCCACTCTTGTTGACAGTTTCTCAAATAAAAAGTGGGGGTGGATTTCTCCGCCCCCACTTTCAGATTTTTACATCTCACAGCGAGATGCATTTAACGAAAATTAGTTACCAAAAGCGTTGATGCCGCTGGTGAAGTCGTACTTGAAGGTGGGGTTGCCTGAGGTGGAACCATCGGCATGCACAATGTGCGACGACTCTCCGGCCCAACCAATGAAGTCGCTCACGGTGAGATCGCCAATGCGCTCTGAACGTGGGTCGGCCTCAGCATGGTTTTGCAACAACACATCGGTGTCGCTTTCAAAAATTCCCAATGATTGGAAACCTTCTGGGCAATCGCTGAATGGCGTGTGGAAAGAACCAGCAGCTTCATACGAGAACATGCCGGTTTCAATGCGGTTGTCGCCTTCGCGGTAACCGAAGTAGCCCTTTACTGTCCATGCCATTGCACGGCAGATGTGAAAGTGCGATGGGAAGTCGGGCGCACCCGGATCCATCTTGAAACCGTAAGCAACTGTGTTCGTTGGAACATGCACGGTGAGAACTTTGAAGTACGAACCATCTGCAACTTCAACCCAGTCAATGTCATTGCTCTGAATGTCTGCAGTAATTTTCTCGAGTTTTGCTAAGCCGAGTGGCATTTTGACCCCCAAATAGATTGTCGAACCTGACAAGAAAACGTTACCACACGATCGTTTGGTTTGGAAAGGGCTAGTTTCCTGCCACCCGGCGGTCCATATTTACCCAATACGGCTCGCGCAGCACCTTGCGCTGCACCTTGCCCACGGGGCTTTTCGGCAAAGGAGTGGTCTGGAAGAACACTTCAGCCGGTTTCTTGTATGAACCAAGGGCGTCAGCGCACAATTGGCGAATATCGTCGGCAGAAACTGCTGCCCCCTCCACTACAACACAGCACGCAGCTGGGCTTTCTCCCCACCGGTCGTGAGGAATGGCGAACACGGCGACCTCCACCACATCGGGGTGGTTCAAAATGACATTCTCTAACTCAGCAGGCCAAATGTTGAACCCACCAGAAATAATCATGTCGTCTTTGCGGTCGAGGACGTAGAGATACCCGTTGGCATCAATTTTTCCGATGTCGCCGGTGAGAACAAATCCATCACTCGTCATCCGCTCGGCAGTGGCAGCATCATTTTCCCAAAAGCCCATCATTTGCCCATCGCAATGAACAGCAATTTCACCTTCTTCGCCAAGTTCTAACACTCGTGTGGAATCTTCAGGGTCGCGGATTTCTAAATACGCAAATGGCAAAGCACGCCCGGCTGATCGCAATGGTTGTGACCCTTCTACCGTGGAAAACCACTCGGCTGGCCCCATCATGCACACCGGTAAAGCTTCCGTTTGTCCGTATCCCTGGTACAGCACATCGCCAAACACGCTGCGTGCAAGTAGCGCTGTTTCATCGGCAATGGGCGCACCACCAATTTGAATAACTTTGAGTGACGACATGTTGAGTGATTTTGATAGTGGGTTTCGCGCAACAGCATTGAGCATTGCTGGCACCATGAACATGTAGGCAATGCGATGATCTGCAATGGCGTGCAAAGTTTCATCGGCATCGAAATGATCGAGCAACACATTTGTTCCACCCGACAACCAAGTAGGCGTATACAAATATCCAGAGCCGTGGGAAATAGGCCCGACATGCATACACGCATCTCCTGCTTCCATTGGCGGGAAGTTGTAGAACCAGTCACGACCAGCAGCAATCCACGAACGATGGGTGTAGGCAACTCCTTTTGGCAAACCTGTTGTGCCTCCCGTATGGCGAATGATGTACCAGTCATCTGGTGATACTTCAACCATCGGGTCGATATCGGAATGACTCGCTAACCAGGTTTCATATTGTGCATCGCGCACGACAACATGTTTTAAGTGTGGAAGTCGTAGTGGCATATCGCGTACTTCATCGGCGTACTTCTCTGCCACTACTACTGCCTTGCACGACGTGTGCCCCAACATGTGTTCATGACTCTCTAAAGAGTTGCGCGCATACAACGGCACTCGCACCAAACCTGCGATGGCGGCACCTGCAAAAAAATCTTGAGCGTCAATGCAGTTGTCTTCAAGTACACCCACGCGATCGCCTGGCTGTAGCCCCAATGCCAACAATGCATTCGCCATTTGCACGCCACGTCGCCATGCTTCGCCAAAGGTCAACGAACGTTCACCGTGGACAATGGCAACACGGTGCGCATTGAACCTTGCAGACTGACGCATAAGCCCCGTCACTGTCATTCCTTGTGCCTGCATAGTGGAGTCCTTTCCCCTGACCCTTCTAGGATAACCAAACGATCGTTTCATTTCGCACGAATGAAGCACAGCGTAAGACCTAGACTTTGAAAAGAAAGGGGTGCTATGCCACGGCCAAGTAGATGGAACGAAATTATTGAAGCTGCGGCCGAAGCATTTCGCACCAACGGGTTCGCCGCCACATCACTCGAAGACATTGCCTCGGCAGTGGGAATGTGGAAAGGCAGTCTGTACCACTACATCAATTCAAAAGAAGACTTGCTCTTTGCTGTTGTTCGTGGGCCTGCGGAAGAAATTCTGAATCAACTGCGTGAGTTGTCTGATACCGATCTTCCCCCTACCGAAAAAATTCGTCGTGCCACACGTTCACACGTACAAATTCTCAACAGCAACTTCGTCTACGCCTCTGTCTACCTGCAAGAAATTGCTGGCCGGCGAAAGCTTCCCGAGTGGACCGCAATGGATCGCGAATATCTCGACTTGCTCGAATCCATCGTGCGCGAAGGAGTAGAAAGCGGTGAGTTTTCTGCAGTCACAAATCCGCGCGTTGCCACCCTCGCGCTCATTGGTTCTTTGAACTGGCTCACGCACTGGTACCGCCCGGGCGGAACACTCCATGCCGATGAAATTGCCGATCAATTCTGCGATCTTTTTCTCGGTGGCCTCATCACGCGAAAAACTCAAGCAAGTCGCTCACAAACAATTACCCCAATAAAAACCACAAAACCGCGGGCGAAACGCACCGCCTAATTACTCGCTTCGAATGGAAGACCAACATGACTGACGTATGGATTATTGGAAGTTACAGCACCGCATTTCGCAAGCGACCCGACGACTCTTTGAAAACAATTGCCCGCGAGTCGTACCTTGGCGCATTGGGTGATGCTGCTTTCGAAAATGGCGACGACATCCAATCGGCGTGGTTTGGTAACTGCCTCATGCATACATGGGGCCAAGGTGGCATTCGCGGCCAGGTGTGCTTTATGGAAATGATTGACGAAGGTCTCTTTCCACAACGTGTACCCATTACCAACGTAGAAGGCGCATGCGCAACCGCCTCTATGGCATTGCAAGGTGCCGCCAAAGACATTCGCAGCGGTGAAGTGCAGGTGTCGCTTGCCGTTGGCGTTGAGAAGATTTACCGGCCAGGTGCCGACACCAACCCTGCAGAGCGGCAAATCATGTTCGACTCGTATTACTCAGGCGTCGACAACTTCGACCTACCACGCCTCTTCGATGAATACGAACGCGCTGCAGCATTTGCGCAATGTTCATTCGACAAAGGCGAAGGCCACACCATCTTCATGGAGACCTACGGCATTCAAGCAGCCGTGCACATGAAGCAATTTGGCACCACGCAACGACAAATTGCTATTGCGGCCGCCAAGAACCACAACTATGCAGTACATAACCCGAAGGCTCAATACCGCTTCCCTATGACTGTTGATGAAGTGATGAACGATCGTCCTGTTTCATTTCCTCTCACCCGCGCCATGTGTGCCCCCATCGGCGACGGCGGAGCTGCTGCCGTGTTGTGCAGTACCGACTACTTAAAATCTCTTCCTGCCAATGTGCAAGCTCGCGCCATTAAGTTGAAAGCAACAGCACTCACCGGCGGCAAATATCGCAACCTCGACGAACCGTCGCTCTCGTATCACGCAGCACGCAAGGCCTATGCCGTTGCCGGCATTTCACCAAGCGATGTAGATGTGGCCGAAGTGCACGATGCAACAGCATTTTGTGAGATCTACCAGTCAGAGATGCTTGGCTTTTGCGATATTGGCAAGGGCGGTGCATTTGTGGAATCGGGCGCAACTGGCCCTGGCGGAACTGTTCCTATCAACACCTCTGGCGGGCTCGTGTCGAAAGGTCACCCTGTTGGCGCCACTGGCTTGTCGATGGTGTATGAGTTAGTAACTCAATTGCGCGGCGAAGCCGGTGAACGACAAGTGCCCAATGCGCGCATTGGTCTTGCAGAAAATGGTGGCGGCGTTGTTGGGCTTGAAGAAGCCGCTTGCGCAATTACCATTTTGGAACGCTGCGACTAACTACTACAGGGAAGCGAGCAGCAACCCCAGGCTTTTCGTTACTTCAACCAAGCGTTCTGCCTTTGTAGAAATATCGTTGATATGTGACATGTCGATATCGGTGACCGCCACGATCATGTCGTTTTCCCACCACAAATTGATGCCTGCGAATTTGGCGTTCACGGTGTTGAGCTCGGCAAGAAGGTCGGCGCTGCACAACACCTCGCGCGCAATAACGGTAGATAAACGACACACAGGCGTGATGCCGCCGTGCATGCTGGCGCGTATTTGTGCCCCAGCGATTACGAACTCGGCTGCTGTTGCTCCGTCGTTGATGTATTGAATGTTGGCCACACGTAATGCGCTCCACAATGCACCGCTCCACGCAGCCGCGACTGGGTCGACAAAGAGAGTAGTGAGGCGCCATTCATTGCTCACCAACGTGCAACCGGTTCCACCTTCAGCATCGACGTACATGGTGATGTCGGGGTCTTCGCTGGTGTCTAAACAATTCAACGCCATCATTGCGTAAGAAATGGTGCTGTGAAATTGTGCGGTGCCTTGAGTATGCGCAGGAAGAGTGGCCGTGCTGCGACCGAAACCATAGCGAGTCCAGTCGGCATGGAACTTCACTTCGCTGTTGTCGATAATGCACCAAATAGGAGGCCCGTAATCGGTGAGGCGAAACCCGTGTGGCACAGTACGTGCACAATGCAAAACATCGCGCAGACTTTGCGCGTTGACCGTTGCAGTACATGCTGCAACTTTGCCGTCCCACCATTCAAGTGGCGTGTCGGTGGGGAGATCGAATACAACAGACCCACGCGGTGTTTTCACCATGAGCGATGCTTCATCGACACAACTCAACACCGCATTGTCGGAGCCAGTTGCCAGCTCGGTGCCAAAGTCGGCAACACGTGGAGACACGGGAAGCGCAAAGTCGGGGCAACCAGGAACTTCTTCTCCGTACAACTCAATATGCATAAACGGGGTTTCGTAATGCCAGCTGCGTTTACTGTTTTTGACAACGAGCCAAAGTGAATGCCCCTCGACGTCGGAGATGCTGAGCGCACTCACATATGACCACAACCGCCACCACTCGTGATAGGTGATTTCTTGTGGGTAGGCCGCAAGCGCCTCGGTTCCCCTCACGAACCGACCCGCGGGTGATATTGCGACGCGGGGTATGGCGGGTCGTGAGGAGCTGTAACAGGGGTGAACTGGCCAGATTGGGCCTCGTAGTGGCTCTCTTCGGGTTCTGGTTCCACTGGGGGGAAATACGACCGCCCGCGTTCGGCGTGGGCAGCGAGGTCTTCGAGAAGATTGGCTAAACGCGATGCGTCGGCGAGGCCGACCGCATGGAAAACCACCTGGCCATGGTCGGAATCGACACCCACCCAGTCTTCGCCTCCTGCCACCTGCGGACGAATGCCCAGGTCGCCGAGCGCCCTCTTCAAACGCCGCACCACCACCAAAGAGTTGTCGGAATTCACCTATTGAACCCACCTTTCTGCGTATGCATCATGACGAAAGGGTGTGACACGGCGGTCGCATTCGCCCCCAAGGCATGCAAACCACTAATTTCTCTACAAGGCCTATTTTGTGAGGCCATTTACACCACATTCGACAACTACCACAGGGGACATCATGTTTAATTTCACGGGAAAGACAGTGCTCATTACCGGCGCTTCCTACGGCCTTGGCGCAAGCTTCGCTGAAGGCTTCGCAGCAGCTGGTGCCAACTTGGTGCTCACTGCTCGCTCAAAAGACCTTCTTGAAGCAACTGGCGAATCATGCCGCAAACTTGGCGCCAAAGTGTTGTGCGTTACCGGCGACGTTTCAAAAGAAGACGACGTGAAAAGAGTTGTCGCAGCCGGCATCAAAGAATTCGGCGGCATCGACACACTCGTCAACAACGCAGGTATCTCTGACGTATTAGGAATTGGCGCCGAGCGCTTCCCTACCGAAACATTCGACAACATCATGGCTGTTGACCTTCGTGGTGCATTCCTTTACATGCGTGAAGTTGGCTTGCACATGCTCATGAAAAAGAGCGGCAACATTGTCAACATCTGCTCCATCATGGGTAGCGGCGCAAACGAAATGAACATCATTGCCTACACCGCTGCAAAGGGTGCGTTGCGCAATATCACACAACAACTTGGTTGCGAATGGGCCGACCGTGGCGTGCGCGTGAATGCTGTGAGCCCTGGCTTCATCATTACGGAAATGACACGTGCTGCTCTTGAAGGCATGGGCATGGATAAGTGGATCGCTTCACGCACACCAATGCGTCGCCTGGGTGAAATTCCAGAAATCGTTGCACCAGTGATGTTCCTCGCTTCCGATATGGCCGGCTACATCACCGGCCACGACCTCTTGGTTGACGGTGGCACCAACGCAGGTAACGGCTACTACCAATTGCAGCCAATCCACCATGCATGGAACGGCGACACCGCACCAATGGCACCAGGCGCATACCCTGGTCTCTTGCCACGACCAGAATGGGCAAACCCACTTCTTCCAGGTATTCCAGGAGTGCATTACCCACTTCCTGAGTAAATACGCCAACCCATGTTTCATGGGTGCGCTACCTTCACATTGTGGGGAAAAAGAAGAAGCCAAATGCTTTTGAAGAGGCACTTTCCGAACTGCGCAAAGTAGTTCCGGCAAGTGCCTCTTCGTATGTTGCCCCAGCAGCCAAAGTCAAAGAAGAACAGCGCATTGTGACGGCCGAATTCTTACGGCGCAACGACGATGGCTCATGGGCTTGGGAAGAGTTCAACGGCGGACTCACCGGAACTCTCAGCCCAGAGTTCTCAGCAACCCTGGGCACACTTCAAGAGTCCGACACCGTGCGGTTGCAAGTAAGCATTACTGCCACCATGTGCATTGTGGAACTAATTGTTCCGCGTTCATTGCGCCAACTGCCCGACAAAGAACGCCGCGAGCGTGTACGCGAAGTAAAACGCCGCCACGCACCTCCTCCTGTGCCACAAAAGAAAACACATTTGCACTCTGCTCCCCCTCCAGGAACACGCCACATCATTCGTGCCCGCGTTACAGCACTCACGGAAACTGGTTTCACATGGCAAGCCATCGACGGCTCTGAAACCATGACCTCACGTTCACCACGTGCGCACGAGTTAGAAGTTGAGCAGAAAATCAACGTGGTGCTCGAAGACCTCCGTGGGCAACTTTCCTTCGTCGATTTTGTGGCGCATACTTTGCGCACAACACAACACTCACTCGGCGAACTCACGCTCGACGCAATGTACGTTCTTGAACCTGGCGACATTGTCGATGCGTTTCTTGAATTTTCCGGAATACCCGGAGCACACGATGCAGACCGCATTGGCAAAACACGTCCCGCTGTTTTTATCGGAAAGGTGAACACCAACACCCTCTTGTTGCGCGGCCTCACCGATGGCACTGGGTCTTATGGCCAGCGAGCAGGAAACATTGCTATTCGCGACTGGCAAGAAGCTGGCCTCAAAAAACCCAGCGTGGTGCAGGAAAAAGCACAAGAGGTCGACATTGCCGATGTATGGGTCACCCGTGGCAAACTCAGCGCATTCGACCGCGCCGCCCTTGGGGTGAGATAACTCCCCGAGTCACAACGCCCCAGGCTCATCGGCAAGACTATGTCTATGGGGGAAATTCGTGTTACATCACCGCTTCTCGGAACGGTCATTGCTGTTCATGCGACCGTGGGCAGTGCCGTTGCTGCGGGCAAAGATCTCATTGTTATTGAATCAATGAAAATGGAACACCCAGTATCGAGTGATGTTGATGGCGCCGTTGCGTCTGTACACGTCGCAGTGGGTGACACCGTCGAAGAAGGGCAACTACTTCTCACCATCACACCTGGAATTGTTGCAAGCAAAGTTGATACCGAGCAAAATGCACCCGCCGCAGAACGACAAGACCTCGCGCGCTATCAAAAGCGCCGCAATCTCACCGCCGATGCCGCACGACCTGAAGCGATGGCGAAGCGGCACGCACGCGGCCAGAGGTCGGCTCGTGAAAATATTGCCGACCTCGTAGACGAAGGTTCATTCCAAGAATTCGGGAGTTTCGCTATCGCTGCTCAGCGTCAGCGTCGCACCTTAGAAGATCTCATTGCCAATACACCCGGCGATGGCTTGGTGGGAGGAATTGCCACCATCAATAGCCACCCGTGTGCAGTTGTTTCCTACGACTACACCGTTCTTGCCGGCACGCAAGGTCTGCTGAATCACATTAAGAAAGACCGACTTTTTGCACTCATTGCAGAGTTGCGCTTGCCTGTCATTCTTTTTGCCGAAGGTGGCGGAGGTCGCCCCGGCGATACCGACTCACCCGGAGTCACTGGCTTGCATACCATGGCCTTTGCGCTCTTCGGACAACTCTCGGGTCTTGTTCCCATGATTGGCATTACTTCTGGTTACTGCTTTGCAGGTAACGCTGCCCTATTGGGTTGTTGTGATGTCATCATCGCTACAGAAAATTCAAACATTGGCATGGCAGGCCCCGCCATGATTGAAGGCGGAGGGCTGGGCAAAGTTGCTGCCACCGATATTGGCCCTATTGACGTGCAAACCAAAAATGGCGTGGTTGATATTTGTGTTGCCGATGAAGCAGCAGCTGTTGCAGCGGCAAAAAAGTATTTCAACTATTTTGTGCAGCCACGCACAGCAGCGCAACCAGGAAACGAAATGGCACTGCGCAATGTTGTTCCTGAACAGCGCACGCGCATTTACGATGTGCGACAAGCAATTGAAGCAGTTGCCGATGGCGGGCAATTCCTCGAACTTCGCTCTGCTTTTGGAGTTGGCATCGTCACCGCGCTTTTGCGCATTGAAGGTTTTGCTGTAGGGCTTCTTGCCAACAACCCTGCACACCTCGGTGGCGCAATCGATTCAGATGCAGCCGATAAAGCCTCACGATTCATTCAACTATGCGACGCACACGATCTTCCTATTGTCTCGTTGTGCGACACACCAGGTTTTATGGTTGGCCCCGAAGCAGAAGAAACAGCCCAAGTACGCCACTTCAGCCGCATGTTTGTTACTGCGGGCAGCATCACTGTTCCTTGGCTCACCGTGGTTTTACGTAAGGGCTATGGCCTTGGTGCACAAGCAATGGCAGGCGGCAGTTTCCACGCCACATCGTTCACGGTGTCTTGGCCAACGGGTGAATTCGGCGGCATGGGTTTAGAAGGCGCGGTGCGACTTGGATTCAAAAAAGAACTCGATGCCATTGCCGACCCAGTTGAACGCAAAGCACTAGAAGACAAACTCATTGCAAGTGCCTACGAACGCGGCAGCGCACTCAACATGGCTTCACACATGGAAATTGATGAAGTCATTGACCCGGCCGATACGCGCATGCGCATTGCTGGCATGTTACGCAGTTACCCGCCTACCCCACAACGCACTGGCAAAAAACGCCCCATGATTGATACGTGGTAACTATTCCGCATCAGGTTTAAAGAGTGAATTCAAAAGTCCATCTGCAGGTAGCGGAATGAGTTGAGCATTCACTTCAAGTTGGCTGGCAGTTTTATCGTCACAGAATTCACATGCAGAACCACCTTCACGCGAAATGAGCGGCGTGAGTTCAATGGTTCCTGAAGTTCCCGACCAACCACCTGTTGCCTGCCCTGGGGTAACAGCACCTTCAAGGTAGATCCATGTTTCTTTTACAGGGTCAACCACTACTCGCGACAATTCGTCGGGAAAGTTGCTGTCGTACACGATGATATTGAATGTTCCATCTGCGGAGCGAGTAACACCGACAGGCAACAGCGCATGACCAGACGACTTGGTGTAAATACCCATGGTGGCAAAGACGCCCTTACGCAAACCTCGCAAGGTTCCGTCGAGCACACCTTTAATTCCTTTTTCACGAATAATTGTGGTGTCGGCAACAACCTTCGGAGAAAACTGTGTAGCCCACCAATAGTTAATTTGCTTCAACAACTTTGGGTCGTTGGGGTCGAGGTCAGATACCGACTTTGCACCGGGCTGTAGGTCTTCCAATTTCACTGCGCCTGCTGCCAAAAGTGCACTCATCACCACCATGCCTTCACAACGACCGCCAGCAACCTGCTTGTTGAGTTTGTCGAGTTGTGCTTGTGATTCAGTTGTGAGCACACAGTTTGCTGCTACGCCAGAAATGCATACATTTGCTGCGCCAAAAAGTGTGACAAATTCATCGGCATTAAAGGTGTCGCCTGTGTATTGATAGCTGCCCCAGTTGGCGAAAGAAAACTTACTGTCTTGGCGATACCCAGAGTCAACACACAATTCTCCAGAACCAAATTCACTTGGTGCAGGGCCAGAACAAGAAACATCTGATGTTTTTGAGCCGGCCTTAGCCGCAGAAGGTGTTTCCACGATGAGGTCGGCCAAGGCAGCCTGCGCATCAACTTTTCCACCACCGCTTGCGGCTCCTCCACCACATGCCACCAGCAAGATGCTTCCCACCATGACAGCTGAGCCCAATTGCACCCAGGTTTTACTCCGCGACATGATCATCCCTTAACCGGAGTGCCGGCAGATGCCTTTTTACGCAATTCCTCGTGGATCGCAATAGCGGTATTGAGACCCTCCGAGTATTTACCAGGAACCATGCGCGCAACTTCCTCAGGAGTGAAGCTCATGAATTCCTTGAAGGGAAGCTCTGATGGCAACATTGCTTCCAAGCTTGCCGAACCTGTGTGTGAGCCAATGAACATTGCTTCACGAGCAGAGTTCAATGGGTCGAGCATAAAGTTGATGTAATCGTAAGCAGCCTCTTTATGACGAGCGCCCTTCACGATGCAATAAGTGTCCATCCACAATTCAGTTGTCGGGGCACCTACTCCCCACTTCCATTTGCTCACATCTTGCCCTGCTTCTTGGAGAGCCAGCATGGCACGACGTGCATCGCCATTGAATGTCTGAGAGAGCGCATACGGGGTGTCGAGAATGACGCCTTGTGGCGCAGAGTCGAGACCGCTGAGATGAGGTGCAAGTTCATTCAGCAAGAAGTTCTTGCATGCAGCCATTGCTTCTTCGTTGTCGTTGTCCCACTCAATTTCATTTGCCCAGAAGTACAACCCAGTGGAGTTGATTGGAGCATCAATAATTGATGTCTTACCACTTGCTTCACCCTTCGCTGCTTCAACAAATTCTTTCCACGTTGTGATGGGCTTTGTTACAACAGTGGAGTCGTACAACCAGCCCACGGTGCCCCAGGCCTTGCAAACGGAGTAGGTATTTTTCCTGTCCCATGGCTGATCGGTGTATTGGGCATCGAGTTGATTGAAGTTAGGAATTTTTGTCAAGTCGAGTTGTTCAAGAAGTTCGCGTCGCACCATCTCAGGAATGAACATTCCAGTTGGCACAACGACATCGAATCCACTCTTACCATTTGCTGCCGTGAGCTTGGCAATGAGGTCTTCAGTAGAGTTGAAAATGGCTACTGTTGTGTCGCCCCATGCGGCCAAAAGTTCTGGGTCGGTGTAGTCGGCCCAGCTGTAAAGGTTCAAACGACGCTCGACCAATGTTGATGCAGTTGGTCCTGTGCTGCCGTAATAGTTGTACACCTTGTCGCCGCAACTTGCGAGCGCTGCAGCAGCAGCTGTTGCACCAATTGCACCCAAGAATTTACGGCGAGACATTGCTGCTTGGAGCCGCTCGTTAATGCCTTCGGCTACCGATTCATGGGCAAGAATTCTGATGGGTTCACGATCTTTTGACATGCTTAAATACTAGTTCACACAGATCTGTTACTCAACAAATATGGTGTCTATTTGGTCAGCCATCAACCACATCCAAAGTTGTCTGGACATCACAAACGACAGGGTTGCTGCCAGCAAAATGACCGCTAACAACAACCCTGTTTGTTCATGTATTTTCTCGAGTGAAAATCTCTTATCTCAAACCGAAGTAATAACCATTCAGGTTGACCCAGATATTTCCAGGGTTGGTGTTGAATCCAATACCAGCGTTGATCCACCGATACCGACCACCCCAACCACAAGACATGTACCAAATCTTCCACCATGTGCCGAACCAGGTTCGGTACCAATAGTAATCCCACCAGCAACTTGGCCAACTGGCGTCTAGGTAGGCAGATCCACTCACAGAGACGGACACGAATGGCGCCCAACTTGTGATGGTGATTGATGAGGACCAAGACGCACCGAACCAGAACTGTGCGATACCAGCGTAAACATAGGTGCTCCAACTCCCTGATCCAGCTGATGCTGTGAATTGGAATGAACCATTTGCGTTGATGTACCCGTACACGCGGAAGTTGATGCCCGTTCCCGGCATAGTGAGATAGGCATCTATAGTCATGTTGTTGTTGCTGATGTACAAATACCCATACGCACCCACAACACGCAAGTTCATATAAACATAAATTGATGCGTTGAATGAACCGTTAGCACCTACCCACATCGCACCTGAACCAGAGACGATGCCCCCAACGTTGACAGACACATCGACGTACATACCCGACTGACCAGGTTCGTTCGAGATACGGAAGCTTCCGCTACCAGCAACTCCTGCAGCATTGAGCGCTGCTGAACCGCGCATTGTGAAGCGTGTTGTGGAGCCGCTCTTGTAGAAGTTTCCACTGAACCCAACGTTCACTGCACCCATCACAGTGATATTGGAACTCATGGAGAAGCTCCAGTTGGATCCGCTCTTGGATCCACTCACACTCACTGATGCACCAAATGCCACCAAGCTCAAACTTCCCGAACCCGTGAACGAGAAGTTTCCAGCAGTATCAAAGGAACCTCCTACGTAAACGGTTCCACCAACATCGCCCGAGCCGATGGCGAACGATGCATCGAATTTCCCGTAGACCACGCCTTGAGCTCGCCCAATAGCGACGTTGCCAGCGGCTCCAAAGCCACCGAGGTTCATGCCAATGTTGGTAGCCGCGAAACGGAAGTCACCAGCTGCAGCAGTAACCGATTGGCCTGCACTGTTGATGACGTTGACACCTGCCCCCGCCTGCCATACCACCTGGCCACTAACTTGAGCAGAGAAGACTCCGCCCACATTCACGGTTCCCACAAGGGATGCTTGATTACCGTCAATTCGACCCGTTGCCGTACCGAGGGCGTAACCCGCCACCGAGGCAGTCGCGTTAAAGGCAATCGTTGGGGCAGCACCCTTTGTGTAGGCGATGTTGAATGTTCCATCGAGAGTGACCGAGTTTGCAATTGTCCGTCTTGTTGTCAAGCTCGCAGAGAGTGACTGCAATTGATAGTTGGCCATTTGCATATTGAGCGCAACCTTGCTCGGCGCACCCAGAATATTGAAGTCACCCGAGGCCACGATGTTGGCAACACCTCTCAATGGCTTCAAATTGATGGTGAGTTGTGCACTGTTCACTTCAAGTAGTGAAGGAACAATAACGAGTTGGCTAATTGAACCGGTCATGTCGAGGAATGGCCCGTCAGTGAGGTTCGCTCCTGCTTTACCACTCACCGCCACCTTGGTATTGCCGATAGTGACACCACCTGCAAATGAGATGAAGTTCTCTGTTGGCGAGACTTTGATACCCATGCGGGTCTCGTCAATTTTTACTGCTCCAACGTTGAAAGAGCCAACGGACATGTCGGCAACAAGTGAGAACGGACTTGAACTGATGCGAGCATTCACCGACACATTGGTTCCGAAAACGGTTCCAACAAAGCCGGCAGAGACACCTGGTTCTACAACTACGTTGCCTACCGTGCACCCAATTGGAGCAATGGTGATGTTCATATACGTTGACGTGAGTGCACCTCCAGCAATACTTGCAACCTTGGCAGTACCAGCAGAGATGGTCTTTTTGTCAGCGCCCAATGTTCCGGCCTGCAATTGGAAGCATGGCTTAGAAACATCGATGTTTGCAACAAGGCGAACTGCGACTCCCGCATCCATGTTTAAGAGCGAACGCCATGACGACGGCAACTGCGCTGTTGCGGCAATGCCGAGGCTCGGCAAAGGCATTGGTGCAGTGAGAGTGATACCGACTTGGATGGCAGCTTCAGTAAGTGTGAGTTCACTAATACCAAATGCATTTGTCCATGCAAATGGCTTGCCCGTTTTCTGATCGGTTCCAAGGCTCATACTCAAACTGATACTTGTGGGAGTGACTGTTCCACGCATCTCAAGTGGAATAGGTGTTTCATTTGCTGCACCCGTGAGCATTTCGGCTTGGCCGATCAAACTCATCGATGGTGTTGGCAAACCACTCACTTCAAAACCAAGTGCAGTGAAGCGCATTGAAGAGCCACCCGACTTGTACATGAACCAGTCATTAGGCGTTGGCAGCATGATCTTCATTGCTGGCAACTTGCCACCCGCTAGGTCTTTGAGCGGAATAGTGATGGGCACATTGGTCAAGTTCGGTTGCTTCAACATCTCGCGCAACCAACTTGGAACATTGAAACTGGCAATGAGCACTGGTGTTGCTTTAGCGATATTGAGTTTCCCTAAATCTTCAGCTCCCGCCAAGACAACACCCGTTGCGTCGTACGATGACAGCGCGAAAGAAGCCTTCGATAACGTCATTCCCGGTACGGGAGTCCAATCTTTCATTCCCGCTGTAATGAGAACGCCCTTTGAGCTAAACGCAGCGCCCATGCTCAAGGTAGTACCTAACAAATTCGAGCTACCCGATACCCCAGCTGTCACGCCAGCGGCTTTTGTAAATGCAAGCGAGAAGCCTGGTTTAGTGATGGTGACACCAGACGCAAGGTTGATATCTGCAGTGAAGGTTGCGCTCAGACTTGCTTCGCCCTTATTGAAACTGCCCTTCACTTCAGTAGGCCCTGTGAATCCATTTCCAAGATCAACAAAGAGTTTTCCTTGTGCTCCGAAACCAATGTCACAAGGTGTGCCGATGTTGCAGGTTGCGTTAATGAGAACGCCAGGTTCAGTGATTTTCAGGCCAGGGAATGGCACATAGTCAGTGCTGGACTTAAAGCCGATACTCATCGTTTTTACATTGTCCTTGCGGACCACGGTTCCCGTCACGCCCTTTAACGGAATGGAGAAGCCACTAAATGGCGTCCATGATGCCGTTGAGTTTTCAGGCGTTGCAACCACAAATTCGTAATTCGTTGCACTTGTGTAGTTCAAGGTAAATGGCATCACGAGTGGACCAGTATCGGTAGCCACCGACAGTTGCCCACTACCCTTCACCGGACCAGTCGTTGTACCACCCATGCGGATATCTAAACGATCAATCATGACGCCCTTGATTACCTCAACAGGCGAGACGACCTTTGCAACAAGGGCATACTCCCAAGGCTTTGAACTTGCAGGCCGTGAAATGGATCCGTCAATCTCAACTTTGTCTGTCTTAAATGCTGCCGTCATGCTCAATGCACCCGTGGCAAAGGTCCATGAACCGGAAATAGAAACGGGTCCGAATGTTGCAGTACCCGTCACTTCTTTGATCATCTCTGGCATCGGAAGCGAGAAGCTCAGACGTGGCACGTTGAGACCAAGATTAATTGAAGGCAAATTGAGGTTCGGCAAACTTGGCGACCAGTTAATGGAAGGAATGCTGATTGATGGAGCCTTCAACATCCAAGCAAACTTGCCAATATCGAAGTCGTAGTCAAAGCCTGGCAATTTGAACTTCGGAAATACACATTCCATCAAAACACCAGCACCGAAGGTCACTTCGCAAGTTGTTTTTGTACCAAACAGTTCTACTGTTCCCGACAATTTTGCCGTAACAGAAGGTTGAGTCGTCTTAGTTGGTGTTGTGGCTGCTGATGTACCAGTTGCAGGAGCTTTCACTGCAGGAGGAACCGTGAGCACAATGGTCGGTGAGGTCAACTTGACATCGGGTGAAAAGACCATGTCTGAGAACTTGGCAGTGAAGACAAATACACCAGCACTGTCGAGGTTTGCTTCAACTGCAATGCTGCTTAACGAGTCGATACCAATATCGAACCCGAGAGTTCCTTTCACGTTGAATGTTGTTATGCACTTGGCACCTGTTGCACAATTAAATGCAGCGTTAGCAGTCACTTTTTGTATGGTGATTCCAGAGACTGGATTCCACACAACTGCCGACGACATATCCATCAGCAAACTGGTTCCCATTGCATTACGAGTGAACGAACCATTGACTTCGCCAAGAACGAGCGGGCCACCACCACCCACTTCAAACGATGAACTGGTTGCCCCAACCGACAGCGTCACCGCATAGTCAGTTGAAGATTTAATAGCAAAGGTTCCCTTGACAGTGAGCACGGTTCCACCTGGAACAGTGATGCCTACAGCTCCGTTTCCACTCAGTGATGGCTTGCCACCGGGAACTGTGTTACCAAAAGTGAACGCGAAGTCTGAGAGTTGAACAACACTATTCAACTCAATGGGACGCTTCACTTTTCCAGTGAGGTTGTACAAATAGCTCTTTGAAAGATCGGTCTTATCGCCACCAGCTTTATTGCTGATGGTTCCGCTCAATTCAAAGACAGGGTCAGAGAACAACGCAGCAAGAGAGAACTCGCCATTTGAGAAGTTCACTTCACCTTGAACAGCCAAGTCGCTCACTTCTCCACTAGCGCCCGTGAACTCTTTCAACGCAGCGGGCATCGCTATTGCAACTATTAAGCGAGGCACTTTGGCAGAAAGTGGTACCGACTTGAACTTTGGCAAAGAGGGAACTTTCGGCGTAAAGCTTGGGAGATCACGCAATGACCACACGAGCTGACCTGCTTTTAGAACAGGCCCATCGGCGCCAAAAGCTGCCAAATCTTTTACATCAGCGCTGAGCAACACGTTTTCTTTGCTGAACGCTGCAGAGGCACTTACCTTTGTGCCAAATACATTCATCGAGCCCGTCATGGTGATGGACGTTGTTTGGTCTGCAGCACCCACTTTGGTGGCCTGAATAGCAAGTGAAGCTTCCGAGAGTTCTAAGCCTGCTGCAACTTCAATTGAAGCAACTTTTGCTGTGAAAGAAGCCGACTTAGCAGCAGTGTCGAAACTACCTTCAAGGCTTCCCGAACCGACTGTAGAACCTAAGGTGATTTCTGCCGTTGAACTGAGTTTCATTGCCAACGCACACGCTGCATCGGCAGCGCATTTGGCAGTGACCTCAATTGATGGCGACTTAATTTCAAGACCAGTCATTGGAGTTGAGTTACCTCCTACAACCTTGATGGCAATATCGCGCGCACCATTTACATTTGCATAAGAGCCAGATGCACTCTTCAAAGGAATTACTACATCTTTTGCGGCAGTCCATGACCCATTGGGCGTTGCTGCCGTCACCTTCAAAGAGTGATTCTTCTCATCGGTGTACGACAGTTCGGTCGTGAGTTCAAGCGCTGAAGGCGCCGTTCCAATGGTGACAGTACCTGAGCCAGTAACAACTCCTGTTTCGTTGCGCGAAGCCGACAATGCATTCAACACGAAACCTGGGGTCAAAGTGATTGGACCCTTGAGCGAACCTGAGAGGTTGACTAATACTTTTTTAGCGGTATCGGTTTTGGTGACCTTGCCTGCAAAGTCGACGGCAACGCCAAACAAGTTGACTGCATTAGTCATTGAACCTTCAAGAGCAAAAGTGCCGTTGGTAGAAATTGCACCAAATACACGAGCTGTTGGCGTTTTGCCATCCACGGCTGCACTCGTTGCCTCCGCATCGAGCGATACCGCTTTTGTGCCCTCGGCATTGATACTGAATCGAAGTGCCGACGACGCCGTATAACCAGCCGGCAACTTCAAGAATGGCATTGATGTGGCGATTATTTCACCTTCAAAAGCTCCAATAGATGCACCTGCACGAGAGAACGGAATGAACAAGCCCACAGCATCAGTTGTTGCTATTGCAAACTGCGGAGAACCCCAGTCTTCTGGTGCGGTAAAGCGTGCGGTACGAATGGTGAGGCCCGCTGCCGATACTGAGCCAGATGCTCCAGAAACAGTGAGGTAGTTGCCAAGCGAGAATGTTGCATCTGCGAACGTAACTTTTGAAGCCGCTGTACATGTAGAGCTCGACACAGCAAATGCAGTGAGATCCAAACCACTAATGCCAATGGCATCAATGGTTGCCTGCAAGCCAGTTGTAGATTTACTTGATGCTGCAGCTACGAAATCACAAAGCGGAGCAGGTGCTCCACTTGGTACAAGCTGTAATACCACTAGGTCAGATGCTTTTGCGCCAGACGCATCGGTTGCCGTCACCAACAAGGTGGCAGAGCCCGACACACCTGTGGCAGCAACCGTGACGGCTGGAGACGTTTCATTGGACAATGTAAGAGGAGTGCCCGATACTTGGCTCCAAGCATAAGTAATTGCCCCTGCGCCAGTAGCAGTTGCATTCAATGTGAATGCACTTGCAGTGTCGACGACAATTGGACCATCACCTTCGGTGATAGCGGCAGCAACAGCAGCATTACCGCCAGTGCCAACAAGAACAGTAATGATCTCAGAAGCTTTCACTCCACGCGAGTCGGTTGCTTCAATGCGCAACGAAATAGTGGTGTTTGCTGCAGGTGCAGTGAACGCCAAAGTTGCTGTATTTGTCACCGCAGACGCGATGGCCGACGGGTTCGGACCAGAAGCCTGTGACCATGCGTAAGTTATTGCACCGACACCAGTAGCTGTGGCGGTTAGCGAGACCGCTCCACTTTGGGCGACAGTGACCCTGGTACCGCCAAATACGTTTCCGTTAATAGACACTCCGGTATCGGAAGAAGTAGTGAAAGTGGCATCACCGGTTCCCGAGGTTGGAGCAGTTGCACTGAGGGCACGGGTCGAACCAACTGATTGCATTGGAACGCGATGTAAAACAGATGAACCGCCTCCGCTTGCCGACTCTCCAGTTGGACCCTCAACAGTTGTGAGAGGAACGACAACAAGTGAAGTACGCACAGTTGATGAGGCTCCGCCTTCGGTTGCAGTGACGTCGAACAACAAAGTTGTATCTGTTGTCACTTTTGGCGTAATGAGAGAAGCTGTTGGCCCAGTTGATGGAGAATTTTCAAACCATTGTGCAATCGGCGTAACTGTTTTACATTCGCCATTTGACGCTTTCACTTCATCTGCAGTGGTGCACAGTTGCTTCCATGAATAGACAGCACCATCGCCATTGCCTTCAGTGGACAACAAAATTGTTGAAGGAACTCGATTGCCTTTGACGTCAACGAGTTGGTCAACAATAGTTTTTGGACCCTTCACTGTGAACGCAAGAGCTGGGCGCAACGCAACAGGCAACTTTGATGCACGACCGGCAGCAATATTGCGAGCCGTTGCTACAAGCGATGCAGCCTGCAAATTGAGAGTTGAAGACTTTTTATTTGTCGAAGCATAATTAATGCTGATCGATGGTGAATCGGCTCCAGCCTTGAGTGCAGCACTACGTGAACAAATGGTAAAGCCGGCAGCAAGTGCACTTGCTAAACGAGCACACTTCCATGATTCACCTTTGATGCCCGTGATACGACCGTCTTTGATACCTGGCACCACGAGGAACTGTGCTGAAGCATCGGCGTTACCGCTGTTTTTAATGTTCAGTGTTGCCACAGCATCACCACCTGGGCGAGGCCCAGCTGGAGCGATGAACGAAGGAACCAGGTCGGCAGCAAATTCGGTGATTGCAACCGTCATGCCAAAGCGAGCAACAGGTGCTTGCTTAATAGCAACCAGCGTTGCGAATACTGGCCATTCCGGCGAACCAACTTTTGCTTTCTCCGAGGCGCGAACCGTGAGGTTTAACACCGGTGTCGCAGCATCTGGCGCGATAGCTGAGGCCACCTTGATTTCACAACGAACAGCTGGGCCAGCTTTTTTCGATGCAACGGTTGGCGCTGAAGAACTTGGAGTAACAGTTGTTGAACTGTTCAATGCTGCAGTCACTTTCCCTGCTTCAACAGGCATGTCGACTTTTGGCATGGTTCCGCTACCCGTAACGCACACCCATTTTCCGGCTGCTGCAGTATTGATTTTCTGGCTGTCGAGAGTTGAACTGTAAGCACCCGTTGAAGCGAATGCCGCACCACTAAAGATTGCGGTGTCATCAACAAACTGCTCAAAGCGAACGATGGAACCAGCTTCTAAGGCCTTGCTGCCTTGGTTCTTTACGCTAAATGCATAACTTGAGTCTTTTCCGATGAGAACCTTGGTCGCAGAACCATCAGAGACCGCTTGCACTGCACCCTTTTCATTTGGGCGCGTGAACACAAGTGCAGGCATCGGAGTGGCTTGTGGCTGCACAATAAGATCTTGAGAAGCGCTGTTGCCTTCTTTGTACTTCTTAGCTTCGTTTGCTGCGGAAATAACAGCCTCGGTGGGGAAAACTCCTGCTTCAGTTGACTCCGAAGCAGCGACCACAAAGCCAATAGTCTCTGACGCTCCGGGCTCCATTTCTGACTTCACACAGTCTTGTGTTGTGGCACCCTCGCCTGCTGCAGCGTTGGCGTCAATTGCTTTGCACGACCAACCAGTGACACCAGGGGCTAAACCCTCAAAAACTAAACCTTTACGGAGCGTCAATTTGACATGCACATCTTCTGCTGGGCCATGCATCGACTGCACAAGAGCATCAACAATTACCGACCCTGGAGGAGAAATGCTGCTTTTTCCGTCGCGAGTGGTGAGAGTAATACCAACGTCAGGCTCTGGTATTTTGACTACTCGAAGCGACAGCGAAGTGGTCTTTTTTACGGGTTCTGCTTTGATGACTGTCGTGGCAGATGAACTCACATCCCATTTAATTGGGGTATCGCTGATAGGAGTTTTTTTGCTGACGAATCCATCAATCGTGAGGGTTTCTGAAGAATCGCCTGGCTTGAGATCGGGTCCTGCTAATGAGCATGATTTGAGATTAGTCAGGCTGTCACACGACCAATTCGTGCCAGAAATTTTCACCTTTTCTAACCCGAGTGCTGATGGGATGACTTCTGACAGCGTTATTTTTCCTGACTGTGTTGCCATGAGGGTTGGCAAGTACCGCAATTCCATACGAAATGGCCCACCGGGGTAAACAGGTCCACGAATTTTTGATTCAAGGTACGCCCCAGAAAGTCCTGGGGTTTCAGTTTCCCCAACAGCTTTTCCTACCTGAGCACCGCCGGTACCAGTAGGACCTTCCTCAAAATCTTCCTTGGACCCCAAGAAGGGAATGAGCGTCTCATTGTTGTCAGGATTGGCATCATTTGCCTTCGGCACATTTACAACCATGTGAGTCACGGTCTTCACAAGCGCGTTATAGCCAGCGGCGTCGTCACTTTTCAACAGGGCAACAGCTTGCTCAACGAAAGTGCTTGGGGGCCGAATGAGCTTCGCGTCAAGTGCAATCTCTAAATTCAAGTCGGCTTGAGCCAAAGCTCCTACCGCAAGGGTGGCATTCTTCGTACCGCTGTCGGTCTTTTCAACATAAGTACAAGTATTCGCTTTGCACGACCAGCCAAAGTCACCAGCTACAGAAGTTTCATCGAGCGCCGGGCGCACGGCTTTCAGTTTTACAAAGACGGGAAGATTAGACATGGTGAATGACACCGCAGACTTCTCACCAGCTGGCTCGTTTCCTGAGTTGAAAACATAAACGAGTGCAGTAAAAACAAACCCTGGAACTGGCGAGTCGGGAGCAGATGATGTCACTCGCAGGTCGGCGCCCTTCTTTTGTGGTTCAACGGTGCTTTCTGCACCAGCAGGCACTGTTGTGGTGGGTTCACCAGCAGGCATCGTTGTGGTGGGTCCGGCAGGCAGCGTGGTGGTGGGAGAATCTGCTTGAGTAGTTGTCGTAGATTCATCGGGGCTCGATGCATATGCCGGCAGAGCCGATGTTGCAGCCATGGTAAAGGCACTCAGCAGCGCTACTCCATTACGTAAGAGATGACGACTGTTGATTTTCATGATGCACATCCTGTTGAAGCGAAACCGGTGAGAGTTCGGGTACTACCTGAGCTAGAAAAAACTGGGCGATAGGCCGGAAGACCCACCACAACACGATCAAGAGCAGCTCGCTGCCTTACCAGCGCAGCGGTTTCAGCCGTCGCACCTTTCAAAGCAGCAGCTACTCCATCTATTAACTGGCGGGGGCCGCCATTGCGTAACGCCGACACACAATCGCTGGTCGACCACACTTGGTTTTTCCATTTCAACTCAGCGGCACCAAGCGAAACGTTTTTACATGTAGAAGCGGTGGTTCCTGAGCACGACAACAACAAGTCGCGAATGGCGTTGCCCGTCGCAGCAGCTTCAATATCTCCAGGCTCACCAACGAGTAGCTCGACTCCCCAACCATTGCCAGCGAACTCGCCCACCTTGGTTGCTGTGAGGTCTAGGCCTCGAATTGATTTAATTCCTGAACCATCAAATTTCACTGAAGTGACTTCTTTAATGAGTCGTTTTGTTTTCACTGCCACAAAAGCACAATTGTCACATTGTAAAGAACCAGCAGTTGTGGTGATGGTCCAACGCAATGTCATTGGCGTTGAACCCACCCACGAAGCGGCACTGACAGTGAGGACACCAGAGGCATCGGTGCGCAACGCAGTGCTTACAGCCCGCGATGGATTCGACTCAAGACTCGCTTCAACTGGAAGGATTGGTCGTGGAGCACCAAGCTCATCAGTAGAAGCAAGATACGTTGGCGAGAAATTTCCCGGATCTGCAACCTCTACAGCTTTGGCAACGGGAACAACTGTTTCTTTTTCCGCAGGCGCAACAGTTTCGGTTGTTGCATCTGTTTTCGTTGAGTCGTCAGTTGGTGCTGCGCCTTTACTCGGCAACGTGTCAGCTGGTGCTGCACCCTTACTCGGCAACGTGTCAGTTGGCGCTGCAGTAGTGGAAACGTCTGTGTTGTTTTCAGACAAGGTTGTAGGGGAACCAGATTCATCGGAGCTTGAACCGCCACACGATGCAAATAAAACAGCGGCAAGCACAAGGCCAGCTACCCGAACCGTTCTTGAACTCATTTTTCTACTCCACACTTCTCGTTAACAAACTTTTCAATAGCGACTGTTGCTGCATCAATTTCAGGTGTTGCGAATTTTTCGACGACCGCATCGAACGACTTCAACGTTGGGTCGCTCGTCAGCGCTTCGGCCATTGCAGTGGCTGCATCAGCAAGAGTTTGAGATTCATCTTTCACAGCGGCGGGGGCAATTGCAGCTGTGCTGCTCAAGGCCGCGGCAAGAGCAGTGATTTTTTTAGTGATGGCTGCAGCGTCATCGGTGGCTTCAATTTGAGGAAGATCGGAATCATTTGCATTTGCCGACTCACAAAACTTTGCGATGCCCGCAGTGTCGTCACCAGCAATAGTTGAAACAACCTCTGCATCGCCGTCAACAACTGTTCCTGAAGACGAAGAAGACGACCCGCCACATGCAGCAAGAAACGTCAACCCAACGACTAATGCACCACTCACTAAATGCCCTGTTGCTGAACGCCTTACACCCACCCGAGTACCTGATCTCTCTCAACAAACGTGCTAACCCACGTAACATAGGTCTCAAGGCCCGTCGGCTGGCCTCAGGAAAAGGCAAAAACGCGTTCTTTGACCACTCATGCTCACCAAATGACCATGAACCGCCTGCTGTAATACGAAATCTTGTCAAAGGCTCACTACAGGTCTGCGCCTTGTCGTATTCTCTCCATGTGCGGAACCGACGTCTTTTCACCAAAAGAATGCTCAGTGTTTCCTGCTTCATTCCGGCGCTTTTGTCCTGTGGAAATGCCTCTTCCCAGGAACCGGCACCCACCGCAGCAAGCTCCACGACGGCGGTCACTGCTTCGACCCCTGAATGGAAAAAGTGTGGCGACATTGAGTGCACCACCATCACCGTTCCCTTTGACTACTCCAGCCCTGAACTCGGATCTTTCACTCTTCCCCTCACCCGACTGCGCGCCCTCGACGATGACCTGCGTCAAGGGGTGCTTCTAGTGAACCCCGGCGGCCCTGGTGCCCCAGGAACTTCGCTTGCCCAAAATGCGGCGTACTACTTCAGCAAAGACCTCATGACCCATTTCGACATTGTGGGGTGGGACCCACGCGGAACGGGAGCCTCTACCCCCACCTTCGATTGTGGCGATTCGTACAGCGACTTTTTTGCTAACGAACGCACGGTGGCTTCAACGCAGAAATTTGTTGACGCCTGCAAGGCAAAGAACCCACAAATTATTTCTCATATGTCTACTGCTGCTTCAGCACGAGATATCGACGCAATTCGCCTTGCGCTCGGTGAAGAAAAGATCTCTTACTTCGGCTTCTCTTACGGAAGCACACTGGGCGCCACTTGGGCAACACTTTTCCCCGACACCGTTCAAGGAGCAGTTTTCGATGCTGCGGCTACTCCAAATTCAACAGGTGCCGAGCGCCGGCTCGTGCAGGCTGCAGGTTTTGAGAAACAACTCTCTGCATTTCTTGCCCAGTGCTCTCAAAACTCGTCGTGTGCATTTCACAACAATGGCAAAGCCGAAATAGCATTCGATGATCTTGTGAAGACTGAAGCCACTGTCAATGCAACTGTTCTGCTCACTGCGACCGCTTCTTCTCTCTACGACGACAGCGCATGGGAAGACCTCGCCAAGGCACTCAAGAGTACTCAAGATGGCGATGGGAAACTACTTCTCAATTTGTTCAACTCGTACTACTACCAAGACGCCGGTTATGAAGCGAGCCGCAATGTTTCCGAGGCCTCTATTGCCACTATTTGCGCCGACGAAGTTCTGCCGCCGACAACTGCAGAAGTAGATGCACAAGTCGACTCGTTCGTACGCGTTGCCCCCCGTTTTGGAGAATTCATTGGCCGCGATTACACCTGTGCGTTGTGGCCTGCTCAAAAACCCGCACAGCAGGAACTGAAAATCTCATCGACCGCCCCCATTGTGGTCGTCGGTTCCACCAATGACCCCGTCACTCCCCTTGCTTCATCGCAAAGCATGAGTGCGGCATTGCAGAATTCACGTTTCATCAGCGTCAACTCATCACGGCATACGAGCTACTTGAAAAATGTTTGTGCAACTCAACTTGTTGATGCATTCCTCATCGAAGGAACTTTGCCACCGAGCAACTCTCAGTGCTGAAGCGTTTAAGGATTGAAGAATTGAAGGGTTCTCGGCGCGGTGTGTGCCGTAAAACGGCACATACCGCGCCGAGAACACTAATAAAAGTTAGCGAACGTACATTTGCATTGCTATTGAACGGTTTACACCATTGGTTGTCTGGCAGCAGCGAATGGAATCACCGGCCGAGTAACTCAGCCAACTCATTCCAATGCCACCCGAAACGTCGTTTGACCCTTCGTCGCCTTCGTTGTTCCAACCAAATCCCCAACGCACCTTCAGCTGGTGTCCACCACCTGGATAGTTGAAGCCGTACCACTTGAAGCCACCCTGTTCACTGAAGATCGAGCCGTTCTGGCCATTAAACGCAGCAGGAAGACTCAAGTATTGTTTGTCGGCTCCATTGAATACTTCGAGCGCAGTCTTTGGCCCACTCGGCACAGTTTGTTTCCATGTCCAACCGTAATTGTGGCCGTCAATTGAGCCACGCTCGGTAGAACCGAACGTACTTAAGTTGATATCGGGGAAGATGGCCAACATGTTGGTTGCAGATAAATAGTTGAACGTGTCGTACTTCGCGTCGCTCAGCGCAACCGAGGCATCAGATGGATTCAATGTGTTCGCAGTAGTCCAGTAGCTTGCCGAGTAATTAAACGAGGTGCTGTTTTGTGCTGACTTCATCACCAGGGTCCAACCGCCACCATCTACGGCCGAGTCCATGAGGCAATACACCGGAGTGTTCACTACCGCACCACCCAAGCTCAGGGCAATGGTGTACACGCCGTTCGCATTAGTGCCAGTTGAGTTCTTAATGTCGAGGCACGAGCGCTTAATTTCGAACGAGCGAATTGGTCGTACTTGGAAACCTTGTGCTTTCACATGACCCGACATTCCGCCATCGGGGAAGCCGAGTCGCTTGGCGAATCCACCATTTTCTTCAGACGACGACCAGTACGAAGCAGATGCAAAACCACCAATGGTTGTACGTGCGGCAAGCATCGCGGTGAGTTCGTCGAGCGATGGCAAGTACCAGTCGCCAAAACCATTGTTTGTATAGTCGGCAGCACTTTGGCCCGCGCCGGACGTGCAACCAGCATCCATGGCAACGGTGTTTGCCTCACCAGTTCCAATTGCATAGCCATTCGCCCCAGCAATTGAAGTGATGTCGTTATCGCACCAGGCCATGCTCGATGAAAGATCTGCCGCTGCGGCTTCAAAGAACTTGCCGGTGGTGTTGCCTGTTGATGAAGGAATAAGGAAGATCTTTCCGCCGGCAGGACCAACGTCACCAATACGGCATTCACCGCCATCGGCACACAAAGCGCCAATGCTTAGAGGAACACTGAGAGTTGCGCCATTCCAGAAACCACTAGCGGCAAGAGTTGCCGTGATGGTTGTTGTACCTGCGCCCACAATGGTCACGCGACCAGTTGTGGCGTTGACTGTTGCGATGGCAGTGTTTGAACTGCTGTAGGTAACGGCGCCTGGGCTATTTGAAGATGCTGCAGCAGTCACAGTGAATGGAGCATCGTCGGCACGGTAGCTCGAACCAGGCAGCGCCAACCCACTGAACTGTGGCGTACCGTTGCTCACGCTGATGGTGTTGGTAACCGCAACTGGAGCCTTGAAAACACCCCACGCGGTTTGTGTTGCGGTGATGGTGAATGAGCCGGAACCAATAATGCTGACGCGGCCAGTATTGGCCTCAATTGTGGCGACCGATGTGTTGCTGCTGGTGTAGGTGATTGCACCAAAGCTGGTAAAACTACCGCCCATTTCGTTAATACCTGTGCTGGAAGTGCTCACGTTAAAGTCGGCGTCGCCATATGCCATGGAGTTTGATGGAACTGAAACGCCAGACAACGTTGGCGTAAATTTACGACGATCTGTTTTGGCAAAGAAGCGCACGGGGCGCAGGCGTGTTGCAACCGTCTTTGCAGGGTAAGCCAAAGTGCCATCAGCCATATTGACCGTAATGACATCATTTTGGTCTTGTTCATTAGAGGTCATATAAGAGGCAGATGTGAAGTTACCGATGTTGTTGTTGAACAAATTTGTTCGCATTAACTGCACGAGACCTATGTTTGGAACACCCCAGCCCGTGAACCCATTCACAGAATAGTTGTGTGCATCGAGACCGCCTCCAGTTGTGCAGTTACGATGCTGAATTACAGAATGAGACTGCGCAGCGTCTGCTTGACGACGCCATGTGTCTGTTCCGCCAATCAACGTTGTTGCTTTTGAACCACTGCACCAAATAGTTGATGCAATATCTGAAGGGGCTGCTTCAACATAGTCATACTCATTTGAAGCATTTGGGTTGACGAAAATAATGCGTCCACCAGCAGGTCCAAGATCGCCCACTACACACGACATACCCAACTGGCAATCGGTGAGAGGAGTAAAGGCACGTACGGGCCGCACACGGAAGCCTTGATACTTCACATGACCCGACATTCCACCATCGGGGAATCCGAGGCGCTTCGCAAATTCGCCGTTTTCTTCTGAGGACGACCAGTAAGAAGCGGTTGTAAAGCCACCAATAGCCACTCGCCTATCGAACATTTCGGTGAGCTCATTAAGTGACGGCAAGTACCAATCGCTATAACCATTGTTCGTATAGTCGGCAGCACTTTGGCCTGCACCCGAGGTACATGCGGTGTCCATGGCAACGGTATTTGCATTACCGGTTCCCACTACATATCCATTTGCGCCGACTATTGACGAAACATCATTGCACCACGCCATCACGGTGGAAAGGTCACTTGGTGCAGCTTCAAGGTAACGACCCCACGACAGGTTTGAGCCTGCGTCGTAGAACACCACGCCACCACCAGGGCCGGTATCGCCAACGCTGCACAAGCCACCCGCCGCACAAGCAGTATTTACAGTCAAGGTCACTGTTGAAGTGGCACCGCTGTACTGGCCGGTACCACCAATGTTTGCAGCCAACACTGTGTTGCCCAAACCTTCAATATGCACGAGACCGGTGGTTGCATTCACAGTTGCAACTTCAGTATTTGAACTAGAGAACGTAATGGTTCCTGCACGACTAGACGATGGTGCGCCGAGTGTGAAATCGGCACTGCTCACGGTGTATCGCGAACCAGGCAGCGTTAATGCACCCAATGTGGTTGCTGTTGAAGCACCCGATAGCAACTGCGTAATGTCAACTGGAGTATTTCTGTGTGTTTGGGTGCCGTCGCCTAACTGGCCCCATTCGTTATAACCCCAGCACTTCACATTGTTACCAGCAACAGTGGCGCATGTAAAAAGTGATTGGCCGGTTTCAATTGAAGTAACGCCACTGCTTAAACCGACCACGTTGACAGGAACATTGCGGCTGGTGTTGGTGCCATCACCAAGTTCACCTTCATTATTGCGGCCCCAGCACTTTGCTGCACCAGTGGTAAGACGAGCACATGTGTGTTCCCAACCAGCAGAAATTGATGCAACATTGGCGCTTAATGTGCTCACATCGGTTGGCACTGAACGGTATGAATTTGATGCATCACCTAATTGCCCGTAGTCGTTTGCACCCCAGCACTTTGCAGCACCTGTCGCAAGCACAGCACAGGTGTGGTACAAGCCAGAGGAGATTGAAGTAACACCGGAGGTAAGCCCAGTTACTTGAGTTGGCACATTTTTTCTGCCCGTGGCCCCATCACCTAATTGCTGCTGGTCGTTACTTCCCCAACATTTCATGGCACCAGTGTTCAGCAGCGCACATGTATGCATATAGCCAGCATCAATGGCGACTACTCCCGAGGACAAACCAATAACATCGGTTGCCTCTCCTCGATCGCTATTTGTGCCATCGCCAAGTTGGCCATACCCGTTGTAACCCCAACATTTCACACCGCCATAGGCCATGAGCGCACACGAATGCGCATAGCCCGAGGTAATTGCGGTTACTCCTGAGGAAATACCTGAACCCAATCCACCGTAGCCACCCCACCCCCAGCACCTCACAGCACCAGTTGTAGTGAGAGCACATGTGGAGTGGTGTGCTTCAGAAATAGCGGCAATTCCGCTGGTGTATCCCGGCACATTGACAGGAGTTGTTTGAACTCCACTTGCGGCCGAGCCAATTTGCCCCCAGCCGTTGTAACCCCAACACTTCATGCCACCCGCGGTGGTGAGCCCACAAGAGTTGTGATAAGCCAATGAAAGTTGTGTTATCACGGGCGCAAAGGCGAGCGACACGTACGCCGTTGCCGCATCGTGTGTAGATGTGGCGGCTTGAGTGGCCGTCAGCAGAGTTGAGCCTCCACCAAGAATGGTGACCTCACCCGTCGTAGCGTTGATTGTTGCCGAGTTGGGGTTGGTGCTAGCGAAGGTGAACGCACCTTCACGAGAAGAAGTTGGCGGTGCAAGCGTGAAACCTGGGCTCGACGCCGTGTAGCCAGAGCCAGGAAGCGCAAAGCCACTCAATGTGGTGACGCCAATTTGGGGAGCAACAATGCCGCCGATATTGGTCGGCGAAAGTCGTTGAGTTGTAGAAGAGTCTCCTAGTTGGCCTTCACTATTGCGACCCCAGCACTTTGCGGTTCCATCAGCAGTGAGTACGCATGTATGCCAACCAGCCAAACCTGCAGATACCAAGCGCACTGTGGTTCCCAAGCTTGAGATGCTGAGTGGCACATTAGAGCGTGCAGATGTTCCATCTCCAAGACCGTTGTACGAATCACCCCAACACGACAATGCACCCGTTGTTCTCACTACACAGGTATGACGTTCACCAGACGAAATTGACGTGGTCGCATCGGTCATTGCAAATACCGATACCGGCGCATTCGTACCATTCCAGTTATTGCTTCCCAGCTGCCCATCACCGTTATAACCCCAGCACTTCACAGCACCTGTAGCCAACGAGGCACACGTGTGATACATGCCTGGCGCCACAGCAACCGCACCAGAATCGAGGCCAGTGACGTCGGACGGCTCGTAGCGGTCTGAGTTTGAGCTATCGCCGAGTTGTCCGTACCCGTTCCAACCCCAACACAACAATGCACCCGTATTTTTCACGGCACACATGTGTTGTCCACCAGCAGCGAGGGCGATAACACCACTTGTCATACCACTCACATCAACGGGAGTAGTGCGACTTGAACCAGTTCCGTCTCCGATGAGCCCCCAGCCGCCGTAGCCCCAGCACTTCACGCCACCTACAGAAGTAAGCGCACACGATGAGTAGTTGGTGGTCACCACTTTGACTGCAGTGGCATTCAAACCAGAAACATCAACAGGCGTGTAACTCGTACTCGTGGTGCCGTTACCTAAGTTGCCCCAATCGTTGCGGCCCCAACACTTCACCGAACCTGAGTCCATCACAGCACAACTGTGCCAGCCGCCTGAACTCACTGATGCAACCCCAGATGATAAGCCAGTAACACCCACTGCCGTCGCGCGGTTGGTATTGGTGTTATCTCCGAGTTGGCCATAGTTGTTCTGCCCAAAGCACTGTGCAGCACCTGTAGTGGTGCGCATGCAGGTGAAGTAGCTTCCTGCACTAATTGATGTAGCAGTTGTGGCCTCAACGGTGAGCGTTGCAGTAATGGTTCCTGCCGCATACACCGATGTAGCGAGTTGCGAAGCCGTAATGGTGGTGCTTCCAATACCCACGACGGTCACTGCACCGGTTGTTGAGTTTACGGTAGCCACCGAAGTGTTTGAACTGGTGTAAGTAAATGCCCCGTCGCTACTTGAGGCCGGAGCAGTGAGGTTGAACGGCGCTGCACCGTAGGTTTTGGAGGGAATGGTAAAGCTGTTTAATAACGGGTCGCGTAAAACAGTCAGTGTTGTAGTCGTGGTGGACGAGTTGTAGTTACTGGTTGCTGCTTGTTCAGCCGTAATGGTTGTGGTGCCACCGCTTTGCAATGTGATGAGACCAGTTATTGGGTCGATGGTGGCAACCGACGGGTTCGAACTGCTGAAAGTAACGGCACCTGTACTCACCGAAGATGGCAATGAAGGAGTGAACGGCAAGTCGCCAAGTGTTTTTGTAAGGCCGCCGCCAGCGAAGTAATAACCTGTGCCGTTATAGGTTTGTGATCCACCTGGAGGGGTGAAATAGACATTCATCACGTCGCCACCACCGGCTTCGCCGAACTGAATGCGGATTGGGTACTCAGTTCCCGCGCTCAATGTGATGTTGTTGCAAATTTCGCGCACGCCATGTGCCCCACCGTTATTGACCACTGAATTCGCAGTAGTGAACCCGGTTGTTGCAGTAGCACCAAGCCACAAATGGCTTGCGTCGTCGGAAGCTGTACAGAACCGATAAGAACCACCCACGCTCGCGCGGAATGTACCCAACCACTGCCAGCTATAACCATCTGCATTGTTCGTGAAGTTTTGAATGCTGGTCGATGTCGCCGTGTCGCCATGAAGTGTGGCTGTTGCGAACCAGTTCACATTGTCGGCGTAGTACCCAACGTAACGAACACCGGCAAGACCCGATGTTTGGCCGCCGAAGCCACTCAGTGCTGCAGTTGCTTTGGCAATGGTCAATACAGAGGTGGCAGTGCGCGCCGTATAGGGCGACGCCGCTACTTGTGATGCGGTAATGGTGGTGGAACCCGCACCAATAATGACCACAACACCCGTTGTGCTGTCAATGGTGGCTACGTCGGTGTTGGAACTGGTGAAACTGAACGTTCCACTACTTGGCGACGATGGCGGAGCCATAGTGAATTGAGCATCACCGAAAGTTTTCGATGGAGCAACAAATGATCCGAAACTTGGTGTTGCAGAGGTAACCGTAAAGGTTGCAGTAATACTCGACGACACATACAAACTGTTCGCGGCTTGCGTCGCACGCACTTGCACCTCGCCCGGGCCAACCACTGTGATTGTTCCCGCAGAAGTGACGGTAGCAATTGCTGCTTCGTTTAAGCCAACAACATCAACAATGTTGTAAGTGAACGCACCAGCACTTGTAGAAGCGGGAGCAGTCACAGCGAAGTTGCTGGAACCCCATACTTTGCTCGCGATTGTGAAATCACCAAACACCGGTGTTCCGCGACCAATGATGAGCGTTGTTGTTGCTGTGATTGCTGCGTAGTTGTCGGTTTGAGCTTGGCGAACAGTAAGAGTTACTGGGCTACCGACCGTGGTGACGTTACGGATGGTAACAACACCTGTTGAAGCATCAATTGAGGCAACACTGGGGTTGCTGCTCTCGTACGTAAACGGTGCAGGGCTATCTGACTCTGGTGGCGTCAACGTGAACGGCGCATCGCCATAATCTTTGCTGATTGCGCTGAAGCTGGAAAGCGTTGGCGTTGCTCGCCCAATTTGTACGGTGAGAGATTCTGAACCGGCCTCGTAGTTCGCACTCGATGCCTGTCGCACTGTAATGGTTGCCGTACCAGCACCCACTATTCGTACTCGACCTGTGGTTGCATTCACCGCCAACACCGTTGGTGCACTGCTTGAGAAAGTGAAAGGCGAAGGGTTGTTTGAACGTGGCGCCAACGTGACATCGCTTGCCCCATAGGTCAGGTTGCTCAGCGACAAGTTTGCAATCGTTGTAGCCACACGACCCACAGTGACAACAGCGGCAACCGAGCTCGACGAGTAGTTGCCACTCGCTGATTGCGTGGCCGTAATGGTTGCGGTGCCTGCACCCACAACAGTTACCTTGCCGTCAGCATCAACGCTTGCTACCGCGGTATTGCTACTTGCGAAACTGAACGCACCACTAGATGGCGATGATGGTTTTGTTAAGGAGAAACTTGCATCACCAAAAGTTTTTGTTGCCCCGGTCATTGACCCCAACGTTGGGATGGCCTGACGCACAGTGAACGTCATTGTTTTTGATGCTGCAACAAAGTCGTCGTTCGCAGCTTGAGCAGCAGTAAATGTGGTTGTTCCCGCACCCACAATGCTCACTGCACCAGATGCGCCATCAACAGTGGCAACTGCTGGGTTGCTGGAACTCAAGGTAATTGCAGCACGCGAATCGGACGTTGGTTTCGCCAATGTAAACCCGGCATCACCAAAAGTACGAGCGAAATCATCAAAGGCGCCCAACTCGGGAGTCGCTTTTTTCACTATGAGAACGAAGCTCTTCGCCGCAGTCAAATAATCGTCAGTCGCAGCCTGTGTTGCAGTAATAGTTGTTCTGCCCGCACCAGAAATCACAAGTCGTCCGGAAGATTTCGAGAACTTCGCTACCGATTCATCACTTGACTCAACAGTGAACGCGCCAGGGCTATTCGAGGTCGGGTTCTTCAACACAAAAGATTCATCGCCAAACGTACGCGACGCAGTGGTGTAGGCACCCAACACTGGTGTATCGCGAGCCACGATCAACAGCGCAGTAATTGAGGCTTGTTCGAAACCCTTCACTGCCGATTGTGTGGCAGTAATAGTGGTTGAGCCCGCGCCTTTAATAGTGGCACGGCCTGTAAGCGCACTCACTTCAACAACGTCGGGTTTGCTCGAGGTAAATCGCCAACCGCCTGAGCTATTCGAAGAAGGTTCATCAATGGTGAACGCGGCATCGCCAAAAGTGACTGAAGGAACCGTGAATCGACCAAGAGATGGTTTCAGCGCAACCGCAGCAGCAGTACCAGTTCCAGAAGTAGCAGCAGCAACAGTTCGCTTCACTGTGGTGGGGGTCGCATCGGGGTCTGCGGGTGCTGCGCCTTTAGGTGGCAACGTGCCGGGCAATGCCGCATTTCTCACCGGCGTTGTGGGGCCTGGTTCATTCGGGGTGGCTGCATTGGAAGCTTTCGCCTGTGTGGTCTGTACTGCTTCAGCAACCTGATCACCGCCCTTGGCGGGAATAGTGGTGGGTGCTGAATACGCGGCATCAACTTTGTAGTCGGGGTTTGCCATGTCACGAGTAGCCAACGATGGCAGAGCCGCGTTTTCTTTCGAAGCCAACTCTGGTGGCAACTCTGCTTTTACTTCACTCAAATTCAGCGCCTCGGTCACAACCGACTTCGTGGTTTCACCAGTTGAAGACACTTCGGTCTTTTCCACTACACCGGTAGCAGACGCAGCTAACACGGTAATTCCGCCGCCTTCTGGGTCGGCTTTCATTTGAACGGTCGGTTGATCTGCTGACACTTCTTGCTTAATAACTTGACCATTAGCTGCAGTCACAGCAACAGCCATCGTTTCGCCCTCAACACTCAACGAGACAGCAGAACCCGAAGCGTTAGCAACAAGGTTCCCCGATGCCAAGGTCAGGTCTACACCAGGGTCAGTTGTTGAAATAGAACTACCTTCAACTTCAACAGGGTCGTCTTCGCTGCCAGGTGTGGTGAACTGGGCAATACCTTCCGGCATCACCGCATACACAGAGGTAGCGCCCGAGAACTTCAGCTTGCTCTTACGCTTCTTTTTCTTCTTGACACCTGTAGTGGTAGTTGACGCCTCTTCCGGATAATCGGGAACGCTGACCAAATAGTCATACGAGCTGCGCTTCACTAAGCCTGGTGCAAGAAATTCGAAGCTTCCACCTTTGACCGCTGTCACGGTGGTGCCATCGGTACCAGTGGGGTTCGCAGGCGACACCACTCCACCATCGGTTTCTACCGACCAGTCGAGGTTCGCAGAACGAATAAGCATCGTGGTCTTTGCAACTTTTACATCTTTGCCACAAAACGGGCATGTTCCTTCTCGCGCATCTAACGGTGTGAGGTCCATTTCTTGTGGGCCACCCGTCCAAGCATCGGGGTCGTTCGCTGGGTCTTCACCACTAAATGAGAACCGCCATGTTTTTGCTTTCAAGTCGATATCGACATAACGATTTTTTCCCGGCCAGTTTGAGTCGTACAACATCACACGTGGTGTGTCGGGGGTTGGGTATTCAATGGCGTACGGCAACACCGCATGACCACCACCAGCTGTGTACACACCCAACGTGTATTTCAAAGTTCCTGCAGCAAACGATTTTTTCATTTCATCGATCTTGTCCTCGAACGATGCAGCCATCCACTTGCCGATGCTCTCTTGCACTTCAGGCAAAAACTGTGTGGCAAAGGTACGCATAATTGCGTGCAACGTTTCTTGTTGCGATGGCAACTTCACTGTTGCGGGAGTTTCCTTATTATTGAAACGCGATGACGCGAGAGCAACGAGACCTTCACAGTGACCTGAAGCTCGTGCCTGGTTCACCATGCGAGCCCACGCAGCAGCTTCAGCAGTGAGTTTGCAAGGTGTTGCTACCCCGCCAACGCAAATGGTTTCATCGGAACCAAACATCGACACCAAGTCGGTTTCATCAAAGTTCACATCGGCATACGCAGACGACGGGAAGTTAGGGAACGACCAACCGTCGGTCGCGGTTTGCAAACCAGTAGCAACAGCCCCCGACGGTGCCGCCGCATTACGTACCTTGCCACCACCAGAATCACCACCAGCACCACCACCACAAGCAGAAAACACAAGAGCAGCAAGTGTCAACATGGCGATACGTACACGCATGCGCTTGCTCACTGCTTCTCCGATCGTGTTAATAGCCAACGTTTACTTCTAGTGATTTCAAGGTTATCACCGGACACTTTTGATGTCTCTTCGCCCCCCCTGATTGCGGGGTTCTCGGCGCGGTATGTCCCGATTTACGGGACATACCGCGCCGAGAACCCTAGAAATCAGAGAGTTTTACTTGCGACACAAGCGCCCAACGTCACCCCTGAGGTGAGACCAATTGTGAAGTGAATGCCTCCGTATAGACGCGAGATACTTGCCTCTTTTGCAGCAGCGTCGAACGAAGAAAAAGTGCGAGGGGTGACTTCAAACTTCGCACGTGATTCTTGAGTGAGGCCGTAGCCCGGATCGGTAAAAGACCAGATGCCGAAATAGGAAGTGAGAACATCTGCAGCAGTTTTGGAAATAGTTGAGTGGCCAGATGGGTACTCAGGGAAAGCTGGTGTTGGCAGGTACGACGACCATTGGGGGTCACTGCGTTGCAGCACCGTGATGGGGCGCTCCACCATGTGTTTATATTTCTCACCGAAGTTCACAATGAATGCATCGGCTATAGCCATTGACGTATGAGCAACAACGCGAATGAGCGTGACCGCATCAACTTCTTTCTCTTTTGCGGCGGCAAGAGCAATGACCAACCAGTGCCCTGCGGGCGTTCCGGTGCGTCCTCGACTGTCGTCCCAGAACCGAGCAATACTCTTTTGTTCTTCAGTGAGATTCTTTGCAACAGTGGCGACTTCATCAGCTGCACCTTGGAAGGGTGATTGTGCGTCACCAGATTCTGGTGGAACAGGAAGAGAGCACTTCTTTGTGCCGACAAAAAATGGCATCATGGCTCCCCAACCCGGGTCGATGGCGGGTTGATAACCAGGTTGTGTAGGAACCCAAATACCTGGCCCCTTCACATCGGGAGCCATTGCTTTTTTCGACTCTTCAAATCCGTCTGCATTTGTTCGTGCAACAACAGCGGCAGCAACACCAATTCCATACTTCACAGATTCCTGCTCAACCGATGCAGACAGATCTTTCGCTGCGCTGCGCAAAATACGGTCGCGAAATTCTCCGAATGTTGTGCGCGCTGCTGCTACAAGAAAAATATTGCGGGCAACAGAAGTTCCCGCGGCCAACGCTGCAACTACTGGGTCAATGCTCTCTGCACGTGGTGGCAACTCGGGCACATTGCCAAGGTTCTTGAACAACATGTCGTCGCTAGGTGCCGAAGCGAGGAACATCGAATAGGCCACATATGCGTATAAGCGACTCGACTTTGTAGGCGCCACGCGATCGCGTGACACACGAACGGTTAACTCAGTGAGGAACTCACTGACCAAATCATTCGATGCGGCAGCACTCGTCGCCGGAGGCGTTGAGGCAACGGCAGGCTGAACAACAGCGGTTGCTGACAGCAGTAAGAAGGTAACCAAAAGCTTCTTCAGCATGATGGTGCCTCCACTGCCCCATCGGGCATCACTGTTTTGCACAAGAGAGCAGGCTCAAATGACGGAGCATTGAGGGCGCCTGTAAAATTCGCATCGGTTAAATACGCCCGACTGAAGTTTGCTTCAGCAATATCTGCCTCGCGAAAATCTGCCCCGGTGAGCAACGAACCCGAGAAATTCACGCCCGCAGCATTGGCAGTGGAGAGTGAAATACGCACCAGAGTTGCCTCGGAGAAGTCTGCTCCGGCCAAATTGGCTCCCACAAGGTTTGCCTGCGTTAAATCGGCACCAACAAATTTTGTGTTTGACAAATTGGCATTACGAAAGTCGATACCGATGAGGCGCTTACCTGAGAGGTCTTGCCCACTCAAATCTGCACCGATGCACTCTGCATCGTTTTCTAGAGCACACTTACCAGCTGTTGAGGTAGTTGACGGTGTTGCAGTTCCTCCGCAACTCGCCAATGCCACTACCGCAGCGAGAAATAGCCACGGGTATCTCCTCATTCTGGTTCCGTCACATTAATCACTTGTTGCGGCTTGACGTTGTTGAGAACCACTTCTTTGCCTGAGGCAGGGAAGGTCACTTTCACCTCAAAAATGTTAGTGGTGAGCTTCCCTAGCCCAAAATGCTTCACACGACCATCGTGGGTCAGGAACGAACCCGAGGTTCCGACATAGGCCAATTGTGGTTCTTCACCCTCTACAGGGGTCACAGAAATGAGCGCACCCAAGCCGTCGCGATTTGTTGTACTTCCCTGCACCTTCACACCGAGCCAAGCGCCAACTGATGGGGTTTGGTTGTGGAAGAAAAGCGGCTTGTTCGCATCGCGTGTTACAAACATGTCTTGTCGACCATCATTGTCGGCATCAAAAATCACTACGCCCTTTGATGGCGTGTTGATGTCTATGCCAGCCGCAATTGATTTTTCAGTGAATACTCCGTCGCCATTGTCAACCCAAAAGCGAAACGGATCGGATGCGTAACACGCAGAGGGAGGCATCCATGTGATATCCATTCCGTTCGCTGAAGCAATTTCTTTTTTCGCGGCATTCGTTGAATCGAGAAAGCTCGTTCCCCAGCCCCAGAACCCGTTGCGAACACCCGCTTTATCGGTGATATCGCTAAAGACACGCTTTCCGGAATATTCAAAAAGTCGGTTACCGGTCAATATCAAATCAGAAGCATCGTCACAGTCGGCTTTTGCTCGAATTGATGTCACCATCATCACTTGCTTCTGCGGTTTGCCCATGAAGCCAACAGCTAGACCCATAGCGTTTTCTTCTTTGCCCAATTCGGCATCGACCGTGCCGTTGGTGAAGGTGCCATCGCCGTTATTCCAATAGAAACGGGTGGTGTTGAAGTCAGATGCCACCATCAAATCGACATTTCCGTCGCTGTCGAAATCGGTGAAACTCGAACTAAATGAATACACCAGGTCAACCCGTGACTCCAGTTCAACACCTGCTTCTTTCGTTGCATCAACGAACACTCCAGGCTTACCTGACGCTCCCAGGTTTTTGAATAGGCGCGAATGTGATGGCACCGCATAGGCCGACACATCTGATGGTTGCCACTCATTGGTGTGCATATCGAGCCAACCATCGTTGTTGTAGTCACCAAAACTCACACCCATTCCGGAATGTGGACGACCATCAATCATTGCTACACCGCGGGCTACAGCTTCTTCTGTGAACTTTCCTGTTCCATCATTGATGAACATGTACAACTGTTTTCCACCAAGAGAGGTCAGAACCACATCTTGATCGCCATCGTTGTCGATGTCGGCATAACCCACACCGTTTGTTGATGAAGGCACTTTCTCGAATGCAGTACCTTTTGTGGCATCAACGAATGACACTTGTTCTTTTGTACTGGTGTTGAGGTACAACAGCGGCGCATTGTAAATACGTGTCATCACAATGTCGTCGAGTCCGTCACCGTTCACATCGACTGCCGCTGCCCCACCTGAAGACCGTTCGGGGTCGCACTGGCGCGCAACATCTTTCGACACCGCAGGAGGCGTGACCTTGGGAAATTGGGCGACGATGAGCTTGGGGTCAAAGAGACAGTTGGGTTCTTTGATGCGCTTTCCCTGTGAGATGGTGAAACCAGCCTGCTGCGACATCTCTACAAATGTTGGCAACGGATCTGGTTCTGCACCAGAAGAACTACTACCCCCGCACGAAGATGCAACAGGTGCTAGCAGTAGAACTGCTAGCACCTGTCCACATCTTTTCAAGATGATGGGTCTCATCGAATGTTAAATCCGTAGCCCCACAAGTTGATCCATACGTTTCCTGGGTTGGTGTTAAAGCCCATGCCCGCATTGATGGCACGGCTCCAGCCGCCCCAACCACAACGGAAGTAACGGCTCCAACGGCCACCGCCCCACCAGCACTCTGGCCAACTCCAGTCCATCCATGCAGATCCACCGATGTAGATGGAGATGTATGGTGCCCAACTGGTGATGGTGATGTGCGAAGCGAAGTGGGTACCGAAACTCAGTTGTACGAAACCTGCGTTGATATATGTTCCCCAGCTCCATGGTCCGGCTGAAGCGGTGAACTGGAATGAACCGTCACCGTTGATGTAGCCGTACATGCGGAACGAAACACCAGCAAAGTTCAGCCACGCATCGATGATGAAGTAGCTATTGCCGCGGTAACGCTGGCCATTCCACCACGCCACGTTACCGATCTTGACCCAACCGCCAGTGCTGACACCTGGGAAGTTCACACCAGCCCAGATTGATGTGTCGAAGGTGCCGTCGGCACCCACCCACATTGCACCGCCACCGTTAATGCCGGCGATATTGATTGAAACATCTGCGTACAAACCAGCTTGACCTGGTTCGTTCGAAATACGGAAGTTTCCACGGCCACCACCAATACCAGCAGCGCGCAGGTCTGCTGAACCTCTCATTGTGAAGCGTGTTGTGGAGCCGCTCTTATAGAAGTTTCCACTGAAACCTACGCTCACTGCACCCATCACGTTGATGGTGGAACTCATAGCGAATTGCCATGTATTGCCGTTCTTCGAACCACTCACACTGACTGCTGCGTTGAATGCAACGAGGTTGAGGTTTCCTGAACCAGCGAAGGAGAAGTTGCCAGAGGTATCGAATGAACCACTGACGTACACCTGGCCACCGATGTCACCAGCACCAATTGACCAGTTGGCATTGAAGTCGCCATACACAAGATTCTGTGCACGACCAATGACTACGTTTCCTGAACCAGGGAAACCACCGAGACTCATTGGGATATTGGTTGCTGCGATACGGAAGTCACCAGCTGCAGCCGCAACGGTTTGACCCGCACGGTTCACGATGTTGACACCAGAACCCGACTGCCAAACGAATTGACCACTGACTTGTGCCGAGAACACGCCGCCCACAGAAGCTGTTGCCGTGATGGACACTTGGTTGCCGTCGAGGAAACCTGACGCCGTACCCAAGTTGTAACCAGCCATCGACGCTGCAGCACTGAAGTCGATACGTGGTACCGACCCCTTTGTGTAAGCAATGGCGAAGTTACCGTTCAGAGTGACGACACCCGCAATGGTGCGCTGTAGTTGCAAACTTGCATTCAATGACTGCAATTGGTAGTTCGACATTTGCATGTTCAATGCAACGGTCGCATCGGTACCAAGAACGTTGAAGCTGCCGCCGGCGATGATATTTGCATATCCCTTCGCTGGCTTCAGGTTCATTGTCACTGTTGCATTACGTACTTCAAGGTACGAAGGCACGATAACGAGGTTCGCAATTGAACCCGTCATGTCGAGGTACGGCCCGTCGGTGGTGTTTGCACCGGCTTTACCACTGACTGAAACTTTGGTGGAACCAATGGTGATGCCACCAGCAAATGAGATGTAGTTATCGGTAGGTGAAATTTTCACACCCATCCGAGTTTCATCGAGTTTCACTGGGCCAACGTTGAAGGCACCAATTGCCATGTCGGCTTCAAGCGAGAATGGGCTTGTGCCAATTTTCGCGTTCACTGAGACGTTGGTACCAAACACTGTTCCTACGAAACCGGCTGCAATGCCGGGATCATATTTCACGTTTCCGATTTGGCAACCAAATGGCGCAATCGTGAGGTTCATGTAAGTAGAGGTGAGTACACCACCAGCAATGCTGGCAACCTTTGCAGTGCCTGCAGCAATAGTGGTGTTGTCGGCTTGCAACGTACCTGCTTGCAATGAGAAGCACGGCTGACTGATGTCAATGTTTGCAGCCAAACGCACGGCTACTCCAGCCTCCATACCCAACGATGATCTCCAGCTAGCGGGCAATATTGCTGTTGCAGCAATTCCCAAACTTGGGAGCGGCATTGGTGCAGTGAGGGTGATACCCATTTGAATTGCGGCTTCACTGAGTGTGAGGTCGGTAACTCCAAATGCGTTCTTCCACATGAATGGCCCACCTGTTGCCTTGTCTTTTCCAAGACTCAAGCTGAGGCTGATGCGTGTTGGCGAAACTGTTCCGCGAATTTCTAATGGAACAGGTGTTTCGTTAGATGCACCGGTCAACATTTCTGTTTGACCAATCAAGCTCATTGAAGGTGACGGTGAACCGCTTACTTCAAAACCAAGAGCAGTGAATCGCATTGAGGATCCACCCGACTTGTACATGTACCAGTTATCGGGTGTTGGCAACATGATCTGAATTGTTGGCAACTTGCCACCGGCAAGATCTTTCAGCGGAATCGAAACTGGAACCACGGTAAGTGATGGCTGCTTGAGCAGGTCACGCAACCAACTTGGCACGCTGAATCCAGCGAGCAAGGTTGGGTTCAACTTGGGAACAGTTACTTTTCCGAGACTTACCGAAGTTGGCAATACAACGTCTGCTGCTGCATACGTTGAGAATGCAAACGAAGCATTCGCCAAGGTCATGCCAGGAACTGGGGTCCAGTCATTCATGCCACCGGCAACAAGTACACCTTGAGCGCTAAATGTTGCACCCATCGACAATGTGGTTCCCAAAACATCTGAGGATCCAGAAATGGACGCTGAGATTCCCTTGGCACTTGAGTAACCCAGTGACAGCGACGGAGCCTTAATAACAACACCGGTTGTAACGGTGATGTCTGGGAATGTTGCTGTCAATGACGACTCGGTCTTAGCAAAAGTACCTGTCAATGTTGCTGGGCCTTGCCAGCCTGCACCTACGTCAACCGATACTTTTCCGGTTGCGGTAAATGCAAGTACACAAGTTGCACCAACGGTGCATGTGGCATTGATACCAGCACCAGCTTCTGCAATTTTCACACCTGGGAATGGCAACCAGTCGGAGGTGTTCTTAAATGAAGCGGTGAAAGTTTTGGTATTGCCATTACGTGCCATTGAACCGGTTATACCCGACATTGGCAGAGACAAGCCAGGGAACGGTGTCCATGTTGGGCTGTTCCCTGTTTTGAACGAGATGTTGAATGAGTACTGAGTTGAACTGGTGTAGTTCAAAGCGAAGCCAACAGTCAGCGCATCGGTTGTGGTGCCAATGGTGATTTCACCAGCACCATTGATCACCGTGCTGCCAGTGGCATTGCCAAGGCTCATGGTGAGCGACTTCACAGTAACGCCATCAACAATTGTTGTTGGGGCCTTCACTGCAACTGAGAGGCTGTACACAAGTCCGGTTGCTTTATCGGCACGCGATACAGAACCCGATACATCGATATTGGATGATGTGTAAGAAGCATTCATTGAGAACGCTCCTGTTGCCAAGTTCATGTCGCCACCCACTGAAATTGCACCGAATGCTGCACCACCGGTAGCAGTGAGTTGTTTCACAGCATCGGGGATTGGCATTGAGAGCAAGAGTTTTGGTGTGGCAACAGACAATGACACTGCAGGAATGGTGAGGTTAGGAACAGTTGGTGTCCAGCTCACATTTGCAGGAGCTTTCAACAACCAAGCGAACTGACCACCATCGAAACCAATGTCGGTTCCAGAGAAGGCGAACTTAGGAACAGTTCCGACCAGCAAGACGCCAGCAGAGCTGAACTTCATTGAGCCAGCAACTGTCGCACCGAACAACGAGAAGTTGCCCGACAATGTTGCCGAAGCTTTATCTGTGCTGCTCTTTGCAGGAATTGAAAGCGACAAAGTTGGCGCGGTCAATTTGATGTCACCAGTTGTGGAGAACACGAGGTCACCGAATGTTGCCGAGAAAGTAAACCCGGCAGTGGTGAGGCTTCCTGTGACATTGGCAGTATTCAAACCACTGATGCCGAGGTCGAAGCCAAGTGTTCCGGTCACGTTGAAGGTAGGTACGCATGTTGCACCAACAGCACAGGTAAGTGCTGCAGTTGCATTGACGTTGCTCACTGAAAGACCAGAGACTGGCTTCCATGGGCCCGCAGTTGACAAGGCAAGGTTCAGCACGGTGCCGGTTGCGTTACGCACCAACGATCCACTAGCTGTACCCAAGCTCAAGGCTTCGCCACCATTGACTGGGAATGATGTTCCCGAAGCGCCGACAGTGATGGCAAGGCTGAAGTCTGTTGCAGACTTGTAGGTAAGTGCACCATTCATCGCAAGCACGGTGGTGTCGGGAAGTGTTACTTCTACCCCACCGGTTCCTGTGAATGTGACTGGGGCACCAGCTGTTGCGTTACCAAAAACGAAGTCAAGTGCAGTGAGTTTCACCGAACTGTTCATCGCAATTGCCTTCTTGATTTTTCCGGTGAGGTTGTACTTAAACGGATCGCCCGTCTTTGCACGACTAATTGCACCAGATGCATCGAGGGTGTCGTTCGACATTGAGGCGGCAAACGAGAACCCACCAGTAGCGAAGTCAACATCACCATCGAGTGCGATGTCGCCTACAGAGGCAACCAAGGAACCTGCGAATCCGGAGATTTCAGCAGGAACTGCAATTGCCATGTTGATACGTGGCACCTTTGCAGTCAGGTTCACTGCCTTAATTGTTGGCAATGATGGAACCTTCGGTGTGAACCCAGTAAGTGGACCCGACGACCAAGCAAGTTGGCCTGGCTTGAATACTGGGCCGGTGTCACCAAAGAGTTTGATTTCTGGCAGATCGGCGGTGAGCAAGATATTCGTCTTGCTGAATACTGCTGCTGCAGTAACCGTTGCACCAAATACCGATGCCGAACCACTCAAGGTGATTGTTGTGGCTTGATCTGCTGCACCAACTTTTGTTGCCTGAATGGCAAGTGAAGCGGTGGTGAGTTGCAAACCAGCAACAACTGGAATTGAGCCGATTGTTGCGGTGAATGAACCCGACTTCGCTGCGATGTCGAAGTTACCTTCAAGTTTTCCGGTTGTTGCCGTTGAACCCAAGGTGATTTCAGCATCTGCAGTCAACTTCAAGGCCACTGCACACGCTGCATCGGCAGCACACTTGGCGGTTGCCGCAATGGTTGGTGTCTTGATTGCGAGACCAGTCATTGGTGTTGAGTTGCTACCAACAACGGTGATGGCAATATCGCGTGCACCATTGACATTGGTATAGCTACCCGACGCACTCGCGAGAGGAATGACCACATCTTTTGCTGCAGTCCATGAACTGTTCGCTGTGGTTGCCTTCACTGTCAAAGAATGATTCTTTGTATCGGTGTACGACAAGTCTGCAGTGAGTTCAAGTGCTGAAGGAGCCGTACCCACGGTAACGGTTCCTGAACCAGTAACGATTCCTTGTTCGTTGCGCGATGCCGACAAGGCATTCAACACAACGCCTGTGGTGAGCGTTACTGGGCCAACGAGTGAACCAGAAAGAGCAACTGTTGTTGTAGCAGTTGGCGTGGCCTTTGTGACCTTGCCAGCAAAGTTCACCACTGTTCCAAAGAGATCAACAGCATCGGTCATTGAACCGTCAAGTGTGAAGGTTCCGTTAGAGGCAATTGCACCAAAGACGCGAGCTGTTGGCGTTTTGCCATTTGCTGGAGTTCCTGTTGCGTTTGCGTCGAGCGACATTGCTTTAACACCAGCTGCATCGACACTGAAACGCAGTGCTGCACTTGAGGTGTAGCCAGCAGGCAACTTCAAGAACGGCATCGCCGCTGCAATGATTTCGCCTTCAAATGCTCCTACTGAAGCACCTGCACCAGTGAATGGAATGAAGAGACCAACTGCATCGGTTGCAGCAATAGCGAACTGTGGTGCACCCCAGTCGGCTGGGCCGGTGAAGCGCGCCGTACGAATGGTGAGGCCATAACCCGATACTGAACCAGAAGCATCAGAAACAGTGAGGAAGCTGCCGAGCGAGAATCCGGCACCCGAGAAGCTCACCTTTGAGCTTGCAAGGCAAGTACTTGAGGCCACTGTGAACTTCGTGAGGTCGAGTCCACCAATGCCAATGGCATCGAGTGTTGACTGCACACTGCTCAGAGTTTTGTTTGAAGCAGCTTCAACGAACTTACACAAAGCAGCTGGAGCGCCACCTGGCTTTAGTTCAAGAGAAACTTCAGCTGAAGCCTTTGCTCCAGTGCCATCAGTTACCACTACTTGCAGCACGGCATCGCCGAGTGCTCCAGTTGCAGCAACAGTTACTGCTGCGGCTGCAGCGTTGTTCAAAGTAAGAGGCGTACCCGACACTTGTGTCCAGGCGTAGCTCAGTGTTCCACTGCCCGAACCCACAGCAGTGAGTGTGACAGCTTGTGAAGTATCGACAACTACTGGGCCTTCTGCGCCAGTAATCGAGGCAGATACCACTGGGGCTCCACCAGAACCGATAGTGACGGTGATGAAGTCAGTTGCTTTCACGCCACGCGAGTCGGTTGCTTCTACACGCAAGGTAACGGTGACGTTTGTTGCGGGTGCAGTGAAGCTCAACGTTGCAGTGTTGGCAGTTGCTGAGGCAATAACTGAAGGTGTTGGGCCAGAAGCCTGTGACCATGCGTAAGTGATTGCGCCAACACCAGTTGCTGAGGCAGTGAGTGACACAGCTGCACTTTGAGCAACAGTGACCGACTTCGCGCCAAAAACGTTTCCGTTGACTGTTACACCAGTAGCAGTAAGTGGGCTGTACGTTGCATCACCTGTTCCCGATGTAGGAGCAGTTGCACGCACAACTCCACGAGCAGAAACACTCTGCTGCGGAACGCGACGAAGCACTGATGAACCAGCACCGCTTGAAGTTTTGCCGGTTGGGCCTTCAACGGTTGGCAAAGGAATAACAACAACCGACGCACGTGCTGTTGAGGAAGAACCAGCTTCAGACGCTGTTACCTCGAACAAGAGTGTGGTGTCGGCAGTAACAGCTGGAGCCGAGAACAAAGCAGAAGGACCATTTGGAGCCTTATTATCTGCCCATTTCACAACTGGAGTAACAGACTTGCATTCTCCGGCGGATTTTTTAACGTCTGCATCGGTTGTGCACAGCTGCTTCCAAACATATGCAGCTCCATCTCCGTTGCCTTCTGTTGTCAGAAGAACGGTGGAAGCAACGCGATTACCTTTCGCATCAACAATTTGGTCGATGACGGAATCAGGACCCTTGACGTTGAACGCCAATGCTGGGCGCAGATCGACCGACAGGTTTGAACCACGTCCGGCTGCAATATTGCGTGATGTGCCGTACAACGAAGCAGCTTGCAAGTTGAGAGTCTTTGACGACTTGCTTGTTGACTCGTAGCTCAAGCTCAACGCTGGAGTTTCAGCGCCAGCCTTCAATGCTGGAGTACGTGAGCAAATGGTAAAGCCTGACGAAAGAGCAGTGCCCAAACGTGCGCACTTCCATGAATCACCAGATACGCCAGTAATACGACCGTCTTTGATACCAGGCACAACAACGAACTGGGCTTTCGCATCAGTGTCGCCACTGTTACGCAGACTCAATGTTGCCACTGCTTTACCACCAGGACGTGGGCCAGCAGGCGCCAAGAACGACGGAACCAAATCGGTTGTATCTTCAGAAATAGCAACGGTCATGCCAAAGCGAGCGATTGGCGCTGCAGGAATGCCGAGCATCGTTACGTAGACAGGCCATTCAGGAGTGCCGACTTTTGCTGAATTCGCCATTTTGACGGTGAGGTTCAACACTGGTGTTGACTTGTCAGGCGCAATTGCAGAAGCGAGTTTAATTTCGCAACGCACAGCTGGGCCAGATTTCTTTGTTGCCACTGTTGTTACAGGAGCAGCCGAAGTTGCTGTTGCGGCCTTCGCTGCATCGAGCGGCGAAGCGATTTGAGGAATGTTTCCAGTTCCTGTTACGCAAGCCCACTTCCCTGCAGCCGACGTATTGATTTTCTGGCTGTCGAGCGATGCTGAGTAACCAGCAGATTTAGCAAACGCTGGTCCGCTGAAAGTTGCAGTGCTGTCAACAAATTGTTCGAAGCGAACAATTTCGCCAGCTGCAAGTGCCTTGCTTCCCAAGTTTTTGGTGCTGAATGAATAGCTCTGACTCTGACCAATTCGGACCTTTGTTGCCGAACCATCGGAAACAACTTTCACTGCACCCTTATCATCGGCACGGCTGAGTTCAACACCAGGCATTGGTGCAGCCTGCGGCTGGATGACCAAGGTATGAGCAACGCGGTTTGCGTCTTTGTATTTCGCAGCTTCATTATCTGCAGAAATTGCGGCGATTACTTGAGCCGTACCCGCTTCAGTGTCTTCAGTGGCACTAATGGTGAATCCAACTATTTCTGGAGTTTCTGATTCAATTTCTGGCTTCACGCAATCTTGGCCAGTTGCACCTTCACCCGCAGATTCCTCTGGGGTAGATGAGGTACATGTCCAACCTTCAGCATCAGATGCCAAGCCTTTGAACACAAGACCTTTACGCATGCTGAGTTTGATTCGCGCATTCATTGACGGGCCGTACACCGAACGCACATGTGCGTCGACCACTACTGAGCCTGGAGGATCGATGCTGCTTTGCTCATCGCGCGGAGCAAGACGAATGGTTGTGTCTGGTTCTGGAACATCGCGCACATCAATTGACAGTGTTTGGCTTGCTTCAATTGGAGTTGCGTCAAGCGCAGTAGTTGAGTTTGCAGAAAGAACCCAGCTCTGTGGCTTTTCTGCAACTGGTGCTGTTTTTCCTACACGAGCGTCGATAATCAGTGGGTCGGTATAGGTACCAGGCTTGATGTCGGCACCAGTACGTGTGCACGATTTTGGTGCGGTATCGCTATCGCACTTCCAACCTTCACCGCTGATTTTTACTTTGGTGAGGGCCAAGAAAGGAGCTACAACGTTTGAGAACTTAATGGCACCCGATTGTGTTTCCGAGCCTGTTGGCAAGAAACGCAATTCCATATGGAAAGGACCACCTGGGTAAACAGGGCCCTTAATTTTTGATTCGATGAAAACGCCGGCAATGCCTTGGCCATTGACGCCAAAAGCTGATTTCACGCGGCGAGTTGAACCAGCCTGAACGCCAGAATCTTGTTCAACACCATTCAACTGCACTACTGCTTCGTTGTTCTTGGTATTGATGTCGCCTGCCGTATTGGCAACTGCCGACAAATGAGTTACTTGCTTCACTGCGGCATTAAAAGCAGCAAGATCGCCACCTGTTGATGCAGCTTTAATTTTCTCGAGCAAGTCAGCTGGTGGTACCGGAATTACTGCATCACTTGCAATGTCGAAACGAAGGTCGGCTTGCGCGGTTGCGGCACTAGCGAGCAGTGCATTCACAATTCCTTTGTCGGACTTCTCAACAAGTACGCACTGTGTGCCTTTGCAATCCCAACCACGATCGCCTACTGCCGAGTCGGCCCCAAGTACAGGAGTTGCATCGAGCAATTTGACGAATTTTGGCATTGATTCCAATGTGAAAGACACAGGTGACTTTTCACCGGCAACCTCATTACCAATGTTTGTTACATAGACAATGCCCATGTACACATAACCTGGAATGGCGGGCCCAACAAGGTTTGCAGCGGCCGACAGGTCGGATCCGCTCTTTTTTTCGCCTACTTCACCAACTGGGAATTCCTTGGTATCGGGTTTTGCCTGCTCGGTGGGTGGTTGATCGATGCCGTTTTTGTCAACCGGACCGTCATAAAGCGGCAACACGCTGGCATCGGTGAGACCAGGAACAGTGGTTGTTGTGGCGCCATCTGGAGATGTTGTTGTCGTTGTTCCATCGGCAGCTGTGGTTGTTGTGCCATCGGCAGCTGTGGTTGATGGAGCTACAGACGTTGTAGAAGAAGAGTCTGTAGGTGCGCTGGCGTTAGCCGGCATCACTGAAGTGACCCCCACCGCAAAAACGGTGAGAAGAACCGTTGCATTACGCGTAATTACTCGGGCGTTGATTTTCATGATGCACATCCTGTTGAAGCGAAACCGGTAAGAGTTCGGGTAGTTCCTGAGGTATTAAAAACGGGGCGATACGCGGGTGTTGCCACGGAAACACGGTCAAGTGCCGCACGGGCCCTAATGAGAGCTGCCGTATCTGCATTTGCACCCGTGAGAGCAGTTGCGATTCCATCGATGAGTTGGCTTGGCCCGCCATTACGCAAAGCCGAGATGCAGTCGCTTGTTGACCAGAGTGTGTTTTTCCACTTCAGTTCAGCTACTTTCCACGAAACGTTCTTGCATGTTGATGCTGTAGTACCACTGCACGACAACAAGAAGTCACGAATACCATTTCCTGTTGCAGCAGAATCGTTGGTCTGTTCACCAAGAAGGAATTCGACTCCCCAACCATTTCCCAGGAAGGCTCCCACTTGTGGAGCAGTTGGGTCGAGGCCACGAATCGACTTGATTCCTGAACCCTTCAATGTTTGAGAGGTGACTTCTTTAATGATGCTCTTTGCCTTCGCTGTAATGAATGCACAGTTGTCGCATACCAATGAACCAGATGATGTGGTGCTGATGGTCCAACGCAATGTCATTGGAGTAGTTGTTCCTACCCACTCGGCTTTGGTAACCGTGAGAACAGAGTCGGTATTCCATGCTGCACTCACCGCACGCGCAGCATTGCTGGTGAGTGATGCTTCTGCTGGAAGAGCAGGACGCGGTGCACCAAGCGCATTGTCGCTCGCTAAGTACGTTGCTTGAAAGTTGCCTGGGTCAGTAACAGCTACTGCGGCAGGCACTGCAACAAGCGTTGTTGCCGGGGCTGCTGTCGTAGCTGGTGTTGTAGCAGGTGTTGTTGCTGTGTCACCACCGGCTGAACCTTTCGACGGAAGCGTGCCCGAAGACGCAACAGTAGTGGTGGGGATGATTGCCGCGTTCTTTTGGAACAATGTTGTTGGTGATCCCGACTCATCGGAGCTTGAACCACCACACGAAGCAACTGCTACCAAAGCAATTGCCAAGATGGCACATTTCGTTACACGAGATTTCATTTGGTTGCTCCACATTTTTCAGAAACGAGTTTGTTAATAGATTCAGTTGCAGCATCAATTTCGGGTGTTGCATATTTTGCAACTACTGCATCGAATGAGTCGAGCGATGGGTCGCTCTTCAGCGAGTCGGCCATTGCCTGAGCAGCTGCTGCAACTTTGTCTGCAGCAGATTTAATTTCAGCAGGCGCTTTGCTTGCTGTGTCACTCAGGGCTGCAGCAAGCGCGTTGATCTTGGTGGTGATTGCTGCAGCGTCATCAGTTGATTCAATTTGAGGAAGCTTTGAATTGTTCGCATCGGCTGATGCACAGAATTCGGTGTATGACACTTCACCAATTGCGGTGGTGCTCTCGGAAGCATTCGACGTGTCGTCAGATGAAGAACTGCTCCCCCCACAAGCCCCTAATACAAGCAATGCCACAAGTGGCAAACTTCGTTTGATAGTGCTCCGCATGGAAAGTAACCGCTGGCTAGTGACATTCATACCTGCGAAACTAGTGGACAGTCAGCGTGTTTCCAAGTCAGGTCAAGATGATTATCTTGCCGTTCATCTGTTTCCTGGGCCAGGGGGGATTTTGCACTCGGGATTGAACTCACGGGGTATTCAAACAGGCAAGTCACCTATTTTTACTAGCCAGGCAAGATGGCATTTAAACGCGAATTAATGTCATCTTCGGGAAGAGCTCGTGACTCAACAACACGTACACCTGCTGCACTTTGGAACACCCAAGCGGGCTGTGAGGCAACCGAAAAGCTGGCAAAAATCTCACCATTGCCATCGCGAACGTTGGGGAAAGTTAAACCGTGACGTGAAATGAACTCATCAATTTCACCTTGTGTGCCATTCCAAGCAACACCAACAATGTTGACCCTGCCGGCCCATTTCTTGCTGACCTCCTCGACCGAGGGGGCTTCACTATTGCAGGTGCCTCAATATGGCGCCCAAAACCAAAAGGCCGTTGGCGTACCTATATATGAGGTACCAAAATCAACGGGTTCAGCGCTCGTAGTGGTGCTCTCCAACGCTTCCGTTGGTGAAGGGGCTGATGGGCTCGATGCACTGGGCGTTGAACCACCGCAACTCGCTAAAGCAACTACAAGAAGTGCTGCGAGCGAGAGACGGCGAATCATTGTTAGCCGTTTCGTCGTTGCTGCAAGATTGCGGTTACTACTTTGCCGTCGGCTTTGCCTTTGCTGAGTTTCATGATCGTGCCAACAAGAGCACCCATTGCCTTTTCTTCGCCCGCACAATATTTTGCCCATGCATCGGGTTGAGCAGCAATACCTTCATCGACAAAACCTTCAATGACGCTGGTGTCGAGTGCTTCGAAACCTTTTGAAGCAGCAATGGCTGCAGGGTCTCCCCCGCCAGCTTCGAGCATGTCGCCAAGAACAGTTTTTGCTTGAGTTGCCGTGAGCTTGCCATCGCGTTCGAGAACGGTAAGTGCCGCAAGATCTTTGGCGGGCAAACGTGGCGCGTTGCCTTCTTCAGCGAAAGATTGTTGCACCCATACCAAAGCACGCCCGGCGTCGCCACCTGCGTTCTTCACCTCTTGTATATAGGTATCTTGCCCGCGCTCTACAACAACTGCAATTGCTTCGCTGTCTTCATCGGCTCCGGTCAACACGGCCAAGTTGGTACGCCGAGCAGCCGGCAACACTGGCAATGCTGCACGAACACGTTCTACCCATTCTGCATCGGGAGCAAGCATCACTAAGTCGGGTTCGAGGAAGTAGCGGTAATCGTTGGCGTCTACTTTGGCGCGCAATGTGTGCGTGCGGCCATCGGTTTCATCCCAGTGGCGCGTTTCTTGACGAATGGTGCCACCGGTTTCCAAAACATCAATTTGTCGGCGAGCTTCGTACTCAATGGCTTTGCCAAGTGAACGCACCGAGTTGACGTTTTTGATTTCACAACGCGTACCGAGTTCGGCCCCGTACTTGCGCACTGAGACGTTGGCATCGCAACGCATGGAGCCCTCTTCCATCTTGGCATCGCTTGCACCCACCGCAACGAGAATGGCACGTAATTCATTGACGTACTGGCGTGCTTGTTCTGCAGTACGCACATCGGGGCGCGACACAATTTCTACAAGTGGTACACCAGCGCGGTTGAAGTCGATAAGTGAGTAATCACTTCCGTGAATACGACCACCAGCACCACCGAAGTGTGTTGACTTGCCAGTGTCTTCTTCCATGTGCGCGCG
>ENA-OUVC01000091-OUVC01000091.1-marine-metagenome-genome-assembly--contig:-NODE-91-length-63817-cov-3.953153_pt1 | contig 63817 bp, 52 predicted proteins | sample MGYA00248622_ERZ508571 | MGnify/ENA primary metagenome ERZ508571 (study PRJEB26236, sample SAMN06267175) | marine metagenome | isolation source: Columbia River Estuary | place: USA:Columbia River Estuary... | reverse complement strand
TCGGTGAAGATGCCGGTTACCCGCCACGGGACGGAAAGACCCCGTGAACCTTCACTACAACTTTGCATTGATTTTGAGTTTTAGATGTGTAGCATAGTTGGGAGACTATGAAGCAGCCCCGCTAGGGGTTGTGGAGTCACCGTTGAAATACCAACCTTCTGACATTTAGAATCTAATCCCTTGCGGGAGACATTGCATGGTGGGTAGTTTGACTGGGGTGGTCGCCTCCTAAAGAGTAACGGAGGCTCGCAAAGGTACCCTCAGTACGGTTGGTAATCGTACGCAGAGCGCATTAGTATAAGGGTGCTTGACTGTGAGGCAAACACGCCGAGCAGGTGCGAAAGCAGGCTAAAGTGATCCGGCAGTTCTGTATGGAAGGGCTGTCGCTCAAAGGATAAAAGGTACTCCGGGGATAACAGGCTGATCTCCCCCAAGAGCTCATATCGACGGGGAGGTTTGGCACCTCGATGTCGGTTCGTCACATCCTGGGGCTGGAGAAGGTCCCAAGGGTTCGGCTGTTCGCCGATTAAAGTGGCACGTGAACTGGGTTCAGAACGTCGCAAGACAGTTCGGTCCCTATCTGTGGTGGGCGTTAGTAAATTGAGAGGACATGACCTTAGTACGAGAGGACCGGGTCGTACGTACCGCTGGTGTATCAGTTGTGCCGCCAGGTGCAATGCTGAGTAGCTATGTACGGACAGGATAAACGCTGAAAGCATCTAAGCGTGAAACCTTCCTCAAGATGAGTTTACTTTTAAGGGTCGTCAAAGACTATGACGTTGATAGGCTATAGGTATAAAGGTGGTAACATCAAAGCCGAGTAGTACTAATTGCCCGTACGCTTTAATTTTTTTTTCTTTTCGAAGAAAAAACAAGGTACTCGCTAACATTTTCCAATATGTTAATCTTATTGCTGCAGCAATGCAGTGAAGATCTTATGGTGGTTTTCCCGAGGGTGTTCACCTCTTCCCATTCCGAACAGAGAAGTTAAGTCCCTCATGGCCGATGGTACTGCACAAAAATGCGGGAGAGTAGGTAGCTGCCATATTTATTAGCCCAATCGGTTTCCGGTTGGGCTTTTTTGTTACCTCATATTACTCATTCCCCATTTATTATTTTTCTGAGCTTCGGTAGCAGAATAGCGATGTATGTTCGTCAGATAAAACTGATTGGCAGTAGAGTTAATTGAGCTGCAAGTGGAATGATGCCAATCAGTTAAACATCTTCCTCACATGCATCGCTATTCCTTCTTGTCACAGGAACACGAATAAATCACCTTAGTAAGGCAAGGTCACGAGAAATCAAATCAATTCCCGCATGGACTTATTGCATTATCCTGAATACTGGATAACGATTGTGATCGGGTTCGGCCCAGGGTGAATTCTTATAGACAAAATCGAGCTGTGCTCTGGCGCTTTTAGCGAAAATGGTGTCAGATGCTTTACGTTGCTCCAGCTGCGATTTCAGCGTAGGATTCTCTTTCAGGTATTGCGCAGCCTTGTCTTCAAATACATAGGCCGAATAGCCTTCTTTTTGCCCCAGAATGGCATCAAAAAAGTTCCAGGCAAAGTAGGAGTCCTCAGCCTGGGGTTCTAATGTTTCAACTAGGAAACGATTGGCCGGTTGATTCAGTTGAATGAGCCAATCTCCTTTTCTAAAAAATTTGGCGGCTTTCTGTTTGCGTACCACCACATCACTATTCAAGTGATGCATTTCATATTGGCGGGGAGTGGTTTTATAATCTTCAATAGTATACCATTCAACCTCCATGGTAGTGTCTTTTTGGAGTTGGCTCATTTGCACCTTATTTATCATTAATCTATCAATCACTTTCCACCAGCCTTGCGGTATAATATAGGCCTTTGGTTTTTCTATGAATAATTCAGGTACAAATCTGTCGACTACTTTTACGGTTTTAGTGAATGGTTTTGATCGGTCATAATACAATCTGTTCAGCCCAGATACTTCGCTGGGTTTATTCCCCGATTCAAATCCTTTGAATGTATACTCTGTGAAACCTGTTTTGTCCAATTTCCATTTAATAGGGAACCGATCGGTCGAGGCCATGGCCTGTTTGGTCTTTTTGCGCAAATCCTGGATTTCTTTTGCGTTTTTTCCAGTGAATGCAACGAAGGTTTCCATTAATGCAAGGGTGGCCATTACTCGCTGGTCATAGGGCTTGAGCATGTGCGTTTCAGGTACAAATGCAAAACTGTGCCATAGAGTGGCGTATCCGCTGGTATAACGGGGACTATCCCAATAAGTGCTCCATCCATTTTCAGGTTTATCTCCATACGCATTCACGTAAGGAACCATATCAAATCCTTTTTCTTTCATCCCTGTATATAAAGCGGGTTCAAATTGTGATCGTAGAAATTGTTCCATCACGCCCCCCAGTTTACTGGGTTGGCTGGTGAGTAAGGTCATTACATGTTGATAGTCGGCTCCGTTGCTTACGTGGTTATCAATGAAAACGTCTGGATCGCATTCCTGATAAATAGCACTGAATGATAATGCTTCTTTGGAATCGCACTTGATAAAATCTCTATTTAAATCGAGATATTGCGAGTTTCCTCTGGAGCCAAAAGCCTCAGGTCCTTCTTGATCAACTCTGAAATTGGAACTTCTATTTAGGCACCCTCCAATATTGTATACTGGAATAATGGCTAGTACTATATGCTGAGGTAGCAACAATTTTTTTTCAATTACTTTTTTAGCGAGCAACATACTTGCATCAATTCCATCTGGTTCTCCGGGATGTATTCCGTTATTGACAAGTATAATTGTGGCGCCCGCGTTTTTCGCGGAGTAGATAGAGGTGAATCCCTTGTTACTTAAGAGTGCCAAATGAAGCGGAAAGCCCGCATCGGTGGGCCCTTTTGTTTGAAGAGTCAAGAGGGGGGATGATTGATCTGCTTTTTTCCACCAGGCAACTATCTCCTCATAGGTGGGCGATTCTTTTCCTTGTGTTTTTTCAAAATAAGTCAACAGTGGTGTCTGTGCATTACCAGCAACTAGTCCAAGAAGTAAACTAATTGCCACAGTAAGAAGTTTGCGCATAGGGTGCGTTTTTATAAAAATAAGGTAAATAAAAAAGGCACCTGATTAGGTGCCTTTTCAAAAATATTCTTTCAGTTATTACTTAGCAGCGTTCACTTTTTTAGCCAATTTGCTCTTTAAGTTAGCAGCCTTGTTCTTGTGGATAATTCCACGCTTGGCTAATTTGTCGATCATGGCAGCTACAGAGGGAAGTTGCTCCTTCATTTCACTGGTTCCAGCCGCCTTGAGGTCGCGGATAGCATTACGGGTAGTTTTTCCGTAATATTTGTTACGTTCGCGACGCTTGGCTGCTTGGCGAGCGTCTTTTTTGGTAGCACTATGATTAGCCATCTAGCTTTGTTTTAAGGGGGGCAAAGATAAGGAATAGCTCCTTTTTGACCAAATTTATCCCATCTCTCTGTCCACTAATCCTTTAGAGGGCTTCCCAATTCATGTTTTTTGAACGATATTTGTGTCCCAAACCGGGGATATCTAACACCTTGACATTCATGAAGGATTTTTCCTACGTAACCCAATCGCATCCTGCTTACATGGAGAGCCTGTATCAGGAATTTGTAAAGGATCCACAATCTGTAGATCCAGACTTAAGAAAATTCTTTGAAGGTTTTGATTTTGCAGTAAATGCAGGGAAACTTTCTGTGGGCGCTTCATCTATCAGCACTGAGATGAAAGGCGAGAGCGTTTCAACTGATTGGCAGGCTGAGCTCAAAGTTTATCGACTAATCCTGGGTTACAGAAACAAAGGTCATCTGATTGCAACGACTAATCCAATTCGTACGCGTAAGGATCGAGGTGCGCATATACGTCTTGCGGATTTTGAATTGACTGAGCAAGATATGGATCGGACTTTTCAAGTAGGGCAGTTGGTTGGTTTAAGCAATGCTACGCTACGTATTATTCTTGAAAAGTTGAATGCCTGTTATGCATCCAATGTTGGTGTAGAATATAAATACATTAGCGATCCTGTAAAAACAGATTGGATTACAGAAGCTATCGAGAATCGACTTTATCAGCCTTTGCCCTTGGAGCAGAAGCGTAGAGTTTTGGAAAAGCTCAATCAAGGTGTGATGTTTGAGCGTTTCTTACACACCAAGTATGTCGGGCAAAAACGATTTTCACTGGAAGGTGGAGAAACCACTATTGCAGCGTTGGACGCAATTATTAATACAGCAGCTTCGCATGATGTAAAGGAGGTTGTAATTGGTATGGCGCATCGAGGCAGACTAAATGTGCTTGCCAATATCATGGGTAAAACCTATGAATATATTTTCAGTGAATTCGAAGGAACTGCAAAGGTTGATCAAACCATGGGAAGTGGTGATGTAAAATATCACATGGGCTATGGCAGTGAAGTGAAAACAACACAGGATAAAAATATTAGTTTAAAGTTGATGCCTAATCCTTCTCACCTGGAAGCTGTTAACCCAGTTGTCCTTGGGTTTTCACGAGGAAAGGCTGATGTGATGCATACATCAAATTTTAATCAAATTCTTCCGATACTTATTCATGGAGATGCTTCTGTGGCGGGGCAAGGTATTGTCTATGAAGTATTACAAATGAGTAATCTTGAAGGTTATCATACGGGTGGAACCTTGCATTTTATCATCAATAATCAAATTGGGTTTACCACGGATTTTGAAGATGCGCGTAGTTCTGATTATTGTACTTCCCTGGCAGCGGCTATCCAGTCGCCGGTATTTCATGTGAATGGAGACGATCCAGAAGCAGTGGTTCGTTGTGTGGAGCTGGCAACAGCGTATCGTCAGCAGTTTCACCAGGATGTATTTATCGATATGGTTTGCTATCGCAGACATGGGCATAACGAGGGCGATGATCCTAAATTCACCCAGCCTCATCTATATCAGTTGATTGAGAAACATGCAAACCCTCGCGAGATATATATCAATAAACTTTTGCAACAAGGGGATACTGAGTTGCAGTCCTTGGCTCGTGAGATGGAAAAAAAATTCTGGCAGGATTTGCAAGAAAGACTAGATGAGGTAAAACAAAATCCCCTTCCTTATCAATATCAGCCACCTGAGTTAGAGTGGAAGAAGTTAAGAAGAGCTACTCCTGCAGACTTTTTAGGTTCACCTGATACGGCTGTACCTACGCCAGCAATAAAAGAAATGCTCACGGCTTTGCTCAGCTGGCCTTCCGATTTTAAGCCATTGAGAAAAGTTGAAAAAATATTGCAGGAAAAAACAAAACTTTTAGAGCAGGAGTCAAAAATTGACTGGGCTACTGCGGAGTTATTGGCTTATGCAAGTTTACTTCGTGAGGGTAAGGATGTTCGGTTGAGCGGACAGGATGTTCGTCGAGGAACTTTTTCACATCGACACGCAATATTACGTGATGAAAGCAATGATAAGCCCTATAGTCGCTTGTCGGCTATCCCAGGCGCTACTGGCAAGTTCCGCATCTACAATTCACTATTGAGCGAATATGGTGTACTTGGCTTTGAGTATGGTTACGCGTTAGCCAATCCTCAGGCCTTGGTAGTTTGGGAGGCGCAGTTTGGGGATTTTGCCAATGGAGCGCAAACACTCATCGACCAATTTATAGCAGCGGGTGAACAAAAGTGGAACCGGATGAACGGGGTTACGTTGTTATTACCACATGGGTATGAAGGACAGGGTCCTGAGCACAGCAGCGCTCGTTTGGAACGTTTTTTACAGTTGGCTGCTGAATTGAATATTATTGTTACCAATGTTACTACTGCTGCTAATCTTTTCCATTTATTACGTCGGCAGTTGACCTGGCCTTTTAGAAAGCCGCTAATCAACTTTTCTCCTAAAGCCAATCTTCGTCATCCTGGTTCTTATTCTGCGCTGCAAAGTTTTACCAATGGTAAGTTTCAGGAAGTAATCGATGATGAAGCAGCGCAACCTGCACAAATCAAAAAGGTATTGCTTTGTGCTGGAAAAATTTATTTTGAGTTGATTGAGAAGCGAGAAAAGGAAGGAAGAAAAGATATTGCTATTGTTCGATTAGAGCAGTTGTATCCACTTCCTATGAATCAACTTGAAGCCCTTCAGCAACGATACGCTGGTGCTACTTGGTTCTGGGTTCAGGAAGAACCTCAAAACATGGGTGCTGCGTCTTATTTGAAAATGCAATGGCGCGGTGTAAACTTTGGGGTAATTAGCAGACAACCCTCCGCTTCAACTGCAACTGGCTACAACAAAATTCATATTAAAGAGCAAGCAGAACTATTGGAAACTGCATTTACTGTCTAATTAAGTAACCTTCTATGATAGAGATTAAAGTACCCACCGTTGGAGAGTCCATTTCAGAAGTTCAATTACTTCGCTGGAATAAAAAAACCGGGGACTATGTAGAACGAGACGAAGTGATTGCAGAGCTTGAAAGTGAAAAAGCGACTTTTGAAGTGAATGCAGAGAAGGCTGGTGTACTGACAACTGTCGCTACTGAAGGAGATCAATTAAAAATAGGGGAGCTGCTCGCTACCATTGATGATACGGCAAAAGCATCGCCGGCAAAAGTTGAAATCACAGCTCCTAAGCCTCCTGCGGTTGCCACTGTTCAAGCTACAGCGCCAGCGCAAAAACCAGATGCGCCAAAGCCTGCTCCAGCAGAGGTAAAAGCAACCCCGCTTGCTTCGGCCTTATTGGCTGAAAAGAAGGTTGACCTATCTCAGGTAAAAGCGACGGGTCCTCAGGGTAAGATTGTAAAGGAAGATGTGCTCAAGGCTTTAGAACAGCCTGGTCGAATTCCATTTGAAAACCAGGTTTTATCTGCTCGTGAGCAACGTAAAGAAAAAATGAGCAATCTGCGTAAAACAATCGCGAAGCGATTGGTAGAAGCAAAAAATGGCACTGCAATGCTAACTACTTTTAACGAGGTAGATATGAGCGCTATCCTTGCCATCAGAGCCTCCTATAAAGACAAATTCAAAGAGGTGCATGGTGTAGGACTTGGCTTCATGAGCTTCTTTGCAAAAGCATGCTCGGTGGCCTTACGTGAATGGCCCTCTGTAAATGCATCGATTGATGGCGATACTATCCTCTATCATGATTATGCTGATATAAGTATTGCAGTAAGTACGCCCCGTGGACTCACAGTACCTGTGATGCGAAATGTGGAGAGTATGAGCATGGCAGATGTTGAAAAAAAGGTGGCGGAGTTAGCGGTAAAAGCAAGAGACAGTAAATTGACTGCAGAGGAATTAACGGGTGGAACTTTCACGATTACTAATGGGGGTGTCTTTGGCTCTCTCATGAGCACACCCATTATCAACGCTCCACAGAGCGCAATTTTGGGGATGCATAAAATTCAAGAAAGACCCATGGTAGAAAAGGGCCAAGTGGTTGTCCGTCCTATGATGTATCTAGCGCTCAGCTATGATCACCGAATTATTGATGGGAGAGAATCTGTTGGATTTTTGGTACGCGTCAAGGAATTGCTTGAGAATCCTGCTCAATTGTTGATCGGCAAAGATCCGGTCAAAACACTGTTAGAGATTTGAGTCGTTATCATGCATATTTGAAAAGGGCTGTCTCCCTCCTTGAGCAATATGATGGGAATGAGCCCTTTTCGATTTATTACAAAAAACAGATTGCACTAGATAAAAAAGTGGGATCTACGGATCGAAAGTTGATTCGTCATTATTGTTATTCATTTTTTCGTATTGGATTTGCCTGTGCTACATTAACGATTGAAGAGCGTTTGCTGACTGCTGTTTATTTAATCCAGGGGGAAACGGATCCCCTTGTTAAAGCAGTTCGTCCCGCATGGGCTGCGCAAGGTGCTAGTACTTTTGATCAGCGTGTTGCGCTGGTTTGTCCAGATTTTGATGGATCCGCTGTATTTCCCTTTCCGTTTTCTTTTTCGATGGGAATAAAGCAAAAGGAATGGGCGGAATCCTTGTTGGTACAGCCCGATTTTTTTATACGGGTAAGGCCAGGTAAGCAAAATAAAGTTGTGAATAAGTTGCAAGAGGCTGCGATTCCCTATACGTTGATTTCTCCAATGACTATTGCATTGCCAGCTGCCACTAGTTTGGAAAATTTATTAGACCTGAACTTAGATTATGTGGTACAAGATCTTAGCTCACAACGAGTGGGAGAGTTCATACAGCCACTCTTGCCAGTAACTATAAAATCTGTTTGGGATTGTTGTGCTGCCAGTGGGGGAAAATCCTTGCTATTACTTGATCAATATCCTAAAATCGAATTAACGGTTTCTGATATTCGAACTTCAATCCTCCAGCAGCTAAAAGTTCGCTTTAAACAAGCAGGAATAAGTAATTATCAATCTTTAGTGCTTGATCTTACGCAGCAAGATTTTCCCAACACTGCTACACAGTTTGATTTGGTTATTGCAGATGTCCCTTGTACCGGTAGTGGAACTTGGGCGCGAACACCTGAGCAGATCACAAAGCAAACAGAAGTATTACTAAAAGAATACACAAGTCGACAACGTTCGATTTTATCTCGATTACCAGCTTCAGTAAAGCCTGGAGGTTATCTGCTTTATTGTACTTGTTCGGTTTTTGCCAGTGAAAATGAGGAGCAAGTTAATTGGCTCCAACAGCAATATGATTTTTCACTTTGTAAATACACATTATTAAATGGTATTGCTGAGCATGCGGATACTCTCTTCGTGGCTTTGCTGCAAAAAAACTAATAAGCAACAATCCAGTCTTTACTTTCTTTCTTGTTATTACCTATCCAAAGTGTAATTGTATAGACTCCCGATGAAGTAGGTATGAACGGAAGTTCACCCCGATAAATTCCCGCCGGTTTATTTAAGGAATGTGTTGCAAGCAGCCGCCCACCTCTATCATGCAAGGTGAGTTTAACATCCGAAGCAGCTTCCACGCTATTAATAACCATTTGCGCTTTTGTAGTCCCCGGCGAAGGGTTGGGGTAAATCCAAAGTAGAGAGGCAATATCATCAGTAGTTGCACATCGACTGGTCAAGAGTGCCGTGGTGCTATCTAAATAAACTATTTGACGGGTAGCAGTTACGGTGTCTATCACCTGTGTAATCCGATAGTGAATGGTACCGGGATTAATAGCATTCAATTCATCCTGATAGGTATAATTTTTATTTGTCAGTACGTTTACACTTGTGGCATTGAGTTGCCCTATTTTTTGAAAGGTGTTTTCGGTTGGCAGTTTTCGTTCAATCCAAAATTGCATGCCTGTTACATCTTTTGTCCGCCATGATATGTCCACCTTGCAATTAGAAATTGAAGCAGATATCGTGGCATATTCAGCTAGTAAATAAGCGAAAGCATTTTTCATATCTGGGATTCCATATCCAATTCTGTCGTTCGGATTGGTATATCGGTTGGCACTACGTTTAAGTGCATCCACTATTTTTATATTGTTGAATTCTGGAAATCCTTGCCAAAGACAAGTAGCTAGACCAGCTAAATTGGGACAAGAAAACGAAGTTCCATTGGCCACTCCGATTGTTCCGGAAGTAGATTGTACTACTGCCTGCCAACCTACAGAGGCTAATTCAGGTTTTATACGTCCATCACTGGAGGGGCCATAACTAGAAAATCCTGCTACGGCTCCAGCGGCGTTCACAGCACCAACTGCTACTACGCTATCTCCGTCTGCAGGAGTGATGATATATCGCCAGGAGGCAGCACCTTCATTTCCAGCTGAGTTAAAAACCAAGAGCCCTTTTTTGGCAGCTAGATCAGCTCCCTTGACAGCAAGGGTTGTTTTGCCATCCATTTGCGCATACGTGTAGTTGAATACCGGGTTATCAAAATCGTAATAACCAAGTGAGGACGAAATAAGATCAGCTCCCTCGGTATCTGCTCTTTCTGCACCACAAACCCAATTGAATTCCTCAATGGGGTATTCGCTATTTACATCCTCAGTCCTGAATAAATGAAAGAAGGCTTGCGGAGCTTTTCCCACAAATTGCCCTGGGATATTTGCAGCAATGGTAGAAAGGCACTGCATGCCATGAGGGTGATCATCACTAACTGTTGCATTCCCCGTTACAAAATCCCAAGTACTTAGTATTTGTCCTTTACGGTTTACACTGTCAAATGCCGGAAGGGTATTGTAGTTGAAAAATCCACCATCGAGTACAGCAACCTGCATCCCTGATCCTCGAAGTCCAATATTATGCAGAAATTCAGCACGATGTAATTTCATTTCTAGCCCAGCATTGGTTCCGTAATTATAAAAGTCGCCAGTAATTTTTTCAGATGATGGGGTTGATGTGATTGGTGATACAATCAATTGGTTTGAAAATTTATCAGGTCTAACGGGTTGCAAGGGTGAGGGTCGTGCCGCCAGCCCAGCTACTTGTTGCACATACGGTAAGGCTTGAATGCTGGCCAATGCAGCTGAGGATGTAGTTTGGATACTGATTGCATTGAGCCATTTTGAAACATTCAAAACGGTGACACCGGGGATAGCACGAACGGCTGCCAAATAAGTTGGCGAAACTGGAAGGTCTGTGCTGTCCAATTGTACTGCGTATCGTGTTCTCCTTGTAATGGCTCTTGCAGAAAGATAGGGCGAAGGGTCGCTGAGTGTAAAACTGTTATTCCCTTTATTTTTCAACCAAACAATATGCCTAGAAAATTGGGCAGTTGCGCAAAAAAGTAATTGGCTGCTAATTAAAAGCAGGGTAAAAACGAAATGTATTAGTTTTCTAGTTTGCATAGTATTTAATTGTATTCGACCATCCATTGCCGTATACCAAACCCTATTCGATAAGGTCCACCACTGCCACCCGTGTTGGGTTGATATTCCCAGGATTCCCATTCTCTGTAAACAAGTCCGATATTTTTTGCAAACCGATCAACTGCGTAATTACGGAATGCGTAGGCCGTAGGGATAGTTATGGGTACATTGACAGCTTCATCAATCTGCATTACCGCAATCACATTTTCGTATCGTTTGTTTCTATATTGAAATGAGGAGGGCTCAGCTGAAAGCGTATAAATCCAATTTTGAATATTATCATCATTACTAAAATCATAGGGAGGGTTAAGTGGATTGCTGGCTAAAAATCTATTTCCATTCCATTGAGCACCTGGACGTAATGGTGTCTGTAATTTAACCTGCCTAAGATTATCTTCTATCCACTCCATTTGCGATGGAGTAGTTGTAATGTAGAAACTGCCATCAGGTTTCCAGGGCTGCGTTTGTAGGGTGTCACGGATAATTCGGATAATCCGATAGCTTTTTCTTCCTTGGTTATCCAGGAACGATGAATCGATTGTATAACGCATTAGGTAAGAACGAGTCTCAACTTGCCTTCCAAATTGAGTAAACACTAGTGAGTCAATACGGTATGTGATGGTTTTACCTGATGTCAATGGAGAAAATTCTTCAACAGAAAAACCCTGTTGAGGCTGGTTGGATCTGCAACTTGCTAAAAAAACAATTAGGATGACAGATAAGGCAAGTTTACTCCAAATCTGATGTGCGTGTGATGACAATAGAAAAATATTTGCTTTAGTTTTTTTCAAATGCTTCACGTTGAATGATGCCGCCACCGAGTACATCATCCCCCTCGTAAAACACGGCGCTTTGCCCGGGAGCAACCCCTTTGGCAGGTTCATAGAATTCTACACGGACGTTAGTGGCCTGTGTATATAAGCGAGAATGTGTTCCTGTGTCTTTGTAACGAATTTTTGTAGTGGCTTCAACGCCGTCTTCTACCTGTGGGTATTTAATCCAATTTAATTTTGAAACCCACATTTCGTTTTTATCCAGATCCTCCTCATCTCCCAGCGTGACCGTATTGCTATGGGGATCAATTTGTGTTACGAACACCGGTTTCCCTAATGCTATTTCTAGCCCCTTTCGTTGTCCAATTGTGTAAAAGGGATATCCTTTGTGTTTACCTAATATAGCTCCATTTTTATCAATGAAATCACCACCATTAACGCGTTCTTCCAAACCGTCTACATTTCGTTTTAAAAAACCACGATAATCGTTATCAGGTACAAAGCATATTTCGTAGCTCTCTGCTTTTTTTGCTAGAGCAGGGTAGCCAAACTCCTCAGCCATTTTTCTGATTTCTGTTTTTCGAAATCCTCCCAGTGGCAGCAAGGTACGGCTCAGTAAATCTTGTTGCAGTCCCCAAAGCACATAGCTCTGGTCTTTGGTATTGTCCACCGCTTTGCTAATTACAAAACGTCCATTATCGTGCTGACGAACTTTTGCATAATGACCCGTGGCTATAAATTCGCATCCCAATGCATCCGCTCTTTTTAACAGGGCCCTCCATTTGATGTGTGTGTTGCAAAGTACACAGGGGTTGGGGGTTCGTCCGGCCAGATATTCCTCTACGAAGTTCTCCACTACAAAACCTCCAAATTCATCGCGGATATCCAAAATATAATGCGCAAAACCGTGCTCTACAGCTGCTTGACGAGCGTCATTGAAGGAGTCCAAGTTGCAACAGCCAGTTTCTTTTTTTCCACCACCGCTGCTTGCATAATCCCAGGTCTTCATGGTAATCCCTACTACTTCGTACCCCTCCTGATGCAATAAAAGTGCAGTAACGGTGCTATCAATACCACCGCTCATTGCTACCAATACTTTACCCTTTTTGCTCATATTCACAAAGATACGGACGGCCTTTTAAGTGAATAATCTTAACTTGAATACCCTAAAATCAAGTGCCATGCGAAAAGCTTTATTTTTTTTGGTTTTTATTTTATCCCTTTCAACTATCAAGGCTCAATCTCTTTCTTATTATCTACCCACAGGTGTTACTTATGATCCAGCTGTTCCCACGCCATCCCAAATAATCCACCATGAGGTGGGCGAGTGGCATGTTACGCATGACAGATTGGTTAATTATATGCAAGCCGTTGCTAAGGCAGCTCCCAGCCGTATTCGGATTGAGCAGATGGGATTTACTTATGAAAAAAGACCACAGTTACTCTTGGTTATTACATCGCCTAGCAATCATAAAAAATTAAATGAAATACGTGCACAGCATTTGGCATTGACTGATCCTGCTGCACCCGACCCTGATATTGAGAAAATGCCAGCCGTTTGTTGGATTGGACATTCGATTCATGGTAATGAGCCTAGCGGTGCGAATGCATCCTTGTTGTCTGCCTACTATTTAGCGGCTGCGCAAGGACCAGCTATTGATCAATTACTGGAGAATACAGTTATACTTTTTGATCCATCCTTCAATCCAGATGGACTGCAGCGATTTTCTACTTGGGCTAATCAGCATAAAAGTAAAAATTTGGTTTCAGACCCCAACTCAAGAGAATACAACGAAGTATGGCCCGGCGGACGATTCAACCACTACTGGTTTGATTTGAATCGTGATTGGTTACCTGCTGTTCATATTGAAAGTCAAAATCGATTAAAGTGGTTTCAGGCCTGGAGACCTAATGTTTTTACTGATCATCATGAGCAAGGTACCAATGCCACTTTTTTCTTTCAACCTGGAGTACCCTCCCGTGTAAATCCGCTCACACCTCCCAATAATCAGTTGTTGACTAGTCAATTGGCTGCTTATCATGCACAGGTATTGGATAGTATTGGTTCGTTCTATTTCACCAAAGAGAATTACGATGATTTTTATTATGGTAAAGGGTCAACATACCCGGATATACATGGCGGAATCGGAATTTTATTTGAGCAGGCTTCCTCTCGGGGTCATCTGCAAGAAACAGTAAATGGGTATCTCTCATTTCCTGCTACTATTCGCAATCAATTTGTAACTGCACTATCAACCTTACGGGGAACGCTTGCACTTAGAAAGGAGTTGCTACAGCATCAACGTGACTTTTATAAACAAGCAGCTACAAGAGCTACTGCCTATCCTGTCAAAGGATATGTAGTAGGGGATAAGCAAGATCCGGTTCGTCTACGAGAGTTTGCTCAACTATTACAACGTCATCAAATCAAAATCTACAGTCTTCCAGGTAGTATGGCAGACAAACAGTTTACAACGTCCACATCCATCCTCGTGCCTTTAGATCAGCCTCAACATACATTGATCCGTACAATTTTTGAAAAAACGCTAACCTACCAGGATAGTTTGTTTTATGATATTACTGCCTGGACTTTACCCTTAGCCTATGGGCTTGATTTTAAAGAACTCAATGTGGTCAATCTGACTGGTGCAAAACAAATGCCGGATTTATTTAGTGAAAAATCTTTTTTAGATCATCCAACTCAACATGAATTTAGCCTCCCTAAAAATGCTATGGCTATTCTATTGGAGTGGAGTGATCTCTATGCGCCCGCTGCACTCAATCAACTCTTGAAGGCGGATGTATTGGTGAAAGTAGCTACGCAGCCTATCCGAATTCAAACCAAAAATGAGATTCGTTCGTTTGGGTATGGCTCCTTGCTGATTCCTGTTCGTCAGGAAAAAATAAATGTAGCAGATTTAGAAAAATTAATAGATGAACTTGTTGTCCAGTATGGCGTGCATGCTCATGTCGTAACAACTGGTTATTCAAGTGAAGGTGTTGATCTGGGTAGTAACAAGTTTATGGTCATACAAAAACCAGCTGTTGCTTTAATCACTGGGTCGGGTGTTAATCCGACGGATGCGGGAGAAGTCTGGCATTTATTGGATCAACGGATGGATATGCAGCTTACTCATCTTGAGCCTACCGTACTTCGTCGGGCTGATCTCAGTCGATATACAGCCATAATCATGACCGGAGGTTCCTATTCGGATTTAGATAAGGATAAATTGAAGAACTGGGTACAAGCGGGTGGGACTTTAATTGCTACAGAAGAAGCGGTTGCATGGGCAGCCCAACAGGGGATTTCGAGTGCTACGTTCAAGCGTTCTCGCTCCATAACAGATAGCACGCAGTTCAGACCTTATGAAACAAGAGATGAAGTAAGTGGGGCACAACAAGTACGTGGGGCCATTCTGGGTGCTACATATGATGCCTCTCATCCACTTGCTTTTGGCTATTCCTTACCCGTTGTTTCCTTGTTCAAGGCCAATCGAATATTCCTTGAAAAAAGCAAGAATCCCTATGCAACACCGTTTGTCTATGGAAAACAACCCTTACAGAGTGGTTGGATGAGTAGGGAAAATAAAGATGCGGTTGCTGGTACGGCAGCAGTAACGGTAAGTCAGCTCGGGAATGGTCGGGTTATCAACATTGCCGATAATCCTAATTTCCGCGCTTATTGGTTAGGGGGTACAAAATTGTTCCTCAACGCTATCTTTTTTGGCGCTATCATTGATCCGGCCAGTGCTCGTGTGGGGAACTCTGAATAAGTTTTTTGGATGAACCCTTGCGTGTCCATGCAATTCAGAGTAATTTAGTTGTTCAATCAATTTAGTAACCATAAAACGAGCACTATGATTAAGATGCAAGTCATCGGGAATTTGGGTAAAGATTGTGTGGTAAACACGGTCAATGGTAAAAATGTCATCAACTTCACTGTCGCCCACACAGAAAGGTACCGGGACAGCCAAGGAAACCAACAGGAGAAAACAACCTGGGTGGACTGCGCTTACTGGACTGATCGTACTGGTATTTCACAGTACCTAGTAAAAGGCAAACAAGTTTATGTAGAGGGACAGCCAGAGGCAAGATCTTTTCAACGCAATGATGGTACACCTGGTGCATCGCTTTCCCTTCGGGTAAGAGATGTTCAATTGTTGGGTGGAAGAGGCGAGTCCGGATCTGCTGGCGGCTATGCTGCTACAGGTCAATCGACAGCTTCACTTTCTGGAGCTCCGGATAACACCGATGAGCCAGATGATCTTCCTTTCTAAGCCGAAAGATCATTGTAAACGATTCCAGTGCCCCGGCCAATCGCCGGGGCTTTTTTTGTTTCTTTGTGTATGCCTCTATCAATATTTACATACTCGCAACTGCATCAGTTTGCTATTTCCATTTTTAAAAAAATGAATTGTTCGGATGCACATGCAATGCTAGCTGCCAATGCATTATTGTCTGCAGATCTCAGAGGGATTGATTCACATGGTATAGCCCGTTTAAGTGGTTATGTTCGTCTTTGGGAAGTAAAACGTGTAAATGCCACGCCTACCATTCAAATTGTTTATGAAACGCCTTCCACAGCTGTGCTCGACGGCGATCAGGGATTGGGTTTGGTAGTTGCGCAGGAGGCAATGAAGATTGCCATTGCCAAAGCAGAAAAAGTGGGAACAGGATGGGTTAGTGTTCAAAATAGTAATCATTTTGGTATAGCGGGTTATCATGCCATGCTTGCATTGGAGCATAATATGATTGGTGTTGCTATGACAAATGCTAGTCCACTAGTAGCACCCACTTTTTCAATCGATAAAATGCTCGGTACAAATCCTATTGCGGTAGCAGCGCCCGCAGGAAGTCAACCCCCATTTGTTGCAGACTTAGCCACTACTACAGCTGCCAATGGTAAGTTGGAAATATTACAACGAAAAAATGAAGAAACTCCAGCCGGGTGGGTGCAGGATCAATCAGGTCATTCTACCACCGACGCACACATACTAAAAAAAGGTGGTGCCTTACTTCCTTTAGGTAGTGATCGTGAACATGGATCTCATAAAGGCTACGCGTTGGGCGCGATGGTTGATTTATTCTCGGCGCTGTTGAGTGGGGCCAACTATGCGCCCTGGGTTCCTCCATTTCCTGCCTATGTGCCGATGCCGGCCCAACAGCCCGGAAAAGGGATTGGACATTTTATAGGAGCCATGCGAATTGATGCATTTCGACCTGCTGATGAATTCAAAAAAGACATGGATCATTGGATCGAGGGTTTTAGAAATGCAAGACCAATGGAAGGTCACTCTCAAGTATTAGTTCCCGGCGATCCCGAGCGAATAGCAGAAGAAGAGCGATTGCAGGATGGAATTCCTCTTCATGAAGAAGTTGTAAAAGATCTTCATGAATTAGGAGAGCGATTTGATCTACCATTTGAATAAAGTCCTTTCTTACCTTCGTGCGGCTTGCCAGCCTAATTTTAATTGATTTTTTATCTATGAAAGTGATGAAATTTGGCGGCACCAGTGTGGGCCGTCCTGAAAGAATGAAGCAAGTGGCTGCCCTAGTTACACAACAGGAGGAGCCTGTACTTGTTGTGCTCTCAGCACTATCTGGAACTACCAATGCGTTGGTTGAAATTGGGAATTTATTATCGGCCGGGAAAAAGCAGGAGGCTGCGCAGGTCATTGACCAATTAGAAAAGCACTATCAAGCGTTTATTGTGGAATTAGTTTCGGGGAAAGAAGCGCAAGAGGAAGCGGCTGATGTGATTGAAGAACATTTTGGGTTCTTACGGATTATTCAACGTATTTCATTTAGCGAGGCGCTTCGTCGTGATATTTTAGCACAGGGCGAACTGCTTTCTACTAAACTTTTCAGCGTTTATTGTAGCGAGAACAAGTTGAATCATGCCTTACTCCCCGCATTAGATTTTATGGTACTGGACGAACAGGATGAGCCAGCGCTTTCCGTAATCAGCACCCGTTTGAAAGCATTGGTGCAAGCAAACGCGGATAAAAAATTATTAATTACACAGGGGTATATCTGTAGAAACAGCCGAGGGGAAGTTGATAATTTGAAAAGGGGAGGAAGTGATTACACTGCTTCATTGATAGCTGCAGCTATCAATGCCTCCGTCTGTGAAATATGGACTGATATTGACGGGATGCATAACAATGATCCTCGTGTGGTTGGAAAAACATTTCCTATTGAACAGTTAAGTTTTGAGGAAGCGGCTGAGCTGGCTTACTTCGGTGCAAAAATTCTTCACCCGGCCTCAATCTGGCCTGCACAACAGTACCAGGTACCTGTTCGTCTGTTAAACACCATGGAGCCCACTGCCAAGGGAACATTGATCAGTTCTATCCCTGCAGCTTCTGGCGTAAAAGCGGTGGCCGCAAAAGATAATATTATTGCAATTCGTATCAAAAGCAGCCGCATGTTGCTTGCCTACGGGTTTTTAAGAAAGATTTTTGAAGTCTTTGAGAAGTATCGGACTCCGATTGATATGATCACTACGTCAGAGGTGGCTGTTTCATTGACAATTGATACGGATCAGCATCTTCAAGCAATATTAGAGGAGTTATCGCCATTTGGAAATGTTGAAGTCGATCGCGAACAAACTATTGTTTCATTGGTAGGCTTTGAAATTGCTACTACTCCGGCTATACTTTCTAACCTGGCATTAGCGGTAAAAGATATTCCTGTTCGAATGATTAGTTATGGGGGTAGTCCACACAACATAAGTATGCTAGTGCCCGCAACTGCAAAAACAATGTTGTTGCAACAACTGAATAAGGAAATATTTGGCCTAAGCTGATTATATAATCAACAATGCATCTCCGTAGCTAAAAAAGCGGTACTTGTCCTTGATTGCTTTTTTGTAAGCTTCCATTGTTAATTCATAGCCTGCAAATGCACAGGTCATGATCAACAAGCTGGTTTTGGGAAGATGGAAGTTTGTTACCAATGCATCCGCAATATTAAAGTCATAGGGAGGATGAATGAACATATTGGTCCAACCTTCAGAAGGTTTCAAGAATTTCTGTGCCGTGAACGAAGACTCCATAGCCCGCATAGTAGTAGTGCCAATGGAACAAACGCGATGGCCGTATTCTTTTGCACGGTTTACAATCTTACAGGCAGTATCATCTATCCGGTAATATTCAGCATCCATTTTATGTTTGCTCAGGTCCTCAACTTCAATAGGGCGGAATGTGCCTAAGCCAGTATGAAGTGTAACTTCTGCAAAGCGAATTCCTTTAATCTCCAATCGTTTAATTAACTCACGGCTGAAGTGTAATCCAGCGGTTGGTGCGGCAACAGCACCCTCGTGCTTGGCGTAAACAGTTTGATAGCGATCTTTATCTTCCTCGTCGGGTTTACGCTTGATATATTTGGGTAATGGTGTTTCACCCAGTTTTTCTAATTGCGCTCTGAAACTTGCCTCATCACCTTCCCACAGGAAGCGAATAGTTCTTCCGCGGCTGGTGGTGTTGTCGATTACCTCGGCAACTAGGTCCTCGTCATCACCAAAGTAAAGTTTGTTACCCACTCTTATTTTTCGAGCAGGGTCTACAATCACATCCCAAAGTCTATTAGGTTTATTTAATTCTCTTAGTAAGAATACTTCGATTTTAGCGCCTGTTTTTTCCTTTCTCCCATACATGCGCGCAGGGAAAACCTTGGTGTTATTCACTGCAAAACAATCCTTGTCATCAAAGTAATCCATGATGTCACGGAAGTGTTTGTTTTCAATAACGCCAGTATGACGGTGTACCACCATCAGGCGAGAATCCTCTCTTTTTTTGGCAGGGGTCTGCGCAATAAGATTAAGAGGCAAATCAAAACGGAATTGCGAAAGCTTCATGCGTAAGTATTTTCTACCAATTCTGCGAACGCATTCCGGACGGAAGGCTATGATCCTAGAGACTCCTCTCCGGCCTTACGGCGCCGGGTTTGGTTTGCAGGACTGCTTTTAATAGGTGTGCAAAGTTAATAAATCGGGGAGCCGTTTCCAAGTTTATTTGAAACTATAAGTGCAGTATGCAGTGGATCAAAACTTTAGATGACGGACTGTCAATCCATCGTTGATCAATTGTTTAAGCGAATCGATTCCGATTCGAAGATGGTCTTCCACATATTTACGGGTGACTTCCTTGTCGCTTTCCTCTGTTTTTACCCCTTCAGGTATCATGGGTTGGTCGCTTACTAACAGAAGTGCACCCGTCGGTATTTTGTTAAAAAAGCCAACTGTAAAAATTGTAGCTGTTTCCATGTCAATGGCATAAGCCCTGATCTTCTGTAAATAGTCTTTAAACTCCTCATCGTGTTCCCATACTCTTCGATTAGTGGTATAGACAGTGCCCGTCCAATAGTCAACCTCATAATCTCGGATGGTGGTAGATACCGCCTTTTGTAAGGCAAAGGCCGGTAGTGCAGGTACTTCGGTAGGAAAGTAGTCGTTGGAAGTTCCCTCACCTCTAATGGCAGCTATCGGAAGGATTAAATCACCGAGTTTGTTTCGTTTTTTTAAGCCCCCACATTTACCTAAAAAAAGTACCGCTTTAGGTTCTATGGCCGTCAATAAATCCATAATTGTTGCAGCAGTGGGGCTGCCCATCCCAAAGTTGATGATACTGATATCGTTGGCCGTTGCACATTGCATGGGCTTCCCGATTCCTTTTACGTCAACCTGATTCCATTGTGCAAATAGTGTAACATAGTGGCTAAAGTTTGTCAGTAAAATATACTTACCAAAGTTCTCCAGGTTTTCACCGGTATAACGAGGCAGCCAGTTTTGTACAATTTCCACTTTTGTCTTCATGTCATAAAGTTAACCATTTAACTTAGATGCATGATTGAGTTAGTCTATCCCGAAGTAGAAATACGTGAGCGTCAGCAGGGTAGTATAGCTCAACTTTTTGATCCTTTTCGAAAAAGTTGGGTGCAACGCACCCCGGAGGAATGGGTACGCCAACAGGTGCTCCAACTTTTGACCGTAGGGTATCATTACCCTTCTTCACTTATTACGGTTGAAAAAAGTATACAAGTAGGATTGGTTAAAAAACGATTTGATATTCTTGTGTATGATGCTGCACATGCTCCTTGGATGCTAATTGAGTGTAAGGCGCCTTCTGTAAAACTTGATCAAAGCGTGTTTGAGCAAGTGGTACAATACAACATGGGAGTTCCAGTTTCTTACCTGCTCATTATTAATGGCCCTTACTGTCTTGGTTGGCATCGAAAAGAGGGGCAACTGACCACATTAAATAAAATACCAGACTTTTCCGTCTAAGCAACTTGCTGCTGGGAATGATTGCCAATTAGATTTTCGGTCAAATCATTCCTATGAAAAATATAATCTTATTATTGGTTGCTATTTGCTCATTGATCAGTTGTAGAAAATCTGATTCAGGCATTGATGCAAAAGTTGAAGGGCACCAAAGGCCTGGGATCGATTCAGTGCGGTTGGTAATACAAGAGACGCTTGAAAAAAAAGGCAGTTTCGAGTGGGCCTCCTTATCGCCAACACTTCTTTGGACAGCTATTCAAAAGAGTAATGGTATTGTGGCTGTGGGTTATCAAACCACAGCTAACTCGTTTCGAGATAATCAACTTCCCACTATAAATATTCAAGATGTAGATTGGTTGCGAACGAAGGAGTCTTTACTGAATGAACTTTTAAAGTTGGAGCGAGCGCTCAATCCTGCGCTTGACCTAGCGGATATAGTACCCTGGGAAGAAAACACTCTCCCAGTCTTTAATATCGTTATTAAAAATCCAAAGTCATTATTTTACTTATTAAGCTCGCCGCTGGTACGTTATGTAGAGCCGATGGAATATGATCAGTATTTACTTTCAGCGGATGATCGCAGGTCTAGTGGTTGCAACAGCAATCTTCCTGCGCGTGGGCTAGTGGCTGGCGTACATTATGGGGTGGTCACTCCGAATGCTAAAGCGTCGTGGAATTATCCGGCACATGGTATTTTGGATGCCTGGCGATATGTCTCAGGCAAAGGGATCAAGGTTTTTTTAATTGATACAGGGATCGGATATGGGCAGGAAAGCTTTGGTGCAAATTTTAATCAAGGTTTTTCAGGTGCTAGAACTTTAGAGCGGTTGGTAACATTGCCTCGCCAACGATTTTTAGGTATTATCAATGTGGGACCAGCCGAAACTCCTGAGGATAGATGTGGTCATGGCACCGCAATGGCAGGTGTATTGGCTGCCCCTCGCGGTACAGAGGGAAATATGGTAGGGATTGCTTACAATGCCAATTTAGTTAGCTGCCGAGCAGCAGCGGATGTATTCATTGATGAGGCAAGAGAAGTAAAAGGAGTCAGCGATGCATTCACAGTTGCGGCTCAGCGTGCTGATGTAAAAGTGATAAGTATGAGCATGGGGCGAATAACGGTGAGTTCTCAAATCAGGGATGCAATACAATATGCACATGCAAAAGGGAAGTTGATTTTTTGTGCGGCAGGAACCTCTTTTGCTTTTACAGCCAATTGGGCAGGAGTTATTTTTCCTGCTACACTTCCAGAAGTGCAAGCTGTGACAGGGGTAAAGCAGTTAACGAATTTTGAAGCCTGTTCACATTGTCATACAGGGCCTGAAGTGGACTTTGTAGTCGAGATGGAGAGAGTAAGTGATCGAACATTTCCGTTAACTGTTTCGGATCGTGGCAATGAACCCTCGACCATTGGTGGCTCGTCAGTTGCAACAGCTTCTATGGCTGCTATGACCGCCTTAGTGTGGAGTCGATATCCCTATTTTAGTAGAGATCAAATTTTAACTCTACTGGAGCGTTATAGCACTTATTATCCGCAAAGGGATCCACGGTGGGGATGGGGCAAATTTCAGCCGGTGCTGGCTGTTGATTGATAGAGGAGTGCCCCTCTTTCAAATAAAAAAAGCTGTCCACTTGGACAGCTTTAAATTTTGTAATTGGGAATGCTTTATGGAAATATTCCCAACTCAGCATAGATCGTCGCAACCTTATTGATAGCAACAACATATGCTGCAGTTCGCATATCTGGTATTGCGGGATTCTCTCTCCATGCATTCATAATCTCATGGGTGGCGTTGATCATTGTCTCTTCCAGACCGCTATACACCAGGTCTACTTCGTCGGGGCCGTGCATGATCAATTTTCTAGCATGGTCATTTGATTTTTTTCCAGTCAGTTCCTCAATTTGATTCAGGATACTGCTATTGACATTTTCAGTAAATCGTTTTTCCATTCGACCGTACCGAACATGGCTTAAATTTTTAAGCCATTCGAAATACGAAACAGTAACACCGCCCGCATTTAGATACATATCGGGTATTACAATGGTGCCTTTTTTAGCAAAATGGTCATCTGCCTCAGGTGTAAGTGGTCCATTCGCACCTTCTCCAATTATCTTAGCTTTTATACGAGGGGCATTTTCGCCGTTGATCACATTTTCTAATGCGGCTGGAATCAAAATATCGCAATCAAGCTCAAGTGCATCAGTGGATTTTTTGATATCGGTTGCTCCTGGGAAATTTAAAATTGATCCAGTTTTCTTGCGGTGTTGGAATACAGCTTCTACGTCTAATCCATTTTCATCCAAAATGGCACCCTCATATTCAGCGAGTGCAATCACTTTGGCTCCCGCTTTCTGGAAAAAATGAGCTGCCCAATATCCCACATTTCCCAGACCTTGTACTATTACTCTTTTATTTTCTATCCCGATTGGCAAACCAAGTTTGTTCATGATATCAGGGATATTACATACTTCTCTGGTGCCATAGAAAACACCAAGCCCCGTGGCCTCTCTTCTTCCACGAACTCCTCCCTGCGTAATTGGTTTACCGGTGACGCAACCTGCTGCATCAACCTCGCCAGGCCGCATGGAAACATAAGTATCAAGTATCCATGACATTTCTCGTTCCCCTGTACCATAGTCGGGTGCAGGAACATCCGTACCAGGTCCAATGAAATTTTTCTTAATTAATTCTGAAGTGTATCGACGTGTTATGCGTTCTAATTCGCCTGCGGAGTATTTTTTAGGGTCTATTTTAATTCCCCCTTTACCACCACCAAAGGGCACATTTACTATAGTGCATTTGTAGGTCATCAAGGCGGCAAGTGCCATTACCTCATCTTGGTTTACTTCTGCTGCAAATCGTATCCCTCCCTTGCAAGGTGTTTTATGATGTGAATGTTGAACACGGTATGCTTCAATGACTTCTATTTCTCCATTATCTCTTTTAATGGGAAATCGAAGTTGTAGAACCGAATTACATTGTCTGATTTGATTGAGTAGTCCTGAATCCCATTTTGTAAATCGGGCAGCCTTGTCGAAACTTCTTTCAACGGCACCGAAAAAACTGTAATGTTTGTCCGACATAAATTGTTTTTTTGTGTTGAGCAATCGTTATTGTTGGCTTATTTTTCGTTTTCCATTTTTGCAATCCTTCTGTCCAATCTAATCAAGTACAGAATTAATCCTGTCAGTATAGCGAGGATTACTGCTATCACCACATAGATCCGGCCATCACTTCGCATGAGTTCGGCCATTTCAGTTTTTGGGGCCTGGCTAAACAAGGGTTGGGTATTCAACGTTAATATGGCAATAATAAATAGCGCTAGTTTTTTCATGATTCAAATTGTTTGTCCTCTAATTTTTTCAATCGGATTTTGAGCTGCGTTATCCAAACTCCCAATAGTGTCCATCCCAAAACGGCAGGGTAAAAAACAATTCGCATGCTTGAGCTGATGTCGTTTTTAACATCCAGGGCAGGATTTCCTTCATTTCCCGGATGTAGGCTGGGCAGAATACGAGGAAGTATCCAAATGGCTGGAAACAATAATACAAAGGCAAATACATTGTACACGGCACTAATCCTCGCCCTTTTGTCAATGTCATTGATAGAATCTCTAAGCACCATATAGGCGGCATACACCAACAATGCAACGGCCGCGCCAATTAATTTAGGATCTCTAGCAATGGTGCTGAAAGAATCTAGTAAAGGAATATTTGGATCAGCCCAGGTATAGGATGCCCATATAGCTCCGGTACTATATCCCAATAAACCAAAAAGGATGCCAGTTCCCGCATATAAACGAGAAGCGCGGTCATATTTAGGAAGTAGCGTTCTTAAGTATCGAATGGCGTATACTACTGAAACAGTAAAGAGAATCATCATGGAAAACCACATGCAAACATGGAAGTATAGATTACGGATAGTTTCCTGTAACAAGGGAAGACGGGGTACAGGTCCCAACAGGCCTGCAATAAAGGTGTAGGCTAGCAAACAGATCGACAATATCTTCCACCAATGCTTCTTCATGAATTTCCTTTGCAAAATTAGGGAGATAGAATCAAAAGGGAAGAGTGCATTCCTTAGTCTTTCCACAAAAATGGAAATAAAATAACAGCAAGCAGAATTACAAGTGCATCCAGTGCTAATAGTAATAAAACCGTTGATAAGGGAACTTCTAATAAAGGGGAAAAAGCAGTTGCTGAGAGGCGCATCAATAGCACAACTTGCGGGATAATTACGGGGAACCCTAAAATAGCCATTACAGCTGCATTTTGTTGAGCACGGGCTGCGATGGCAGCCAGGAATCCAAATACCAGACTTAGACTAAAGCCTCCTAAAAAAACTAGTCCAAGAAAAGCACCCATTTTGTCAACCGGATTTCCCATCAGCAAGATGAAAAAAAGAAGACTGATTCCACTCATCACCAGCATTAATATCCCGTTGTAGAGAAGTTTTGCAAGAATGAAACTAGTAGGGTGATGAAGCGTGTAATAATATAGCATGCGTCCTTTGCTTTCTTGGAGAAAAGCTTTTGCGACAGCATTGATACAGATAAAGAGTTGTGTAATCCAAAATAACCCATTCCACACATTTGCCTCGGGTGATTCCAGCGCCATGAAAAGAAGAAAGAGGGTGGAGGCTCCATACAGCAATAAGCCATAAAAGCTATACTGCTGTCGAAGCTCAAGCAGCATATCTTTTTTTAACAGAGAAATAATCTTGCGCATAACATCAAGATTGTTGGTAGCATTTTCTGCAGCGGGGTTCGTAGGAATCAGTAGCGCCAAGCATTACTTGCTCTTCATTGGCCACTTTTCGATAGGAGTAATTAGCAATGCTGCCACACTGTTGACAAATCGCATGCAATTTTGTAACATAGTCTGCTTTTGCCAATATGAGCGGCATTGGCCCAAATGGTTTCCCTAGATAATCCATGTCTAACCCGGCCACAATCACGCGAATTCCTTTGAAAGCTAACAAATCGCAACAGTCGGCAATTTCTGAATCAAAAAACTGTGCTTCGTCAATTCCCACTACTTCTGCGTCCTCTAGTTTATCGAAAATCTCTTTGGCAAATTGTACGGGGACGGCGTTAAAAAAATTTGTGTCGTGTGATACAATCTTTTCCTGAGAATACCGATTATCGATTTTGGGTTTGAATACAGCAATTCGTTGGTTAGCGATCTGAACACGTTTGAGGCGTCGGATTAGTTCTTCCGTTTTTCCACTGAACATTGATCCGCAGATTACTTCAATGCTCCCTCTTCTTTCTCCGCTATTGTTCGGTTCTATAAACATCTTGCACGTAAAATTATTGCGAAAGGTACTGTGTCTTTAATTGAATCTCCATTTTTTTCTGATAAAATCCAGTATAGTAACTGTTGCTCCCTGTTTTGTATGTACATACTCTCGAGCTGCCGCACCCATCTGAGCTAATTTGATTTTATTTGATAGTAGTGACTCGAAGTGAATTCCAAGAGTTTTGCCAGGGTCATTTCCTTCCTCCAGTGCTAGGGCTCCACCCTGACTTAATAACGCTAAGGCTTCTAAAAATCGTTGGTGATGAGGCCCAAAAAATACGGGTACGCCATACACGGCTGCTTCCAATGTATTATGGATGCCGGGTTGTTTAAAACCTCCACCCACGTAGGCAAAGGTTGCATATCGGTATAATTTAGAAAGTAAGCCGATCGAGTCTATCAGTAGAATCTTAGCATTCGAATTTCCAGTGGTTTGGAAAGTGGATAAAAGTTCAGACTGAGGAAAAATTACTTGTAATTCACGCAGACGACTACTACTTACTTCATGCGGGGCAATAATTATTTTCAGGTCAGCAAGTGCTGGATTCTCTATTGCACGTGCGATTACTTCTTCATCTCCTGGCCACGTGCTACCAGCAACTAACAGGGGGTTGCTGCCCTTGAACTGTTCTACTGCATCAATAGTTGAAGGGGCGGAAGCTATTTCGGCAACACGATCAAATCGGGTATCTCCGGAAACCGAGCTTATCGGACCTAGTCCAATCTTTTCGAGTAGGGCCAATGAATCTGGATCCTGCACAAATAAGTGGTCAAATCGTGCTGCCATTTTTCGAGAGATCCCTCCATACCATCGAAAAAATGACATCTCTTTTCTGAAAATGGCTGAAACAAGAAGCAGCGGAATTTTTCGATAGCTTATTTTCTTCAAGTAAAAAAACCAGAACTCATATTTTACAAAAAGAACAAGTTCGGGGTGGGTGATATCTAAAAATCGTTTTGCAGTTTTTGGTCCATCCAGTGGTAAATAAAAAACCCAATCTGCCCCGGAATAGTTCTTACGTATTTCATAGCCAGAAGGTGAAAAAAAAGTAAGTAAAATTTTATGCTGCGGATATTCTTTTCTTATTCTTTCTATCAACGGTCTTCCTTGTTCAAATTCACCTAATGAAGCAACATGCATCCATATCACTCGATCATGAGGGCTGATTTGTGCGCGCAGTCTTTTGAAAATCCCTACTCGTCCCATCACCCAGGATCTTGCCTTGGCATGAAAGGGGGCGGCCACCCAAAGGCTGACTCTGAAAAAAAGCAGAAAAATATGATAGAAGACTAGGTACAAGTTGGTCAATCTTACGTTTTGCAAAGTTAGTTCCATTCAACGGAACTGTATCCATTTCGTTACTTTTGTCGCTCATTGATTAATCAAGCTATGCGACCCATTCAAATGGTGGATACGAAGACGCAGTATCTTAAAATTAAGCAGGAAGTTGATGATGCTGTATTACAAGTGATGGAGAGCAGTGCCTTTATTAATGGGCCAGCTGTCTCCTCTTTTTCAAAATCATTAGCAAGTTACTTAGATGTCAAGCATGTAATTCCCTGCGCTAATGGTACCGATGCTTTGCAAATTGCAATGATGGCGCTTGATCTACAGCCAGGCGATGAAGTGATTACTCCTTCCTTTACATATATCGCAACAACAGAGGTGATTAGCTTATTACGATTAAAGCCAGTTTTTGTCGAAGTTGACAGGCGTACATTTTGTATGGATCCTGCATCTTTACGCAGCGCTATCACTCCTCGTACTAAGGCCATTGTACCGGTACATTTATACGGTCAAGCGGCTCCTATGGAAGAAATCCTAGCGATTGCAAGAGAATTCAATTTATATGTCATCGAGGATAATGCGCAAGCCATTGGAGGTCGTTACCTTTTTAGTGATGGCACGCAACAGATGACCGGCACCATGGGACATATCGGCTGCACTTCTTTCTATCCTTCTAAAAACTTAGGAGCATTTGGTGATGGGGGTGCAATTTTTACTAACGATGACGCATTAGCAAGTCGAATTAGTATGATTGCTAATCATGGGCAAAGTAAACGCTATTACCATGATGTAGTGGGATGTAATAGTCGATTAGATGCTGTACAAGCTGCAATCTTGTCCATTAAATTGAAGCATCTCGATGCGTATAATCTGGCTCGTCAGACTGCTGCTGATTTTTATGATCAGGCTTTTGCAGATGCTGCGTCGTTGACGACTCCTTACAGAGCGCCTTATTCGAAACATGTATTTCATCAATATACATTACTCCTTGAAGGGAAAAACCGTGATCAGTTGGTTGCTTATCTGAATGAGCGCAAAATCCCTTCGATGATTTATTACCCTGTGCCCGGACATCGGCAAAAAATGTTTGGTCTCACCGGAAACACACTTCCGGTTCTTCCTGTTACTGATTGGCTAACGGAGCGGGTAGTTTCTCTTCCCATTCATACAGAACTAGATCAGGAGCAACTTTCTGCTATCACCAAAGCAGTTCTTGATTTTGTTGGGTAACTCAATGCTATGGGCACAAAACAGCTAAACCGATTGCTTGAAAAACTGGATTCCATCGCAGTAATCGGTTTGGGTTATACAGGGTTGCCGCTTGCATTACGCTTAGCTGAACACTTTAGTGTTATAGGGTATGATAGTGATGTAATACGAATTGGTCAATTGCAGCAAGGGATTGATTCAAACCAAGAACTTGCGTTGTCTGGATCTTTAAACTTATCATCGCTATTTACCAGCGATTCATCTTTGTTGGCGAATGCCAACGTTTTTATTATTGCTGTTCCTACGCCTGTTGATCAACGAAAAGAGCCAGATTTAAGTTATTTAAAAGAAGCAGTTGAGCAGGTTGGTAAATTTTTAAAACCTGGCGATTGTGTGGTTGTTGAGTCGACAGTTTATCCGGGCTGTACCGAGGAGTTTTGTGCTCCAATATTGGAAAAAATTTCAGGACTCAAGTTGGGAGAGGATTTTGCGATGGGATACTCTCCGGAACGTATTAATCCAGGCGATACAGTTCATCATATTGGTGCAGTGGTAAAATTGGTAGCTGCTACTGATCTTGATACACTAGATTTTTTGACACAGCTTTATCAACATGTCACAGAGGCGGGGGTACATCCCTGTGAGGGAATTCGTGTTGCTGAGGCCGCAAAATTGACAGAGAACATTCAGCGGGATGTGAATATAGCGTTACTTAATGAGCTGTCTGCTGTGTACGAAAAATTGGGTATACATCCAGGACATGTTTGGGAAGCTGCTGCAACTAAATGGAACTTTCTTCCTTTTCGACCAGGATTAGCCGGAGGGCATTGCATCAGTGTTGATCCTTATTATCTGCTTAATTCAATAAAACAAATTGGGGGCAAGGCTTTTATTGTAGAAGAAGCAAGACGGGTAAATGAAGGAATGGTAGACCGCGTGGCATCTCAAGTGATTCAATATTTGCAGTCCAAAGCGGAAGGAGCAAGCAAAAAACGTGTTTTGATAGTGGGAGCCAGCTTCAAGCCCAACGTCAGGGATGTTCGGAATTCAAAGCCTGTGGAACTTGCTAAATTGTTGATTAAGGAAAATATTGAAGTAGATATTATTGATCCACTAGTTGACGCAAAACATCTGGAGCATGCTTCCGGAGTATTGTTAACTGATCAGCCTAATGGTTCTTATCATGTAGTGGTGATAGCCGTAAACCATACTGTTTATAAAGAGCTAGGAGAAAGCTATTTTTGTGATTGCACCTTCTCAACTTCTTTAATCATAGATTTGACAGGAGCATTTAAAGATGTAATTCGTAATCGAAAATATTGGACTATTTAATATGCCATTTACTACTACTAAATTTCCGGGTTTACTCGTCTTTGAACCGCAAGTGCATGGGGATAGCCGGGGTTATTTCTTTGAATCTTATAACGAACACACATTCAAAGAACAGGGTCTTGAGTTTCGATGGGTGCAAGACAATCAATCCTCCTCTGGTTATGGAGTGATACGTGGTCTTCATTTTCAGACTCCACCTAACGCACAAACAAAACTTATTCGCGTATTACGAGGCAGTATTTTGGATGTGGTAGTTGATATCAGAAAAGGCTCTCCAACTTATGGTCAGGTGTTAACCATTGAGTTGAGTAGTGAAAATAAAAAGCAATTATTGGTCCCTCGGGGATTTGCGCATGGGTTCTCAGTGCTGAGCGATCAGGCAGAAGTTTTATATAAGTGTGACGCGCTGTATCACAAACCCAGCGAGCAGGGTATTTTATTTGCAGATCCTGATCTCAAAATTGATTGGAAAATTCAGGCTGGAAAAGCGATTGTTTCTGATAAGGATCAAGTCCTTCCTTTTCTCCGAGATTTTGATTCACCTTTTTATTTTCAAGAAGCGTGAAGGAGTTAAATGATAACAGACCGCTTGTATTAGTAACCGGGGCCAATGGGCAATTAGGAAAGGAATTGCAGCTGCTTGAAACAAAATGGTCTGCCTACAAGTTTCTTTTTTTGTCTCGAGAAGATTTGCCTATTCATCATTTTGAATTAGTGCGTAATTTTTTCAAAGGGTGTAACCCATCTGTTTTGATCAATTGTGCAGCTTATACGGCAGTCGACAAGGCCGAACAAGAGCCGGACTTGGCCTATCAGATCAATGCTGAGGCGGTTGGTGTTCTTGCTGCAGTTTGTGCAGCCAATCATTGCCGGTTTATTCACGTTTCAACTGATTATGTTTTTGATGGGAATGCTAAGCTGCCCTATAAAGAAGACGACCCTACAGCTCCGCAGAGCGTATATGGGCGAACAAAGCTGGAAGGGGAGCGGCAAGCACTGTTAGCTAATCCCAATACTATTATTATTCGTACCTCCTGGGTATACTCTTCGTTTGGTAAAAACTTTGTAAAGACTATTATTCGTTTGTTACAGGATAAGCCGTTGATCAGCGTGGTTCAGGATCAATTGGGATCTCCCACCTATGCAGCTGATCTGGCTGATGCAATACTTCAAATAGCATCATCAAATAATTGGATATCAGGCATATACAACTATTCTAATAGTGGCGTAATTAGCTGGTTTCAATTTGCCAATGAGATAGGAAAACTTGCTAGAATATCCACTCCTATCAAGGGGATTACAACTGCTGAATATCCCACTCCAGCCAAAAGACCTGCTTGGTCAGTACTGGATACTTCTAAAATTGTGACCACATATGGGGTAACCATAAGAGATTGGAAGGATAGTCTGGGTCAGTGTATGCATGAATTGGGGTACTAGCAAGCTTTGCACGCCTCTCAAAGAAAAAACCCTGGCAACTATGCCAGGGTTTACTGTTGACCCATAAGGATTCGAACCTTAACAGACAGAACCAAAATCTGTAGTGCTACCGTTACACCATGGGTCAATCCAATCCGTAAACGGGAGTGCAAAAATAGGGCAGTTATGCTTTTGCCCCAAATGGATTTTGAAATTTCAGGCAGCTTTTACAGTAATCAGGAAATAGTTCTTTTTCCCTTTTTGAATCAAAATATATCGCTGATGCAACAGAAATGATGAGTCCACCTTCAGCTCCACAGATTCAATTTTTTTACGATTGATACTCACGCCACCACCTTGTATGGTTTTTCGTGCTTCCCCTTTACTGGGAAATATACCCGTATTGGCCAGCAGGCTAACAATGTCAATTCCCTCAGCTAGCGAGGCTTTATCCACTTCTACTTTAACCACACCTTGAATTTGCTCCAGATCGGTTTCGGACAGTGACTCAATGGGGGCTTGTTGGTTCGAGAATAGTTTTTCAGTGGTCTCAATTGCTTTGCTTAGCTCCGCTTGTCCATGCACAAAGCTTGTTACTTCCGAAGCAAGTTTACGTTGCAGCGTTCTTGCTGAGGGGTTTTGTAGATGTGTTTCAGTTATGCTATCAATTTCTTCACGAGTGAGAAATGTAAATAACTTAATCCAGCGAGTTGCGTCAGTATCACTTGCGTTCAACCAAAATTGATAAAACTGGTAGGGGGATGTTTTAGCAGGATCAAGCCAAATATTTCCAGATTCAGTTTTCCCAAACTTTCCGCCATCCGACTTGGTGACAAGTGGATTTGTGAATACAAAAGCTTCGCCTCCGCATTTTCTTCGAATTAGTTCAGTACCTGTTGTCATATTGCCCCACTGGTCACTGCCTCCCATTTGAAGTTTGCATTGCTTCTGTTGGAAGAGCCAATAAAAATCATAGGCTTGCATAAGCTGATATGCAAACTCAGTATAACTAATCCCAGTCTCGCCCTCAATTCTTTTTTTTACACTATCCTTAGCCATCATATAGTTGACGGTAATGTGTTTGCCCGTATCTCTCAAGAAATCTATGAATGAAATTGATTTGAACCAATCGTAGTTGTTGACCAATTCTGCTGCATTAGGAAGCGTGGGAGAAAAATTTAGGAATTGTTCTAACTGTGCTTTGACGCCCAAAATGTTTCGTTGCAGGGTTTCCTCATTTAGCAAATTTCTTTCTTCGCTTTTACCACTTGGATCGCCAACCATTCCGGTGGCACCACCAATTAAGGCAATGGGTTTATGACCAGCTCTCTGAAAATGAACCAGCAATAAGATAGGGAGTAGGCTTCCTATATGAAGACTATCCGCTGTAGGATCAAACCCTATATACCCAGTTGTCAATTCTTTTTCCAATTGTTCCCGGGTCCCCGGCATGATGTCCTGAATCATGCCTCTCCAGCTCAGTTCATCCAGCAAATTCATTGATGGTTAGTTTTCGCAAATGTAATATACCCCTTTTAGAATAAGCTCAACTGGTGTTAACTTTACGCTTGACCATGCCTTACCACTTGCAACGGTTTCTTTTTGGTTTAATTTTTACTATTCTCAGTGCCTTGGGAATGGTGCAGGCACAGTCTTTCCAAAATGGATGGATCAAGTATGGCCTTACTTATTATAAGTTTAAGATTGCTCAGGATGGATTGTATAAAATCGATCAGCCTACACTTGCACGTCTTGGACTTGCACAAACGCCGGTAGCCCAGTTTTCACTATGGAGAAATGGGGTTGAGGTGCCCCTTTATACCACTTCGCAATCTGGAACTCTATCAGCAGAAGGCTATCTAGAATTCTGGGGGGAGGCTAATGATGGAAGCGCTGATCAATCTCTTTATAACTCCCCGGATCATCAGTTGAATGAACGTTGGAGTTTATTTACAGATTCAGCCACTTATTTTTTAACAGCAGATCCTTCTGCGGTACATCGCCGTTTGCAGCCTTTTGCTAATGTTATTCCAGTCGGCGCAACTCCCTTGTCCTATTTTATTCATACCCAGGATTTTTCATTTCGAGAAAGAATCAATGAAGGTGCTGCAGCGGTGGTAGGTAGCTATATCTATTCTTCTGCATTTGATCCTGGGGAAGGATGGAGTAGTAATGATTTATATGCAGGCCAAACGCGATTACTTGATTTTGTATCGTTATTCCCAATCTTGACAGGAAATCTGCCGGTGCCAACATTAAAGTTGAATTTGGCTGGTAATGCTCCTAACAATAGGACTATTACTGTCAAGGCTAATAACCTTGAATTAAGAAGCCAGTTGCTGCAACAATTTTCAGTGGCTCGTTGGGAAATGGATGTTCCGTTAAATGAGTTAGCTACTGGCGAAGTACGCGTTGCAGTAAGTCCTCAGCAATCTGTATCCTCTGATCGAATTGTAATTGCTTCGGCAACCTTACAATACGCAAGACAATTTAATTTTGGGGGGCAAACTCGATTTCAATTTTCCTTGCCCGCAACATCAAGTGGTCAGTATCTCGAAATAGAAGGGGTTCAACATGGCGGAGTGGCACCTCTTTTACTCGACATAACAAATGGGCAACGCTATGAAACTTTACTAACTTCTCAAGGTAAAGTAGCAGTTTATCTTCAATCAGCTTCTCAAATTAGAAAATTAGTATTGGTTAGGGCTTCTACTGCATCAGCCATTTCAACAATGGTTCCCCGAAATTTTGTGGACTATAGTCAGCCCGCTCGACAAGGAGATTATTTGATTGTATCTCATACAGCTTTGGAAAGAACTGCAACTGGTTTGCCTGTACTGGAGCAATACCGTGATTTTCGTGCATCAGTAGCAGGAGGCTCTTATAAATCGCAACTATATTTTATTGACCAGCTGGAAGATCAGTTTGCCTATGGAATTAAAAGGCATCCCAATGCTGTTCGTAATTTTATTCATTGGTCACGTCGACAGTTCAGTGCTCCTATCAAGGCAGTGCTGTTAGTTGGAAAAGGGGTTTTGTATACAGCTGAGAGAGGACAAGAAAATAATCCAGACCTAAATAAATTATCCTTTATTCCAAGTTTTGGTTCACCTGCATCCGATCTTTTATTAGCAACTGAATCGGGTGCTTTGATTAATCCTAAGGTGTCCATAGGAAGAGTTTCAGTCATTAGCGCTGAAGAGATTGCTGATTATTTGGAGAAGGTAAAGCAAGCTGAGCAGGTGGTTCGTGATAATACAATCCCTGCTGTTTCAAAAGCATGGACAAAAAATGTAGTGCATATCATTGGTGTGGGTGAGGAGGGTCTCGGTCAGGCAATCACCAGTTCAATGAATCGGTTTGCACGAGTGCTTCAAGACACATTCTACGGTGCGCGTATACATACGTTCAGTAAACTCAGTCCTGCTCCTGTTGCGCAGCTTAGTGCACAGCAGATTTATCAGTTATTTGAAGATGGGATTGGGTTAATGACATATTTCGGACACTCCACCGCAAATACATTGGAATATAATCTTGATCATCCTTCGGGGTATAATAACCAAGGGAAGTATCCCTTTTATATTATGCTGGGTTGTAGAGCTGGAAATCTTTTCAATTTTAATCTTACTCGCCTGATTGAAAAGGAGACTATTTCAGAGCAGTTTGTTTTGGCACCACAACGTGGTGGAATTGCTACGATTGCTTCCACCAGTCTTGGATTGGTTAACTATTTAGAAATGCAAAATGAAGCATTTCTGAAGGCTATAAGCAATACACACTACGGACAAACAGTTGGTGAATTAATGAACCAAGCGGCTTTACAAACTTTATCCATCGCTGGATCAGGTGATTTTTTGGCACGTGTTCATGCTGAACAAACTGCCTTGAATGGTGATCCTGCGCTTCGGTTTTATGCGACTAGCCCGCGTCCTGATTTTTTCATTCAGCCAGAGCAGCTTCGCGTGAGTCCATCTCCTGTTTCTGTTGCTGAGGGGCACTATAATTTAATGGTAGTTGTGCGTAATGCAGGTCGCGCAAATAGAGGACCGCTGGTACTTGAAATTAAAAGAACTCTCCCCAATGGGGTTACAGAACTTTGGAAAAGGGATACCATTTTTGATCTCTACAATGCTGATACCATCCATTACCAAATTCCAATCAATCCAGCTCGTGACAAGGGGATTAATCAGCTAAGCGTTTGTATAGATCCGAATAATATTATTCCTGAGTTAAATGAGAATAATAATTGCAATTCAGTATCTATATTGATAGTAGATGACGAACTGCGTCCTGTATATCCAAGTCCTTTTGCTATTGTCAATAAACCGGTAGCGGTATTTAGTGCCTCTGCCGCATCATTTTTTGGAGCCTCCCGTACTTTTCGGTTTGAGCTTGATACCACTACATTTTTCAATTCTCCGCTGCTAGTTACAGCCACCGTTCAATCGGTGGGAGGTTTGGTGCAATTCAAGCCTGTAATTGCTTATCGAAATAATACTGTTTATTACTGGCGAGTTGCTCCCATATCCGCATCTGTTTCTCCAACTTGGAATCAGGCATCCTTTCTTTATCTGAATGGGAGTGTTGCAGGAATGGGGCAGTCGCATTTTTATCAACATTTAGCATCAGACACAGTGGGTCTTCGGTTAGATAGTGCATCTCGACAATGGCGCTATGGGATACGTCAGAATAATCTCAACATTCGCAACGGAGTTTTTTTTACTGCTACAAGTGCACTGGCTGGATTTTATCTGGGATTAAACGGACAAGATGTAGTGATGTATGCTTGTGCCAGAAATCGACTTGTCTTCAACATATTGCATCCAGTTACCCTGCGTCCGCTATTGAATGCCTTACCGGGTCAACCTGGTCGCTTTGGTAGCGATCCTGTATGTGTACAAACGGCTGCACAGGCAGTTGGGGCTGCCTATAATTTTCAATTCAATATTGCGGATACAGGTGTGCGAAGAAGGATAGTGGGATTTATGGATAGTATCCCAGATGGTTATTATGTGGTGGTTCGTAATATCATGGAGACTAATTACCCCTCCAATGCTTATGCTGCTAATTGGAAAAATGATCAACTGTTTCTTGGGGCTGGTAATTCAGTTTATCATCGTTTATACCAGCAAGGGTTTACAGAAATAGATTCTTTTAATCGAAATCGTGTCTTTGCATTTGTTTATAAAAAAAATCAATCGCAGCAATTTTCGCCTCGTTTTGCATTTAGCAATGGGATGTACGATCAGCTTTTTTTCTCAACAGCTATTTCTACAACAGATACACTGGGGGTAGTGAAATCCCCCGTGTTTGGTCCTGCGCGTCAATGGCAGGAGCTGCACTGGCAAGGGAATGCAGAGACACCGAATCGTGATAGTGTTCAATTATCGATTGTAGGCCTGGATCAACAAGGTCAGTCAACACTTTTACAATCGGGTATTATGCCCAATCAGCCTGTTCTTTCATTAAATAATGTAGATGTATCTCGTTATCCGTATTTACAACTTCAACTCACATCGCTTGATACGACACATTATACCCCATGGCAATTATCAAAATGGCAATTGCTATATATGCCAGTTCCGGAAGGAGCTTTATCTCCATCCCAATACCTTTTATCAAAAGATACCGTAGAACAAGGTGAGCCGATTGCCTTAGGAATGGCCTTTCAAAATGTAAGCGAGGTTGCCTTTGATAGTTTAGTAGTCCAGCTTCAAATTACAGGGGCTAACAACCAGACTCAACAATTTTCAATTCCTAAAACTCGTCCAGTAATCGCAGGTGATACTGTATTGGTGGGGGCAAGTATTCCCAGTGCTACTCGTCCTGGAGCTAATATTTTAATGTTGGAAGTCAATCCTCAACCTGGTCAACGGGAGCAATATCATTTTAATAACATTGCCTACAAATCAGTTTATGTTAAGCATGACCTAATTGCCCCATTATTGGATGTAACATTCGATGGTAAACACATTGCCAATGGTCAAACTGTACTTTCGCGGCCTGACATATTGATATCCTTGCTTGATGAGTCTAGATGGATGTTGTTAAATGATACTTCTCTAGTTACGGTAACGCTTCGCTATCCAAGTGGTCAACTGCGAAGGTTTAACTATCGATCTGATACTTTACAATTTTTTGCACCCTCGCAAACTGCTCTTCCAAACAAAGCACTTGTTCAGTTTAGACCCTTCCTTTCAGAAATGGGTTTGTATGAGTTGGTAGTAAGTGCAAAAGATCGTGCTGGTAATAAGGCGGGACTATTGGATTATCGTGTGACGTTCCAGGTTGCCAATACTGCTCCTGATTTGAGTCTATCATTTTATCCAAATCCATTCAGTAACCGAACGCGATTCAGTTTTACACTTTGGGGGAACTATATCCCTACTGGAGTTCAGCTTCAAATTTTCAACTCGTTGGGGCAGCTGGTTCGATTGGTACGAGCCGATGCGTTAGGTCCACTTCGACTTGGAAGAACTGTTGCCTTATTCGAATGGGACGGAACTGACCAGGGTGGGCACGCACTTGCGAATGGGGTGTATAGTTGCCGGGTGGTAGCTTCTAGCGTTAGTGGGGAAAACACTCCTTACAAAAAAATTGGAGATGGGTTACTACTTGCAGCAGGTAAAGTATATCTGCAACGTTAGACAGGTGAACCTTTACTATTGTTTATGCGTTACTTTTGCGCCTTCTCTCATTTTAGCATATGCCAAAAATTGGAATTAATATAGCCACGGGCAGTCTGCAACAAGCAGAAATAATTGTGGGAATAGATTTAGGCACTACTAATAGTTTAGTGGCCCTTGTTCATCCCGATACACGAAAGCCAGTTGTTTTAAAAGATCAAAATGGCTTGGCATTGGTCCCTTCAATTTTACATATTGGCCAGCATGGTGAAATAACGGTAGGTGAAGCAGCTCGGACTTTTTTAAAAGAGGATCCCTCCCGTACTATTTTTTCAGTGAAGCGACTGATGGGGAAGTCTTATAAGGACCTTGCATCTAGTCAGGATCTTTTTACCTACAAAATAATTGATGAGGATAAGGAGAGTCTAGTCAAGGTGCAGGTTGGTCAGCAGTTTTATTCTCCCATTGAGCTTTCTTCCTACATTCTTCGAGAGCTCAAGGACAGGGCGGAACACATGCTAAAAACACCCGTATCAAAAGCTGTAATTACTGTTCCTGCTTATTTTAATGATGCACAACGGCAGGCTACACGGGATGCTGGTAAATTAGCAGGTCTTGATGTGCTTCGTATTATTAATGAACCGACTGCTGCCAGTCTGGCTTATGGATTGGGTGTATCACCGGAAGAAAACAAAACTATTGCAGTATATGATTTAGGAGGGGGGACATTTGATGTATCTATTTTACAAATCAATAATGGAGTCTTTGAAGTTCTTTCAACACATGGGGATACGTATTTAGGAGGTGATGATATTGATCGGGCTATTGTAGATTTTTGGTTAAAACAAATTCCTGTATCAGCGCAACCTAAAAAAGAAGATATTTTAATGGTTCAATCCTACCGTCTCGCTGCTGTTCAGGTGAAGCATCAGTTATCTATGCAATCAAACGCTGAAGTTGTTGTCGGGGGTCATTCGTTCTCACTCGATCAATTTCAGTTGGAAGAAATTATAGCGCCATTAGTAGAACGAACATTGGCTAGTTGTCAGCATGCGCTTGCTGATGCAAAACTTTCGATTAATCAAATTGATGAAGTGGTGTTGGTAGGCGGTTCAACTCGTATGCCAGCCATCAAAAAAAAGGTGGCCGCTTTTTTTGGTCGTTCTGTTCATGACGCGCTGGATCCTGATCAAGTGGTGGCGTTAGGGGCAGCAATACAGGCCGATATCTTAGCCGGAAATAATAAAGATTTTTTGCTATTGGATATTACACCCTTATCCTTGGGTATAGAGACGATGGGTGGTTTAATGGATGTATTAATCCCTCGCAATACCAAGATTCCGTTCAGAGTGGCTCGACAATATACTACCCAGCAGGATGGTCAGGGAAGTATGCGTATCTCCGTGTACCAGGGTGAACGTGATATGGTCCACGATAATCGAAAGTTGAGTGAATTTAACTTGACTGGTATACCTGGCATGCCCGCTGGAATGCCAAAAGTTGAGGTAGCATTTTTAATCAATGCTGATGGAATTCTTACCGTGCGCGCCAAGGAGATTCGGAGTGGGGTAGAGCAGGAAATTGAAATCAAGCCTCAGTATGGATTAACTGATCAGGAAGTAGAACGTTTGCTTTTGGATAGTATTACGCATGCAAAAGATGATATCAAGAAACGAGCGTTAGTGGAGGCCCGTACGGAAGGGGAGCAATTATTGCAAACGACTGAAAAATTTGTGACCAAGTATGCTGCTTTACTTTCGCCAGAGGAGCTCTCTCGCACTGCTGCAGACATGCAGGCGCTTCAGTTGGCGCTGACTATGGAGGATAAGGACTTAATTCACCAGCGGATGGAGGCGTTGAATGAAACTAGCCGACCTTATGCAGAAAGGGTTATGGATCAGGCCGTTTCTACAGCATTAAAAGGACAAAAGATTGAGTAGTTTTTTATATTTCCAAATTCCCCTAACTTTGCCCCTCCATAAAAGGAGGTATCAATTATGTTAATTATCGATTCTAAAGATTGCGAAAACATCGACAAGGCGCTAAAGAAGTACAAAAAGAAATTCGAAAAGTCGAAAACACTGATTCAACTCCGTGAGCGCCAGAGCTATACAAAGCCCTCTGTAAAGCGTCGTGGGGAGGTGTTAAAAGCAATTTATCGTCAGCAGTTAGCTACTGGAAAGTTTGAAAGTTAAATGAAGTTTATTCCGCTATCGATATTAACCCGCAGTAACGCTGCGGGTTTTTTATTTCCGACCTCATAAGTTTTGTAGTTTTAATTATGCAACAAATGGTAGTTATTGAGGAGTTAATAAAAACTTTTCTTGATCATTTGAAATTTGAGCGCAGGCTTTCTGTTCATACGCAAACCGCTTATAGCAAAGACCTTAGTGATTGGTCGCTCTTTCTCTTGAAAGAGATGAATGTGACGTCCATTTCCCAGGTTAACCCCTCCTTCATTCGAAGTTGGTTAGCCTCTCTTCGAGAAGCTGGCGTGACACCTCGCAGTATAATCAGAAAAATTTCTGCTTTAAAGTCTTTCTATAAATTTTTATTGCGTTCGCGAGTAGTATCTGCCAGTCCTATGACTCAGATATCATCTCCCAAAATGGGGAAATCATTACCTGTCTTTATTAAAGAGGATGAAGCGGTTGCATTAGGTGAATTAGTCGCTGTAACCAGTGAGGATTGGAAAGGGATGAACACTCGTTTGTTGATTACCTTGTTCTATTACACAGGAATGCGATTGAGCGAATTGATCAATTTGAAAGATCAACAAGTGGAACTTAATCGGGCGCAGCTTAAAGTGTTGGGGAAGGGGAATAAAGAAAGAATTCTTCCGCTTCACGCAGATGTTATTCAACTGATACATGAATATATTGCGCAGCGAAATGAACGATTTCAAGAAAAGGATCCTTTTTTATTGCTAACTGAAAAAGGGAAAAAAATGTATCCTCGATATGCATGGCAACTGGTGAATCAAATATTAGCTGCGGCAACAACTGTTCAAAAGAAAAGCCCTCACGTACTGCGACACAGCTTTGCAACACATTTGTTGAACAACGGAGCTGACCTCAATGCAGTTAAAGAATTATTAGGACACAGTAGTTTGGCCGCAACACAGGTGTATACGCATAACACAATTGAGAAGTTGAAAGAGGTCCACAAAAAGGCGCATCCTCGCAGTTAAAAAACTGTCAAATTCGCTATAAGCGTTGGAAAGGATTGTGGTCGTGTAGTACCTTACTAGGACTATGAATCTAAAAATTCAGTCCGTACACTTTGCCCCTGATTCCCGTCTGATCGATTTGGTAAAAAGAAAGGTAGAAAAGCTCCCTACTTTTGAGCGCCGAATAACGGACGTTTGCGTTTTCCTCATATTGGACAACCCTGCCCACGCAATCAAGGACAAGGTAGTTGAGATTCGTGTGCATGTCCCCCATTTTGATTTTTTTGTAAAAACAACCAGCAAGAGTTTTGAGAATTCATTTGAAGATGCATTCTCTTCGTTGGTCAATCAAATGAAGCGTAAAAAGGATCGTATTCAGTCCTAGTTCTAAGGTGTTTGGTCCCAATTGATTCTTTATGTCATTCCGGGGGTAAAAAAACGGCTTAAAATTTTTCCAATTTCCAAATTCCCTTACCTTTGCCTTCCCAAATTTTTGGGGTAGCTCTTTATTGCCCGGATCAAGTGAAATTGACCCCGTGCGATCAGGTATAGCCAATTCACCAGCATTTGGCTAGGATAGTAGGCCACCTTAGCTCAGCTGGTAGAGCAACTGATTTGTAATCAGTAGGTCGCCAGTTCGATTCTGGCAGGTGGCTCAAGGCGGGCAAGTAGCCAAGTGGCCAACGGCAACAGACTGTAAATCTGTCCTCTTCGGAGTTCGGTGGTTCGAATCCATCCTTGCCCACACCATACTACGCAGCATTTTCGGATGTTGAGTGGTGTGTTGAGATAAATTGAAATCACGACGGTTCCGAAAGGGATCAAAAGCGGGAGTAGCTCATTTGGTAGAGCGGTAGCCTTCCAAGCTTCAGGTGGCCGGTTCGAGCCCGGTCTCCCGCTCCAGTAGAGGAAAGTCGGAAGTTGGCTCTCGGGCTATACTAGCCGTTGTAGCTCAGGGGTAGAGCACTTCCTTGGTAAGGAAGAGGTCGTGAGTTCAATTCTCATCAACGGCTCAAGGATTTGAAGAATTTAGTAAATATAAATTGTCAACACAACCTAAAAACCGATAAAAATGTCAAAAGAGACCTTTAAGCGGGACAAACCCCACGTTAACGTAGGTACCATTGGGCACATCGACCATGGTAAAACTACCCTGACTGCTGCCATCACCACAATTTTGGCTGCAAAAGGTATGGCCCAGGCCAAGAAGTATGATGAAATTGATGCTGCCCCTGAAGAGAAGGAGCGTGGTATCACCATCAACACAGCACACGTAGAGTACCAAACTGAAAACCGTCACTATGCTCACGTGGACTGCCCTGGTCACGCTGACTATGTAAAGAATATGATTACTGGTGCCGCCCAGATGGACGGTGCTATTCTTGTTGTGGCTGCTACGGATGGTCCGATGCCTCAAACTAAAGAACACATCCTGCTTGCACGTCAGGTAGGTGTACCTAAGATTGTTGTATTCATGAACAAGGTTGACCTTGTTGATGATCTAGAATTGCTCGACCTGGTTGAAATGGAAATCCGCGACCTGTTGACATTCTACGGTTTTGATGGTGCTAACACACCTATCATCAAAGGTTCCGCAATCAAAGCCCTTGAAGGTGATGCAGCTGCTGTTAAGCAAGTTGAAGAACTGATGGCGGCTGTTGATACTTATATCCCATTACCTCCCCGTCCAGTTGATCAGGCCTTCCTAATGTCTGTAGAGGACGTTTTCTCTATCACAGGTCGTGGTACTGTTGCTACAGGACGTATTGAGCGTGGTCGTATTAAAGTTGGTGAATCAGTTGAAATCGTTGGTTTGACTCCTGATCCGCTGACTTCAACAGTAACAGGTGTTGAAATGTTCCGCAAGATCCTCGATGAAGGTGAAGCTGGAGACAACGCTGGATTGTTGCTGCGTGGTGTTGAAAAAACACAGATCCGTCGCGGTCAAGTTATCGTGAAGCCTGGATCAATCACTCCGCATACTGAATTCAAAGCTGAGGTATACGTACTGAGCAAAGAAGAAGGTGGACGTCACACTCCTTTCTTCCAGAAGTATCGTCCTCAGTTCTACTTCCGTACTACGGACGTAACTGGTGAAGTTGAATTGGCTGCTGGAACTGAAATGGTAATGCCTGGTGATAACACCAACTTTACTGTTAAGTTGATTCAGCCTATTGCGATGGAAAAAGGTCTTAAGTTCGCTATCCGTGAGGGTGGACGTACTGTAGGTGCCGGACAGGTTACCGAGATTCTGAAGTAATCGCTTATATTTGTATTCTCAAAAGTCATTGGTTGTCAGGATATTTCCGAACAGCCGGTGACTTTTGATTCTTACGGGCATAGTTCAATGGCAGAATAGCGGTCTCCAAAACCGTTGATGGGAGTTCGAGTCTCTCTGCCCGTGCAAAACAAAACGTATGAATAAGATTACCGCCTACGTGAAAGATAGTTTTCGCGAACTGACAGAGAAAGTTACCTGGCCTACCTGGATGCAATTGCAGCAATCCACTATGATTGTTTTAGCGGCAACATTGGTCGTAACATTCATTGTGTTGATTATGGATTTTGCAACAGGTAACGGATTGCGTTTTATCTACAAACAATTATTCTAATGGAAGCTGTTACAAATACAACTGCCGCTCCGCAGACAGAGACCAAGTGGTATGTACTGCGTGTAATTAGTGGTAAAGAGAAAAAGGTCAAAGAATACCTAGACAAAGAGATCAGTCGTGGTGGGTGGAGTGAGCTTGTTAAGCAAGTATTTCTTCCCGTTGAAAAGGTTTATAAAGTGGCCGCTGGTAAAAAAGTAATGCGGGAAAGAAATTATTATCCTGGGTATGTGATGATCGAAATCTTGGACGGCAAATTGAATGATGATCTACGTGATGTAATCAAAAACACCACTAACGTTATACATTTTCTCGGAAAAGAAAATCCAATTGCATTACGTAAAGCTGAGGTCAACAAGATGCTTGGTAAAATGGATGAGATGAGTGAGGCGGGTGGCATCAGTATGATGGAGCCGTACATAGTTGGTGAAACTATCAAGATTATCGAAGGTCCATTCAACGATTTCAATGGAATTATTGAAGAAGTGAACGATGAGAAGAAAAAATTGAAAGTAACTGTTAAGATATTCGGGCGTGCTACGCCAGTAGAGCTTAGTTACATGCAAGTGGAGAAACTGAGTTAATCAATCTCAAAATGACTCAAAGCCTCCCACTGGGAGGCTTTTTTATTGCCTGGCATTCAGCCACATAGGGTTGCTAAAAAAAATCGCTGGATTCTATTGAAAATCGGGCTCAGCTGCCTAACTTTGCCGCCCCAATTAGTTCTTTCTACGAGGAATTTGGGAGTGCCTGAAAGGGCACGCTTGAACCAATAAATTGTAAGACATGGCAAAAGAAGTATCCGGCTTTGTAAAGCTGCAGTGCAAGGGTGGCCAAGCCAACCCAGCACCTCCCATTGGACCTGCACTAGGTTCGAAGGGTATTAACATCATGGAGTTCTGTAAGCAATTCAATGCTAGAACCCAGGACAAACAAGGGAAAGTACTCCCTGTTCTCATCACTGTTTACTCAGACAAGAGTTTTGATTTTGTAATCAAAACACCACCTGCTGCTGTGCAGTTGATGGAAGCTGCAAAAATCCAGAAAGGATCCAAGGAGAGTAACCGTTCAAAAGTTGGCAAGGTTTCTTGGGATCAAATCAAGGTAATTGCTGAGGACAAGATGCCCGACTTAAACTGTTTCACTGTAGAGAGCGCTATGAAAATGGTAGCGGGTACAGCTCGCAGTATGGGTTTAAACGTGGATGGAAAAGCCCCCTGGGAAAATTAATTGTCAACCTAAAGAACTGAATCATGGCATTTGTAAGTAAAAAAAGAAAAGTGGCTGACACAAAGGTGGACGCCAATAAATCATACTCTCTAAAGGAGGCTTCCTCGTTAGTAAAGCAAATCACTACTTGTAAATTCGACGCCTCTGTTGACCTGCATATCCGTTTGGGTGTAGATCCTAAGAAAGCCGATCAGGCTATCCGTGGAACGGTTACACTCCCACATGGTACTGGTAAAACTAAGCGTGTTTTAGTATTATGTACTCCTGATAAGGAAGCTGCTGCAAAAGCTGCAGGCGCTGACTACGTAGGATTAGATGAGTTTGTCACAAAAATTGAAGGCGGTTGGGTAGATATGGATGTAATCATCGCAACACCAAGCGTGATGCCTAAAATTGGTAAACTTGGTAAGGTATTAGGTCCTCGTAACCTCATGCCAAACCCCAAAACAGGAACTGTTACTAATGATGTGGCTGCTGCAATCAATGATGTAAAAGGCGGAAAAATTGCATTCAAAGTTGATAAAGTAGGTATCGTACACGCTTCCATTGGGCGCGTGAGTTTTGCTCCAGAGAAAATTGCTGAGAATAGCCAAGAGCTACTCAATGCAATTATCAAAGCAAAGCCCTCTTCTTCAAAGGGAACATACTTAAAGGGTATCAGCATGGCTGCTACCATGAGTCCTGGTATCGCTATCGACACGAAAGCTTTTATCAACTGATTCTCTCAAACCTAATTACCACAGTCTAATTTCAATACAATGACTAAAGAGCAAAAAAATGAAGTGATCGAAGTACTGAAAGGGAAATTTTCTCAGTACAATAACTTCTATGTAACAGATACAGAGTCGCTAACTGTTGAACAAGTTGGCAAATTGCGTCGTGCTTGTTTCAATAAGAATGTCGAAATGAAAGTGGCCAAGAACACATTGATCAAAAAGGCACTTGAGTCTTTGGATAACGAGCGTTATGCGGGCATGTATGATTCATTAAACCGTGTAACAGCATTACTGTTTTCTGAAAATCCAAAAGAGCCGGCACTGATCATCTCTTCTTTCCGCAAGGAGAGTAATGGAGACAAGCCCGTGCTGAAAGCGGCATTCATCAATGGGGATGTTTATAGTGGAGATAAGCAACTGGTAGCGCTTACTAAGATCAAAACGAAGAATGAATTGATCGGCGAAGTAATCGGATTGTTGCAATCACCTGCAAAGCGTGTATTAGCTGGTTTATTGCAGCATCACGAAAAGCAAGCAGCTGCTACAGCTGAGTAATGTATTTTTTCGTCTGTTGACGATTGAAATAAATACCCAGGCCTGAGGGTGTTTCTACTTGAAACGAACAAAGGCAAATTTTTTTAAACCTGCCGTTGGAGCTAGTTAGCAGTGAAAACGGTAAAAATTGAAACAAAATGGCTGATGTAAAAGCACTCGCGGAAAGTCTGGTGGCTTTGACCGTGAAAGAAGTACAAGAACTCGCTGATGTTCTGAAAAATGATTACGGAATTGAACCCGCTGCTGCTGCAGTAGTTGTAGCAGGTGGTGGAGACGGTGGTGGCGCTGCTGCTGCTGAAGAGAAAACTGCCTTCAATGTTATTCTGAAGAACGGCGGAGCTTCTAAATTGAATGTTGTAAAAATCGTGAAAGACCTTACCGGACTTGGCTTGAAAGAAGCTAAGGATATGGTAGACGGTGCTCCGAAAACAGTAAAAGAAAATGTTTCTAAAGCAGAAGCGGAAGAAATTGCTGCTAAGCTGAAAGAAGCTGGTGCTGATGTAGAGATCGCTTAAGATTTTTACTCCACGAAATAAAAAAGCCCGCCCATTTGTGGTGGGCTTTTTTATTTTATAATTTATGGGTGGTGTCAAAACTGAGGTAGGGGAGAAGTCGTTCTAGATTTTTCTTATCCATTGCCCACACAGACGCTAGGTCCTCAGCATTTTTAAAATAGCCATTAGCTTGTCTGTAGCGTATAATAGTTTTAGCATCATTCCATCCAACATAGGGATGTGTGGCTATTGTTTTTTCATCAACCAAATTCAGACATATTTTTTTTATGCTTGTTGGTTGTACTTCTAGTTGCATCTTAATTTTCTCGTATGTAGAATCGGGTATTCCGTATACTTCTTTTAGTTGCTCCCGGGTGTAGAACCCTCCTAGCTTATTTCTGTACTTAATGATCCTGGCCGATAATACAGGGCCTATTCCAGGGAGTTTTACCAGGTTTTGGGAATCGGCCCTGTTCAAGTCTGTTTTTTGACTTGTTTTTGATGGTAGTCTCGAAATGATTGCTTTGCTATTTTTAGGTGGCTTATCAGTGTCATTTCTATATTTATAGGGAGATACTGCCCACTGGTTATTCACTTTACTATTTTGTTGACTTTCTCTTTCTATATAATTGATAGCAAGTGGTTTATAGTTATTTAGAAATGGTTCATTTTTTGAGTCTGTGCCTAGGATTAATGGTATTAATCCATAGAACCCAACTCCCAGGAGTATCATTATTAGCCCTCTCTGATTTTTTCGGGATAGCCCAATGTGCTGTTTTCCTCCCTCTCTTCTCCATTTTATCATTCCATAAGTTTATTAGTCTCTTTTTCACTTTTGAAGGGTAGTTTCTTGAAATTGGCCGGATTTTTGTGGGAACAAATTTTGGCCAACCGGTTCCTTTACTTACCTTTGCAATCCTTTATTTTGGCCAAATATATTTTCGACATTGCAGACCATTCGTAAGTGATTCATTCACAGCGATTTTTGTAAAAAAAAGTACAAATGTCGCCGGGTGTTCTCATTGTCCTAAACGTGGATAAAACCGGTTAAGCGTATGTCTTCTACAAAAAACAGTGCAAGAATTGACTTTGGTAAGATCAAACACCTTGCAGAAGCTCCGGACCTTCTTGAAGTCCAGATTCAATCCTTCAAAGAGTTCTTCCAATTGGAAACAACTCCTGATAAGCGTAATATCGAAGGATTATTCCGAGTGTTTAAAGACAATTTCCCTATTACGGATACCAGAAACATATTCGTATTAGAGTTTTTGGATTATTTTATTGATCCTCCCCGTTATACTATTGAAGAGTGTATGGAGCGTGGTCTTACTTATGCATTACCGCTTAAGGCCAAACTTCGTTTGAGCTGTAATGACGAAGAACACGTCGATTTTCAAACCATTGTTCAGGATGTATTCCTGGGCAACATCCCATACATGACACCGCGTGGTACTTTCGTTATCAACGGAGCTGAGCGTGTTGTGGTTTCTCAGTTACACCGTTCACCAGGTGTATTCTTCGGTCAATCCGTTCACCCGAATGGTACAAAAATTTACTCTGCCCGTGTAATTCCTTTCAAGGGAGCATGGATGGAGTTTGCTACGGACATCAATAATGTGATGTACGCTTATATTGACCGTAAGAAAAAATTCCCTGTTACTACTTTGTTGCGCTCTATCGGTTACGAGACTGATAAAGACATTCTGGAATTATTTGGAATGGCAGACGAAGTGAAGGCGGATAAAAAAACATTATCAAAGCATATCGGCAAACGTTTGGCTGCTCGTGTACTCCGTACATGGGTTGAAGATTTTGTTGATGAGGATACTGGTGAAGTAGTTTCTATCGAGAGAAACGAAATCGTCATGGAGCGCGATACGCTTTTAGATGAAGATGCAGTGGAGACAATAACTTCTTTGGAAGTAGCTAGTGTGTTCATACAGCGTGAAGATGTTGGTGGTGACTATGCGATCATTTACAACACCCTGAACAAGGATACTTCTAACAGTGAGTTAGAGGCAGTTCAGTTTATTTATCGTCAATTACGTGGAGCTGATGCGCCAGATAATGAAACGGCACGAGGAATTATCGATAAATTATTCTTTAGTGATAAGCGTTATGATCTGGGTGAAGTAGGTAGATATAAGATCAATCGGAAATTGAATGTTAATCTTCCAATTGAAAAAAAGACGTTGACCAAGGATGATATTATTTTGATCATCAAATATCTTGTGAAGCTTACCAATGGAAAAGCTGAAATCGATGATATTGACCACTTGAGTAACCGTCGTGTTCGTACAGTGGGGGAACAATTATACGCACAGTTTGGAGTAGGTCTGGCTCGTATGGCACGTACCATTCGCGAGCGTATGAACGTTAGAGATAATGAGGTATTTACACCTGTAGATTTGATCAATGCTCGTACACTTTCTTCTGTGATCAACTCATTTTTTGGAACCTCTCAGCTTTCTCAGTTCCTGGATCAAACTAATCCTCTTTCCGAGATTACACACAAGCGTCGTATTTCTGCGTTAGGCCCCGGTGGATTAAGCCGCGAGCGTGCAGGATTCGAGGTTCGTGACGTACACTATTCTCACTATGGTCGTCTTTGTACGATTGAAACACCTGAAGGTCCAAACATTGGTTTGATCTCTACACTTTGCGTGCATGCGAAGATCAATGCTATGGGCTTTATCGAAACTCCTTACAGAAAGGTAGCAGACGGTAAAGTAAACATGAAAGAGTTGGCCTTCTTAAGTGCAGAGGAAGAAGATCAGGCAAAAATTGCCCAGGCCAATACTTCGTTAGATGAGAAAGGAAATGTAGTGGAAGATAAAGTGGTTAGCCGTGAGACTGGCGATTTCCCAATTCTAGATAAGAGTGAAGTGGAATATATGGACGTGGCTCCCAACCAAATTGTTGGTTTGAGTGCGTCATTAATTCCGTTCTTGGAGCATGATGATGCCAACCGTGCATTGATGGGATCAAACATGCAACGTCAGGCTGTACCGCTACTTCGCCCAGATGTTCCTGTAGTAGGAACTGGCTTTGAAGGAAAGGCTGCTCGTGACGCGAGAATTCAAATTCATGCTGAAGGAAATGGAGTAATTGAATTTGTGGATGCTAACGAAATTCATGTTCGTTATGAGCGTGATGCCAGCGAAAAGTTGGTCAGCTTCGAAGATGATTTACGTATATACAAGCTCACTAAGTTCATCAAGACTAACCAAGAGACTTGTATCAACCTTCGCCCGGCTGTGAAGAAGGGACAGAAAATTAAGAAAGGAGATTTCCTTACAGAGGGATATGCTACACAAAATGGTGAACTCGCACTGGGTAAAAACCTTAAAGTTGCTTTCATGCCTTGGAAGGGTTACAACTTCGAGGATGCCATTGTTATCAGTGAGCGCGTAGTGAAAGAAGACTTGTTTACTTCTGTTCATATTTCTGAGTATGAATTAGAAGTGCGTGATACTAAATTAGGTGAGGAAGAATTGACGCCAGATATTCCAAACGTATCTGAAGAAGCTACGAAGGATTTGGATGAAAATGGAATCATTCGTATTGGTGCACAGGTGAAGGAGGGAGATATTTTAATTGGTAAAATCACTCCGAAGGGTGAGAGTGATCCTACTCCTGAAGAAAAATTATTGCGTGCCATCTTTGGTGACAAGGCTGGTGATGCCAAAGATGCTTCCTTGAAAGCTCCCAATGGAGTGGAAGGGGTTGTAATTGGCAAAAAATTATTCCAGCGTGCCAAAAAGGATAAGAACGCAAAAGTGCGTGAAAAAGCATCGCTTGAAAAACTAGAGAAGCAGCATGAAAAGAACGAAAATGATCTGAAGGAAGTTCTGCTTGAAAAGGTAGGAGCTCTTTTGAAAGATCATTCATCTGCAGGCGTGAGCAATAACTTTGGTGAAGTACAGATTCCAAAAGGATCCAAGTTTTCCGATAAGAGTTTGCGTTCTCTTGATTATGCCAACGTCAACCCATTGGGATGGACTGGTGATAAGAAAACAGATGATCGCATCAATACGTTGCTGCATAACTACAGTATCAAGTTTAATGAGGAGTTGGGACGTTACAAGCGTGAAAAATTCAACATCAGCATTGGTGATGAATTGCCAGCTGGTGTATTAAAACTTGCTAAGGTTTATCTGGCTGTTAAACGTAAGTTGAAGGTTGGAGATAAAATGGCAGGTCGTCACGGTAACAAGGGTATTGTTGCGAAGATTGTTCGTCATGAGGACATGCCATTCCTAGAAGATGGAACGCCAGTTGATATAGTGCTGAATCCTCTTGGGGTACCTAGCCGTATGAATCTCGGTCAGATCTATGAAACAATTCTTGGATGGACTGGGGAGAAGTTAGGTCTCAAATTCGCGACACCAATTTTTGATGGTGCTACCGTGGAAGAGATTGGTTCTTACTGTCAGCAGGCTGGTATACCTATGTTTGGTCACACCTACCTCTATGATGGTGAGACCGGCGAACGCTTTGACCAAAAAGCAACCGTTGGTATCATTTACATGATCAAGTTGCATCACATGGTTGATGATAAGATGCACGCTCGTTCTATTGGGCCATACAGTCTTATTACTCAACAACCGTTGGGTGGTAAAGCACAGTTTGGTGGTCAGCGATTTGGTGAGATGGAAGTATGGGCCTTGGAAGCCTATGGTGCCTCTAACATTCTGCAGGAATTGCTTACTATCAAGAGTGACGATATCATTGGAAGAGCTAAGACGTACGAAGCGCTGGTTAAAGGAGACAATGTTCCCCGCGCCGGTGTTCCTGAATCCTTCAATGTATTGGTGCATGAATTGAGAGGACTGGGACTAGACTTGCAGTTTGATTGATCCTAAACCATCATTTGATAACTACTTAACCGATCTATAGATCATGGCTATAAAAAAAGAAAACCGTCCGAAATCCGCCTTCTCCAAGATCACCATTGGTCTTGCTTCACCAGATAATATTCTGGAGAGAAGCTTTGGTGAAATTTTAAAGCCGGAAACTATTAACTACCGCACGTATAAGCCTGAACGTGATGGTCTTTTCTGTGAGCGTATATTCGGTCCTGTAAAGGATTACGAATGTGCTTGTGGAAAGTATAAGCGTATCCGTTATAAGGGTATTGTTTGTGACCGTTGTGGTGTGGAGGTAACTGAGAAAAAAGTACGTCGTGAAAGAATGGGGCATATCAAACTGGTTGTCCCTGTAGTGCATATTTGGTATTTCAAATCCCTTCCTAACAAAATCGGTTATCTGCTGGGCACTAGCTCTAAGAAGTTAGAGTCTATTGTTTACTATGAGCGTTATGTAGTAATTCAGCCAGGTATTCGTGAAGAAAAAGGACAACGTGTAGCTGATCTGCTAACTGAAGAGGAATATCTGGATATTTTAGAAACGCTTCCCAAAGAAAATCAGTATCTCCCTGATGATGATCCACAAAAGTTCATCGCTAAAATGGGAGCAGAAGCGGTCAATGATCTTTTAGCGCGTATTGATCTGGATCAATTATCATTTGATTTGCGCAATGCTGCAGCGAATGAAACATCACAACAACGTAAAGCAGATGCGCTGAAACGCCTTAGTGTTGTAGAAGCATTCCGTGATGCTAATCAACGCATCACCAATCGTCCTGAGTGGATGGTAATGCAGTACATTCCTGTAATTCCGCCTGAACTTCGTCCGCTAGTTCCACTGGATGGTGGTCGTTTTGCTTCATCGGATCTGAATGATTTATATCGTCGTGTTATTATTCGTAATAATCGTCTGAAGCGTTTGTTGGAAATCAAAGCTCCTGAAGTAATCCTCCGTAATGAAAAGAGGATGCTGCAGGAAGCTGTTGACTCTTTATTTGACAATAGCCGTAAGTCCAATGCTGTTAAAGCTGAAGGTGGACGTGCCTTGAAATCCTTGAGTGATGTATTGAAAGGAAAGCAAGGTCGTTTCCGTCAGAATCTTTTGGGTAAGCGTGTGGACTATTCAGGTCGTTCTGTAATTGTGGTAGGACCTGAACTGAAATTGCATGAGTGCGGTCTTCCAAAAGATATGGCGGCCGAATTATTTAAGCCATTTATCATTCGTAAATTAATCGAAAGAGGAATTGTTAAGACGGTGAAGTCTGCTCGAAAACTGGTAGACAAAAAAGAAGCAGTTATTTGGGATATTCTTGAAAATATTTTGAAAGGGCATCCTGTTATGTTGAATCGTGCCCCCACACTACACCGTCTTTCTATTCAGGCATTTCAACCTAAATTAATTGAAGGAAAGGCTATTCAATTGCATCCGCTGGTTACATCGGCCTTTAACGCTGACTTTGATGGTGACCAAATGGCGGTTCACGTTCCATTGAGTCATGCAGCTATTCTGGAAGCCCAGTTGTTAATGCTGGCCTCTCACAATATCCTGAACCCACAGAACGGTACGCCAATCACACTTCCTTCTCAGGACATGGTGTTGGGTCTTTATTACATTACTAAAGGAAAGCGTACAACTGATAAGGAGAAAATGAAAGGAGAAGGGAAGGCCTTCTACTCAAGTGAAGAAGTGATTATTGCCTATAACGAAGGCAAGATTGACTTGCATGCGTGGATCAAGGTTAAAGCTAATGTTCGCAGCGAAAGTGGTCAATTAGAAAAGAAGCTTATCGAAACAACGGTAGGACGAGTGTTGTTTAATCAACATGTTCCTGCTGAAGTAGGCTTTGTGAATGCATTACTTACTAAGAAGAACTTGCGTGAAATCATTGGAGACATCATTAACATTACCAATGTGCCCAAAACTGCCAAGTTCCTTGATGATATTAAGCAGCTTGGATTCCGCACCGCCTTTAAAGGTGGACTTTCTTTCAACATTAACGACTTGATCATCCCTGATGTCAAGGAAGAGTTGTTGGAAAATGCCAAGAATGAGGTGGAAGAGGTTTGGGAGAGCTACAATATGGGTCTAATTACTAATAACGAACGTTATAACCAGATTGTAGACATTTGGAGTCGTGTTGATACACGTATTACTGAAACGTTGATTAAAGAGTTGAGCAACGATAAGCAAGGCTTTAACTCTGTATACATGATGTTGGATTCCGGAGCCCGTGGTTCTAAGCAGCAGATTAAACAGCTGGCTGGTATCCGCGGATTGATGGCTAAGCCACGTAAATCCGGATCTACAGGTAGCGAGATCATTGAGAATCCTATTCTTTCCAACTTTAAAGGAGGATTGAATGTATTGGATTACTTTATCTCTACACACGGTGCTCGTAAAGGTCTTGCCGATACAGCCCTTAAGACAGCTGATGCTGGTTATCTGACTCGTCGTCTGGTGGATGTTGCTCAGGATGTTGTGATTACCGAAGAGGATTGCGGTACACTTCGTGGTATTGCAACAACTGCCTTGAAGGATAATGAGGACGTAATTGAGCCACTAAGCGATCGTATTGAAGGACGTACTTCTTTACATAATGTTTATGATCCGGTATCTGAGAAATTGATCGTAGCTGCCGGTGAGCAAATCACTGAGAAGTTAGCAAAGCAAATAGAAGAAGCTGGCGTCGAGACTGTCGAAATTCGTTCAGTGCTGACTTGCGAAAGCAAGCGTGGTGTTTGCGTGAAGTGTTATGGACGAAATCTGGCTTCTGGAATCACAGCTCAGAAAGGCGATGCTGTAGGTATTATTGCTGCGCAGTCTATCGGAGAACCTGGTACACAGTTGACCTTGCGTACTTTCCACGTGGGTGGTGTGGCTGGTTCAGCTTCAGTTGAATCAACCTTGGCTGCTAAATTTGACGGAACAATTCAGTTTGACGGACTCCGTACCGTTTCCATAGCTAACAATGAGGGAGTTAAATCCCAGGTTGTAATTGGTCGTACTGGTGAAGTTCGTATTGTTGATGCCAAAGCAGATCGACTCTTAATTACCAATAACATTCCATATGGTGCTACCCTTAATGTAAAGGATGGCCAGAAAGTTGCTAAAGGTGATGTGATCTGCACATGGGATCCATTTAACAACGTAATTCTTTCTGAAATTGATGGTAAGATCAAGTTTGAAAATGTGATCGATGGGGTTACTTATCGCGAGGAATCAGATGAGCAAACTGGTCACCGTGAGAAAGTAGTTATTGAAACGCGTGATAAAACTAAGATCCCATCAATACTGGTAGAGGGTAAAGACAAGAAGTCTTATAACCTACCTACCGGAAGCCATATTATCATTGATGAAGGTGATGATGTTAAAGCAGGACAGGTTATTGTAAAGATTCCTCGTATCCTTGGAAAACTCCGTGATATTACGGGAGGTCTTCCACGTGTTACAGAACTCTTTGAGGCTCGTAATCCTGGTAACCCCGCCGTTGTTACTGAAATCGATGGGGTAGTGATGATGGGTGCAGTGAAACGCGGTAACCGTGAGATCACCATTGAGGCAAAAGACGGTGTTCAAAAGAAATACCTTGTTCCTCTTACACGTCAAATCCTTGCACAGGATGGTGACTTCGTGAAGGCTGGTACACCACTTTCTGATGGTCAGATTGCACCATTTGATATCTTATCTATCAAAGGTCCATTTGCAGTACAGGAATATGTAGTAAATGAAATTCAGGAAGTATATCGACTCCAAGGTGTTAGAATCAATGACAAGCACATCGAAGTAATCGTTCGCCAGATGATGCGTAAGGTAAATATTGTAGATCCAGGTGATACAAGATTCCTCGAGGATGACTTAGTGGATAAGTTTGAATTTGTAGAGGAGAATGATTACATCTTCGACAAAAAAGTTGTAACAGAGCCTGGTGATAGCACTAAGCTACGCGCAGGACAGATCGTGAACCTGAGAGAACTACGTGAGGAAAATTCTATCCTACGTCGTTCTGACAAGAAAGTGGTGGATTATCGCGATGCGAAGCCGGCTACTTCTTCTCCGACACTCTTGGGTATCACAAAAGCTTCTCTGGGCGTACAGAGCTGGATCTCTGCTGCTTCCTTCCAGGAGACTACCAAAGTGCTTTCCTCTGCCGCAATTAACGGGAAAACAGACGAAATGCTTGGTCTCAAGGAGAATGTTATCACGGGTCATCCGATACCGGCCGGTACTGGTTTGCGCGAGTTCGAGCGCATGATTGTGGGAAGCAAAGAGGAATACGAGTTGCTTCAGACAACCCGGGAGGCAATGGCCTTCGATGAAGAAGAGTAAAATGCTAATTAGTAAAGGCCGTTTCTTCAGAAGCGGCCTTTTTTTTAATTCAAACATCTTGGAAAAATTGTAGAGATACTTAACTTCAAAAAAAAATTAAATGAACAGAAGTTTTATAATCTGGAATGTACTGTTGACAGCAGGTTTGCTTTTTATAGGGGTCAGTTATTTTAGCAGTGGTGGAAAGGCCCGGACGCTGAAAGCGAGTGCTCCAGGTACTTTTAGTATGGCTTATTTTGAAATGGATTCTATCGAGACCAATTTCAATCTGGTAAAGGAGCTCAAGGAGGAACTGTCTAAAAAAGAGCAATCCATGGAGCAGGAGATGCAGAAGATGGCGGGTAATGCGCAACAACGGTATAATTACTATCAACAACAAGCCAGTACCGGATTGATGAATGAAAGCCAAAGTGAGGCCGCGGGCAGAGAGTTGAGGAATTTGGAGGAGCAGATGAAGAACAGAAAGCAAGCATTAGACGCAGAATATGGAGATTTTGTAATGCGTCGTCAGAATGAAATTAAATCTAAGATAGAAGCGTATTTGCAGGAGTATAATAAAAGTCACAGTTATACCTATATTGTCTCCTACGAACAAGGTCTATTCTACTATAAAGATTCTGTCAACAACATCACGGCAGATCTAATTAAAGGATTGAACGAACGCTATAAGCCTTCTTCCAAGTAATAGTCGCATGAATGCAACAGTTTGCAATACAATTTTCAACAAGGCAATACAAGATTATCATTTGATTGATCAGGTTGATGCGCAATTGATCAACCCTTACTTAGCTGACACTGTAGAAGCACTACTTTATCAAAAATGTTGGGTGGATACTGTACAGTGGCATTTAGAAGATTTGGTAAGAGACCCCTCTATCGATCCAGTGGAAGGGCTGAAACTAAAACGAAGGATTGATCACTCCAATCAGCTCAGAACGGATCTGGTTGAGCAAATTGATGATTTTTTATTAACCCAATTTGGTGCGGTTCAATATGCTATCGATGCCCGTGTTAATACTGAGAGTCCAGCATGGGCAATCGATCGACTTTCCATTTTAGCCCTTAAGATCTATCATATGGAAAGCGAAGTAAATCGAAAAGAGGCTACTCCGGCTCATCAACAGCGTTGTGCAGCTAAACTATCTGTTTTGGTAGAGCAGCAACAGGATCTGTCTTTGTCAATTGACCAACTGATTGAGTCTATTAAGTCTGGTCTTGTTCGTATGAAAGTTTACAGGCAGATGAAGATGTATAATGATGCCACACTCAATCCAGTTTTGTACCAGCAAAAATCATGAGATTTTCAGCTAGAAACACTATTCTGGTAATCCGTTTTTCATCCATGGGGGATGTAGCTATGACGGTTCCAGTGCTACGTAATTTGTTACTGCAGCATTCATCGCTGCATGTGATTATGTTATCTCAACAACATGTTTCACCTCTTTTCAATGGAATAGACCGATTGAGGTTTATTGGCGCCGATTTAAAGGGGGAACATAAAGGTTTGCTAGGGCTATGGAGATTATTTAAGTCTGTGTATAGGGAAACAGGATCTATCCCGGTTGCCGATTTGCATGGGGTCTTGCGAAGTACAATTTTGTCTTTCTTTTTTAAGATGCATGGATCCATGGTTCGATCCATTGATAAGGGTAGAGAACAAAAGCGAGCTTTGACAAGAAGGAATCAAAAGATTATAAAACCATTGATTCCTACATTTGACCGCTATAAACAGGTTTTTAATTTATTGGGCTATAGTATTCAACTTGAGAATCTTCCCTTTGCTAAAAAACCAATTAGTAATTCGACGTTTCAAATAGGTTTTGCCCCTTTTGCTAAACATACAGGGAAGTCACTTCCAGTTCCAATCGCAAAACAATTTATTAAAAGCTTGTTAGAATCAGTTCCATGCAAGTTGTTTCTTTTTGGAGCATCCGGTCAGGAAGCGGCACAATTAGCAAGTTGGGAGCAAGAATTTCCTGCAACAAAAAATATGGCTGGCCAATTCGAGCTAAATAAAGAGCTTCAAGTAATTTCCAATTTGGACTTGATGATCACGATGGACTCTGCTAATATGCACTTGGCTTCCCTGGTTAATACACCTGTAATTTCTATTTGGGGCGCTACACATCCTTTTGCAGGTTTTCTCGGATGGGGACAGTCCTTTGAAAATGTTGTTCAAGCTGATTTGTCTTGTCGGCCTTGCTCTGTATTTGGAAATAAAGCCTGTTTCAGAGGTGATTATGCTTGTTTGCAAGAGATACAGCCAGAACAAATTGTCCAACGAGTTCGCGCCTATCTTTGTATATCATGAGAAAGCATGCTGTTATAGTTGCTGGAGGCACGGGCGTGAGAATGGGAACTTCACAGCCCAAGCAGTTTTTAGAAATTGCTGGAGAGCCTGTTATCGTGCATACACTTCGTGCCTTTATGCTGGCCTTTCCTGATATCCAATTAACGGTGGTCTTACCACAAAACTTCATAGAGGAGGGCACCAACTTGATCACAAGTAAGTTGGATTATCCAGTAGAAATTGTGGGCGGGGGTGAAACACGTTTTCATTCAGTGCAGAACGGTCTTGCCACTGTGAAAGAAGAAGCTGTAGTCTTTGTACATGATGCTGTTCGTTGTCTGGTGAGTGCAGCGTTGATTCGATCTTGTTATGAGGAGGCATTAATTACAGGAAGTGCAGTCCCCGTTTTAACTTCTCGGGATAGTATTCGATTTATGGAACAGGGGGAGCATCGGGTCTTGAATCGAGAGCAGGTTTTATTGGTGCAAACACCACAGGTATTTCTTTCCAGCTGTATCCTTCCGGCTTTTCAAGTTCCTTATGATTCATCATTCACAGACGAAGCAACCGTGGTGGAGAAAGCAGGATACACAATTAAATTAGTTCAAGGGGAGGAGTCAAATATAAAAATTACCCGTCCTGTAGATTTACTAATTGCAGCAGAGTGGATGCAGGAAAAAAATAGGATTAAAGACGAACCAGCTGCTGATTGATCTTTTCAATTATTTGATGCGCTACATCCATCGCTAACATTCCATCAGTTTCAGAGACCATTGGGCGTGAATTTTCCAGGATGGCGTCTCTAAATGAAATGAGTTCAGATTGTATGGCATTGACAGCGGGAATTTCCGGACTGGAAATAGCAATAGTTTTTACACCGGCATGCGTCTCGATATCAAAGGTGAATGCATTTTCCTCTTCTTCTTCACCTTTTAGTTTGATCACCTCTGTTTTTTTATCCAGAAAATCTATGCCGATATAGGCATCTTTTTGGAACAGTCGAATTTTGCGCATTTTTTTCATTGAAATACGGCTGCTAGTCAAGTTGGCAACACATCCGTTATGAAACTCTATGCGGGCGTTAGCAATATCAGGGGTATCCGTTAATACGGCAACCCCGCTTGCTGAAATTTGTTTTATATCACTTTTAACGAGGCTTAGGATGATATCGATATCGTGGATCATTAAATCCAAAATCACACTTACTTCAGTGCCTCTTGGATTGAATTGCGCTAAACGATGTACCTCGATAAACAAGGGTTGTAAGGAAAGGTCTTTAACGGCCAAGTAAGCCGGGTTAAATCGTTCCACATGTCCTACTTGCAACTTGACACCAGACTCTCTGGTTAGTGCAACAATCATTCTCGCTTCTTCCAAGGAAGCTGCCAATGGTTTTTCTACAAACACATGTTTTCCCTTGCGAATTGCTTTTTCACACCAAACTAGATGATAATTGGTAGGGGCCGTAATGTCAATTGCATCACAAGCGTCAATAAGTTCTTCCCCCGTTACAAAAGAGGGTATGGAGAACTCTTTGGAAATAGACGCAGCTGTTTCAGGATTGGGGTCATAAAACCCTATCAATTCAACTTGCTCAATTTCTTTCCAATTAGCAAGGTGAATTTTTCCTAAATAGCCCGCTCCAATAAGTCCAACCTTGAGGTGTGTGCCCATGGGTTTAAAATAAAAACCCCGGTATCTTTCTACCGGGGTTGTCCAGTTTTTGCGGACCGGACGGGACTCGAACCCGCGACCTCCGCCGTGACAGGGCGGCATTCTAACCAACTGAACTACCGATCCGTTTCCCAAATTTGGGAGGGCAAAGATAGCGTTGGACTTTTTCTGCTCCAAATCATTTTTAAACAATATATGGCCTTTATATACCCTGCCCTGGAGGAGGCTAATTCCCGCATAATCTGTAATTTCGACCCTTACGTTTAAGGCCATGCCAGCAAACAAAAACAGACAATTTATCGACTTTGAAAAGCCCCTCAAGGAGCTGATCGAGGAAATCATCGATTTGGAGCAAAAATCTGCCAAGGGTAAGGTGGATTATACTGAGGTCATTGAGAAATTAAATGAACAGGTTCTTGATAAAAGAAGTGAATTAACCAAGCATTTAACTAGTTGGCAGCGGGTTCAATTAAGCCGTCATCCAGACAGGCCTTATACCCTTAAGTATATTGAAAAGATGACCAGTCATTTTGTTGAAATGTATGGTGATCGGAATGTAAAAGACGATAAGGCTATGGTTGGAGGGTTTGCTTCATTAGATGGAGAAACCGTCATGTTCATTGGACAGCAGAAAGGTATTAATACTAAAACCAGACAACTTCGGAATTTTGGAATGGCAAATCCTGAAGGATACCGAAAGGCATTGCGATTGATGAAGTTGGCAGAGAAGTTCAATAAACCTATTGTTACGTTGATCGATACACCCGGCGCTTTTCCGGGCTTGGAGGCAGAGGAAAGAGGACAAGGAGAAGCAATTGCACGCAATATTTATGAAATGATTCGGCTTAAGGTTCCTGTGATCTGTGTGATAATTGGAGAAGGAGCCAGCGGGGGCGCTTTAGGCATTGGCGTTGGTGACCGTGTGTACATGATGGAAAATACTTGGTACACAGTAATTAGCCCAGAAAGCTGTTCTTCCATTTTATGGAGAAGTTGGGATAAAAAAGAAATTGCTGCAGAACAACTTCGGTTAACGGCCGACCGAATGCTGGAGTTTGGTTTAATTGATGGGATTATACCGGAACCACCTGGAGGAGCACATTGGGATTACGATCAGGCGGCTCAACAACTAAAAGAATTTATTATTCCTGTATTGCGCTCCCTGCGAGATATTCCTGCTGAAAAAAGAGTGCAGGATCGCATTGAGAAATTCGGAAGAATGGGATTTTGGGAAGAATAGTTTTTCATTTTACGATTTTCAATCATGAATCTTCAAAAGACTTTTAGTGGAACCGGAATTGCCATAGTAACGCCTTTCACGGAAGATGGCGCTATTGATTGGAAAGCTTTTCAAGGGTGCCTCGATTTTTGGATCAGTGGCGGGGTAGAGTATTTGGTAGTATTGGGCACTACTGGTGAAAGTGCAACGATTCATGGGGAAGAAAAGCAAGCCGTTTTTTCATTTGTACAGGAGTACACGGCGGGTCGCATACCGCTTGTTGCAGGAATTGGAGGTAACGACACGCAGGAAGTAGTTCATGCTTTAACGCATTTTGATCTGACAGGTTACTCCGCTATTCTTTCTGTGAGTCCTTATTACAATAAACCCAATCAAGAGGGAATAGTTCAGCATTACAAGCTCATTGATCAGCATACGCCACTTCCTATTATCATGTACAATGTACCTGGAAGAACCGGTCAGTCTATGACGGCAGCAACACAACTTCGTATAGCCAAAGAGTGTAAGTCGGTATTTGCAACCAAAGAGGCCAGTGGTAATATGGACTTGATGATGCAGCTTCTTAGAGATAAGCCTGCAGATTTCATGGTCATTAGTGGGGATGATCCCATTACATTACCCTTAATCGCAGCTGGTGCAGCTGGTGTAATCTCTGTAGTGGCCAATGCATTCCCAAAGGAATTTTCTGAAATGGTGCGTTATTGCTTGTCAGGTAATTTTGAGAAAGCACGCCCCTTGCACAATAAGTATCTCGAAATTACCGGTGCGCTTTTTACCGAAGGAAGCCCCGCTGGTATTAAGGCAGTTCTTGCTGAGATGGGTCATTGTAAAAATACGTTCAGAATGCCAGTTTGGCCAGTGAGCGCATCCCATCATGAGAAACTTAAATTATTGCTAAATCAGGTACGTAACCCCTTGTAATGCATTTTCGCTGGCAGCAAAAGTTTTTCTAGCTTCATCCTCAAATCCTTGTATCGTTTCATATTGGCTACTAAAATGTCCCAGTAGCAAACGATTTGCTCCTGCCTTTTTTGCGAATTCTGCAGCTTGTTTTGCTGTAGCATGAAAACGCAGTTCAGCTTTCTCATGCTGGTCATGCAAATAGGTAGACTCGTGATAAAGCAGATCAACTTCCCCAATATGCTGAAGTATGCGCTCATCATAGCGCGTATCTGCGCAATAGGCATAAGAGCGCGTCTTATTTCGTTGGGAAGCTAATTTGCGGGGCAACGTTTTTTCCTGAAATAAAAACCCATAACACTCAATACGGTGATCGGTGGGAAAGCAAGAAACTTTTATTTCCTCAGTTTCCACCAGTATACCTGAGGATTCTATAGTATGAATCTGTAATTGAAATGGTAATCGTGTGGAGGCCACTTTTAATTGCAACTCTATGATATCTTTCAAAGCAGAGGGGCCATACACATGTAAATCCTGTTGTCTGTCAAGTAGCCCAAAGCTGTTAATGAGTCCAATGAGTCCAAAGTAATGGTCTCCGTGAAGATGGGAGATAAAAATATGCGAAATGCGACTATATCTGATTTTATAGCGCATGAGCTGCATCTGGGTTCCTTCACCGCAGTCAATTAAAAATTGATTTCCATTCAGTGAAACCAGCTGACTGGTAGGGAACCGCTCATAGGCAGGTACTGCTGAATTGTTTCCTAGTATGGTAACCGAGAACATAAGTTCAAATTATTAATGATCAAGCATCCGGATCCTTCAACAATTCTCGCTCGATCTCCTCCATTTGCAAGATATCCCATGCTTCGCTTTCTGTCGGGGTGATATTCATCATATCGTAAACTCCAGCCTCTTTAAGTGCTGCCTCTACGCCAGGCTGCAAGCTACAATAGACAAAAGAGTGCTCCTGTGCATAAAATTCTTTTTGGATGGATGCTAAAAGCTGAACACCGTCTTTTTCAATTTCTTGTACATCGGACATTACAACAACAAGGTGTGTAAAATTCTCTGCAGTTGAACTGTCAGCCCCATGCCCATTTTTTAGGATTTCCGAGAATTCGGCTGCCAACCTAGCAGTTAAATGGGGCTCATTTATGGTAATAACTTTAAATCGCTCTTTGGTATCAATTTTGATTCTCATAGCCTTGTATCTGGGAGTGGTTTATTAACAGGGGTTTATAACTGCCTCATTACCCTTCCCGAAATTATTCGTTAATATTGTAACAACAGTAATATTCTGTAAAATGGACAACAATTTTTCCGCTCAGGTCAAAGAAATTATCTCCTTCAGTCGGGAGGAAGCGCTGCGTTTGGGCAACGATTTCATTGGTACTGAGCACTTACTCTTAGGGGTGATTCGGGAGGGTGAAAATACGGCTGTGAGAATTCTCAAGAGCTTTAATGTGGATCTATATGAACTCAGAAAGGAAATTGAATTAGCAGTAAAAGATAAAACGGGTAAGAATGTTGCAAATATCAATTCATTGCCTTTAACTAAGCAAGCTGAAAAAGTTATTCGTGTTACAGTACTCGAAGCAAAAGCGTTAAAAAGCAACACCGTTGAAACAGAGCATTTGATGCTTTCTATATTAAAGAACAAAGAAAATATTGCCACGCAAATTCTCAATCAGTTTGATGTAGATTATGATTTATTCCGCCAAGAACTTGGTATTGTAAAATCAAATGAACCAAAAGCTGAGTTTCC
>ENA-OUVC01000090-OUVC01000090.1-marine-metagenome-genome-assembly--contig:-NODE-90-length-64191-cov-3.917943_pt1 | contig 64191 bp, 54 predicted proteins | sample MGYA00248622_ERZ508571 | MGnify/ENA primary metagenome ERZ508571 (study PRJEB26236, sample SAMN06267175) | marine metagenome | isolation source: Columbia River Estuary | place: USA:Columbia River Estuary... | reverse complement strand
AATTCACACAACGGCTTCAATTGTATTGGCTTTTATGCGCCCTACATTGTTTAAATTCTCTTTCGGATTAAGTTATGAATATCAAACCGTCAAAATTGCTGATAAATTAACGCCAGAAAGGATTACTTTTTTGTTCTTAGCGGTTTTCATTCATCACTTTATACTTTTTTCATTAGAATACTATCGTTTTAGTTTAATCGTTTCTACCTTAATACGAACTTTATCAACTACTTTATTTACATTGCTTTTTTGCTTATTAATTATCTATTTAATTAAACCCAATATACGAACGGCTTCTAGAATTCTTAATGTACCTACACTATCCGCGTTAGCTGTATATTCCGGTGTTTCGAAACTGACATGTACATGGCTCATGGCCGCAAAATTGTAAATTTCGTCTGGCTGCACTTCCTGGATGATTCTTATCAAATTGGTAGAATCTGTCATATCGCCATAATGCAAATAAAAATTACGATGCTCTATGTGCGGATCTTGATAAATGTGATCTATTCGTTGCGTATTAAAGGACGAAGCTCTGCGCTTAATTCCATGTACCTCGTAGCCTTTTTTTAGTAATAGTTCTGCTAAATATGCTCCGTCTTGCCCAGTTACACCGGTAATAATCGCTTTTTTCATCAATTAATCTATAATTTGTTTAAAGATCATTTTTGAGATGAGATATAAGCTTGTCAAAAATCCGAAGAGTATTCCTCCTAAAACTAGTCCCTTCAATTTCCCAAACCTATCCATAGCTAAAGGGAATATTGGTTTATCGATGACTTGAATGAGCGGTGTTTCACGTCGTAGTGCCAGTTTGGCCAATTCTAAATTTTTAACCAATTCGGTGAGGATGGCCGTATTGGCTTGCACATCTACCTGGCGTTGTTGTGAGGGTGCCCGTAATACCTGCATGGTTGGATTTAGGTTGGGGTTGGCATCGTTGGCCAAGGCCACGCCACTGATGGCTGCGTTTAAGCGCTGACGAACGGAATCGGCCTGGTGCTGCAAGATGGCTACGTTTTTGGCCGATTTTTGGGTTTTGGTATCTACGTAAAAACGAGAAACTTGAGCCACCAGGGCTTCGGCAAAGTATTTGGCAAAACGTTCGTCGGTAGCTTTGACTTCTACTTTAAGGATGCTTAATTTTTTATCGATTTTAGCTACCGATAGAAAATTCTTGCTGATGTTTTCGTGTATTTTCATCAACACACTATCTTGGGCCCTGCTGAATGTAGCGGGATTGGCATTGTTTAGGGGGAAGCTCAGCTTGGCCAATTCGGGTTTATCTGACCAGGTTTCACGTAGCTTATTGTAGGCTATGTAGTAATTGAGTAGCGATTCTTGTTTTCCATTGATGATTACCGGGCTTAATAAAGCCTGCTGCACCATGGTGCGGGATTTCATCAGTTCAATTAAATTATCGCCAGCAAAGGCCCCTCCGCCTCCTGCCCCACCAATATCTAGCCCAAATTGAGAAGCTAGGCTCAAGGCTCCGCCCAATCCGCCTGATTTTTCATCTTCTAATACAAAAGAATATTCGGCTTTATAAACTGGTTTTTTAATGAAGCTGTAGCCCAAACCTAGTATTGCACCTAAACAACCTGCCAAGAGGATGCTTTTCCATTGCGTTAGTAGATAGTGGTATACTTCGCTGAATTTAACTATCAGTTCTTTTAAAGAAATTTCTTCGTCCGGTTGAGCTTGCTGGTATTCGGTCATTTTAATTTATTTAGAAAGGTTGATGATACCCAGAATGATGGCCCCTAAGGAAGCAATGCCTGAGGTGAGGCCCAATAGTTCTTGGGAACTGAGTTTATTTTTCTCGGAGCGTTGGGGTACAAAAATTTCTGCACCTGGGGTAATTTTTGGATACCAGTTGAGAAATAAGGGTTTACGGGTACCTTTTACTGCACCGTTGGCATAGATGACAAAGCTTCGTTTTAGTAGCGCCCGATTGGTTGTGCCGCCTGCTTGGCTGACGTATTGTTTAAGCCCGGTGCCAGCACGAAATACCACGGTAATGGGCGCAAGTACCTCTCCGCTTACTTTTACGGTTTGTAACTCTTTCGGGATGTTTAGAATATCGCCATCTTGCAAGATTAAGTTTAAACTACTGTTTGGATTGGCCAAAATGTTTTTCAGCTTGATACCCACCGTGGTAGCGGCTTCGGTTTGGGGAACTTGATTGACCGCTGTGGTATCCAAAACTCCTAGTTGTAAGCGGTTGAGTTTCTTTTGTTCTTGTACCGCATTTAATTCTACCGTATTTTCTTTAAGCATAACTTTCGCACCCGGACGATCTAAGAAAGCTCCTTTTACATAAGCTGCACTGGTTAAGCCTCCTGCCCTCCAAACGATGTCGGAAATTTTTTCTGTGTTATTGGATAAGGTATATGTTCCTGGGTAGAGCACTTCTCCTTTAACCTGCACTTGGCGCTGTACATCGTAACCGGGCGCATTGCGCACTTGAATGATATCGAATGGTTGTAATTTAAATTGCGGGGTGCTAAATTTTAGCTCTGGATCGACATCAATTTGAAATATTTCGGCTGTTTTAAGGCTGTAATTAGCACCTTGATCGTCACTTTTAATTCGTCTGGCTACTTCTACACGTTTGGCTATGCCCGCCTGGGTAAAGCCACCGGCTTGTAGAATTAAGTCTTCGAGCGACGTGTTTTCTGCATACTTATAGTCTCCTTTTTGGCGTACTGCCCCATCGATAGTCAGCTTGTATTCGTCTTGTAAATCGAAAATGGAAACGATTTTAATTTGGTCTTCTCTTTTTAGTGGAATGTCTTGGGCGGTACCGTTTATAAGTTGAGTCGGATCAAAGGCAATCAGTTCGAAGCTATTGTCGGGTTTTAAACGGGTAAGGTAGGCTCTGCCCATAAATGCATCTTCTTTGAGTCCTTCGGCTTGTTTAATGACTTGTGAAAGGGTTAGGCCGGGAGTTAAGGCATAGTCGCCAGGGCGGAATACGGCCCCTTCGATGTATACTCTGTTTTCGAAACGATCGATGATTGGTTCGACATAAAACTTATCGCCCATTTTAGGCATATAGGTTTTAAAATCGGTAGCAAACACATCGGTAATGCGTCGTTCTTTGTCGGTATTTTGCAACACTTTTATACGATTGCTGTAGGCAGTTTCGGTGAAGCCCCCGGCAAAATCTAGTAATTGGGCTAAGTTTTCGCCCGGAAGTACTTCGAAGATAGCTGGGCGTTTAATTTCACCTAAAAACTCGACACGGCCACGGTATGGAGGAATACGGATGATATCCTGATCTTGTAGGCGCAGGTTATTCTTCTGATCGCCACGCATTAAAAAATCGTAAACGTCTAATACGCGAATGATTTTATTGTTTCTGATGATTTCAATTTGACGTAGGGAACCATTTTCTGTAGGTCCGCCTGCGGCATAAAGTGCATTGAAGGCAGTGGCCAAGGATGGAAGTGTGAAGGAGCCTGGCTTGAAGGCTTCTCCTAATACGGTTACTTTGATACTGCGGATATTGCCTAACACTATAGTTACTTGTGATTTACCGCTAGCAATTGCGGGATAGGTTTTGGCTAGCCTTGATTTAATGCGCTCGGTAGCGGCTTGTACAGTTAAGCCACTCACTGAAATTAAGCCTACATATTCTACCTTGATGGTACCTTCGGGAGAAATGGGTAGTGCATAACTGGCTTCGTTATAGCCTGTTATTTCTATTCCAAGCTCATCATCGGGCCCTAAAATGTAGTTGGCCGGCGTGGCTAAGCGCAAGTTAGGTTCGAAGGTGATGCTTGAATTTTTAAATAATGAGGCCCCAAATATTTTGTTTTTTAACTCTAGCAATGCCATTTCGGCTTGTGTTTGCGGGGTGGTATTTTCTATACTATCTGGTACGCCAGCGGTAGTATTTCTACGTGCCGTATTCAGTTTAGGGGCATCGGGCAGGGTTTGTTTTTTAGTTGTAGCTGCTTTGCTGACATCAGCTTTTTTAAGCTGTTCTACCCTAATTCTCAATTTCTGCACTTCGTCTTGCGACATTCCGCGTGCCATGGCTACTTGCTCTAATTGAGCATCGCTTAAGCCTGTAGATTCTACCTGGCGGATAAAGGCCCGAATTTGCGCATCGCTTAATTCGCTTACTCTTACATTACTGAGATTTTGCGGATTGGGTGTTTGTGCTTGTACGGTATGGATTCCGAATAAAAATAAGCAGAGTCCGAGGATACGTGTGAATTTAAAAACTTGTTTCATGCTAGCTGTTTTCAATGGTATAGTGTTTTAAATTAATTCTAAATCGGCTATTTTTAAGGTTGCGGTAAGGGCAATACCAAAAGATGGTATTTCTACTTGCACCTGCTTGCCTCTGGTTTGCAGTACGGTGGCTTGCTTATCCATAAACACGCCCGATAGAATTTTTACCCGATCGTTGGTCTTTAAGTTTAGGCTATTGAGCTGCACCGATTGGTGTTCGTTTAAGAATCGTTTTATGATTTCAATTTCATGATTGGGAATTATAGCGGGTTTTCCTAACCAATGTACGTAATTTAGGATGCCATCTACTTCTTTAATTCTCCATTTATCGGCAGCTGTTGTTTTTAAAAACACATAGCCGCTAAATAAAGGTTGTTCTATCGTTTTTACACGATCGCTCCATTGGCGCAACACTTTATTTATGGGGCAATAATTTTCGATTCCCTTTTTTGTTAATAATAAAGCTACTTTTTTCTCCCAACGCGGCTTCGTATACACTACATACCAGGCTGATGCTGGTACTGAGGTACTTGTATGGGGTATATTTTCTTGCATTGCGTTGGATAAAATATGGCTTCGCCATCCTGACTTACATTGCGCTGCAAAGCATGGCATTAAATAAATCGGGTTTAATACACTATTCAAAAAAAAGACCATTAAAAAATGTTCTACAAGAATAGGTGTGTATACTTAAAAGTATTAGCACAAATATAAAATATTAAATAGGTTTAATATTAAAAAATGTGTCATTTCGTGTGAATTGTGTGATTTCACTTGTTTTTATTTTGTTTCTCTTGTTTTTAATAAATACGTTTAAAATATAAAATAGTATAGGCTTTTTTTACACTTAGTTGAGAAACAAGTGATTAATATAGATAAGTTTATGGTGTGAAGGTTTAATTAACTAAAAAATATGTTTGATAACCATTTATTATAGCTACCTTGCGGCTTAATTAATTTAATAATATAATGCAAAAAGAAGGTACAGTAAAGTTTTTTAATGAAACTAAAGGATTCGGATTTATCGTTCCAGAATCAGGCGAAGGTGACATTTTTGTTCACTCTACAGGTTTAATTGATCAAATTCGTGAAAACGATCGTGTTCAGTACGAAGAAGAGAATGGCAAAAAAGGCCTTAACGCAGTAAATGTGAAAGTTATTAGCTAATACTAACAATACATTTCAAAAAAAGCCTCCCGGAGTAATTCAGGAGGCTTTTTTTATAAACCCTTTGGCCAATTATGGCCTTTCATTCTAATCCGTATTTTTGTATACGGTAGCTCCTAGTAAATGAAACAAAAACAATCCATCAAAAACTTTTTATACAGCCATAACTTTTCCGATGGGCTAAAAATTAGTATTGGTGTATTGTTGCCGGCTCTCATTTTTGCACAATTAGATCAATTTCTATTGGGCATTACCATTTCATTGGGTGCACTTTGTGTAAGTATTGTAGATAATCCAGGTCCTTTTTCTCATAAACGGAACGGAATGGCTTATGCCAACTTATTGATCTTTTTAACTTCCATGCTTACTGGACTGCTGAGCCATTACCCCCTACTCTTAGGGCTAGAAATTGCAGTGCTGTGCTTTAGCTTTTCGATGTTTAACGTGTGGGGCAATAGGGCATCGACCATTGGAACGGCTGCACTTATTATTATGGTGCTGAGTTTAGATGAGCAAAAAACCCTAGCGCAAAGTACGACTCACTCCTTGTATGTACTTGTGGGTGGTTTGTGGTATATGGCTTTTAGCTTATCTATCATGCATATTCGGCCTTATCGCTTGGCACAACAAGCCTTAGGCGAATGCATTTCTGAGATTGCTAACTATATCCGCCTAAAAGCGGCATTTTATCAGCCTAAAACTTCTTTAGCGCTGAATTACCGAAAACTACTCGACCAACAAGTAGTGGTACACGAAAAACAAGACAGTGTGCGGGCTTTGCTTTTTCACAAGCGAATGATAAAAGACCCCAACCCCTATGGGCGTCAGCTTATTATGATGTTGGTAGATATGATTGATTTATTTGAAGAATCTACCGCAACCTTATACGATTATAAAGCACTTAGATCTACGTATGCAGGTACAAAGGCTTTAAAGGCCATCCACAAAACCCTGCATTGCATAAGCAATGAGTTAGATTTATTGGCCTCACAACTAACTGCCGATGAAGAAATACGCCCCTCAACAGATTTTTTAAAGGAACTAAACCACTTAAAAGCAGCCATTGATGACGTAGAAACAAGCTACCACATACCCAATTTGGTACTCAAGAAAATCCTCATCAATATTCGAAATATGGTTCGCAGAACCGAAAAAGTATTTAGCTATGCCACCGATGGAGGTGCAAATGAAGGCATTCGGAGTCAGAAAGACCTACCCAAATTTGTTAGCCATCAAGAAATAGACTTTAAACTGTTTAGAGAAAACCTCAGCCTTCATTCTACCACCTTTAGATATGCCGTAAGAATGGCTATTGTTTGCCTTTTAGGCTTTGTCGTTTCGCATTTATTTACATTAGGGCACCACAGTTATTGGATATTACTAACCATTATTGTGATTCTGAAACCAAGTTTTAGCCTTACTAAACAACGAAACTATGAACGGATTATAGGAACTGTTGTGGGTGGCTTAATTGGGGTAGCCATTCTTATTTTTGTGAAAGACGAAACTCCTCGATTTATCTTTTTATTGGGGTTTATGGTTGGTGCGTATAGCTTTCAGCGGGTAAATTATAAACTGAGCGTGCTCTTTCTAACCCCTTATTTACTTATACTGTTTAGCTTTTTAGGTGCCAACAACATCACCATTGCCAAAGAACGCATAATTGATACCCTGGTTGGTTCCTTAATTGCCTTTGCGGCTAGTTACTTTATTTTCCCGAGTTGGGAATCGAAACAACTAAAACTGGCTATGAAAGAAGCGGCTATTGCCAATTACAATTACCTTATTAAGTTGGCCGAAGGTTTACTGGGCCAACCTCTAGAACTTACCGACTACAAGCTGATTCGTAAAGAAGTTTATGTACGTACTGCTAACTTGAATAGTGCTTTTCAACGCATGCTCTCAGAACCCAAAAGCAGGCAAAGAAATAGCAAAGAAATTCACGAATTTGCAGTATTAAACCATATGCTATCTTCGTATATTGCCAATTTAGTGCGTGTAGCCCAGCAGGAAAAAACGGTAAAAAGTAATCCTACTTCTATAAAATGGGTACGCAAGGCCTTGCACCATTTAAGGCATACGATACACGGATTAGCACCTGGCACTGTTAATTTGGCGACAATAAGCTACCCCGAGCTAGCAGAAAATCTTGAAGCGAAAGATACCCGTGATTTTAATGCCGATTTATTAGCTGAACAATTGCAATTGGTTTATCGGCTTACAAAAGATATTCGAAAATTGGCCGAGAGCCTAGAAAACGATTAAACCTAGCTTTTAGTTGCTTCCTTGAGCAATTTACGAGACAAATCGTGGCCTAAATAACCATCAATAATTCCGTGCACCAAGTACAACAAAGGCGTCATTAAAACAGCTACAACAAACTTATAGGTGTAATTTACTAAACCTATAGCTGCCACCATTTGCCAAGACCAATTGTATTGTGGGTTTAGGTAGAACGCAATAAAAATAACCACAAAACTATCTATACATTGCGATACCAGCGTGGAACCTGTAGCCCGTAACCACAAAGCCCGCTCACCCGTGAAGTTTTTAATTTTATGAAAAATAACTACATCGGCAATCTGACCAATTAAAAAAGCGGTAATAGATCCCACAATAATCCACATTCCCTGTCCAAAAATGGCTGTAAATGCTGCATCCATGTTTATTTCCTGAGTACCTACTTTTTGATTAATCCAAAAATCGGCCGGAACCAATTTAATAGCCAAGCCAACCGCTAAAAAGGCAAATGCAATTAAAACAGAGGTTAAAATGGATAAAAAACGAACCTGCTTTAAGCCAAAGTACTCGTTTATAATATCTGTAAAAATGAAAACCAATGGCCAGGTTAATACCCCAGCCGACATGTTAAAAGATAAATTTTGAACGCCCAAAAGATTTAAATCGAACTTTTTAAAGCCTAAAGATTGTTCAACTGAGAAAATTTTAACCCCAATAAACTCTGAGAGCAGGGCATTCACAATAAAAAAGCTGCATAGTATAAGCAACAATCTACTTTCTTTGGTTTTAAAAGTCATGGCTAAAGTTTATAGATTAAAAGTAGCCCTTTTTCACTAAAATCTTATATTTATATTTAATTGTATAACTGAATGTGTGTTTCAACTCCATGCTACATTGTAGGGAGTAGCACATACAAGTAGATACATTAAGCGTTACCTATTTTTAGCTATGGATTCACTAAAAATTACCACTTTTCAGGCCTATTTATTCTGGGAAAACTGCGAAAAAAACTTGCAGAACCTAGCTTTAAGGCTATCGGCTATTCGTGAAAAAACAGATTTAATTGTGTTACCCGAAATGTTTAACACCGGTTTTTCTATGAATACCGAAAAACTAGCCGAAGAAATGGGTGGCACCACCATGCAGTGGATGCAACAACAAGCCCGAAAATACGAAGCCGTAGTAACGGGAAGTTTAATTATTAAAGAAAACGATTGCTTTTATAACCGTTTAATTTGGATGCGCCCCGATGGCACCTATGAACACTACGATAAACGTCATTTGTTTAGTTTAGCCAACGAAGACGATCAATTTACTCCAGGCAATCGTAAGTTTTACATCGATTTACATGGATGGAAAATTTGCCCAGCTATTTGCTACGACCTGCGTTTCCCCGTTTGGCTACGAAACGATGCAGAAAATCCATATGATATTCTCCTACTTATAGCCAGTTGGCCCGATAAACGTTCCTTACATTGGCGTACCCTAATTCCAGCCCGGGCCATCGAAAACCAAAGCTATGTAGTAGCTGTAAACCGGGTTGGACACGACGGAAATGAAGTGTTTCACTCTGGAGGCTCTATGTGTATTGCCCCCAACGGTAGTGTAGTGTACTATAAACCGAACGACGAAGACTTATATACCTTTACCATACACAAAGAAGAAATTCAAAAAACACGTCGCATTTTTCCGTTTTTGGCCGATGGCGACGATTTCAACCTATCTATTTAAGCCATACTATGAAACGAATGTTGGGCCTATTGGCTTTTTTAGTACTAATACAACCAAGTCTTGCACAGAAAAAAACCGATTATAGCCGTTGGGTAAACCCTTTTATCGGGACTGGTGGCCATGGGCACACCTATCCAGGTCCAACCCTACCCTTTGGCATGGTACAATTAAGCCCCGATACCCGATTAACGGGTTGGGATGGATGTTCAGGATATCATTACAGCGATTCGGTGGTGTATGGATTTTCGCACACCCACCTAAGCGGTACGGGCGTTGCCGATTATGGCGATATTTTATTTATGCCAACCACAGGCACGCCTAAATTTAAAAACAACGAATATGCCTCTCGTTTTCAAAAAAAGAACGAAAAAGCTAGTGCCGGCTATTACGAAACCTTTTTAGATTCCTACCAAATTGGCGTAAAACTGACCAGCACCTTACGTGCGGGCTTACACCAATACGAATTTCCTAAAACAGCTGAAGCCAACATCATTATCGATTTACAACACCGCGACGAAGTACTAGAATCGTGGATTGAGGTGGTAAATGATCACGAAATTAGAGGATTTAGACGTTCCAACGCTTGGGCAAGCAACCAACCCATTTACTTTTATGCCAAATTTAACAAACCCTTTAAAAGCCATGGCATTGCACTAAACGATTTGCTTCAACCGGGGCTTAAAAAAGGTTCGGGAAAAAACGTGAAGCTGTACATTCAGTTTAACAATCCGGGCAAGGTACTGGCTAAAGTGGGTATATCTGCAGTAAGTGCCGAGGGCGCCTTGCAAAACCTAAACACCGAAATACCTGATTTCAATTTCAAGAAAACAGAAAATCAGGCCAAAGCCGCTTGGAACAAAGAATTAAGCAAAATTGCTGTAGAAAGTACCGATAAAAACAAATTAAGCATTTTTTATACCGCTTTGTACCATTGTTTTAGCAGCCCCAACCTATTTATGGATGTGGATGGTAAATACTTTGGTATCGATAAAAAGGTTCACCAAGCCGAAGGCTTTGACAACTACACGGTGTTTTCACTTTGGGATACCTACCGCACCGAACACCCCCTATTGAGTATTATTGACAGAAAACGTACCACCGATTTCATAAACACTTTCCTCAATCAGCATAAAAATGGTGGTTTATTACCCATTTGGGAACTAGCCGGAAATGAAACCTATTGTATGATTGGTAATCATTCCATTCCCGTAATTCTAGATGCCTATCGGAAAGGAATTACCGGATTTGATGCCAATTTGGCTTTCGAAGCCATGAAATCGGCTGTAAATAGAAACCAATTTGGATTGGATTCTTACCGCAACAACGGATTGGTACTAGCCGATGACGAACACGAATCGGTATCTAAAACATTAGAATATGCCTACGACGATTGGTGTGTAGCCCAATTCGCCAAACTGCTAAACAAACCTGCTGAATACACCGAATTTATTCGCCGAGCACAGTATTGGAAAAACGTATTCGACTCGGAAAGTGGCTTTATGAAAGCCCGTAGCAACGGAAATTGGTGGAAACCCTTCGACCCTACCGAGGTAAACAACAACTTTACCGAAGCCAATAGTTGGCAATACACGTTTTATGTTCCGCAAGATGTTGAAACTTTAATTAAGGCTTATGGAGGTACACCTGCTTTCCAGAAAAAATTAGACGAGTTATTTAGCACAACTCAAGGCTTATCGGGTCGCGGACAAGTAGATATTACCGGCTTAATTGGCCAATATGCCCACGGAAATGAACCTAGCCACCACATGGCCTATTTGTATAATTTCACCAATACACCAAATAAAACAGCCTACTATGTTCAAAAAATTCGCCAAGAATTGTACAAAAATACACCCGATGGTCTATCGGGCAATGAAGATTGCGGGCAAATGTCGGCATGGTTGGTTATGAGTGCCCTGGGTTTTTACCCACTCAACCCAGCTAGCAACCAATATACCTTCGGAACGCCTTGGTTCAAAAAAGCAAGCATTCATCTCGAAAACGGAAAATCAATAGAAATAACTGCTCCCGATTATAGCGACGAGAGCTATTACTTACAAGCTATTAGCTTAAATGGCCAAGCCTTTAATCAGTCTTACATCAATTTTGATGATTTTAAAGACGGAGCTGCATTAAACTTTGTTACCGGGAAACTACCTGCCGAAACCTATACACAAAGTCTTAAAAAACCAGAATCGAGGATAGATGACGAGCAAATTGTATCCAATCCCATTATCGAATCGGCGGGGCCTACCTTTGCAGATAAGTTAAGCGTGTCTATTAAAAATATGCAAAGCGGAGCCAGCATCTATTACACAAACGATGGCAGTACGCCCACACTCCAAAGCAAAGTGTATGAAGGTGCACTCACCTTAACAGAGAGTGGAAGCATTAACGCTAGCTCCTACGCTAATGGGCAATGGAGTTTTCCAACTACTGCCCATTTTTTTAAAATCCCGGGCGATAAAAAGATAAAAATTAGTGCACCCACCATGAAATCGTACACTGCAGGTGGAGAACAAGGGCTGGTTGATGGCATTCGGGGGAAGGCAAATTTTAGATTAGGAAACCTATGGCAGGGTTACCAAAGCACCGATTTTGAGGCCATTGTGGAATTAGATAAAATCAAAAAAGTAAGCAGTATTTCCTCCGGCTTTATGCAGGATACTCGTTCTTGGATCATTTTTCCTACGCAGGTAAGCTACTGGGGTTCTATTGATGGTATTAACTATCAGCATTTAGGCGACCTGAAAAACAACATTGCAGCCGATAACTATGAAGTATTAATTAAAGAGTTTGAATTGCCCGTATCGCAAGCACTTAAATACATTAAAGTGCTAGCCAAAAATTACGGGGCTTTACCCGCCTGGCACTTGGGTTATGGTGAAGGCGGCGATGCCATTTTATTTGTAGATGAAATCAGTGTGAGGTAGTGTTTTTAGGATAATTTAACAGTCTAAACATCCCATAAACAACAGATTTTACACATCTTTGCTTAAGCAAAACTATATGTTTAAAGAAATACGCAACCAAAAACTTCGCTATACCCTCATTGGAGTTTATTTTATCGTTTTATTTTTCTGTGCGCTAGAGCTCAATTTTTTGTGGATGTTTGGCTATTCGCCAAACCGCAAAGACATTAAAACACCCAACCTGCAATTGGTTTCGGAAGTATACACCACCGATGGTAAACTCATTGGACGTTATTATCGTGAAAACAGAATTCCTATTACCTATAAAGAGATAGCCCCGAGCGTAGTAGATGCCTTAATTGCCACAGAAGATATTCGCTTTTACGAACACTCGGGCATTGATGTGCAATCCCTAATTTCGAGTACCATATCTACAGCCAAAGGCGACAAACGAGGTGCAAGTACCATTACGCAGCAGTTGGCTAAAAACCTCTACAGCACCCGTGGTCGCAAATCTCAAGGTTGGATACGCCAAATTCCGGTGGTACGCACCATTGTATATAAATTAAAGGAGTGGATTACCGCTCTAAAACTAGAAAGCTACCACAGCAAAGAAGAAATTTTAACGCTTTACCTCAACACAGTACCGTTTGGCAACAATGCTTATGGCATTAAAATTGCCACCAAGCGTTATTTTAGTAAAAATCCGAACCAATTAAAGGTAGCAGAAGCAGCCATGCTTATTGGCATGCTCAAAGCTACGAGTACCTACAATCCGCTAAAAAATCCCGAAAAATGCTTAGAAAGACGCAATACCGTGCTTTCTCAGATGGCCAAATATGGTTTTTTAGGCGAAAAAGAATTTAGAAAAAGTAGTTTAAAACCATTGACCTTAAAAGTATCGGAATTACAAGAAGGTGCCGAAGGTGATTCGTATCTACGAGGAGCCGTAGCCCGTTCGCTAGAAAAATGGTGCGAAGAAAATGATTACGATTTATATGAAGATGGCTTAAAAATTTATACCACCATCGATTCTAGGTTACAAAAATATGCCGAAGAAGCCGTGAATAGCCAAATGAAAAGCTTGCAACGTCGGTTCCAAAACGTATGGGGCAACGAAAATCCGTGGAGAGACGAGGATGGCAACGAAATTGTTGACTTTATAGAAAAACAAGCCAAAAAATTACCCATTTACGAGCTCCTAGATAAAAAATACGCCCACAATACCGATTCGATTAATGCCTACCTGAATACACCCAAAAAAATGAAGCTATTTAGCTGGGATGGAGAAAAAGAAGTCGAATACAGTACCATGGATTCCTTGAAATATTATGCCAAATTTTTAAACACCGGCATGATGACCCTCGATCCGTTTAATGGACATATTAAAGCGTGGGTTGGTGGTATTAACAACGAATACTTTAAATACGACCATGTAGACCAATCGAAAAGACAAGCTGGCTCTACTTTCAAGCCCTTTGCCTACCTCACTGCCTTAGAACAAGGCATGAACCCTTGCGATAAATATGTTGACAAACCAATTAAAATTGAATACCAAGAAGATGGTATAACCCAGGTTTGGGAACCAAATAATGCCGATTTTAAATTTTCCGGCCGCGAAATGTCGTTACGTTGGGCCATGGGACGTTCGGTAAACTCTATAACCGCCCAAATAACCGAAAAAGTAGGTTGGGATAACATTGTAAAGAATGCCCATAAATGCGGTATCGAAAGCCCCTTAAAATCTGTTCCCTCGGTAAGTTTGGGTGCCAATGATGTATCGGTATATGAAATGGTACGTGCTTATGGCACTTTTTTAAATAAAGGGGTAAAAACCGACCCTATTTTGGTAGAAAAAATAACCGACAACGATGGGAATACCCTAGCCAAATTCACGGCTAAACAAGAGCGGGTATTAACTGAAGAAATTGCCTGGTTAATGTTGTATATGTTTAGAGGTGGTATGGAAGAACCAGGTGGCACTTCCCAAGCGCTTTGGGAATGGGATCTTTGGAAGAAAGGAAACCAAATTGGTGGAAAAACCGGCACCTCTTCCGATTATGTAGATGGCTGGTATATGGGTATTAGCAAAGATTTAGTAACAGGTATTTGGGTTGGCTGCGACGATCGCAGCATTCACTTTAAAACTTCTGAAACAGGTGAAGGCTCTAGAACTGCCCTACCTATTTATGGTAAGTTTATGGAAAAGGTATTGAATGACCCTGCTACGGGTATTACTTTTGGCACTTTTCCAAAAGCCACGGTACCCATTACGCGGTCTTACCAATGTGAATCGCCACGTATTGTTGCCGATAGCACTAAAACCGATAGCACAACTGGCGATACATTAATTACCACTCCCGAAGAAATTCCTTCTTCGGGCGAAGAAAATACCGCTGGCACAGTTCATATCATTCAAGAGTTAGTAGCTATTAAACCAAAAACGCAATTAAAGATCAAACAGCATAGTTAATCACCTAAATCAAACTCCAGTGAAACGATTTAACGTATATACAGTATTCGTCCTCCTCACATTAATTTTCCTTTCGGGGAATGTAAATGCTCAATATTTTGGACAAAACAAGGTTCGCTATAAAAACTTAAAATTTAAGGTGTACCAAACGCCCCATTTCGATTTGTACTACTACATGCAAAATGATAGCCTAGTAAAACGATTTGCTAAAGAAAGTGAAACATGGTACACCCTTCATCAACAGGTTTTTAGAGATACTTTTCTTAAAAAAAATCCCTTCATTTTATACAACAATGCACCCGAGTTTCAACAAACAACCGCCATCGACGGTGATATTGGCGTAGGTACTGGTGGGGTAACCGAGGGTTTAAAAAATAGGGTAGTAATGCCTATTACACAATTAAATCAACAAACTAGGCATGTATTGGGTCACGAGTTGGTGCACGCATTCCAATACCACAGTTTACTTGAAGGCGATACGACAAATCTTGAAAATATTGGCAACTTACCCTTATGGATGATAGAGGGTATGGCCGAATACTTATCGGTAGGAAAAGTAGATGCATTTACCGCCATGTGGATGCGGGATGCCTACTTAAATAAAGATATTCCATCGTTAAAAGACCTAACCACAAGCAATAAATACTTCCCCTACCGCTATGGGCAAGCCTTTTGGTCGTACATTGGCTCTACCTATGGCGATACCGTTATTGTTCCTTTATTTAAAGCTACCTCCAGGTTAGGCTATGAAAGAGCCATCGAAAAAACCTTTGGCTATAGCGAAAAAACACTATCAGCCCTCTGGAAAACCAGTATTGAAAATACGTATAAACCATTTTTAAAAGATACGACTCAAACGCCTATCGGAAAGCTACTACTCGACGATAAAAATGCTGGGGAGATGAATGTGGCACCAGCTGTATCGCCAAATGGAAAATTTATTGCGTTTTTATCTGAAAAAGAGCTTTTTAGTATCGATTTGTTTTTGGCTGATGCCGAAACAGGTAAAATTATCAGAAAACTAAGCTCTAAAATTAAAAACTCCCATATCGATGAGTTTAACTTCATCGAATCGGCTGGGGCTTGGTCGCCAGACAGCAAACGTTTTGCATTCAGTGCCTTTGCTGAAGGACGAAATAAACTGTTTATTGTTGATGTGCAAAATGGGAAAACGCTTGCCACCGAATCTATGGGTGAGGTAGAAGAGTTTGGAAATCTTGCTTGGTCGCCAGATGGATTAAGTATTGCCTTTTCGGGTTTAAAAAACGGACAAAGCGATATTTATTTATTTAATCTCCAAACAAAAAAAGTACGTGCACTTACAAACGACCTCTTTTCCGATTATCAACCTGCCTTTTCTAGCAATGGTAAAAAAATTGTATTTAGTAGCGATAGGAGTACGTTTAATTCAAAAAATGTAAGTATCGACATTACCTTTAACCTAGCCATTTTAGATCTAGAAACACAAAAAGTAACCGATATTGCCGTATTCAATGGCGCCAACAATCTAAATCCTCATTTTTCGGCAAATGATGAACAATTGTACTTTTTATCTAACCGCGATGGCTTTAGAAACCTTTATCGCTATACTTTAAACAACGGCGTGGTAGAACGCCTAACCGATTATTTTACAGGTATAAGCGGCATAACTGAATATGCTCCAGCCCTAAGTGTGTCTAGAACCGATAAAATAATTTATAATTATTACAGAGCACAGAAATATAAAATTTATAGCGCCAATGTAAGCGATTTTAAGCCAGTACAAGTAGATCCGCAAGCACTAGACTTCAGTGCGGCTATTTTACCCCCTGCAAAGTCTGCGGGAGTAAATGTAATTAATGCCAACCTCGATAATTTTGAGCGTTTCGAAGAAATTTCCGACAAAAGCATCAAACCCATTCCTTTTAAATCTAAGTTTAAACTAGATTATTTATCAAGTAATGGCATTGGTGCATCGGTTGGTCGCTTTGGCACAGGTCTTTCTAGTGGCGTGCAGGGCATTTTTTCTGATATTTTAGGTAGAGATCAAATTTATGCTACTGCAGCTGTAAACGGCGAAATTTATGATTTTGGCGCACAGGTGGCCTATATAAATCAGCAAAGCAGAGTGAATTGGGGATCGGCTGTTTCCCACATTCCATATGTTACAGCCTACATGTCAGAGGGTTTCGAAACCATCAATCAAAACAATTTTTACCGCTCTAGCTACGATGTCATTCGTACCTTCGAAGATAAAGTTCAGCTATTTAGCTCCTACCCTTTTTCAAAGAGAGAACGTTTCGAAATTGGTACCTCAGCAGCCAGTTATTCGTACCGAATTGATCGCTTTAGCGAATATTATAACTATACTCAAAATGGAAATCAAGTATTTATTGGTGGTTTTGCTGGTTCCGATCGCAAAAAAATATCGACGGCCGAAGCCAATGCCTATTACAATCAAGTAGGTATCAATTTCCAAAATTTTAGGGTATATGGCTTTGATGCAGCCTTTGTGGGCGATAACTCTAATTTCGGGATTACAGCGCCCCTAACGGGTTACCGTTACCGCATAGGAATTAACCAACTCTTTGGCGATTTTAACCTATCTATTGGAACAATAGATTTGAGAAAATACATACGCATAAACAAGATAACACTTGCCGGACGCTTATTAAACACCTTTGCTTTTGGTAAAGATCAAAACCAATTTTATGCCCAGCAATATTTGGGATTTTCTACCTTCATTAGAGGTTACGAATACAATTCTTTCTATAAATTGGGCGATATTTATTCCGGAGGGTTTAATATCGAACAGTTGATGGGTAGCAAGCTAGCCGTTGCTAACTTTGAAGTTCGTTTACCTTTTACAGGTCCTAAAAAATTATCGACTATCGAATCTAAATTATTATTTAGCGATTTAAACGCCTTTTTTGATATAGGTTTAGCCTATAACTCCGATTCAAAAATTTCTTTTAGTGGGCAACCAAGTGTGGTAGGTACCACTCCCGATCCAATGAACCCTGGCCAAAGTATAAATGTATATAGTAGAGTGCCGGCCATGAGTGCGGGCCTCTCGTTGCGGGTAAATGTATTGGGTTATTTTGTAATAGAACCCTACTACGCCATTCCATTCCAACGGAAAACCTTGGGTAAGGGCGTATTTGGTTTAACCTTCGCACCAGGCTGGTAAAACCTTACAGACATAAAAAAAGCGGCTTATGGCCGCTTTTTTTGTTTATGCTACTCTGCTAAAACTAGCCAGCCAGTTTTGCTGAGTCTGTAGCTGTTCATATTTTAATGCCGGAATTAAATCTATCCAATTTGCATTTACGCCCATTACCAAACGTTGTTTCTGCATTTTGGTAAATGCATTGAGGTTTTTAAAGCGGCTAATGGCGGCTTGTTCGCTGCTAAACTCTTCAAAATATACCAAGCGATTCAATTGTTTACTTGGATCGAAAAACAAGGTGGGCATTTTGGCATAAAATTCCATCGTTTTTAACAGATCGGTACTCATACCCACATGCAAATTGCTGCGGTTTCTGTCGGTTAATACATATACAACGTGTTTCATCGGCGCTATTCTTTACGGTATTACAACTAAATCAATTAGTATTTTTTGTTTTTAAATTATTTATTACTAATTTTATGAGCACAATAATACTAACAATTTTAGTAAAAACAAATTTATTTTAAAATAATGGCCAATATATCCAACAACTTAAAGTTCTTACGCAAGAAAAAGGGCTTAACACAGCAAAATTTCGCAGATTTAATGGAAATTAAACGTTCGTTAGTAGGCGCCTACGAAGAAGATAGAGCCGAACCGAAATACGAATTGCTAAAAAAATTCGCAGAATTTTACGAATTAAGCATGGACGAATTGGTAAACGAGAAGATAACTGCTTCTTGGAAACCCCAACCCAAAAGCGATGGCAGCAATATTCGCATTCTCAGCATTTCTGTTGATCAACAAGATCGCGAAAATATAGAATTGGTACCCGTTAAAGCCAGCGCTGGTTATTTAAATGGCTATGCCGATCCGGAGTTTATTAGCGATTTACCTAAGTTTCACCTTCCCTTTTTTAACCAAGGCACCTACCGTGCTTTTGAAATTAAAGGAGATTCTATGCTTCCACTACCCACTGGTTCTATTGTAGTGGGCGAATATGTAGAAAATTGGAACGACCTAAAAGCAGGTGAAACTTATGTCATTATCAGCAAAAATGATGGGGTTGTGTATAAAAGAGTGGGCAATCCGTTCAAAGAAAATAAAACCCTTAAGCTTATTTCCGATAATCCGGTGTACGAACCTTATACCATCCCAACCGAAGATGTAGTGGAAGTATGGAAAGCCAAGGCCTATATCAGCACCGAGTTTCCACAACCATCACCAGAACCTAGCTTAGAAAGCCTAACGCATATGATGGCCCAGATGCAAAAATCGATTTCTACGCTCAAAAATTAAGTTTTTAGCGCTCGGTAAATCTGTATATTTGTTGAATACAAATCGCATGCTATGAAAAATATCGCTGTTATAGGTTCGGGAACCATGGGCAATGGCATTGCGCATACCTTTGCGCAATTTGGCTATAAAGTGGCTTTAATTGATGTTTCGGAAGCCGCTTTGGAGCGTGCCATACAAACCATTGGCAAAAATTTAGACCGACAAGTAGCCAAAGCTGCCCTCAGCGAAAGCGATAAGGCGAATACCTTAGCCAATATCACTTGCTTCACTTCTATAAAAGAAGGCGCAGCGCAAGCAGATTTAGTTGTAGAAGCTGCCACCGAAAATAGCGACCTTAAACTACAGATATTTAAAGACTTAGATGAGATTTGCCGTCCAGAAACCATTCTAGCCACCAATACCTCTTCCATTTCCATCACCAAAATTGCTGCTGTAACCAAACGTAGCGATAAAGTAATTGGCATGCACTTTATGAATCCGGTGCCGGTAATGAAGTTAGTGGAAGTGATTAGAGGCTATGCTACCAGCGATGCGGTAACAGCCAGCATCATGGATTTATCCAAAAAACTAGGGAAAACACCCGTAGAAGTTAACGATTACCCCGGTTTTGTGGCCAACCGCATTTTAATGCCCATGATTAACGAAGCAATTTATACACTATACGAAGGTGTTGCCGGTGTGGAAGAAATAGATACCGTAATGAAATTAGGCATGGCCCACCCCATGGGACCACTGCAATTAGCCGATTTTATTGGCCTAGACGTATGTTTGGCTATTTTACGTGTGTTACAAGATGGTTTCGGAAATCCGAAATATGCCCCTTGCCCACTCTTGGTAAACATGGTAACGGCTGGCGAAAAGGGAATTAAAAGTGGAAGAGGCTTTTACGAATACACTCCGGGTAGCAAAGAAGTGCTGGTTTCTCCCAACTTCAGCTAGCTATACAGCTCCGCAGCTACTTTATAGGTAGTACAATGCGCATCTACAATATCTTTAATATCGGGCGAATAACCTCCACCCATACTGACTTGAACCGGTATTTTTCGGGCTTTACAGGCACTAAGCACCAATACATCTCTGTCTTTGCACCCCACTTTACTCAGAGCCAATTTTCCCAGTTTATCGGTCGCTAAAATATCTACACCCGATAAATAAAACACAAAATCGGGGGCAAAATCATCGAGCAAAGGCAAAATATGTTGTTCTAAAATGGACAAATATTCGGTATCGCTTATGCCGTCTGCCAAGCCAATATCTAAATCTGAACGTTCTTTACGGAAAGGAAAATTATGCTCGGCATGCATCGAAAAAGTAAATACACGATCCTCATTTTGGAAGATTTCGGCGGTTCCATTGCCCTGATGTACATCTAAATCGATTATTAAAATACGATTAGCTAATTTATTAGCTAACAAATAATTAGCTGCAATTGCTTGATCGTTTAACATACAAAAACCTTCTCCCCAATTGCTCCCAGCATGATGGGTTCCACCGGCTACATTAAAAGCAATGTCATGCTCCAAAGCAAACAAACAACCATCAATAGTTCCTTGGGCAATACGCAATTCTCGTTCTACCAAAGCCTGCGAATACGGGAAGCCTATTCTTCGCTCCTCTTGATAGGTTAATTGCCCATTTTTTAAACGAAAAAAGTAATCATCATGGTGGGTGGTAAGCACCCATTCATCTGCCAAAAGCGATGGTGAAACAAAATGATGAGCCTCCATGGCACCCTCATGAAGCAATTGCTGCGGAATTAATTCGTATTTCAGCATCGGAAAGCGATGCCCATCGGGTAATGGATGTGCATAAATGGGATCGTATGCGATATAAAACACCTGAAAAATTACCGATTTATTTTTGGAGAAAGATTCTTAAGCAATTGAATACCAATGGTTAACAATACCAAAACCAATGCAGCCAATGCGGCAGTAACTACGGTTTGTGATGCTGATGTTAAATCTTGCTGGCGTTTTATGAGTATGCCATACAATGCCCAAAGCACTACCGAGCTAAAAAAGATGTTTTTTCGTACAAAAACCATAAATACGCTGATGAATGTAGCTATGCCAATTAATAAAATAGCCCATAGATTTGGGGCTAAGCCCCATCCATCCCAAGCAATAGAAACCAAATACACACTAATATTTGCAATGGTGGCAATACATATCCAGGCAAAATAAATACTTAAGGGGAATTGGCTAAAAGCTTTAGTCCAGAATGAACGATGACTATCAAAAATGTTCAATTTAAGCTGTATTTGAAGCAGGCTGTATAACTGAATGAGCATACAAAACACCGATAATAGCAACTGGTTACCTAAAAAAGCATATACCCAAGCGGTGGTTGCCAGCGTATTCACAATAAATAAATAGCCTATCTTATTTATATCCTGATTTACCCGCTCATCTACATGCTTACTAAAGGCGTGCACCAGGTGATACATGCAAAATGCCAACAATGAAATATAAATAAGCCCCCAAATTGCAAATGTTATACCTGCTGGGGTAAAATAGGTCTCGTATCTAGCGGAAACACTAGTCATTGTATCAGGGAGGCCTAAAGCCTTAAATTGGGCTAAATTTGCCACTAGTGCCGATATTACGAAACCAAGCAAGTTTAAAATGGCTAGCGTACGAATTTTGTTGATCATGTTTTTAGGATTTAAGAAGCATTGTTTCACAAATCAACGTCAATTCTGTACCAAAATGATACACATCCTCAAAAGTATTGTACAAAGGCACCGGACTGATACGAATTACGTTTGGTTCTCTCCAATCGCCAATAATTCGTTTTTTCACCAAGGCATCAAAAATAGCTTTACCCTCACTTTTAGCTATAATTGAAAGCTGAGCGCCACGTTCTTGCGGATTTGTTGGAGTAATTATTTTAAATTGCTCGTATCCGATTTTAGTATTAATCTCGGCAATCCAAAAAGCAAGATAAGCAGTCAATTTCTCACTTTTTGCCCGCAAAGCGGCCATACCACCTGCTTCTTTCATCAGCAATAAAGCTGATTTATGGATAGCCATCAACATCACTGGGCTACAACTTAATTGCCAGCCCTCTGCCCCTTTTTCGGGCACAAAACCCTTGGCCATTTTAAATCGAGTTTCTTGCTTATAGCCCCACCATCCGGCAAAACGATTCAATTCGGGCTTATTAAAATGTTTTTCGTGAATAAATACCCCACTAATGCCACCGGGGCTACTATTCATGTATTTATAGGAACACCAACAGGCAAAATCTACGCCCCAATCGTGAAGTTTTAAGGGTACATTACCTGCAGCATGGGCCAAATCGAAACCAACCTTGGCCCCAACGGCATGTCCAGCTTTGGTAATAGCTGCCATATCAAATAACTGTCCGGTATAATAATTGATACCTCCAAATAGAATTAAGGCCAATTCATCGGCATTTGCTTCAATCTGAGCTAAGATATCCTCCGTTCTAAGGGTTTCTTCGCCCTCCCTGGGGAAAACCTCTAAAATCGCTTCATTTGGATCGATACCGTGAAAGCGAAGGTGGCTTTCTACCGCATATTGATCTGACGGAAAAGCTCCACCCTCCATTAAAATCTTTATTTTTTTTCCTTTAGGTAGATAAAAACTCACCATCATTAGGTGCAAATTCACCGTGAGGTTATTCATCGGCACCACTTCAGCAGGGTTTGCCCCCACAATAGGGGCCAATAGCTCTTGCAATTCTTGATGGTAGGTCATCCAGGGGCTTTCACCTTCAAACCATCCCTCCACAGCTAAATTTTGCCAATTTTTCAACTGTTCTTGGAGCAGTGTTTGGGCAGATTTAGGCTGTAAACCCAAGGAATTCCCACAAAAATAGCGGATATCTTGCCCATCGTGCTGCGGGATAAGAAAACGGGAACGAAAAGCAGCCAAGGAATCTTGACTATCTAATGCCTGTGCAGAAGCAAGGGTTTGATCGAAAATCATGAGTTATTGAGCAATTTTTAGCAATTCAATCTCAAAAATAACCACGCTGTAAGGTGGAATATCTTGTCCGGCGCCATTAGCACCCCACCCTAGTTGGTACGGAATATAAAACCGATACTTGGCGCCAACCGACATCAATTGAAGGCCTTCTACCCAACCCTGAATAACTTGCGTTAAACTTAATGTAGCTGGCTGATTGCGCTCATACGAGCTTTCGAACTGTTTTCCGTTGGCAAGCGTGCCCTTATAATGTACGGTTACGCTATCTGTTGCTTTAGGTTTGGCCCCTTTTGCGGCCGTAAGCACTTCATACTGCAAACCCGAAGGAAGCGCAATTACACCTTTTTTCTTTTTATTCTCCGCTAAAAAATTTCCTGCTGCAGCTATTAAAGGCTCTTCTTGTTTCTTTTTTAGCGATGTAAAATAAGCCATAATAGCTTGTTGGCCATCTTGCATGCTTATTTGTGGATTTTTTCCGGCAAAAACATCTTGCATAGCTTGTACGAGAACAGCATAATTCAATGCACTAAGTCCTCTAGACTTTAAATCAAAAGAAATACTGGCGCCAATGGCATAACTAGCCGAATCTAGTTGGGTACTTAATTTAAGAGGGCTAACCGGCTCTTGCGCTTGAACACCCAGAGCAAAAAGTGTAAGAAATAAGCCAATTGATGCAATTTTTTTCATGTTATTTTTTAGTTTATATAATACAGTTTAATTAGTTAATTTACAGAGAGTAATGAACATAATTTTGAGAGATATGTTACATCAATTTCATCAAAATCGTTTAAGCGATCGCTATCCACATCGAGCACTGCTTTTACTTCATCGTCAGCGCCAAACAAGGGAATAACTACCTCCGATTTAGACAATGAACTACAGGCAATGTGACCCGGAAACGCATCTACATCAGGCACCAATAACACGTGTTTCTGCTGCCATGCTTGGCCACAAACCCCTCTGCCCTTGGCAATGCGGGTGCAGGCAACCGGGCCCTGAAAAGGTCCCAATACCAATTCATCGCCTTTAACTAAATAAAAACCAACCCAAAAGAAGTTAAACTGTGCTTTTAAAGCAGCGCATACATTGGCCAAATTAGCCGTAAGATCTACTTCTCCGGCAATAAGCCCTTCAATTTGAGGTAATAAAGACAGGTATTGCTCTTCTTTACTTGCGTTTATAAGGTGTAAATCTTCTGCCATGATGCTACAAATTTAACAAGCTTGTGCAATTACCCGCATGCATGTGCATAAATGTGGACTAATTTATGCCATTGTGGAAAGAATAGTTGCACGGCCTTACTTTTGAAGTTTTATTTTTGAATGGTTTACATACAAAGAAAGTTCAACTAAACCATATACATGAGAGTATTAGCAGAATTGCCACATCCTGATTGTAAGATTACCATTTTCGGTATGAATCAGAAGTACCTCATTAAATTGGAGCAGGGAGGTTTGGAGCAAACCTACAAGCTAAGCGAACTAGATGTGACCGATGGAGTAAACAGTGTTTTCGAAATTTTAGATGCCGCTTTTATGCAAACAGCAGTGGCTCGATTCGAACAAATGAGAAGCGATTTTAAGGAAGCATACAGCCGACATGAATAGCAGGATAAAAATTAACTAACTAACTGAAATACAAATACTTAAATAGCTAAACAAAATTATATTCTGAAAATTAGCCCATTCAAAGAAGCAATATAACATACTAACTAGTGTATTAGTTCAACTAAAATAGTTTAAATAATTGAAATACAACTAATTAAACAGATGTAAAAAATATAATTCGGAAGCCAAAAAATGCCAAATAAATGAGAAGTTTGGCCTACAACAATATACAATTAAAATTTCACTCCTTTAAAAAAAAATGTATTTTTGACCTATGATTCAGACGATAAAAACCCCTCGATTTTTAGTACTCAGTTTACTCATTGTAGTAGCGGCTGCAACCCGTGCCCTACCCCTACTCGTTCCGCATGTGTGGAACTTTACAGCTGTAGGCGCCCTAGCAATTTTTGCCGGTGCACAATTTAACGATAAACGCTTGGCCTTTGTAATGCCTTTAGCAGCCATGGCTATTTCGGATGTTTTTATTGGCAACGGATTTAGTGCCGTGGTGTATGCTGGTTTTGTGGCCATGGTTGCCTGCGGTCTACTCATTAACAAACGCCAATCGGTGGGTAGTATTTTTGCTGGCAGCGTTTTGGGTGCTGTGGTTTTTTTCTTATTGACCAATTTCGCCTTTTTCTACCCAAGCACACTCTATCCGCACAATGCAGCCGGCATATTGGCTTCTTACGCAGCAGGATTACCTTTCTTTAACAACATGCTTGCCGGAAACTTAATTTACGGTGCCATTTTATTTGGCAGCTTTAGTGTATTAAGCAAAAAATATCCTGTTTTAGCTAAATAGTTCCAAACAAGGTCCATATAAAAAAGCCCTCCCGAATTTCGGGAGGGCTTTTTGCATAAAGACCATTAGCGTATGCTACACAATAGGCCCACATTCAGGTTAAAACCTTTGGTGGTATAACCCGTAAAATCTACATAATCTGTATCTACTATATTTTTTGCATCTATAAAAAGCTTAATTGACTGCTTAGGCGCATATTGTATATAGGCATCGAGCAGGTTATAGGCTTTTAAATCAACGGTCATGCCTTGGCCCAAAGCGGCATCGTAATAGCTATCTTGGCGGCTACCCATCCATTTGTAATACAAAGCCGCGGTCAATTTAGGAGATATCGCCGCCTGTAGGTTTAAACCTAGGCTGTGTTTAGGCCTGCGAAATAAGTTTGCCTCCGTTTGGCCATCGGCTTGCACAAGTTTTCCGGTAACAAAAGCATAAAAGCCATCCAGGTTTATTTTGCTGCTCCATTTGTATTTCCATTCCAATTCTAAGCCTTCATCGTACTGCTTGGCTTGGTTGATGTAGCGGTAGTTCATGTCAAAACCTATTACATCGGCTATATTTCGCTTAAAATAAGCCGTGTTAAGCGTTAATTTATCGGCAATAAGTTCCATATCGGCACCTGCCTCAAACGTTTGTGTGCGTTCGGGTTTTAAGGCCAAATTTCCGTATTCGGAAAACAATTGATACAAGGAAGGTACTTTATAGGCCGAAGAAAAATTGATGAAGAACTTATACCTGTTGGCAAATACATAAGATGGATTGATGGTATAGGTTGCATTATTCCCATACTCCGAATGGCGATTTAAACGTCCACCCAATTCGGTTCGAAAATGCTCTCCCAATTTAAAAAAGAAAGAAGAATATGCACTAGAAATGTGGTTTTTGGCACTTAAACTACCCCAAGGAGAAAGCTGATCAGTAGCCGATTCTTTATAACTGAGGCCAGAAATTAAATCTGCAAAAGGTGCCAAAGGTGTACTCAAGGTGGCTTCCGCTTGGCTAATAGCTCCCTCATTCCGGGTTAAATCGCCCACATACGAAAACTTGCTATCTACTTTGTTTTTACTCCCTGTTAAGCCAATTACGGCGTTTCCTGTTATATATTGAGCACCTAAACCCAATACATAACTTTGTTTAGTATAGGTATAATTGGTAAAATCGGCAAAAGCACCGTCGTCTAAATCGGCTTTGTTTTTATTTGCTTGCACGTTAGCAAACAACTTAAAACGAGCACTCAGCGCTTGTTGCACATTTGCTTGTAGGCTCTGCTGGCTAAAACCATCTTTTTCTAAATTAGTGGAAGGTATAGCCGTAGCGCTAGAAAAGCCAGCAGATGAGGTATTAGACGCATTCACAGCCAGGGTAGTTTTAGCCAATGTACCGCTAATACCCACAGCTTGCTTGTAGCTTTTATAAGACCCTACTGTTGCCAATGTAGTAGCGTTTAAAGGCCCTTTCCCTTTTTTAAGAATGATATTGATTACCCCTGCCACCGCATCGGAACCATAAAGCGTAGAATTTCCACCTTTTAAAATCTCAATTCGTTCAATTTGATCAATAGCAAGTGCCGAAATATCGTATTCGCCAGAAATATTCGACGCATCGTTTACCGGCACGCCATCTAGTAGAATTAAGGTATTGCCTGCCGATGCTCCCCGCAAATACACCGCTTTTATATCGCCGGGATTGTTTCCGTTCCCTCCTATGGTTAAACCCGCTACTTGGTTGAGTAGCTCCGTAAGGCTTCGCCCCTGATTTTGCTCCAATTGCTCTGCCGAAATTACCCGCACCACTTTGCCAATTTCCGATTGTTTACGTGGCGATTTACTTGCCGTAACTACCACCTCGTTTAGCTGGTAGTTTGCTTTTTCTTGTGCCCATGAAGGCAGCTGTGCGCACACAAGCCCTAGGCCTGCCAGTACGCCAATGATTTTTTTGTCCATTTTTGTGGAAGATTTTCCCACAGCAAACAGCAAAGAAGAGGTTTAAATGAAATACGGTTAGTACATCATTCAAGCTTCAGTCCCCGAAAGCTATGAATTATAAATTGCAATGGCAGGTCTTCTGACTTACTCCCCGTTGCCCGGTCTTCCCAACCCAAATTGTGGGCCAGTGACTAAGAAAGGGCATTGGTTATAGAGCTTACAGCTGCGGGACAGTTCTGGATTTACACCAGATTCCCTTTTAATCCCGAACAAGCCGGGAACCAAAAGCAATTCAAATTTACAGCTAAGTTTAGCTCAGGCTTCTTTTAGTTTTCAACATCCGCTAAAAATTGTTGAATTGTGTATGCCGGCACTTTTGTGTAAATTTGCCCTACACATGCAAGGCGATCTTACTTTAAGCATTTTGGGTGGCGGTCAGTTGGGCCGCATGCTCCTTCAAGAGGCCATTAACTTTAACATTTCGTGTAGGGTTTTAGACCCCGATGCCCATGCGCCTTGCAAGGAACTGAGCAGCGAATTTGTTTGCGGTTCTTTAAGTGATTTTGATACAGTATACCAATTTGGCAAATCGGCCAAGACCTTAACCATTGAGATTGAAAAGGTAAATACTGATGCGCTTGAAAAATTAGAGCAAGAGGGTGTAAACGTATATCCCCCTGCTCGAGTAATACGCCTCATACAAGACAAAGGCACCCAAAAACAATTTTTCAAAGAAAATAACATCCCCACTGCTCCTTTTGTGCTTATCAACAAAAAAGAGGAATTGAATGGCGTCACTTTCCCATATCCTTACATTCAGAAATTACGCAAAGATGGCTACGATGGCCGTGGCGTTTTAAAAATACGCAATGCAGCAAGTATAAATGAAGCTTTTGAAGCACCTAGTTTGGTGGAGCAATGCATCGATTTTAAGCAAGAAATTGCCGTAATGGTGGCCAGAAATACAGCTGGTGAGATTAAAACATTTCCTATGGTGGATATGGATTTCAATCCCGAAGCCAATTTGGTGGAATATGTATTTTCTCCATCTAATTTAAGCTCCACTATTCAAGAAGAAGCAGAAACCATTGCCATACAAATTGCCAAAAGTTTGCAATTGGTAGGTGTATTGGCCGTAGAATTCTTTGTAACCAAAGATGATCAGCTTTTGGTAAACGAATTGGCGCCACGCCCACATAATAGTGCACACCAAAGTATTGAGGGCAATTATACTTCTCAATTTGAGCAACATATACGGGCTATTTTCAATTTGCCTTTGGGAGATACGCAGTGCATGCAGCATGCAGTGATGATTAATTTACTCGGCGAAGCCGGATTTGAAGGCATTGCTAAATACGAAGGATTAGAAAAAGCCTTAGCGATGAGCGGGGTTTACATTCATTTGTATGGTAAAAAGTTTACCAAACCTTTCCGTAAAATGGGGCATGTAACTATCTTAGCCGAAAATAGAGCATTGGCTACTGAGAAGGCTAAAAAAGTTCAAGCATTAATCAAAGTAAAAGCATAAACATGGCAAAAGTTGGCATTATAATGGGTAGCAAATCGGATCTTCCGGTTATGCAAGACGCTGCAGCTATTTTGAAAGAATTAGGTGTAGATTTTGAAATTACGGTAGTTTCTGCCCACCGCACGCCCAAACGCATGTTTGAGTATGCCGAAACGGCTGCCGATAGAGGTTTAAAAGTAATTATAGCCGGCGCCGGTGGTGCTGCGCATTTACCGGGTATGGTTGCATCCATTACCCACTTGCCGGTAATTGGTGTACCCGTTAAATCGAGCAATTCATTAGATGGATGGGATTCTATTTTATCTATCCTGCAAATGCCCAACGGCATTCCGGTGGCTACGGTTGCTTTAAATGCCGCAAAAAATGCCGGTTTACTAGCTGCACAAATATTGGCTACCGCCGATACCGCCCTAAGCACAAAACTTATTGCGTATAAAGAGGAGTTGAAAAAGAAAATTGAAGAAAGCGCCAAAGATTTAGGGCAATAATGTATGAAAACAAGCAAAGAGAGCTTAGAAAGCTTACGCAACGAATACCTTTCAGAACCTTTCTCGGAAAAGGATGTGAAAAAAAACCCCATAGAACAATTTGACTTGTGGTTTGATGAGGCTGTAAAAGCTAATGTACACGAACCAAACGCCATGACTTTAGCTACGGCCACACACGATGGAAAACCATCGGCACGGGTGGTTTTATTAAAGGGTTTTAATAAAGATGGATTTATTTTTTACACCAATTACTTAAGCCGTAAAGGGAAAGAGTTGGCTAAAAACCCGGTAGTAGCCTTGGTATTTTTTTGGCCCGAATTGGCCCGACAAATACGCATAGAAGGCACCTTGGAGAAAGTAAGCAAAGAAGAATCGGAGAAGTATTTCCAAAGCCGCCCTGTAGACAGCCAATTGGGTGCCTTAGCATCGCCGCAAAGCCAGGTAATTAGCCGCGAAGAACTAGAGAAAAACTGGGAAACCCTTAAACTTAGCCATGCCGAAAAGGCTCTTGTTAAACCCTCTTATTGGGGAGGTTATTTGGTAAAACCACAGGTATTGGAATTTTGGCAAGGCAGAGAAAGCCGCCTGCACGACCGGGTGGTGTACAAAAAAGCCGATAAAGCTAGCTGGAAAATTGTACGCTTAGCTCCATAAAAAAAAGCCCTCCCGAATTCAGGAGGGCTTTTTTGTTGCTTAATAGCCGTAGAACTCATTTTACTTTTTTACCACAAAAACCGAACTGGCATTGGCACTTAGCTGTCCATTACTTAATCCGGGTGCCATTTCAATCCCATTCTTCCATACTTTTGCAACATACTTCGATCCATTTGATTCAAAGCCAGCTACATACACATCGTTTCCAGAAACGTAAACAGAGTTGCCAGTAGCATCATGTTGACAGTTACTTAAGGCAGGTGCCATTACAATCCCATTTTTCCATACCTTGGCTACAGCCATATTGTTTTTGTTATTTTCGTAACCAGTTACATACACATCATTTCCCGACACAAATACCGAAGTTGCAGTAGCATTTTGTTGACCATCGCTTAAAACGGGAGACATTAAAATCCCATTTTTCCATGCTTTGGCTACATAATTAGTACCATTAGATTCATAACCAGATACAAACACATCATTTCCAGAAACGCAAACTGAAGTGGCAACGTTACTCTCCTGTCCATTACTTAATCCAGGAGCCATTACAATCCCATTTTTCCATACTTGGGCTACATTAATTATTCCATTAGATTCGAAACCAGCTACATAGACATCGCTTCCAGAAACGTAAACAGAGTAGCCAATAGCATCTTGTTGACCGTTACTTAAGGCAGGAGACAGTGTAATCCCATTTTTCCATACTTTGGCTACATTTTTTGTTCCATTAGATTCATTACCCGCTACATATACATCGCTTCCCGATACATAAACTGAATTTGCATTAGCATTTTGCTGGCCATTACTTAAGGCGGGTGCCATTACCACCCCATTTTTCCATACTTTAGCTTCGTAAAAATTGCCATTATATTCATTTCCAGCTACATAGACATCGCTTCCATAAATATAAACGGAACCAGCATAGGAATTTTGCTTGCCATTACTTAAAGCAGGAGACATTACAATCCCATTTTTCCATACTTTGGCTACATTTTTTGTTCCATTAGATTCGTAACCCGCTACATATACATCATAAGGCGCATTTTGTGTTTTTTTACAGGCAAAAAAAGCTAGTAAAATAAAAAGGGTAAGGGTACCTATTATGGCTTTCATACTTTTTAGTTCTTTTATAATTTTAAAAACGGAATTACTAACCTATTAGTATAATAACTAATAAAAGTCTCCTCGGAAGAATGAAAAATATATAGGCATAAAAAAAGCCCTCCCGAATTCGGGAGGGCTTTTTTGTTTTAAGCATATAGTTAATATACCCTAACCATAAATACGTAGTCTTGAATTTTTTTGAGTTGTTCTTTTCGGTTTAGGCTAGAAATACTGTTTTTGAGATTCAAAGATAGGTTCCTGTCTAAATCTGCTTCAGGAATTGCTTCTAAGCTTTTTACTAAGTAATTGGTTTTAATGGCAAAAGCAGCACCATCGGTACGGGTTTGTTTTCCGCTGATGATACCAATTACATTCCCTTTGCTATCTAATAAGGGGCCACCCGAGTTTCCTGGATTTACCGGAATAGATATTTGGTAGGAAACTGTATCGCCATCGAAACCTGTTTTAGAACTTAAATAGCCTTTGCCATATACTTGTTCATCACGTGGGAAACCTAGTGTAAATACATCTTCGCCTAAATCTGAGTCAGATTTTTTAAAGGCATAAGGCAATTTACCAAATGATTCAAAAGCGGGGTCTACAATTTGAAGAATAGCAATATCGTATTCGGGTTGCACGAACACCGTTTTTACTTTATAAGTATCTCCTGCTGAATTTTGAATGTATACCGAATCGGCTCCTTTAATAACGTGGTAATTGGTAGCTAAATATCCGTTTGCTGAAAGTGCAAAACTGGTACCTCCAAATTCGCCTGGGTTAGCTGGCCCTTTTTTAGAATTGATATTTTTAGCCAACACACTTTGAGAACGCTTGATGCTATTTATTTCTCTACGCAAGGCACTGTAATAGGAAGAATGATCAGCAAAATATCCAGAGAACAAAAGTGTACCAAATACCGCTGTAATAGCAACAGTTGCAGCAATTGCTAAATTGGCTCGGTAGCGTTTCCACATTTGTATAACGTTTGCTGAGGTGGGAATGAGGTCGTTTTTTAAAGACACCACATCAATTTGCTCGTGAATTAGGTCCATAGCATGTTGCAAGCGTTGGCGTTCGCCATAGGCAGCCAACATAGCCATAAACTCTTTGTGAGCGTTTACCTGTTGCTGAATATCTGGATTTTCTTTGCAAAGTAATTCAAATGCGGCACGTTCTGCCGGAGAAAACTCTCCACGTAGGTATGCTTCGGTTTGATTGATTAGCTGTGCGTCTTTCATAATTCTAGTCCCCCGTCTTTAAAAAACAACTTTTTAAGTCGCTGTAAACATTTATATTTTTGCGTTTTGGCATTATCTGCATTGGTGTAGCCAAATTGCTCACAAATTTCTTGCATGGAACGGCTATTTAAATAAAACTCTTCGATAATAGTTTTACAGGGTTCGCCCAATTGCCCCAATGCATGTTGCATTTGTTTAAACTGCTCATTTCGCTCTTCGTGCTGTTCTATATCAGTTTCCACATCGGCCACCGACTCTAGTTCGTACGTTTGTGCAGAAAATCTGCTGTTTTGGTTTAATTTTTTAAGCCATAAATGCCGGCAAACTGCATATATATAAGTTTTCAGTTTGCTATTAAGCTCAAAATTGCCGGTTGTTATTTTGGTATATAAAACAATAACTGCTTCTTGAAAAATATCTTTTGCATCGTCTTCGTTCCCGTTATTATTGAGTACCAATTGTAGTATCATCGGGAAATAAGCAGTATAAAGCGCATCAAGACTGTTTGTAGCCCCATTGCGGATGCCTTGTATCAAGTCATTATCCGCTGAAATTGAACTATTTATCTTATTTCTCAAGGTTAATACGCTTTTGTTTGAATAGTAACCCAATGATAGGAAAATATTTTTTTACTTTTTTTTAGTTTTTACGGGTTACCTTTTTAATTTTGCAGTATTAACAACAAATTATTAATAATTAACTTTAAACAAAAAAACATGAAAAACTTATTCAAATTCGGTTTCTTAGCTTTAGCTATTTCTTTATCTGTTGCTGCTTGTTCTTCTAACAAAACTGAAGAAGTTGCTGCTGACACTGCTGCTGTTGATACTACTGCTGTAGATACTACTGCTGTTGATACTGCTGCTGTTGCTGCTGATACTACTGCTGCTACTAAGTAATTAGAAACAACTACTGAAAGAGAAACCGTTAGATCTTCTAACGGTTTTTTTTTGCCCAAAATTTAGGGAATAAAAAAAAGCGTGCATTCCGAAGAGTACACGCTTTTTACGTTATTATCAGGTATTTATTTTTTAAAGAACCCTTTTACTTTTTTACTATTGCTATCTGCCAGCAAATACATGCATGGCACCAATACTAAGGTTAAAAAGGTAGCAAAGCTTAAACCAAATATCATAGTCCACGATAAAGGGCCCCAAAAAGCTACGTTATCGCCACCAAAGAATATATGCGGGTTAAAGCTGCTGAACAATTCGGCAAAATCTATATTAAGCCCTACAGCTAAGGGAACGAGGCCTAGCATGGTTGCTGTAGCAGTTAGCAAAACAGGAGTCATACGGGTACGGCCAGCCTCTATAACAGCTTCTTTAACTGGCATACCCTGCTCTACTAGCAAATCGGTAAATTCTACTAACAAAATACCATTACGCACCACAATACCGGCTAAGGCTACAATGCCTATACCCGACATCACGATAGACATATCCATTCTAAAAATGGTTATACCTAATATTACCCCGATAATACTGAATAAAATTTCGGATAGAATGATAATGGGCTTGGATACGGAATTGAATTGGGTAACTAAAATAATGAGTATGAGGCCCAATGAAATCAGCAAGGCATTTCCCAAAAAGGCAGCGGTTTCCATTTGCTCTTCTTGTTCGCCAGCCATTTTAACGCTCACCGCATCTAGTTTAGGAAATTGATCTACTTCTTCTTGTATGGCTGCCACTACCTCGTTTGGATTGTAACCACCAAGCACATTAGACGATAAAATAATGATGCGTTTTTGTTGCTTGCGTTTAATGCCTCCATAGGTATTCACATACTCCACTCCTGCAAAAGCCGAAACTGGCACCTGACGAATCATACCGCCCATTCCCATATCGCGGTAGGTTATTTTCATGTTGCGTAAGGCTTCTACATTATTTCGTTGACTTTCTTGGGCCCGCAGATTAATGGGATAATCTTCGTTTAGATCTCTAAACTTGGAAACTTCTTTCCCATAAATGGCTGTACGCAAATCCATTCCAATTTGCCCGCTCGAAATACCCTCTCGGTTGGCACGTTCGCGGTCTATATCAAAAATGATTTCGGGCTTATTGTTCTGAAAATCTGATTTCAACTCTTCTACTCCTGGAATTTGCTTGGCATCGAGGTATTTTTTCAAACGCTCGGAGCCAGCTACCAATGCATCTAAATTATCTCCAGTAAGTTCTATGGAAATAGGTTTTGCCGTTGGGGGGCCGTTTTGCTCTTGCGCTATGGTAATCTCGGCACTTGGAATACCTTTTACTGCATCTCGTAATTTAGAGAGGTATAGCGATGTACTTTCTCCATTGCGTTTCCCAAATTCTACAAATGCTACAGTTACTTTCCCTCTATTGGGGTAATTTCCTTGATCTTCGTCTTGTGGATCGGTTACACCCACCGTTACATTGGATATAATAGACGAAACGATTGGGTTGGATTTTCCCACCACCTTGGTTACTCTATTTTCTACTTCCTTTACCACCTCGTTGGTATAAGCCTGATCGGTGCCTATGGGCATGCTTACATACACATATATAAAATTAGGATCGCTGGTAGGGAAAAATACCACCTTTGGCGGCACAATACCCAGGAGCATAAATGAGAATACAAACAAGCCTACAGTTCCCCATAATATGGTTTTTGGTTTTTCTAAGGCCCATTTTAGTAAAGCTACATAGCGTAATTGAAACTTGGGCCAGGTATGTTCTTGAAACTTTTGAATAGCTTGGGTGAGGTAAAAATGATTGAGTAGATACAACCCAGCTAAAAACACCATAAAGTTCCCAAAACCGAAGCTAATGAAATACGATATAAGCGCCAAGCCTGCAAATACATACAGTGTTTTCTTCACTTTTGGGGTAAAGCTTGGTTTTTCTTCGTTGGGATGATGTGCTTGCATAAAATCGACCGCAAAAACCGGATTGATGATGTAGGCAACCACAAGTGATGCCAATAGCGTAATAATAAGTGTTACTGGCAAAAAGAACATGAATTTACCAATAACTCCCGGCCAAAATAATAAAGGGACAAAAGGAGCTAGCGTGGTTAAGGTACCCGATAAAACAGGCATAAAAACTTCACCGGCGGCCATTTTTGCTGCTTTAACAATGGGCACTTTCCCATTATTAAAAATACGGTGGGTGTTTTCAATCACCACAATGGCATCATCTACCACAATACCTAAACCCAATAGGAAAGAGAACAATACAATCATGTTCATCGTGAAACTAAAACCAAAGAAACCGCCCAAAGCAGGCATGGCTAAAAAGGCTACAAACATAGAGAGTGGTACCGACATGGCCACAAACAGGGCATTGGTTACACCCATAAAAAACATCAGAATAAGTGTTACCAAAATAAAACCAATTATAATGGTGTTTATTAAATCGTGTAGGGTTACTCGTGTTTGATCGGATTGATCGCCTGTAGTGGTTACGGTTAGACTTTTAGGCAGAGAACTTTCCTTCAACTCTGCAATAAGTGCACTAATTTTATCGGAGGCCTCAATTAAGTTTTCGCCGCTACGTTTTTTAACATTAAGGGTTATTACATTTTTGCCATATAAACGGGCATAACTTTCTTGTTCTTTAAAGGCATCTTTTACTTCGGCAATATCTTTTAAATACACCGATGCACCTGTAGGTGTTTTCACCACCAAATTGGCTATTTCATCGGTACTTTTAAATTCTTTTTTAACGTTTAGCGTTCTGCGTACGCCATCCATTTTAACCGTACCGCCAGAAATAGTTAGATTTTCATAACCTACTGCCGATTCGATATCTCTGAATGAAATTTGGGCAGCAGCCATTTTATTTAGATCGGCATTTATTTGAACTTCGGGATCTAAAGCTCCTACAATATCTACCCCCGAAATTTCTTTTAAGGCCTCTATCCTATCTTTCAATACATCGGCATATTCTTTTAGTTTTTTAAGATCGAAATCGCCCGAAATATTTACATACATAATGGGCAAATCGGCCAAATTTATGTCCATTACATTGGGTTCTTTGGGCAAATCGTTGGGTAAATCCTGACGAGCTTTATCAACCGCATCTTTTACCCGTTGTTTGGCATCCTTAATATCTACGTTGGTATTAAATTCTGCCGTAATTACCGATACATCTTGGTACGATTTAGAGGTAATTTTCTTAAGCCCAGAAGTAGATTTTAATTGCTTCTCCAACTGTTTGGTTACCAAATTTTCCATATTCTCGGGCGATGTGCCGGGATAAATGGTTTGCACGAAAATCTTGGGAATGATAACTTCCGGAAAATTTTCTTTTGGTAAATTTTGGTACGACGAATAGCCTAGCAACACCAAAATAAAGGTGAATACATAAATGGCTGTTTTATTATCTATAGCCCAACTTGAGGGCTTAAATTCTTTGTTCAAATCTTTCATTTGCGCTCTATAAAGCTTTTATAATTTAACTAAATCGCCTTCATTTAAATCGGCTAAACCGGTTAAAATAACCTTGTCGCCCACTTTTAAACCCGAAAGCACTTCGGCTTTACCTTCCGAAATTTTGCCCAATTTTAGTACCGCTTTTTTAGCTTTTCCGCCTTCGGCAACAAACACATAATCGCCATTTTCAGATTTCTGGATGGCATTGATAGGCACCGTTAAGGCTTTTTCTTTTTTATAATCAACTATTTTAAGCACGGCCACCATATTTGCTCTGTAGCTCGATTTTGAGGGGAGATTTACTTCTACCGAGAAACTTCTAGACGCCTGATCGATGGTTTTAGCGGCAAAAGTTAAACGGGTGTTTAAGGTATCGGGTATGTCTGGGAATATTAAATTCACTTCATCGCCCTGATTGATATGACTAGCATAGGACTCAGCCACCATGGCTTTGGCTTTTAAATTAGAGGTGTTAACCACCCGAACCCCAGGCATACCTGGCATAACCGCTTGGCCTACCTTAAAATCCATTTGATCTACTACCCCATTTATTGGTGATTTAATGCGATACAAAGCTGCCTGAGACTGTAGGGTGCGCATTCTGCGTACCAAACCATCACGTTGGGTTTTGGCACTTAAATATTGTACCTCGGTACCAATTTTCTGATCCCAAAGGTTTTTCTGACGTTGAAATAAGGTACTTGCCAATTCCAATTGGGTTTGCAACTCATCCATGTTTTGGCGCAATACCTGATCATCTAACTGAGCCAAAATTTGTCCTTTTTTAACAGATTGACCTGGTTTTGCATAAATAGCGGTAACCAAGCCCTGTGCTTCGGCACTTACTTGTACATTTTGCTCTGCATCTACCTTGCCTTGTACCACTAAAAAATTGCGGAAGGTTTCTTCTTCTACCGTAAATACGTTAACCTGCTTGGTATTGGCTACAGCAGCTTTGGCACCCACTTCGGCTTCTAGCTCGGCGATTTTTTGGTTTAATGTCGCTCTTTCCTTTTTCAGCTTCTCTAATTGTACTTGTTTATCTCCTGTATTGGAACCACAAGCCGCAATAAATAAAGCTATGCTGATGTATAAAATTGATTTCATATGATTTTGATCTAAGTATTTAGTAATTAATTCGTCCTAAGGCTCTATCTAAATTCACTTTATTAATGAGTGATTCATACAAAGCGTTTATATAATTGTTTTGTGATTCTTTTAAAGCAGTTTCAGCGGCAGTAACCTCTAAACTAGAGCCTACACCCTGTTCGTACTTTATTTTAGATACACGCAATACCTCTTTAGATAATTCCATGTTTCGTTTCTGATTTTCGAGCGATTGTAAACCATTTAAAAAATTGGTTTTAGCTTGATTTATTTCCAAATTGATGCCATTTTGCAAATTGGCTAAATCATTTGCCGATTTTTGCACTTCCAAACGGGCATTTTTAATTTTATAGATACGCTGGCCACCACTTATAATAGGTACACTTAACCTCAAACCCACCAAACTTGTAGGATAGTATTGAGAAAATAGCTGTGAAAAGGAATTATTTTGATAACTATTGGAAGTACCACCAAAGGCTACAATTGATGGCAGAAATTCACTTTTGTAGCGCTTTAAATTTAACTCATTAAGCTTTTTTTGTGTTTGGCCCAACGAAAACTCTACCCTATTTTTATAGGCTAAACTATCGGCAACAAGCACATCGGCTGTTAAGCTGAGTGCTGTAATGCTATCACTTAACGTCAACTTGTTTTCAATAGGCATACCCATTTGAAATTTAAGCAGATTGGTGTTTAAAGCCAATAAACGTACAACATTCTCACGCTCGGTTTCTAAATTATTGGTCAAAACTTGCAACCGGTCTACATCTACTTTTTCAACTAAGCCATTTTTGTAATAGGCTTCAATATCGTGCAAAGATTTATGTAAACGGACTAAATTGGCATCTAATAACCCTAATTGTTCATTGCTTACCAAAACTGAATAGTAGGCTTTGCTTACGGCAACAGCAATCTCAATTTTAGTACGTTTGCTATTTCTAATAGATAATTCTTTAAAGGTTTTAGCAGCCTGTAAGCCAACTAAGTATGAACCATCGAAAAGCAATTGCGAAGCCTCTAACCCTAAAACCGATTGGTATTTTACGCCAAACTGTACCGGCTTATACGTTCCGGCCGGGTCACCAAAAAATTCTCCGGGTAATAAACTGGTGGGCAACTTTAAAAAATCTTGAAAACTAAAACTACCCGATACCTGCGGCAAACCAATGCCGGTAGTTTGCTTAACAGTATTTTTAGCAATTTGCTCATCTATCTGGGCATTGAGTACCGCAGCTTGATTTTTAAAGGCATAATCTATAGCCTGGGGCAAGGTAAATATATAACCGGCCGTGCTTTGTGCCGAAAGGCTACCAAAGCCCAACATCGCAATACTTAAAAAGGTGAAAAATTTGGTATTCATATATAGTTTATTAATGTGCTTGTTCGTATTGCTTAGTTAACTCGTAGCCTTTGGGAGTACAAATGCCGTAAATAAAATGCAGTGTGAGCTCTTTAGCAACCTGCAATACGCTAAATCGCTGCACCGGAAAGACAAATTGATTGAATGAAAACTCAATCTGTTCTACCCGCATGATACTTAATATATCTACATCTACTTCCGATCTATAATAACCCTCTTGTAATCCCCAAACCAGATTATCTCTTACTTTTTCTAGTAAAATACGCTCTCTAAAATCTTTAAAATACGCCCAAGCCTGAGGATAAAATTTTTGCAGATCGTAAAACATACTTGGGTTTGTTTTAGAAAGCATGGCCTCTAAATTGGCAATGCCAAAAAACATTTCGTGAATGGCATTACTAGCCTTATCTCTACCTTCTTGAATGATACCGATTTGGGCATCAATTTTAGTACGCATGAGCTCTAAAACAAGCTCGTTTTTATCTTTAAAATGCTGATAAATGGTTTTTTTAGACATGCCCAACTGCTTGGCAATATCGTCCATAGTTATACTCTTAATGCCGTATTGGCTAAAAAGTACATCTACTTCTGTAAGAATGTGTGAGCGATTATCCAAAAAGTATTCAATTATCGATTACAAAACTAAGGAAACTTTTTTCAATTCCAAAGTTTCCAACTTTTTATTTTGTCATAATAATGTTATTAAATTATTAAATACTATTTAATTAAAGTGTATAAAATGTACTTTAAGGTTAAAAACTGAGTCTCAAATTATTTATAAATAAGCGATTTAGAAATCGAGAAAAAGGCGTAAATTTGCACAAAGCTGATTTTCATGAGTTTAACCCCTTTATCTGCCCTTTCACCCATTGATGGTCGTTACCACAAAGTAACCAAGGAATTGAGCGCCTACTTTTCAGAATCGGCATTGATTAAATACCGAGTTTTTGTAGAAATAGAATATTTTATTGGCTTAGTAAGCTTACCCTTACCGCAATTACAAGCTTTCCCTGCAAGCGAATTTGATGCTTTACGCAAGATTTATAAAAATTTTAGCGAAGCGGACGCTTTGCAAGTGAAGGATATTGAAAAAACTACCAACCACGATGTAAAGGCGGTGGAATACTTCATTAAAAAGAAATTCGACGACCTAAATTTAAGTGCATACAAGGAGTTTATTCATTTCGGATTGACCTCCCAAGATATAAACAATACGGCCATTCCTTATTCCGTTAAATGCGGATTAGCCGAAAGCTATGTACCCGCACTGGAAACGGTTATTCAAACGCTTAAAGGCTTGGCTCAAAAATGGAAAGATGTTCCGATGTTGGCTCGTACGCACGGACAAGCAGCTAGCCCTACTCGTTTAGGTAAAGAAATTACCGTATTTGTTGAACGTTTAGAAATACAGCTAGCAACATTAATTGCGATACCAAATGCTGCCAAATTTGGTGGAGCAACCGGTAACTTTAATGCGCACCAAATAGCCTACCCAACTATAAATTGGGTTGATTTTGCCAATCATTTCGTTCAACATACACTTGGCCTAAAACGCTCTCAAACAACTACCCAAATTGAACATTACGATCAGTTTGCGGCACAATGCGATGCCTTAAAACGCATCAACACGATATTGATCGATTTAAATAGAGACTTTTGGTTATACATCTCTATGGATTATTTCAAACAAGAGTTAAAAGCCGGAGAAGTGGGCTCATCGGCTATGCCACATAAAGTAAACCCCATAGATTTCGAAAATTCTGAAGGAAATTTAGGTATTGCAAATGCCCTTTTTGAGCATTTTTCGGCCAAATTGCCTATTTCTCGTTTGCAAAGAGATTTAACCGATTCTACGGTACTGCGTAATGTGGGTGTACCCATAGCGCATAGCTTAATTGCTTTAAAAGCTACCGAAAAAGGATTAAACAAATTGGTACTTAACCAAGCGGCAATAAACACAGATTTGCAAGCAAATTGGGCGGTACTAGCTGAAGCCATACAAACCATTTTACGCAGAGAAGGCTATCCAAATCCGTACGAAGCGTTAAAAGACCTTACAAGAACCAATAAAGCCATTGATGCCACTACCTTAATGGAATTTGTAAATAGCCTAACTATTCAAGAAACAGTAAAGCAAGAAATATTACAATTACGCCCAGAAACCTACACCGGTATTTAAGGCTAGGCCGTCACCTCGGTGTCATAACTTGAGTACGGGGTACTAGCCATTTTCAAAAAACCTATTTTTGGAGTACATAATTTATATATGAGCACAATTAATGTATTTACAGAAGCTACGCCCAACCCGGCTAGCATGAAATTTTTGGTAAACAAACTGTTGGTAAACGGCAGTGTCGATTTTCCTACGAAAGAAAGTGCCGAAAGTTCTCCTTTTGCTAAAGAATTATTCAAATTTAACTTCATAAATGGCGTTTTTTTTGCTAGCAATTTTGTTACGCTTACCAAATCTGATGATAGTGATTGGGCTGATATTGAGGCCATTCTAAAAGAATTTGTAAAAGGTGCCGTAGAAAGTGAATTGAAAATACAAGAACAAGCGGAAGAAGACGTAGTTTTTGAAGGAACGGATATAGAGAAAAAAATTCAACAAGTATTATACGATTACGTTCGCCCAGCGGTTGAACAAGATGGTGGTGCAATTAGTTACCGATCGTTTAATAATGGAGTGGTTACCGTAGAGCTTAGAGGCTCTTGCAGTGGTTGCCCCTCTTCAACCATTACCTTAAAATCGGGCATTGAAAATTTGCTTAAACGCATGGTACCCGAAGTAAACGAAGTGGTTTCTGAAGCCTTATAAAAAAAAGCCCCCGAAAATTCGGAGGCTTTTTTTTAGTTTTTGCGTTTGCTTTATTTTGTTTTTGGCGGTGCTGGAATACTTTCTCGGGTGGCAATAGCCCAATCAGTCAATACTTTACGCTCTGCATCGGTCAAACGAGCTTCGGCATGTATCCAGGTGTAGGAGTTTAAAGGCATTTCGTGTTCATTTACCTGCTCCGCTACTTCTTCTAGTTTATGGCGTGCACGTTTAGGGCTATAGGTCGTAAACTCCGAATAATTAAATTCTCCTTTGCCTTCTTTTACATGATCGTTAATCCACCATGCCAGTGGCTGCACATTCGAATACCAGGGATACACCGTATTGTTTGAATGACAATCGTAACAGGCTTTTTTAGCAATAGCCTGTACTTCTACTGGGGCTGGATATTTAGTGAAGATATCATTGGGCTGTACACCAATGGCCCTATTTTTTTCTGAAGGGATGAATTGGGCTAGTAAAAATAGCAGCACAAGCCCTGATAAAATTTTAGTACCTAGTTTCATATAGATTTGTTGTTAAAATGTGAATCAATAATTTGGATAAGTTCTTTTGTAATAAGTCCATTCGTGGCCAATACTTCACGCTCCTGTAAATAATTGGCTCTTCCAGAAAAATCTAGTACTTCACCACCTGCTTCTTTCACCAACACTACGCCGGCCGCAACATCCCAAGTTTGCAAATTGTATTCAAAATAGCCATCAAATCTACCGCAAGCCACGTAAGCCAAATCAACCGCTGCCGAACCTATACGACGCAAACCGTGGCATTTTTCCATTACCTCCTGAAAAACTTTCAGATAAGGCTCTTTTTTCTTGAAATCGTAATACGGAAAACCAGTTGCTAATAAGGTATTCGCTAGCTTGGGTGCTTTAGAAACTTGAATAGCTTTTCCATTTAACCAAGCGCCTCCATTTTCCCAAGCATAAAAACATTCATCGCGGTTAATTTCATACACCACACCCAAAACCAGGTCTTGATTGCGCTGCAAGGCTATACTTACCGAGAAGGTTGGAATACCATGGATAAAATTCGTGGTTCCATCTAATGGATCTATAATCCAATGATACGTTTCGGCTGTGGTTTGATTTGTTTTTTCTTCGGTAACAAAACCGGCTTCGGGTAAAATGGCCGACAAGCCTGCTACCAATTGTTTTTCCGCAGTTTTATCTACATACGAAACTAAATCATTGAGCCCTTTATACTCAATTTTATCGGGTGTAAAGCGTAGGCTTTCTTCTCGTATAAATTGACCTACTGCTTTAGTAAGCGTAATAACTTCTTGCGTGAGGGCAGCTAATTCTGGCTCCATTAGCCTTTTTTTGCATTTTTAATAGACCAAATTGCCCCACTAATACCTAACAAAATAAGAAGAGATGAAATTAATTCTGCTTGGGTAAAGCTTATTCCAGCTACATGGTATTTAGAATTTACACGAATAAGTTCGATGGTAAAGCGTTCCAATCCATTTAAAATTAAATAAATAGAAAATAAAAGTCCCGGAGCATGTATACGCTTACGAATTGACCAAAGAAAAGCAAACAAAGCCAAACAAATTATAGATTCGTACAAAGCAGTGGGATAAACCGGCAAAGGCAATTCGGAACAAAAACGGCCTACACAATCTTTAATAGGTACTCCTTCGTTAATTACATTGTGCGGATAGGTGCTAGACCACAACCAATCGGGCAACCAGCTAGGTTTTTGTGCTAAATTGGGAATTCCCCAATCGCCATCACCAGAGAGATGACAACCCATACGGCCAATACTATATGCTAGCATCAAACCCGGGCCGCCTACATCGAGCATGTGCAATGGCTTAATTCCGTTCTTATTGGTGATGTATAATACGCCAGCACCTCCACAAATTAAACCACCATAAAAGGTCAAGCCACTAAATGATAGAAGCGCATCAATGGGGTCTTTTGCAAAATCATCTAAATACTCTAGATTATGAAAAATTTTAGCTCCTAAAAATCCGGTAACTGCCGCCCAAACCAAAATAGTACTCATTTGTTGGTAGGGATGAACCGTTTCGTTCACTTCTTTAGGTTTAGGTAATAGCTGATCGTTCTTTTCTTTATAGGTCCAATAGCAAAGTAAAGCCGCTAACACAATTCCTCCTAGCCAACTACCTTGACTAGACAATATGGCTTCTTGCGGATTGGCAGTAAAAGCAGCATAGTTAAAAACTGCATAACCTAATTTATAGCCAATTAAAAAACCAAAAAACGCATTAGAAGCAAGCTCTAAAAAGCCAGCGGGTTTACCAATAGTTACTTTTTGAGTGATGGCTTTTAAAAGGCCTAAGGCTTCTTTTCTTTTTAGCTCTTCGCTAAATGCCCAGTAACCTCCAGCAAAAGCTAGGGCTACAAAAAAGCCAAATGTTTGAATAGGCAAAGGGATATGAATACCCGTTAGGTATTCAATTAAATAAGTGATGGTAGGAAACATAGGCTAAATATAGCGATTTTATGAATGTGTAATGAGTTCGTTTAGTTCCAAAATCTCCACGTCTCCATCGGCAGCAATAGCTTGAAGACTAACCGTTTTAAGCTCATTTACCCACAATGGATCGTAAGGCGTTTTTACTTTAACGTAATTTCTAGTAAAACCGTGCATGTAGCCTTCTTTTTGGTCGGCCTCAAAAAGCACTTCTGCGGTACTTTCTAATTGACTTTCGTAAAAAGCACGGCGTTTTTTCTCTGAAAGTATGTGGAGCATTTTATTTCGATCGGCCCGTTGGCTACCCGGAACCGAATCTGGTAAGTCAATGGCTGGTGTATTTTCACGTTCCGAATAAGTAAATACGTGCAAATACGAAATAGCTAAGTCGTTTAAAAAGTTATAGGTATCTAAAAAATCTTCTCGATTTTCGCCCGGGAAACCCACAATTACATCTACCCCAATACAACAATTGGGCATTAACGCCTTAATAGCAGCCACCCGTTCGGTATACAATTCGCGACGGTAGCGGCGGCGCATAAGCCCCAATATTTTATTGTTGCCAGATTGTAAAGGGATGTGAAAATGCGACACAAATCGTTTGGATTGAGCCACAAATTCAATAATTTCATTGGTTAGTAAATTCGGCTCAATAGAGGAAATACGAATACGATCAATTCCATCTACTTCATCTAAAGCGATGATTAGATCTAAAAATCGATCTTCACGTTCCCCATTACGAATACCAAAATCGCCCAAATTAACCCCGGTTAATACTATTTCTTTTACACCCGAAGCGGCAATTTCTTTAGCCTGTGCCACCACTTCGGCAATGGTATTGCTGCGGCTAGCCCCACGAGCTAAAGGAATGGTGCAAAACGTGCAGGAATAATCGCAGCCGTCTTGTACTTTTAAAAAGGTGCGGGTACGATCTCCGTAGGAATAAGAACCGATAAATTCTTGGGTAGCCTCAATAGGACTATTAAAAATCTGCGTTTTTTCGTTCTTGGTTAAATCAGTTATATGCGCAACCAAATTAAACTTTTCGGCGGCACCAAATACAGCGTCTACACCTGGTATTTCAGAAATTTCTTGGGGTTTTAATTGCGCATAACAGCCTACAATGGCTACATAGGCTTTGGGCGAATGTTTTAGGGCCTCTTTCACCACTTTGCGGCACTTTTTATCGGCATGGTCGGTTACCGAACAGGTGTTAATCACATATACATCGGCAGCATCAGTAAAATTAACCACCTCAAATCCTGCTTCTGTAAAAGAGCGACCAATGGTAGAGGTTTCGGAATAATTTAACTTACAGCCTAAGGTGTAAAATGCGACTTTTTTAGTGCTCATGCTTGGCAAAAATACGATTATAACCCATTATTTTCTTCGCCCCAACGGTACGAACTATGTTCAAATCCAGCTAAATCTATGACCCTATTTATTACTGTTAAAGCCAATTCTTCCATGGTTTGAGGCCTGCTGTAAAAAGAAGGGCTAGCGGGGCAAATAATTCCTCCGGCCTCGGTAACGGTTTTCATATTGTTTATATGAATTAAGCTATAAGGGGTATCTCGAGCAACTAAAATCAATTTTCTACGCTCCTTCAACATCACATCGGCTGCTCGGGTGGTTAAATCGTTAGATACACCACTGGCAATTCTACCCAAAGTTCCCATAGAACAGGGGCAAATAATCATGGTATCGTATTTAGCAGATCCCGATGCAAAGGGCGCCATAAAATCGTTAGCTGCGTAGAATTTAAAACCGTAATCTAGGTACGAAGTATCGCCTAATTCTTCTTGCCAAACCAATTTCGCATTGTCAGAAAAAATAAGTCCTACACTCTCCCACTGATCTTTTAGTTGTACGAGCGTATCAAATAATACCTTGGCATAAATGGCGCCACTGGCTCCTCCTACTGATATAACCAACTTCTTCTTCTGAATCATGTGGCAAAAATACGAAACAGAGCGCAGTAAACATAAAAAAAGGGCCGAATACACGTATTCGACCCTATATCTACCTATGAAAAACATGCCCTTGAATGGGCAACTCAAATATAGAAATTAAATGAAAGTTTAAACAAGATTTTGAAAAAAAATAGAGGATATAAGTTATTGAATTATAGTAATTTATATTAAAATACGTGTATATAGTACAATAAGTAGGTATTTAAAAAGAATTCTAACTATATCCTTAATTCTACCATTCATCTAGTAAATATGTTCATTGGTCGGTTTTTCGTTGTTCGGGCAAATTTTGTTAAGCAGATTCGCCTTTAGTAACGTTTAACACAAAAAATCTATGGAACAAACATATCCCAGCCCTGCGAAACGTTGGTTTTTGCGGGTAGATCATGAAAACAGTCCTCCATGCTTAACACTTTACACCTTTGTAGGAGCAAAATTTGAGGCACATCACATCTTTATTAATCAAGAAGATGTATGCGAATGGATAGAAAAAATATATGCCTACCCAGACATTAGAGAAGTTTTCGAACAGATTTTATTTGACCCAGCGTATCCACAAAAAGTTTTTGATAAAATTTTACCGCGATTGTGTACTATCAGAGATCAACACAAGACATAAAAAAACTGCTTTCTAAATTTAGAAAGCAGTTTAAAATTGGGTGGATGATGGGGCTCGAACCCACGACCCTCGGTACCACAAACCGATGCTCTAACCAACTGAGCTACAACCACCGTGTATTGGAGGACCAAAAATAAGGGATTTAGACTCATTTTACAAATTTTTTAAAGAAACAATTGGGTTCGAAAACAAATTCTTATCATTGTTTGTTTATTGTAATCATGATAGAACTTTTTACCGACGGTGCTTCTAGTGGGAACCCGGGGCCAGGTGGCTTTGGAACAATTTTGCGTTCGGGCACGCATTACAAAGAAATTTCGGCTGGCTTCAGAAAAACAACCAATAACCGAATGGAATTATTGGCAGTAATTATTGGCTTGGAAGCCATTATAAAGCCAAATCAATCGGTTACGGTTTTTTCCGACTCTAAGTATGTGATTGATGCGATTGAAAAGAAGTGGGTTTTTGGCTGGGTGAAAAAAAGTTTTGCAGGCAAAAAAAATAAGGATCTTTGGTTACGCCTACTTCCACTTCTAAAAAACCACACCGTAAAATTTGTTTGGGTAAAAGGGCATAATGGGCACCCAGAAAATGAACGTTGCGATGAATTAGCGGTTGTAGCTAGCAAACAAAAAGATCTACCTGCCGATTGGGTATTTGAACAAGAGCAGCAAAACCAAACCCTCCTTTAATTAAGCTTTTGAAGCCTGCATAAAGCTTTCTGCTTGGCTTACCATATCGGCCGAGCCTATGAAAATAGCCGAACGTTGGTGCAAATCCGTAACAGGTAATTCTAAAATACGTTGAAAGCCATTCGTTGCCTTTCCCCCTGCCTGTTCAATTATAAAAGCCATCGGATTGCATTCATACACCAAACGCAATTTACCAGTTGGAGCACTCGATGTGGTAGGGTAAATAAAAATTCCCCCTTTAATAATACTGCGGTGTATATCGGCCACCATGGAGCCTATATACCGAGACGTGTAGGGTCTTTTTGTGGCCAAATCCTCCACTTGGCAATATTTAATATATTTTTTTACTCCATCCGGAAAATGCACATAGTTTCCTTCGTTTATAGAATAAATTGTACCAGAAGACGGAATTTTTAGGTTCGGGTGCGATAAGCAGAATTCGCCAATTGAAGGGTCTAAAGTAAAGCCATTTACACCTTTGCCAGTAGTATAAACCAACATGGTTGAGGAGCCATAAACAATGTATCCTGCCGCTACCTGCTCGGTACCGGTCTGCAACACATCCGATAATTGAGCCGGCCCCTCTTTAGTAACTCTACGATAAATAGAAAAAATAGTGCCTACGGCTACATTCACATCAATATTTGAAGATCCATCTAAGGGATCAATGGCAACTATGTATTTGGCATTTTTAGAAACAGCCGAGTCAATTCGTACCAACTCATCGTTTTCTTCGGAGGCAACTATGCAGCATTCGCCCCCACTAGAGAGTGCGGCAATAAATTGCTCGTTGGCATAAACATCTAATTTCTTTTGATTTTCACCCTGAATATTAGTAGATCCAGCATCGCCTAAAATATTGACTAGGCCTGCTTTGTTTACCTCTCGGTTTACAATTTTTGCGGCTATACCAATATCTCTAAGCAAACGAGATAGTTCTCCCTTGGCATAGGGAAAGTCATTTTGTTTTTCAATAATAAACTGACCAAGGGTGGTTACAACCTGCATATACTTAGTGTATGGTTCGAACTATTTTTCTCCAATTTCTATCACCACCAAATTAGCAATTTTTTTGTCAGAAATGGTAAATTTTAATAATGTACGAACTTTATGCCAACCATGCTTACCAGCAGCCCCCGGATTTAAGTGTAAAAGTTTAAACTTTTGATCGTACATAACTTTTAGAATATGGGAGTGGCCACAAATAAATAAATCAGGTTTAAAATGCAGTAATGTTTCTTTTATTTTTGCTGGATACCTGCCCGGATAGCCCCCAATATGAGTCATCCACACGTTTACTCCTTCTACTTCAAAAAATTGATGCTCGGGATGTACAATACGTACATCTTGCCCATCAATATTTCCGTACACACAACGTAAAGGTTTAAAGGCTGCCAGGGTATCGGCTTGGGCTATGGTTCCTACATCGCCGGCATGCCAAATTTCATCACAATCGGCAAAATGGGTAAATACCGCATCATCGAGGTAACCGTGGGTATCTGAAAGCAAGCCGATGGTTTTCATACTAAAAGATAGTTAAAAAATCTTTTAAGAGCAATTGATACTCGGGAGTATATACTTTTTCGGCGGCATATATCACTACATTTTCTTCGCTCAACGCAACATTATCGAAGCCAAAACAAGCAATTTCTCGGTGTGCTTCGGCATGCTCAAAAGACTTAATATGGATGATTTTTTGACAATACAAATTGTTCAATTTTGCCTCATTTTTGACAATTTTTATCGATTTTTGAGGTAAAATCATCCAAAAATGTCCATTTTTTGCCAAAAATTGAGAAATGGAGAAACACAAATTTTTGTAAAAATCACCATCGGTATGACGGGCTAATTCTTTGTTTTTATCGGTAGATTTTAGATCGTCTAAAAAGAAAGGAGGATTGCTCACAATGAGATCAAATTTCTTTTCAGGATAGACCATAAAATAATGGGCAATATCCAATGGAAAAGATTTTAGCCGATTGGCAAAGGGGCTAGCTTGAAAATTTACCGCCGCAGTGGTAGCTGCCAATTTATCTATTTCTACGCCATCAATTTCGGCTTCAGGGAAACGTTGGGCAAGCATTAAGGCAATTACACCGGTACCGGTGCCAATATCTAAAATATATTTAGGGGCATGGGCTTGAGCAAGAGCACCCAACAATACGCCATCGGTATTTACCTTCATGGCGCAATACTGTTGGTCTACATCAAATTGCTTGAATTTGAATGGGTTTGCCACTACTCTCCAAGTATGCCGTGCAATACGTTTTGATACACTACATTGGCTTCTTTTATAGTACCAAAAGATTCTTCATCTACCAAAAGCGCTCCCGAGGTAACGGTTCCTAAAAGCGAAAACTCGGTAGTAGAAGTGGCCAGCAATTCAATAAACGCTTCTTGCTGCTCGAGTTTTACCGATACCACTACCCTGCCTTGCGCCTCCCCAAATAGGAATGCATCTTTACGAATATCGTCTTCACTTTCAATAGCAAATCCCAATAAATTAGGCATAGCAGACTCTAACAATGCAATATACAAGCCGCCATCGGCCACATCGTGGGCCGATTGAATGAGTTTCTCTTTAATGAGTTGCTTCACAACTTGATGCATATCGTATTCTTTCTCTAAATCGAAGTACGGAGCAGGTGCCGCCGTAACGTTATGAAAAGAGGCTAAATACTGCGACGAAGCAATATCGTTTTGGCTTTCGCCTATGAGGTAAATTAAATCGCCTTCAGCTTTAAAATTGGACGTCATTAAGGTATTTTTATCGTCTAAAACGCCTAACATACCAATGGTTGGAGTTGGAAATACTGGTCCCTCATCTGAAGATTGGTTGTAAAAACTCACATTACCACCTGTAACTGGAGTTTGAAACTTGGTACAGGCTTCGCTCATACCCTTTATGGCACTTACAAATTGCCAATACACTTCTGGAACATACGGATTACCAAAGTTTAAGCAATTGGTAATGGCAACGGGCTCACCACCTGCACAGGTAATATTTCTAGCGGCTTCGGCCACAGCAATGGCACAGCCTTTTTGCGGATCGGCATACACATACCGAGCATTACAATCAATGGTTAAAGCAATGGCTTTATCGGTGCCCTTTACCGCTACAACCGCCGCATCGCATGGGCGATTGGTGGTCATGGTAGCTGTACCAATCATCGAATCGTATTGATCGGTTACCCAACGCTTAGAGGCAATGTTTGGGTGCGATACTAAATGGTGCGCTACTGCTTTCAAATCAGCAGGCTCTTGCACGCTATCTAGTGTAAATTTTAAGTTTTCTTGATAATAAGCCGGTTCGCGGTATTCTCGGTTATATACCGGAGCGCCACCGCCTAATACCAAATCATCGGCAGGCACATCGGCTACCAATTCGCCGTTCATATAATAATGTAAACGCTTGGTATCGGTTACTTTGCCAATAATGGCGCAATTTAAATCCCACTTATCAAAAACCGCCTCTACTTCTTTCTCTCTGCCTTTTTCTACCACAATAAGCATACGCTCCTGAGATTCTGATAACAGAATTTCGAAAGGCTTCATATTTTCTTGACGCATAGGCACTTTATCCAAATCAATGCGCATGCCGTGTTCGCCTTTGGCCGACATTTCTGAATTAGAACAAATAATACCAGCCGCACCCATATCTTGCATGCCAACCACAGCTCCGGTTTTTATTACTTCAAGCGTAGCTTCTAACAATAATTTTTCTTGGAAAGGATCACCCACCTGAACGGCCGGCAAATCGTTAACCGAATCTTCCGAAATATCTTTTGAAGCAAAAGCTGCTCCATGAATACCGTCTTTTCCGGTAGCCGAACCCACAATATAAACTGGGTTACCAACTCCGTAAGAAGTTGCAGAAACCATTTCGCCAACGGTTAAAATACCAGCCGACATGGCGTTTACCAAGGGGTTTACAGTATAACACTCATCAAAAAATAATTCGCCACCTACCGTAGGAATACCAAAAGCATTGCCATAATGGCTAATACCTTTTACCACACCTTTTAATAACCATTGGTTTTTAGGTTGATGAATATCGCCAAAACGCAAAGAGTTTAATTGAGCAATGGGACGGGCGCCCATGGTAAAAATATCGCGATTGATACCACCAACACCCGTAGCAGCACCTTGGTAAGGCTCTAAAGCTGAGGGGTGGTTATGTGATTCTATTTTAAAACAACAAGCAACGCCATCGCCTAAATCTACCAAACCTGCATTTTCTTCGCCGGCTTTAGCCAGCATCCGAGGGCCATCTTTAGGCAGGGTTTTTAACCAGGTAATGGAGTTTTTATACGAACAATGTTCGCTCCACATAACCGAAAAGATAGACAATTCGGTAAAATTTGGTATACGGCCTAAAATTTGCTTAATACGGTCGAACTCTTCGGGTAAAAGTCCTAATTCTTTGGCAGTTTCTAGAGTTGATAGTGCTTGGTTTTCCACAGATTTGTAGTGATTTTATGGTTCATCAAAAATAGCTAAAAATGTGGCATTGCCGAAGTTGAGCTTGAATTTTGTTTCAACAAGGTTATCCACATCTTTTTTTCTGTTATAAAAAGAGTTATTTTATCAACAACTACATAATTTATTCACTTTTTAGGCTAAAAATTGTATGTTTTACCTTATTTTTATGAAATATTTAATTAAAAAGTAGAAAAAATATGGCAAATCTAAGATTTCAGGCATTAAATGCTGTTTTATCGAGAACAATTCCAGAAGTAAAGACTCCTTCGAGCAAAATTTCTGAATTTTTCGGTGTAAACGTGTTCGATAAAAAGAAAATGAAAGAATTTTTATCGAAAGAGGCTTACCAAAGCATTATTAATTCAATTGAATTAGGCACATCGGTAAATCGCGAAGTATCTGAACAGATTGCCGCTGCTATGAAAGCCTGGGCTATGATTAAAGGAGCCACGCACTATACCCATTGGTTTCAACCCTTAACCGGCACTACTGCCGAGAAACACGATTCGTTTTTCGAACCTACTTCCGATGGTTCTGCTATCGAGAAGTTTTCGGGCGATGCCTTGGTGCAACAAGAGCCTGATGCCTCTAGTTTCCCAAATGGGGGTATTCGCAATACCTTCGAAGCCCGTGGCTATACCGCTTGGGATCCATCTTCGCCAGCTTTTATTATGGAAAGCAACACCGGAAAAACCTTGTGCATTCCAACCGTTTTTGTATCGTATACTGGTGAAGCCTTAGATTACAAAGCCCCTTTATTAAAGGCCTTATCGGCTTTAGACAAAGCAGCAGTAGATGTATGCCACTACTTCGATAAATCGGTAGAAAAAGTAAATGCCTCTTTAGGTATTGAACAAGAATATTTTTTGGTTGATTTAGCCTTATACAATGCTCGTCCGGATTTATTATTAACCGGACGCACGCTTTTTGGCCACATGTCAGCAAAAGGCCAGCAATTGGAAGATCATTATTTCGGTACCATTCCCGAAAGAGTATATGCTTACATGCTCGATTTTGAAACCGAAGCCTTGAAATTGGGTATTCCATTAAAAACCCGTCACAATGAGGTAGCACCATCGCAATTTGAGTGTGCGCCTATTTACGAGGAAATAAACTTAGCCATTGATCACAACCAATTATTAATGGATGTGATGGAAAAAGTAGCTAGACGTCATAATTTTAAAGTATTGTTGCACGAAAAACCGTATGCTGGAGTAAACGGCTCTGGTAAACACAACAACTGGAGCTTAATTACCAATACCGGTAAAAATCTATTAGCTCCGGGTAAAACACCTAAAAATAACTTGATGTTTTTGGCCTTTTTTGTAAATACGGTGAAAGCCGTATACGAACATGCCGATTTGTTACGTGCTTCTATTGCCTCGGTAAATAACGATCACCGTTTGGGTGCCAATGAGGCTCCTCCAGCCATCATCTCTATTTTCTTGGGTAGCCAATTAAACGATGTGTTGGATGAAGTAGAAAGTGCTCGTATCAGTAAAAAAGTGAAAGAAGATAATTCGCTATGGTTGGGTATTCCTAAAATTCCTCAAATTTTATTAGACAATACCGACCGTAACCGCACCTCTCCTTTTGCCTTTACCGGAAATAAATTCGAATTCCGTGCGGTAGGTTCTTCTGCCAATTCATCGGCACCAATGACCGTTTTAAATACCATTATGGCCGACCAATTGGTAAAATTTAAAACTGATGTAGATAAATTGATTAAAAAGGGAGAGAAAAAAGACATCGCGATTTTAACCGTGATTAAGAAATACATTAAGGAGTCAAAATCTATCCGTTTCGAAGGGAATGGCTACAGCGAAGAATGGGAGAAAGAAGCCCTAAGCAGAGGTTTATCGAACATTAAAACCACGCCAAAAGCTTTAGATGCCTATGTAAGTGAGAAAACGTTAAACTTATTTGAGAAATTGCATGTGTTTAACCACCGTGAATCGGAAGCCCGCCACGAGATTTTATTAGAAAGCTTTTATAAAAAACTACAAATTGAAGCTCGTGTTATTGGCGAAATAGTGAATAGTGTCATCATTCCTTCGGCGGTGGAGTACCAAAGCAAATTGGTTCAAAACGTGCAAGGTTTACAAGCCATAGGCTTAGATAAAGACACTTATAAAGCGCAATTGGAATTAATTACCAAAATTGCCACACATGTAAACTTTATTAAGAGCAATGTAGATAGCATGGTAGCTGCTCGTAAAAAAGCAAATGCTATCGACGACATTCGTGACCGCTCTATTGCCTATGACGAAACGGTGAAAACCTTTTTTGAACCCATTCGTTACCACGTAGACAAATTGGAGCAAGTGGTAGATGATGGACAATGGCCACTACCTAAATTTAGAGAATTGCTCTTTATTAAATAAAAAAAGCCCCCGAAATTCGGGGGCTTTTTTTATTAGAAATACCAGTTAATTGGAATATACATAAAATTTAGCCGACCCAAGCCCATCTGGCGATAATAAGTATTCTCCTGCATCAATATAATAAATAAAAGACTGAGCACCATCTGTAGTAGTAATTTCTCCTAAATCTAAATCTACCATTTCGAGATTGTTAACCGTTATTTGAGTTTTACTTAAAACTACCTTACCTGTTGCATCGTAATTTACCATATCAAAAATAAATAGATGGCTTTTATCATTAAATACCGATTGACGTAAAATTAACTTACCTAAAGATCCTCCGGTAGTTGTATAAATTACAATCGCACCAGGTTTCAACTCATCGGCAATAGTTGTAGTTACCAAAATTTTGCCGGTGGTCATACTTGCTACTTTAGCCTGAATATCGGCATAACTTACTTTTTCAAAGGCTGAAAGCACTACAGGCTCATCTTTTTTACAGGCTACAAGACTAACTAATGCCAAGCCAAAAATTAATAACATCTTTTTCATAAGTGTTGCATGTTGATTTATTAAACTAAAACTATGTTTGGTGTGATTTATTGTTTTTAAATCGATAATTTTTATTGAGGGTATTAAAAATGGCTAGAGAAAAAGCTAACTTAGCGGCATGTCTGACCGCAATTACCAACTCCGTGGCGTATCTGCCGGAAAAGAGGATGTACATGCTGCCATTGCCAATATCGACAAGGGCATCTTTCCACACGCATTTTGTAAAATCATTCCAGATATTTTAGGTGGCGATGCCGATTGGTGCAATATTATGCATGCCGATGGCGCCGGAACCAAATCGGCATTGGCTTATGTGTATTGGAAAGAAACCGGCGATTTATCGGTTTGGAAAGGCATTGCCCAAGACGCCATTATTATGAATTTAGACGACCTACTTTGCGTAGGTGCTACCGATAACATTTTACTTTCATCTACCATTGGACGTAATAAAAATCTCATTCCGAAAGAGGTTTTAGCTGAACTGATTAACGGTACCGAAGAGATATTAGCAGACTTACGGGCATTGGGTATTGGCATTTACTCCACCGGTGGCGAAACCGCCGATGTGGGCGATTTGGTGCGAACAATCATTGTAGATTCTACCGTTACTTGCCGCATGAAACGTTCGGAAGTAATTTCCAACGACCGCATACAAGCTGGTGATGTAATTGTAGGCTTAGCTTCTTACGGGCAAGCTAGCTATGAAACAGCCTATAACGGGGGTATGGGCTCCAATGGCTTAACCAGTGCACGCCACGATGTTTTTCATAAATATGTGGCCGAAAAATATCCGGAAAGTTATGATCCTGCGGTGCCTTATGAATTGGTATTTGCCGGCAACAAAAAACTAACCGATTTAATTGATATTGCTGGAGAAAAACAGGTATCTGCTGGAAAATTGGTACTCTCTCCCACCCGAACCTACGCACCTATACTTAAGGCTATATTAACTAAAAATAGAGCGGCCATAAACGGCTTGGTGCATTGCAGTGGCGGTGCACAAACCAAAGTATTGCACTTTATTAATTCGCTTCATATCATTAAGGATAATCTGTTTCCTATTCCGCCACTTTTTCAATTGATCCAAGAACAATCGAACACAAATTGGGAAGAAATGTACAAGGTATTTAATATGGGTCACCGCATGGAAATTTACACGAACATAGAATTTGCCCAAGAGTGTATCGCCATCAGCAAATCATTTGGGGTGGATGCCCAAATTATTGGCCGCGTAGAAGCCGCCGACCAAAAACAAGTCAGCATACATTCAGAAAAAGGAAACTTCATTTACCACTAAAAGGAGATCATTTTTCCTTGTAGCGGAAAAATAAGCTTTAGGCCATACGTATTGGCAGCTATTACTTCTTTCTTAATTTCTTCTTCTTTAATACCTGATGGTTTACGGTGTGTAATAACTACAGGCAAACCTTTTAATGCTTCAGCGCCCGTAAAAGAAGCTAAAACATTCATTTCTTGTGCCCATAATCTGGGATTTAAATGTCCAAAAAGCTGATCATCAGCTTGCGCATTGGGAAAAGAAACTTCTATAAAAATGGCTTTTAAGTGTTTAGCCCTAATTAAGGGCGCTATTTCTTGCCAAATGTTTTTTAAATCGGTCGATTTCTCGATGCCATCTGCACCCGTATCACCTAAATAGAGTAGTGAACCTGCTGTATTGCTCACTAAAAAAGCGGTACTCTTATAGGGTTTAACATGGCTTAACTCAAATGCTTTTACTTGAAGGTCTGTACCTTCGGCGGCTATCTCGATTTTAGGTACTAGCGGTACGTAACGGTATTTATTTAAAATGGGTGCTTCACCATCGCTGCCAAAATTGGCCCAAGCATTTCGAGTAAAATAATTCGATTTAAAAACATCAAGCACTTCAGGGAGGGCATAAATAAGCTTTTTACTATCCTCGGGTGAATTGAGGATTAAACCTGCCACATGGTCTAAATGCCCGTGCGAAATAAAATAGCCCTGTATATTTTCTTTTAAGAAAGCTTGTTCTGTTTTTTGAATACTGCCTTTTTTACGAGCCACAGTTAAGCCTGAATAAACAGTGCCAGCATCCAAGCAAACAAAATTACTGGAGCCCGCAGAGGCCACCAAATAGGCCGAGAGGTTGCTTTCATCAAGGCCTCCTTTTACACCCAAGGGCAATACGGTAAATACCGACTGTGCGGATAGTCTTAGCCAAGCACCTAGCAATAAAAATAAAAGAGCTGATTTCCTAAACATGTACTTCTTTTAGATGCAAGATAGCCAGAATTATGGGTAAAAAAATCACTGATTTATTAGATATTTAAAAGGTTTACATTAGCAATTATATCCAATACGTAGCCCAAGGTACATTCGGATAAATTGTAGTTTTCTCATCGGTATCTACTCTCACAGCAACTGTTTGCCCAGGCTGAATATGGGCAATAGCTGTTAAATCAATCTCCCAAGTTGCATTCGCAGTATATGAATCATCGTTTAGCATATGTATTTCGAGTGATAACGATACTTTCAATTTACCCCTAACATCTCTAAGCACCATGCTGTTATTTATGCTTAGTACTCGTGCTTGTGCATATAGCGCATTCGAAAAACGAATTTCAACCTTTTTTCTAGTTCTATTTTTATAAAATAAAATACCCAAAACAAGTAAAATAGGTAAACCAAAAGCACTAAATAACAAGAGTAAGATTTGTATGTTGCTCATACCAGCAGCTTTAAAATTGTATATGAACAAATACGCCGGCTTGGCCAAAATATTGTACAAAAAAAGCCCCGCTAAATTAGCGGGGCTTTTTTGTGTCGTAAACTGAGAATATATTAGAATATATATCTCACACCAAACTGACCTGACCAAGTTGATGTTGATTGTACATAACCAGTTCCGTTTGCAGGTGCTTTAAATGAAAAACTACCACCAGAACTTGAGCTATACGTAATTAACGTATTTGCTTGGTTTGACAAGAAATAAGATTTACCCCATTTCTTATTAATCATATTACCTACATTGTAGATATCAAAGGTTAGCTGCAATCTATTTTTAGTACCTTTTACAATACCGCCAAAATCTTGAGTTACACGTAAATCAAATTGATTTTCCCAAGGCATTTGAGCACCATTACGTTTTGCATACTCACCTCTGTGCTTGCTTAAGTACGGATCATTTTTAATAAACTGATCTAAATCATACCATTGGTTAGCTGGAGTAGCTGGAAATGATGAAGATGAAGTTAATTTAATTTCGCTTTGGAAACGAGGAATATAAATTAAATCGTTAGAAAATGCACCATCACCATTTAAATCACCATTATACAAATAGGTAAATGGAAGACCTGAACGGCCGGTATAAAACAAACTAAACGAAGTAGAAGATTGTTTCTGATCACCATAAGACAATTTATAATCTAATGAACCAATAATACGGTGCTTCGTTTGGAAATTTGAAGTAGTTAAGTCCGGATTATTCGGATTGTTTACTTGCTGAACAAACTCCCAATTTGATCTGGCAGTACTGCTAGTTCCATCGTTAACTGATGTAGCTCTACCACGAGTATAAGCAACCATTGCAGATAAACCAGAATCGAAGGTTTTTTGCAATTGCCCAGTCAAAGAAGCGGTATATCCTTTGCTCGTATTGCTTAACAATATAGCATTCGTAAAGTTTGTTCCGTCAACTTTAGTACTACTATAGGCAGCACGATTATCTGCACCTGAAGAAAGTGAAGGGCTAATTACAGCAGTAGATGCTTTCAAGTTGATATCAGAATAGTTTACGTTATTTAAGGTTTTAGAGTAAATACCTTCGATAGTTGCATTGATACCATATGGCAATTTAAAGTCAACTGCTAAGTTATTTCTAAAAACTTGAGGTACTTTAAAATTTGGAGTAACCAAGTTAACTTCTGCTCTATTTGAACCACCACCGTAAAGTGTAGCAGCTGAGCCTTGATTATTTGGATCAGCAATAAACGCTAATGAAGGAACATTTGATTTTAAAAGATTCACTGAACTAAACAACATTCCACTGTTAGTGTATTGGTTAGATAACCATACAAATGGCACACGACCCGTAAAGATACCCGAACCACCACGTACTTGAACTGAACGATCGCCAGTTACATCCCAATTAAATCCTAAACGTGGAGACCACAATGGTTTAGAGCTCGGAGTGGCATCGGTTTTATAACCAGGGAAAGCCGTTTCAACCAAGGTATTGCGCATTGGAGTAGCACCAAACAAAGGCAAATCCATACGGATACCGGCAGTAACTTTCAATCCTTTTGCCGCCTCAAACTCATCTTGAGCATACAAACCTAGCTGAGCAGCCTTGAATGTAGCCTCAGGCTTAGCTACACCCGGAATTCTAGAATAAGTTGCTTGTAGTTGATTTGGTGAATTGTTTAAGAAATCGGCAACAGTATTGTATGTCCAACGTCCATTGTAATTGTTGATAAATAAATTACGGAATTTGAATAACTCATTGTGGGTACCTAAAGTAATGTTATGGTTGCCCAAATTAATTTTAATGTTATCCGTAAACTCAATTACATCTTGATCCAATTGATTCGCTACAGAACTTCTTTCAGAACCTAGATTGGCAATGTTATTAGAGAATCCATCAATAGCTCTAATCTCAATGAAAGGGAATAATTTACCCGCAGTTGTACGCTGATCGCGAATAATTGAATACCCTAAAATTAAATTATTAGAAATTTTATCATTTAATTTAGTACGTAACTCCAATACACCTACATGTTGTTTGTTTTCAAATTTATAGGCATTGTTTCCGAAACGGAATGAAGTAGCACTTCTAGACATGTTATCGTCAAATGCATCGATATAATTGTAACGGAAAGTCAACTGATTACGGGGATCGATGTTCCAATCGAATTTAGCAAACACTTTATTGTTTTGAGTTTGCACATCTTGCGGACCATAAGAACCTACATCGTAACCTGGAGCAGCTCCCATTGTTAAGGCCTTAGCTGCAATTTGTTGAGCAGTAGCCAATGAAATGGCAGAACCTAGTTCACCGGCATTGTTAAACAATGGAGATTGAACACGTTGCAATTCCGCATTTACGAAGAAGAACAATTTGTCTTTGATGATTGGGCCACCAAAACGGAAACCGTATTGATTGTTCATGAACTTTGTTGAACGTGCATTGGTTATTGCATTTCTACCAACCGTGTTTTGGTTACGGCCAAAGAAATACGCAGAACCTTCAAATTTGTTTGTACCTGAACGGGTAACAGCATTTACACCACCACCAGTAAAGTTACCTAAACTTACATCGTAAGGAGCCAATACTACTTGAATCTCTTGAATCGCATCCAAAGAAATTGGCTGAGTACCTGCCTGACCACCAGGAGTACCAGAATTGGCTAAACCAAACACGTCATTATTTACGGCACCATCAATGGTAATGTTATTGAAACGGTTATTAGAACCACCAAAAGAACTACCATTTGCTTGCGGAGTTAAACGCGTAAAATCTTGCAAACTTCTACTTAAAGTTGGCATTTTTTCAATTTGTTCTTTACTCACACGTGTTGCAGCACCTGTACGTTTGCTGTTAAATACGTTGTCTTTCGTACCTACAACCACCACTTCAGCTAATTGCTGACCAGCTTTTTCAAGTACTGGGCTTAAGCTTAAGTTTTCACCTAACTTCAAAAACACATCAGTTACTTTGTAGCTACGATAGCCTAAATAGGTAATTTCAATCGTGTAAGGTCCACCTACACGTAAGTTTGAAATCGTAAATCTACCACCTGCATTGGTAGAAGCACCGTAAACCGTTCCGGTTGGGGTGTGAATAGCTTTTACAGAAGCACCAACTAACGTTTCTTGAGCGTCTTTGATGGTTCCTGACAAACTACTGGTAGTAACCTGTGCAAACACGCTTACGGTGGCAAACACAAGAACTAATGAATAAAGTAATTTTTTCATCATAATGTTTTGGTTAATTATTTAGTTTCATTTGGCCCAAACCCTTTAATGAGTTTGGATTTAGATACAAATATAGTATGATTTATAATAACCAAGCATCACTTTTGTTAATTTTTATATTATCAAATAGTTAAAACCCTTTTATTTTTTCAACAATTCGCAAAACATCTTAAAAAAGTTATTATTTACACATTTAAAGCATTTTTGTGTTTACTGAAATTGTGGATAAGTCGGTATTTTAGATACCCACTCCAAATGATTAGTTTTGGGGCTTTAAAATCTAAAAAATAATATGAGTTACGATTTACTAGTAATTGGTAGTGGGCCAGGTGGCTATGTAGCCGCTATACGTGCAGCACAATTGGGCTTAAAAACAGCCGTAGTTGAGAAAGAATCGCTCGGCGGGATTTGTTTAAACTGGGGCTGTATACCCACCAAAGCCTTGCTTAAAAGTGCGCAAGTATTTGAATATATGAATCATGCGGCCGACTACGGCCTGCAAGTTTCTGATGCCAAAGTTGATTTTACAGCCGTAGTAAAACGTAGCCGCGATGTAGCCGAAGGCATGAGCAAAGGAATCCAGTTTTTGCTTAAAAAGAATAAAATAGACGTAATTATGGGCACCGCCAAACTAAAAGGTGCCGGCAAAGTACAGGTATTAGGCGCCGATGGCACCAATGCCGAATACAGTGCCAAACATATCATTTTAGCCACTGGCGGTCGTTCTAGAGAATTGCCCAACCTAAAACAAGATGGCAAAAAAATTATTGGTTACCGCCAAGCCATGGTATTGTCGCAGCAACCAAAAAGCCTGGTAGTAGTTGGTTCTGGCGCCATTGGCGTAGAATTTGCCTATTTCTACAACAGTATTGGCACCCAAGTAACCATTGTAGAATATTTAGATAATATTGTACCGGTAGAAGACGAAGACATCTCCAAACAACTCATTCGTAGCTTTAAAAAAGCAGGCATTTCGGTAATGACTGGAGCCAATGTAGAATCGGTAGATACCAGCGGTGCTGGCTGCAAAGTACAAGTTAAAACTGCTGCTGGTGTTGAAACCTTAGCATGCGACGTGGTACTTTCTGCTGTAGGCGTTACCCCAAATATCGAAAACATTGGCTTAGAAGAATTGGGTATAAAAACCGACAAAGGCCGAGTTTTGGTAGATGATTTTTACAAAACCAACATTGAAGGTGTATACGCCATTGGCGATATTGTAAAAGGACAAGCCTTGGCCCACGTAGCTTCTGCCGAAGGCATTATTTGTGTAGAAAAAATTGCAGGTCACCATCCAGAGCCGTTAAATTATAATAACATTCCGGGTTGTACTTATTGTTCACCTGAAATTGCCTCTGTTGGCTATACCGAAAAAGCTGCCAAAGAAGCCGGATACGAAATTAAAGTGGGTAAATTCCCATTCTCAGCATCAGGAAAAGCCAGCGCTGCCGGAGCCAAAGATGGTTTTGTAAAAGTAATTTTTGACGCCAAATACGGCGAATTTTTAGGTGCCCATTTAATTGGCGCCAACGTAACCGAAATGATTGCCGAAGTAGTTGTTGCCCGCAAACTGGAAACTACAGGCATGGATATTGTGAAAACCGTACATCCACACCCAACCATGAGCGAAGCCATTATGGAAGCAGCAGCAGATGCTTACGGTGAGGTGATTCACTTATAATACAAGATGTCATGCTGAGTTTGTCGAAGCATCTATTATAAATGAAAACCTGTTGAACATAGTCAACAGGTTTTCTTATTTTTAGTCAAATTATTCATCCATGAAACTACATACCATAAATACCGGCTTTTTTAAATTAGATGGTGGCGCCATGTTTGGCGTAGTGCCCAAAACCATGTGGCAAAAACTAGTTCCACCCGATGAAAATAATTTATGCACCTGGGCCATGCGTTGTTTATTAATAGAAGACGGCAAGAAACTAACCTTAATAGATAACGGCATTGGCGATAAACAAGACGATAAATTTTTGAGTCATTACCATTTACATGGCAATGATACCTTGGATAAATCGCTAGCCAAATTGGGTTTTTCTAGAGCCGATATTACCGATGTATTTCTTACCCACTTACACTTTGACCACTGCGGAGGATCTATCATTCGCGAAGGCGAAAAACTAAAGCCAGCCTTCGAAAACGCAAACTATTGGAGCAACGAGCAGCATTGGCAATGGGCCGTAGCACCCAACGACCGAGAAAAGGCATCCTTCTTAAAAGAAAACATCTTGCCTATTCAAGAAAGTGGACAACTGAACTTCATAGAAACAAAAGACGGCGTTGATTTTGCAGAAAATGTACGCATTCGCTTTGCTTTTGGACATACCGATGCCATGATGTTGCCTCAAATACAGTATAAAGATAGAACCATTGTATACATGGCCGATTTATTGCCCTCAACGGCACACCTACCCCTCCCTTATGTAATGGCTTACGACATGTTTCCACTGCAAACACTTCATGAAAAAAAGGCTTTTTTGGAAGAAGCCCTAGCCGGAGATTATATTTTATATTTTGAGCACGATGCCCTAAACGAATGTGCCACCCTGCAACAAACCGATAAAGGTATTCGGGTAAAGGAAACCTTTAAATTGAGTGAATTGTAAGATTATTTGATTTAAAGCTGTTTAAATGCTATTTTAGTAGCCTTTCCGTAAACGATTAGATGCAGCTCACCCAATTAGAAATAAAAGGATTCAAAAGCTTCGGCGATAAAATTACCATCCACTTTAATGAGGGGGTAACGTCTATTGTTGGGCCCAATGGCTGCGGAAAATCGAATGTAGTGGATGCCATTCGTTGGGTATTGGGAGAGCAGAGTACCCGGATGCTGCGTTCCGAAAAAATGGAAAACATCATTTTTAACGGTACAAAAACA
>ENA-OUVC01000089-OUVC01000089.1-marine-metagenome-genome-assembly--contig:-NODE-89-length-64290-cov-4.138196_pt1 | contig 64290 bp, 58 predicted proteins | sample MGYA00248622_ERZ508571 | MGnify/ENA primary metagenome ERZ508571 (study PRJEB26236, sample SAMN06267175) | marine metagenome | isolation source: Columbia River Estuary | place: USA:Columbia River Estuary... | reverse complement strand
CTTGAGTGTTTTTTGATGCTGTTGTTGCAGCTGTTGTTGACACTGTTGTTACTCCCTTAGAATTTACACTGCCACCTCCGTATTGGCAAAGAATCCCAAACTTCGGTAATTTGAATTTAGTGATTGTAGAGAACAAGCCTCCTTGTACTTGATCTAAATTCACATTAGATTTTTCTTCGTCTAAATTTAATTTTTCTGTGTTCATAGTATTTGATTATTAATTTGCGCTTACTTCTTTTTACATGGTGTTCAGCAAGTCCATGTGTTTGCAAACAACGCTATTTTAACGTAATAGCACTCGAATTACCAGTAGGTAAATGTCTTTGAAAAATATGTGCTTCTAAGAGCTAACTCATAAAATAAAATAAATTGAGTGATTACTTAATGAATACATTTAGTTATGGTCTTAATCTTTATTAGGTAATGTAAATATAGAAATAATATTTACTTAAAAGAATTAATTTATTAATTCTCCAGAAAGCCTTAAAATGTTGTAAAACTGAATACAGTTTGTGTAACCTAAATTATTGAGAACCATTCGAGTTCGAGAAATTTTTATTTGCGATTCTCTCAGTTCTATTCCCGTAATCTTTCCAACTTGATAATATTCTCAATCTGATGATCCAAAACCGGATCGTATTCCGTGAGCAAAGAATGTCCGTATATGCTGCCGAAAGCCTGCCAAAAGATCGCTTCGCCCGTGCCCCGATAATTCCGCATAATCTCCCAACTCGTCTTGCCTGTTTCGCGATGCAATAACTTCATCAAGACCTGACCCTCGCCAATCGTGAGGTTCTTCAATTGATCCATATACATCTTTTTGATGCTCTCCTCGCACTGTTTGACATATTTGCTACGCTCCCTGCGGCCCTTGATCGTCTGCAACTTATCCTCCATCGCCTTCATCTTCATCGCAGCCATCTTGGCATAAGGCATCGTTTTAATAACCCTGCGCTTGAGAATCAAATACTCACGTCGCTTCGCCGCATCCATACTCGCCGACACATAAACGGGATCAATCCGATCAAAATCAGTAACCACGATGGTATCCACCGGCACTGCGTCCGATTGCGAAACCGCTGGCAACCAAAACAAAAGAAAAGCCATCATACCGAGTGTGAATCTCATATCCCTAAGCTGATTTCAATTTACGATCTCGCACCATTCCGCCCCAAACAAACCCCGCAACACCCAAAATCATCAATACCAAGGATATCATCTGTGCCTGAGAGAATTCCATCCCCAAAAAATGATACAAACTAATTCCGTGCTCGCGAATGCTCTCAATCAACATCCTCTCCGCCCCAGCCATCATCATATAAATCGAAAAATACTGAAACGGCGCCCAACTGCGATTGCGTAATACATACCACAAAATCGCAAACAACCCCAATGCCATCAAAGCCTCATAAAGGGGTGTGGGATAAACCGGAACCGCCAACTGATAGCAATATTCTCCCGAGCAACCTGGAATCATTTCCATTCCTGTTGATGCGTAATCTTTTCCCAAAACATTGTGAGGATATTTATAAGCCCAGGCCCAATCAGGCAAACCGGGATTGGCTTTCAAATTGGCAATACCCCAGTCGCCATCGCCGGAGAAATGACAGCCGAAACGACCTAAACCATAACTCAACATCATTGCCGGACCGCCTGCATCAAACACATGCATCCAATTCATTCCCTTTTTCGATGCATACCAAATCACGCCCGCCGCGCCGCAAATCAGCCCCCCGTAAAACGTCCAACCGCCACTGGTCAGCAAATCCATCAAAAACGTATCCCAATGAATCTCGCTTGGCGTTTCGAGCAAATGAAAGACTTTCGCTCCCAAGAAACCACTCAGCAAAGCAACCGTAGTAAGATTTGGCATATTCGCCGATGCACCCATTTCAACTATCGTCTCCGAAGGCGCAACGCTGCGCTGCTTCTTGTCGATTACCCACGTCCGCCACAACGAAAACGCCATCGACAAAAGTCCAAGTATCCAACTTCCTTCGGTGGAAAAAACGTGATCCTGAGGAGAAAATCCATCGCCGGTTTCCACCATCAAATAGAGAATTTTATATCCAAAGACAAAAGCCATCACCGCGTTGAGAATAAACTCGTTGCGAGCCACACCCACGCCGGTTACCTGTTTCACTTTTACTTTGGCGAACTGACCCAAAGCGGTTCTGCGATCGAACTCAGACGACATCACCCAGAAGGCCGCGCCGATGCTCAGAGCGACAAAAAAGCCGAAGGTATTAACCACTTTTAGAAATGGCAGGGAAATTCCCGTTAAATCGTACAGAAAATGATAGAGGGTTGGAAACACAGGTGCAAGTTAATGCGCAACCTCGGCGTAATCAAATGCGGCATTCACCCATCCTTCAGAATCTAGCGAGGAAAGCGTAACCTCCGACACAGTATTCACCAACAAAGGATCGTAATCGGTGGCCACTTTAATGTAGTTATCGGTAAAGCCAAACATCACCCCACGTCGCTCTTCTTCTTCAAACAAAACCGATCTCCGCGTGCCCAAATGCTCACGATAGAAGGCCATGCGCTTTTTTTCACTGAGTCCGCGAAGCATTTCACCACGTTCCATTCTCACCTTCACCGGCACCACATCCTTCATTTTTTTGGCGGTGGTATTGGCGCGCTCTGAGTAAGGAAAGACGTGCAGGTACGACACATCCAATTCGTTCAAAAAGCGATAGGTTTCGAGGAAATTCTCTTCCGTTTCGCCGGGAAAGCCCACAATCACGTCAACTCCGATTCCACAATGAGGCATCAACGCCTTAATTTTTTGAATGCGAGACTGATATAAATCCGACAAATATTTTCTGCGCATCCTCATCAGAATCTCATCGCTACCGCTTTGCAATGGAATGTGAAAATGCGGAACAAAACGCTTGCTTTGGGCCACAAACTCGATGATTTCGTCGGTGAGTAGGTTGGGTTCGATGCTACTAATTCGGTAGCGATCCACCCCTTCTATCACGTCGATGGCTTTCACCAAATCAAAGAAATTCTGGTTGTGTTCGATACCAAAGTCGCCTAGATTCACACCCGTTAACACGATTTCTTTTGCACCTTGCTGGGCCGCTTCCTTTACCAATTCGATAGTTTCGGCAACGTTCCCACTCCTACTCTTACCGCGGGCAAGGGGAATGGTACAGAAGCTACAGAAATAATCACAACCGTCTTGAACCTTAAGGAATATGCGGGTTCTATCGCCGAGGCTGTAGCCCGGCACAAATGTATTGACGTCTTTAATTGGGGCATTGTGCACCACTGCCTTCGGTTCTTTTACCAAGGTATGCAGGTGCGATATCAATTCAAATTTCTCTGCGGCTCCCAAAACCATGTCCACGCCGGGTATTTGGGCGATTTCATTGGGTTTTAGCTGGGCATAACAACCAATCACAACCACATAAGCATTGGGATTGTGTTTGAGTGCTTCGCGAACCACTTTTTTACATTTGCGGTCGGCGTGATCCGTAACGCTACAGGTGTTGATCACATACAAATCGGCCCCATCCTGAAACTCCTTTTTCTCAAATCCCGCTTTGCTCAATTGCTGTCCGATCGCACTGCTCTCAGCAAAATTGAGTTTACACCCAAGGGTATAGAAGGCTACGGTTGACATTGGAGAATTGCAGAAAATACAAAGGTACGAAATCCAGAGGGAATCAGAATATCAAGGCATATTCCAAACTCCAGGTCCCAATAAATTGCGGGGTTCCTGGTGCTTCCTTAGAAGGGTCGGTGGTGGGAGCAATCAGCTCTTGCCTGGTTTCGGCCACGCCATCGCCATCAGTATCCACCATGCCAATAAATAAGAAATTGTTATTCAAATTTCGCAAGCCAAACTTCAAAGCGATAGAATATCCCAACGATTCTCCGCGCTGTTGAAAGCCCAAAGAGGCCTGATAATCAAAGGCTTTCAAGGGCAACTTATCCCAAGTTTGAATACTATTATAGGTATTCAGGGCGGTAGGCAAAGGAGTTTTACTTGGACCTACGTATAAAATCGAATTGAAATTATAACCCACTTGAACGCCCAATTGGAGTTGCTTTACTTTTACATCGCGCTGCTTGGTTAATCGATAATTGATCAATAGCGGAACATCCATACTCATAATGCTGATTTTGGTATACGAACGATTAATTGCTGTATCACCGGGCCTGCCGTTTCCAAAATTGCTGCCGCGCATGCGCAAATCCAACCCACTTTGAACGCCCCAAGGCGATTTTTTATCCAATTTAGAATGAAAATAAAAACCCGCAAAAACACCTATACTAGGCCTTGGGTTTAGTAATTTCCCGCCATACATCGAACTCATGCCCATGCCCATTTTTAATCCATAGCGCTGACGGCCTTCATAAACCACATCAGAAACTGCTTGCGCCTGAGCTACCAGCGTGAGGCAAATCAACCCCAGCAATACGAGTATGGATTTCAAATTCATGTTATATACCTTTTCCTTTGAGTGCCGATGCAACAGCCACATCCATCAATCGCTCGGCAAACGGACGGGTGTAATCATTCAACCCAGTCACCGCTGCCAGAATCTCATCTTTGGAGGCCTGCGATTGCAATAGACGCTCAAGGTCTTCGATGCGTTGTTTCGTCCCGTCGATTTCTTCTTGACTCATCATCCCCCCGTTTTTATCCAAGAAGCGCTTGGCCAGATAAATCAATTGCTGAGCCTCGTTTACTGCCTCTTGTTGCATGCGCAGTTGGACATCACTTTGGGCAAACTGAAACCCATCGAGCAGCATTTGCTCCACTTGGGCATCGGTAAGTCCGTATTGCGGCGTAATGTCGATTTCCTGCAATACATTGCTCCTGAGTTCCTTGGCCCTCACTTGTAACATCCCGTTGGCATCGATGGCAAAGCTGACCTCTATTTTGGGGAACCCCGCCGGCATGGCAGGAATTCCTTTTAAAATAAACTCTCCCAATTTTCTATTTTCCGCCACCATTTCGCGTTCGCCTTGAAACACTGCGATTTTCATATTCACCTGCCCGTCGATTGAGGTGGTGTATTCCCGACCCACTCTGGCTGGGATCTTAGAATTCCTTGGTATCAACACATCCATAAGTCCGCCAGCGGTTTCGATGCCCAAACTCAACGGGGTGACATCTAGCAGCAACACATCGCTTCGATTACCGGCCAACACATCCGCTTCGATGGCTGCGCCCAAGGCTACAACTTCATCGGGGTTGATTTGGTCATTCACCTGAACATGCGGGAAAAGCGCCGTTAGTAATTTATAAATTTCGGGATAACGGGTTGAACCGCCAACCATCACAACGGCTTGAATGTCGGACTCCTTTAAATGAGCATCCTTTAATGCGGCCGCAATGCAATTTTGGGTTTTTTGCAAGATGGGATTTGCGGCCGCCTGCAACTGACTGTAATTCAATGTCAAGTCCACTGAAACCCCACCCACTATTATATTATTTCGATAAACACTCTCCGGATCGCCACTCAAATCAATCTTCGCCGATTCCGCCATCAATCGCAACTTCTGCTTATCACCGGCATCAAGACCCTGAAGCACCTCCTGCTCCGAGATCCAACACTGCATCACCGCGCGATCAATATCGTCGCCGCCCAAAACTGTATCGCCCTTGGTCGACAAAACCTCAAAAACACCCTCTTCGATGGTCAAAATCGAGACATCAAACGTCCCGCCGCCCAAATCATATACCAATACTCGCTCCGCCTCGGTTGCATTTAAGCCATAGCTCAAACTAGCCGCCGTGGGTTCATTCAAAATTCGCAAAACATCCAAACCCGCCAATTTCCCCGCATCGCGAGTGGCCTGACGTTGCGCATCGTTAAAATAGGCCGGAACGGTAATCACTGCTTGGTTGACATCGGCACCCAACGACTTCTCTGCTTTTTGCTTCAACGATTTTAAAATGATAGCGCTGAGTTCAATTGGATTGTAAAACGCATCGTCGATCATCACTTTCACTAACGCGTCGGTTTCATCATCAATGATGCGATAACTCAGAAAAGACTGAACATCCGACACATCTTTATAACTGCGGCCGAGCAATCGCTTGACACTATAAATGGTACGATCCGGCGACGCAATCAAACCCTCCTTAGCAATATATCCCACCTGGGGTAACTGACCCGGCTGAAACCCAATCACCGAAGGCACCAAACTACCCATTTCGTCTACGATGATTTCTGGCTGATGCGTTTGCGGATTCACAAAGGCCACCAAACTATTCGTAGTACCCAAATCGATGCCCACCACTACGGCTGCTTTTGCTACTTTTCCCGATGCAATATCGATTTTAATTTTTGCCATTTCTTCGCAATTTCAATGCACAAAGTTAACCCTTAGCACCATTGAAAGTTGATTCCTATTGATGAATAAATCGAAGAAAAAATGACAAATGTCGCCATTTTGCTGACATTATTATGACAAAATCATTACAATAGCTCAAGTCCTCTTCTTTGCTCACCAAAGTAAATTTGCATCATCAAAAAAATGAAAAATAAAAATCAATTCATCCTAACCATTTGGGCAGCCTTATTATCAGGGCAGCTTTTTGCACAAACCCCCGTTTCAGACTCTGTGTCCATGGGCGCTGGATATGGCAAAGCGGTTTATTACAACATCAGAACAGGTGCAGAAGCATCTTCCCCAGTAGACCAGTGGCATTTTTCACACACCACCGTTTCGCGCGACAACTGTATCCGCGTGAACCACATGGGCGGTGTAGAAGTATATGCTTACCCGAAAGGTGACAACTCAAAGTTTTCTCAGTTCGATACTTCTGGATGGGCCGCATGGAAGAAATTCTATAACGATATCAATGTGCATGAAAAAGGCGCATTAAACCAGGCCGCCAACCCCGGCAACATGTGGGATTTTAGTTGGGGTGTCTATGACCCAACCACCAAAGATGTTAATGGCGACTCGCTCTACCTACTTGTAATCACCCACCCTGGAATAGGTACCGGCAAATCCTTCGTAAAGTTCATGCCCATCAAACAAAACGCCAACGGCGATTTCATTTTCCGCACAGCTATGGTGGATGGTACTTCAGACAAAACGGATACGATGTTACAAAGCAGTGCCACCGGCAAGAGTTACAAATATTACACTTTGGGTGTGGGCGATGTATACCCTGAACCGTCACGCGACAATTGGGATTTGTTGTTCACCCGTTACTATGCACTCACAACCCCTCCCGGTGGTGGAACACCCGTAATGTACCCAACCATGGGCGTTGAAAGCAAGCGTGGCACCCGTGTATCAAAAATCACAACATACACTTGGGACGTTATGGCAGCCAATCCGGCCCAAACACTTATCGGAGTAAAGATGACTGGCACACCATCAGAATTGAGCAAAGACCTTACAAAAATTGGAGGCGATTGGAAATCTTTCGACAATTCAACTGGCAAATGGACTATCCAAACTAGCTGGAACTATGTAGTTGAAAGCACCAGAACCCTTGGCGCAATCAAAGACACCGCCTATTATATGATGTCGTTCACCGGCTTCACTGGCTCATCACGCGGAGAAAGTCAGTTCCGTAAATTAGCCCTTACACCCACCGCCTCCGTGCGCAGCGAAAAGAAACAAGCCATGGTGAAATTGTTCCCCAACCCCGTTCAAAACAGCTTGATGATTTGGGCACCCGAACAAAAATCAGTATCTAGTGTCAACATATTGTCCGCCGATGGCAGAATCGTTTTGCAGCAAACCATCGATTTCAGCAACGAAACGGCAGTGAGCTTGGATGTAACTGCTTTAACCGCCGGAACCTATTTTGTGCAAATCAGTAGCGAAACAGACCGCGTACAATTGCCTTTCGTAAAACACTAATTCCGCATGCGGAAAACGCTTCTTTGGTTGATAGGGATCATACCCGCAGTGCTTTTTTCACAAAGCAAAGACACCCTGTATGATTTGCAGGTGCTAGACCCTGCGAGTGTTTCCTGCTCCGTCAAAGGCGTTGCCGTGAGTGGTGCCACAGAGCAAGTCAAAGTCATTAGCGCCCAAACCATCAAAGAGATGGGTGCCCAAAATGCCGCGGAGGTTCTTCAGAACCAAAGCGGCATTTTGATTAGTCAGGATGCCCAACTCGGTACCGGCATCTCTTTGCAAGGCCTGAGCGGACAGTCGGTCAAAATATTGGTCAACGGTGCGCCGGTGGCCGGGCGTTTGAATGGCAACATCGACATCTCACAAATTCCCACAAACCAAATTGAACAAATAGAAATCATCGAAGGACCGATGAGCGTGTTGTTCGGCTCCGATGCCATGGGTGGTATCATCAACATAATCACCAAACAGCCCATATTGAATCGCACCAAAACCAATGCGCGGCTATTTTTGGATGGCACACGAAATACCAATCTCGATGTGGATTTTGCCATTCCGTTGAAGCGACAGCATTCGACGTTGCAGTTATTTGCTGGTCGACATTTTTTTGGCGGCATGGACTTCGACACCCTCACCCGCAATTACGACTGGAAACCAAAAACTAAATATTTTGGGGGATTGGGATTTCATGTTAGGGGCGATAAATTTCGGCACGACGTCCGCGCTAACCACTTTTACGAAAACATGCTGGATCGCAGCAATGCGGAATTCAACCTAATCACCGTAACCGGCTACAACAATCGATTTTTTACCCAGCGCAGCGATGCAGCGGTTCAGAGTAACGGCAGATTCAGCGTGGGAAACAAATCCATCAACGCCAAATTCAACAACAGTTGGAACGGCTACCATCGACTCAACACACTAGTGAAAAGAAACTTGATTACCGGTGAGGAAACACCCTCATTCATTGGCGAGCGAGATACAACCCGAAACCAACTCTTCAACGCCCGTGGATTTTTTGAAATCGAAAAAAAGCGCGTTCTCAAAAACACGATCATGCTGGGTTACGATGCCAACCACGAAATTTTATCTACCGGAAAAATTCGCGAGCCCAAAAGCATCACCGATGTGGGAATTTTCGCTCAAGGGAAATGGCAACCCAACCATCGATTGCTCATTCAGCCTAGCTTAAGGGGCAATTTCAACTCCCGATTTGGTGAGCCCATTCTCACAAGAACACAAAATCTTCGCTTCACCCCTATCATTCCTGCCTTACAAACCCGCTATAAAATTGGCAACTCGATGTGGCGCTTGTCCTATGCAAAAGGGTATCGCGCACCCAGCTTGAAAGAATTGTATTTCTTGTTTGTAGACATCAACCACAATGTGCGTGGCAACGAACAATTGGAGGCGGAGGTAGCCCACAATGCCATGGCTTCCTACAAATACCGTCATACCTACCCCAACATCAATTACAGAATTTTGGCCGTGGAGTTAAATACCCGCGGATTCTACAACCATGTTTCGCAGCAAATCCAACTGGCGATGCTGGATCAAAGCACTCAGTTGTATCAATACATCAACATTGGCAAAATCAATAGCTCGGGGGCAAACCTCGATATCGACCTCACCTATAAAACTAACAGTCGCTCAGCATGGACTACCACAGCCACCCTAGGCGCAGACTGGATCAACACACGCAGTCAACTGTCCGATTCCAGCGATTGGCAGGGTTTCAATACCATTCAAGGTAAGTTCAACCTGAAATTGAGTCACCAAAAAACCAAAACCAGCGCTCAGCTATTCTGTCGGTACAGCGGCAATACCCGAGGATTTTTAGCCAATGGAAATACTTACCAAATTGCGCCCTACACACTGGTTGATTTCACCCTAAATACCGCCATCGCCGACAAATCCAACCACCCAATCATGCTGCAAGTGGGGTGTAAGAATTTGTTGAACGTCACTCAACTTCAAGGCCAGGCCGGTGGAGGCATCCACGGTGGCAATGGCGTTCTGAATATTTCACCCGGCAGGGCCTTATTTTTGTCACTCACCTTCCAATTCCAATGATACGCTGTAAAAATATCGCACTGCTAGGCTTGATCGCGACCGCTTTTTTTACCGCTTGCGAAAAACCCGAACCCCTGTATCCACAGCCCAAAACCTCATTGGGGGTGCAATCGCAAATTTTCGCGATGGGTGAAAACTACGCCAACCAGCTGTGGTTTGACTTCGCCACACAAAAAACCGAAAGTAATGCGTTTGGCTTGTGGCATTTGGGTCTTTCGTGCGCCGATGTCCCCAGGCTCAGCATCAATGGCGGCATTGGACCCAATTTTAGCGTCGCGCGGTTTGCGGGAAGCTCATTCGGAAGCATCACCATCGACAGTCTTAAAAAAGCCAAATGGCAATTCGACAACCCCAATGGAAATGCAGATTCATCGGCCTTCACAAATGCATTTGTAAACAATGCCGGCAAATGGACCCCCAACAATTTCACTTATGTGATTGATTTAGGAGAAAAAAACAAAGACAGCGTGCGTTATGTAAAATTAAAAATCAACCAATTCGAGACGGGAAAATCTTACCAAATTTCCTACGGATTTCTGTTCGATGCTTTGCCTACGCACAACCCAACCATCCCCATCAACCCCAACAAGAATTTTGTTTACTACCATTTCAATAGTCATTCCGTGGTTGAAAATGAACCCATGGATTGGCCCAATTGGGACATCGTTTTTACCACTTACAAGGAAACTGTGCCCGATGCCAATGGCGTGCTTTATCCCTATGTAATTCGCGGGGTACTGATTAACCCCAAGAAGGTTTCAGTGGCGCAGCTCAACAACATTTCCTTTGATGCTGTAAATCTCACCACCGCTCAATCTGTTTCATTTTCCAAAAAACAAGATGAAATTGGTTACGATTGGAAACAGTACGACCAAACCGCCGAGCGATATACAATGGTCCCCAACCGCGTGTATTTGATCAAAACCACAGACGCCATCATCAAAATGAAGTTTGTAGATTTTTACAACGATCAAGGCGTCAAAGGGTATCCAAAAATGGCTTGGGAAATTTTGAAATAAACTTTCCTCGCAATTTTTACCGCTTTGGTACAATGTCATTTTTATTTCTCGATTTTTTGAATAATTTGCATCCAACAAATCGGTTTTCCGATGCAATGTCTAACCTTAAAAAATCAAACCATGAGTAACAAAAAAAACGACAAAGGCAAATGGTTCCACAAATTGCACCAATTGCAAAAAAGAATGACACGCATGAATTTGAACGATGGCCACGCAGTTGAAAAACTGGCCATTAGACAATCCCGAATTAGAACATTGCTTACCCAAATCAAAGGCCGCGGAAGATTTTACGTCCCGCCAATAGAAATAGAACCAAACCTACAGTGAAAAACCTTATCATAATCTTAACAATGGCCACCTGTGGATCTACATTGGTGGCCCAACACGAAAGTCACAACCACCAGCCCGCGGCATCACAAACTGCACCTGAAACCCACCTCAAGAACTTGAGACAATTGACCTTTGGCGGCGATAACGCAGAGGCATATTGGAGTTTTGACAGTAAAGCAATCACTTTCCAAAGCAATTTCAAAACGTGGGGAGTTCAATGCGATCAGATTTTCACATCACCCATCAAAAAAATGGGAATAAAGGATACCACGCGAAAATCTACACTCGTAAGTACCGGTTTGGGTAGAACCACTTGTTCTTATTTCATGCCGGACAACAAGCACATCCTCTACGCCAGCACCCACGAAGGCGATAGTGCTTGTCCGCCAACACCAGAATCAAATGGCAAATACGTTTGGGCTATCTATTCCAATTTCGATATTTATGTCGCTGATTTAAAAGGAAATATCCACCAAAAATTGACAACTACTCCAGGATATGATGCTGAAGGAACCGTATCTCCCGATGGCAAATCTATCGTTTTCACGAGCACTCGCTCAGGCGATTTAGAACTCTGGATCATGGATATCGATGGCAGCAACCAACGACAAATCACCACGGGATTGGGTTACGATGGTGGCGCATTTTTCTCGCCGGATTCTAAAAAACTGGTTTTTCGCGCTTCTCGTCCGGATACCGAAGAGGAAAAAGCCAAATACATTGATCTTCTCAGCAAAGGACTTGTAGAGCCTACGAACATGGAAATTTACACCTGCAACGTGGATGGCAGCAACCTCAACCAGGTCACTCACCTAGGCAAAGCAAACTGGGCACCCTTTTATCATCCCGCAGGCAAAAAAATTATTTTCTCTAGCAACCATCACAGCAAAAGAGGCTACGATTTCCAACTGTATATGATCAACGAAGACGGCACAGGTCTTGAGCGCATCACCAACAATAGCATTTTTAATGCCTTTCCGATGTTCTCTCCCGATGGCAAAAAGTTGATTTTTAGTTCAAATAGAAACAATCATGGTACGCGCGACACCAATCTTTTCGTCGCCGAATGGGTTGACTAATTTTCGATGCGATGCTTGTTAAATCAGAAGCCCTGGTCATCAAGCGCACCCCCTATACGGACCATTCCGCCGTTGTAAAACTGTTTACCCGAGAGTTTGGGCTACTCCCCTTTTTGATTCAAGGCCTCCACGGCAAACAAAATAAAAATTCCCTTTTCCAACCCGGAACCCTGATCGAAGTCGTTTTTCACAAGCAAAATCGCGGTATGATGCGGGCCAAGGAAATTTCGCTGATTTCAGGCTGGGGATACAGCCATCACCCACTACACGACCAAGTACGATGGTTTTTTCTTGAGATTTTGAGTCATAGTTTACACGAAGAGCAGCCAGAAGAAACACTATTCGACCTTAGCAAAGTCACATTTCAATCGCTAAACGACGGCTGCAAACACTTACCGATTTTACCGATTCAATTTTTATATAAATTTTGCAATGTCACCGGTCACGGCATTCAAATCACACAAGAAACGAAACGAATTGGTTTCGATATTTTATCGGGGATGCCTGCCACATCAAAGAGCGTTCCTTCCAACATGATCGACGGGGAATTGTGTACCGCACTCGAAGAAATTTCCATCAACAACGATTTCACGCTACCGTCCAAACAAAGAAGGAGCCTCGTCAATAAATTAGTACAGTACTTAGAAATTCACGCCATTCCTGGCAAAACATTGAAGTCGCTAGACATCCTGCAAATGATTATGCAAGAACCGCAGTCGTAGCCTCTTCGTTAAGCATCGCCACAGCCAAATCCACCATATTCTTAGAGCCGATAAACAAAGGCACACGCTGATGTAATTCCGTTGGCTTCACATCCAAAACTCGCTCAGTTCCAGTGCTCGCAGCGCCACCGGCCTGTTCAACCAAAAACGCCATCGTATTACACTCATACATCAAACGCAATTTGCCATTGGGTGTCTTCTCGGTGGGAGGATAGAAAAAGATACCGCCCTTTAATAAATTCCTATGAAAATCGGCGATCAATGACCCAATATACCTCGCAGAATAAGGTCGGCTCGTTGATTTATCCTTCGTCTTACAATAATTGATATACGCTTGAACACCCGCTGGGAAATCCTCAAAATTCCCTTCGTTCACACTAAATATCTTTCCGTCTGCTGGCGTTTGAATATTGGGATGACTCAAGCAAAATTCCTGAATGCCATCGTCCAACGTAAATCCATTCAGGCCCACGCCTGTTGAATAAACCAACATCGTACTAGAGCCATAAATAAAATATCCCGCAGCCACCTGATGCTTACCTTTTTGTAAACAGTCATCGATACTTGGGGCAGCCATTGGGTTTTTGCGACTGTAAACCGAAAAAATGGTCCCAATACTCGCATTCACATCAATGTTAGAACTACCGTCCAAAGGATCCATTGCCACCACATATTTCTCATTTTCAGCACCTTCAACGTAATACACATCGTCGTTCTCTTCAGAGATAATCATACAAACCTCACCACTTCTCTCAAGGTTGGCAATAAAAATATTGTTTGCAATGATATCCAACTTCTTCTGCTCCTCGCCCTGAATATTCGTAGACCCTTGATTACCAAGAATATCAACCAAACCCGCCTTGCGAACATCGCGATTCACCATCTTAGCTGCAAGCTCCAACGACCTAAAAATCTTACTTAAAGAACCTTGGGCGTCTTTATACAGCGACTGCTGATCAACAATAAACTGTTCGAGGGTGATAACTTTAGAATAGGACATGACTACTTTAACAACAAATGGTATTTATTTTGCAAAACAACAACAAAAACCCCAATTAAACGACTACTAACACATCCATGAGAATTTTCAAATTTGGAGGTGCCTCCATAAAAGACGCTGCAGGAGTAAAAAATGTGGGTTCCATCCTTACCGCAAATGAATCCAACGACGTGCTGGTGGTAATTAGCGCTATGGGAAAGACTACCAATGCGTTAGAGTCGGTAATTCACCACAAATATCACAATACCGGCCAAGTAAAAACGGCATTACAAGTAGTTTTTGATTATCACAATGGCATCCTTGCAGAACTATTTGAATCGAGCAATTTATTTGGTGTAAGCGACATAAAAAACTTGTATTTGGAGCTAGAGAACTTTGTTGATAGCCCAAGTGCTCAGGATGATTACGATTTTCTATACGATCAAATCATTGGTTACGGGGAATTGATAGCCACCAAAATCGTGAGCAAGTATCTTTTGTCGCAAGGAATTGAAAATCAATGGATCGATGCGAGGAAATTCATCATTACGGATTCTCGGCATCGGGATGCTAGGGTTCAATGGAAAGAAACCGAAGAATTGATCAAATCCGATTTAATGCCCATCACAAAGACAAATTTGGTCATTACCCAAGGTTTTATCGCCAGCGGAAAGAGCGGGGAAACCACAACACTAGGCAGAGAAGGTTCCGATTACAGCGCTGCCATTTTTGGAAGCGTTTTGGGCGCCGATAGCATCACCATTTGGAAGGATGTGGCCGGTGTGATGAATGCCGACCCTAAAAAGTTCGAAAATGCGGTATTGATTCCAGCGCTCACATACAACGACGCGATAGAATTGGCCTACTACGGAGCTTCGGTGATCCACCCCAAAACAATTCAACCCCTCAAGGCCAACTACATTCCTTTATTTGTTCGATCGTTTTTGAATCCAACCGCGCCTGGAACCAAAGTGAGCGATGAGAATTCCAGAATCGAAGTTGCATGTAAAATACACAAAGACAATCAGTTGCTACTGGAAATCAGCACAAAAGACTTCACTTTCATCGCCGAAGACCACCTAAAACAAATCTTCCAAGCCTTGTCGGAAAATAAAGTGCGATGCAATTTGATGCAGAATAGCGCCATTGTATTCCGATGCGTAATCGACAACAAGGAAAACAAACACAATCCTTTGGTTAAGGCGTTAGAGCAACTGGGTTTGGAGGTATCGGTGCAGAACGACCTCGAATTATTGAGTATTTACCATCCCAAAGGCGAATTTGATTCAGCGGTACATTTCGCATCAAACCAAACCATCGTTTTACAACAGAATATGGGAAATTCGATCCACTATTTATTGAAAAGAAACGAAAATTAATTGGTTGAACGAACCTTTAATCGCTGTCCGACATTGATTTGGTTGGACGACAAAGTATTCCAAAAACGAATCTGCTCCACCGTGACTCCATAGGTTTTGGATATCGAATACAAAGTCTCTCCGGATTCCACGAAGTGATACGTATCCATCGGTTTTCCATTTGGCGATACATCATTGCTCATGAACTTGCGATAATCAACTGGTTTTGCCGTTTGCATTCTACTGGCGGTGTCGCTACCAGGAATTAAAGTGGTGGGTGGGTTGGATCGTTTAGAACGCAAATTCAATACTTCCCCAGGCTGCACCTCTTCACCGGGTTCCAAGCGATTTAACTTATACAAATGCTTCACCTTTACACCGTATTGCTGCGATATTTCACGCATGCTTTCGCCGGGTTTTACTAGGTGGTTGGTTTCAGTAGAACGACGTCTTTTGGGCTTTAAATAGATGATCTCACCGGGATTTAACATTTGTCCTTTTTCGATATCGTTGTACTTGTAAATCTGCCAAATCCCTATGTTATATCTCGCTGCAAGCGCTTCAGGGGTTTCGCCGGGCTTGGCTATAATGGCTTGAATTCCGTTGACTTCAGAAACACCGGCCAAAGGGGTATTCCCACCTCCAGGCGTGCCATTGGAATTGCCATCAGATGGAATCACATAATCATCACTCATAACCACCATACTATCAAACTGACCCAAATGATACTTTTCGATCACCCCGATTAAAATATTTGAATAACTTGGATTGGTAGCATAACCCGCCTCTCGCAATCCTATCGCCCAACCCTTATAATCCGTAGCACTCAACTCAAACAAAGGGAAATATCGTTTGCTATTTTTTAGGAACAAAGAATGGTCGCGGTAACTTTCATAAACCGAAGGATACCCCCTAAAACACTCATCTTTTGCATCGTCATCGGCCAAACAAAAAGTACCCGTCCAATTGTTTCTGCATTTGATTCCAAAGTGATTGTTACAATTTTTTGCCAATTTGCTATTGCCGCTAGCACTTTCTAAAACGCCCTGACCTAAGGTAATACTGGCAGGAACGCCATGCATTCGCATCTCTTGCATCGCAACGACCTTAAACGAGTCGATGTACTCGCGCGTACTAATCAACTGGCCTTTTAAATCTGATGAAATCAGCAATGCCAACAGCATCATAAAGGGAATTAAACGCCCGCACAGTATCCTGTTCAATTTCATAAAAACAAACCTAAGCAATGCAATCAATGACCCAAGAATCAAATTATCCAAGGAATGTGAACTACCGTGTAAATTTTCGCCGATAAATCCCGAAATTTGTACATACCATGTTAAAACGTTTTCTATTAACGCTCCTAACAATTTTAGCCGTTTCGCAAATCTCTGCCGCCGGCTTTCCCAAGCCCAAGTTTGTAGCAACCCTTTCAAAAGCCACCGCCAAGTCCGGTGATATCATTGAAATTATTGTTCGATTTGATGTCGCAAAAGGCTTCCACGTTTACAGTGAAAAAAGCGATTGTCCGGAAGACGATGGTCCGATTCGTGCAAGTTTCGACTTTACTCCGAATGCTTCCTATCAATTAGTTGGGAAATTCTATGGCGTGGGCGACCACATGGTGAAAGAAACCGATATCTGGAATTGCAGCACCGGTGAATTTGTTGGCAAAGGTGAATTCCGCCAGAAAATCAAAGTGTTAAGCTCAATTGCAGGCAATGGCATTGAATTAATTTTTAACGGTCAGATTTGTAATGAAAGCGGGTGCGATAATATTCGGGATCAGAAAATCAATACCCCTACATTAACAGTTAGTGGCCCAACTTTGGCCGCAGACCCCATCGCCACCCCAAATACCGAAGCCGCAAATCCTTCTGATGTCGCTGCGCAAAACAACGATTCTAGTCAGATCGCCGTTACCCCCAATACCGACGCCAACCCCGATCAACCTGCCTACCGCAGCGGAAAATCGGTTGCTGCTAAAACTTTCAATGGCATGGCCAGCGAAGAAAAAAGCGAAGGTTTCATGGGATTATTTATCCTTGCCTTTTTGAGCGGACTTACCGCATTGCTTACTCCTTGCGTATTCCCAATGATTCCGATGACGGTTTCATTTTTTATCAAAAACAACAATAGAAAAATCGCTTTGCGCGATGCCGCCATTTTCTCAATCAGCTTAATCGGCTTTTATACAATCATCGGCACAATTGTCGCCATGACCTTCGGCTCTAACGCCGTAAACTTTGTCAGCACCCACTGGATCCCCAACATTTTCTTTACGTTGATATTTATCGTTTTTGCCGCTAGCTTTTTTGGCGCTTTCGAAATCACTTTGCCATCATGGATTGTCAATAAGGTAGATCAGCAAGCCGACAAAGGAGGAATCACCGGTGCAATTTTCATGGCTGTAACCATCGCATTGGTATCGTTCTCTTGTACAGGACCCATCGTTGGAACGGTTTTAGTGGAGGCGGTTCATGGTGATAAACTCAGGCCCATCATTGGAATGTTTGGGTTCTCATTGGCCTTCGCCTTGCCTTTCGGCTTACTTGCCCTTTTCCCTTCATGGCTCAACAACCTTCCAAAGAGTGGTGGTTGGTTAAATAGTGTAAAGGTGGTATTGGGATTTTTGGAACTCGCATTTGCACTAAAATTCTTGAGTATCCCGGACCAGACCTACCATTGGGGTATCCTTGACCGCGAAATTTATCTCAGCATTTGGATTGTCATTTTCACCCTCATGGGATTGTACTTGATGGGTAAAATCAAATTCTCGCACGACAGTGAAATTAAGTATTTCAGCGTACCTCGCTTGGGACTAGTAATTACCACATTCACTTTTGTTGCCTATATGATCCCCGGATTATGGGGTGCCCCGCTCAAAGGTTTGGCAGGATACTTACCCCCGTTGAGTACCCAAGACTTCAATAGCAACATCAAAGGCGGCGCTCATGGAGAAGGCAATATCACAACTACCCCGTCCTATGCCAACGAACTGCACATCCCTCACGGATTGGTTGGTTACTATGATTACGACGAAGCGTTAGCCGCTGCTAAAGAATTGAAAAAACCTCTATTCATTGATTTCACCGGACATGGTTGTGTAAACTGCCGAAAAATGGAAGAAAAAGTTTGGTCTGATGAAGCCGTATTAGCCATCCTCAAAAAAGACTACGTCATCGTTTCACTTTATGTAGACGATAAAAAAATAAAATTGCCAAGCAGCCAATGCTTTACCACACCCGATGGCAAAAAGATTACCCGCCTCGGCGATAAGAATGCTTTCATTGAAGAACTTTATTTCGGCAAAACCACCCAGCCCTTATACTGTTTGTTAGACCAAAATGAGAACTTGCTACAACCTGCTTTGGGTGCCGATCATTTCCAGTTCAATGTCGACCCCTTTGTGGAGTTCCTAAAAAATGGAACTTCAGAATTTAACAAGCGTAAATAATTCAGAAGTCATGAATCGCATCATATCACACTTTGAGCAAGCATTAGAGACCTTAAAAACCTTCGCGGCCGATAAGGAGCAAATGCAAAACATACAAAAAGCGGCCAATGCAATGATCACCCAACTGCAAGCGGGAGGCAAGATCCTTTCCTGCGGTAACGGCGGAAGTCATTGCGATGCGATGCATTTTGCAGAAGAACTCACGGGAAGATATCGTGCGAACCGACCTGGAATTGCGGCCATTGCCATCAGCGATGTGAGTCATATCAGCTGTGTAGGAAACGATTACGGATTCGACCAAATCTTTTCGCGTTATGTAGAGGCCGTAGGCTCTAAAGGCGATGTTTTATTGGGAATCAGCAGCAGCGGAAATAGCATCAACGTGGTGAATGCAATGCAGGCTGCCAAAGCCAAAGGCATGGTTGTGATCGGGTTAACCGGTAAAGACGGTGGCAAAATGGCCTCGTTGTGTGATGTTGAAATTCGCGCCCCGCAGTCAGAATTCGCTGATCGCGCGCAAGAAATTCATATCAAAGTCATTCACGCCCTCATCGATAGCATTGAAGTGGGCCTAGGTTACAGCAAATAGTTGTATTATTGCCGCGATGCATTTTATTGGATTTATCGGAATCATTGCCATACTGGCCCTAGCCTTCCTCCTTTCAAACAACAGAAAGGCAATCAACTATCGCACCGTGGGTGTGGGATTGCTCATACAAGTGATACTTGCCGTCTTCATTTTAAAGACCCCCGTGGGCAAATCTGTTTTCGGATTCCTAGGTAAAATCGTACAAAAACTGCTTCAATTTTCCGATAAAGGTGCTGAGTTCATTTTTGGACCGTTGGCACGCGATTCTCAAATGCAGGAGGTGTTCGGACAGAATTTTATCTTCTTTTTCCGTGTGATGCCTACCATCATTTTCATTGCGGTATTGGTCAAAATATTCTATCACTTGGGGATTTTACAGTGGATTATCAAACAGATTGCCAAAGGGATGCACTATACGATGCGCGTTAGTGGCAGCGAAGCCTTAAGCAATATTTCCTCCGCCTTTGTAGGTCAGGTTGAAGCACAGCTGATGATTGGACCCTACGTAAAAGGAATGACGAATAGCGAATTATTGGCTTCGATGACGGGTTCTATGGCTTGTATTGCCGGCGGAGTAATGGCTACCTACATCCAAATGGGCATTGATGCATCGAGTTTGCTCGCTGCGAGTATCATGGCCGCACCGGGAGCATTGGTGATTTCAAAGATTGTTTGGCCTGAAACCGAAGTCAGTGAAACTGCTGGAACTGTTAAATTAGAGGTCAAAAAAGAAAATGCGAATCTACTCGACGCTATTTCTCAAGGAGCATCAGAAGGCTTAGGCGTCGCTTTGAACGTTGTAGCCATGTTACTCGGCTTCTTGGCATTGATCTACTTGTGTGATTATTTACTTGCTAGCATTGGCAACCTGTGGGGAGCACACTTAACCTTAGAGAGCATGTTGGGCTATGTATTTTCGGGCTTCGCATACGTGATGGGCGTTCCGAGTCAGGATATCCATACTGTAGGAGGCTTAATGGGCACAAAACTCGTGGTGAACGAGTTCGTTGGATATTTGCATTTGAAGGAAGTGGCGAACACCCTACAGCCAGTTAGCGTAGTAATTGCAACCTTTGCCTTGTGCGGATTTGCGAACTTTAGCTCAATCGCAATACAAGTGGGTGGGATTGGAAAAATAGCGCCTTCGCGTAGAACTGACCTGGCAAAATTGGGTTTCAAGGCATTGATATGCGGAACCTTGGCAAATTACTTAAGCGCGACAATTGCAGGTATTCTGCTTTGGTTCTAAAAGACTCTAAAATCACAAGGACATTGCGATAATTTGTCCGATGAATTCTGTTGGATTTCTATAAATCGAGGTGAATTCCTATGAATCGCTCTGATTCACATCAAATTGTAAATATGGATCTTCAGGGGCTGGCAAACGATTGGTTCGACGCTCCTTCCATCGCAATCCCAGTGTAAGTGCTAAAATAATTCCGGCCACAGATCCAGCAATATGTCCTTCCCATGACACCTTCGGATCGATAGGAAGCAATCCCCATATAAATCCGCCCATCCACACAAACACCATAAACATCACCGAAAGCGAAGCTTTATCGCGATGAATGACCCCCGTGGTAATCAAGAAAAAGGAAAATGCATACACCCACAATGATGCGCCAATGTGGGATGAATTGGCATCACCAAGCCACCAAAGGATAATCGTCGACAGTAAATGTTGCAATATCCAGAACTTGAACCAATGTCGTGGGAATTGAAGAATAAACAGGACCGACAATACCAATAACGAAGTGACGTTACCCAAGAAATGTTCAAAATTTCCATGCAAAAACGCGCCAAAAAATTGGGCCAAAATTGCGTGCGCATCGTGCGGTCGAATGCTACAGTCTGATAGATTGGGGCCGAAGGGTGTGAGCATCGACCAATGCAAAACATCAAAATACTGAAAAAATGAAACAAGTAGCAAGATCAAGCAAAGCGCAAGAATTGAACGCTTCATCAAGGAAACATGGCGGGGAGAAGAAGGTTTAATGGGGAACGACACAAATTAGCGGATAGCCAATTTCAATGTTTTGGTGGCATCGCCACTTTTGATTTGAAGGAAATAAACTCCTTTGTCCAACATCGCGTCACTCAAATCGACACGAATTTGTGAAATGGCATAATCAGATTTTCTGATTGGGTAAGAAAAAACCACTTTCCCTAAAATATCGTTGATAACTATTACCGCTTCCGGATACTGCGCTTCGGTAAAATTTAAGTTTACATAGAAAAAAGTCCCAGAAACTGGGTTTGGATTGATGCTGAACGTGGGACCCAAATCCACTACGCTTGCTGGTGGCAAATCCGCAGAAGCACTGAGTTTCACACTGCCAAAAGACATTGCAAAAATCATGATCATTATGGCCCAAAAGCGTTTCATTGCAACAAAGTTAAAAAAAAAGGCGTTTGTTTCCAAACGCCTTTTGAATTTTCTTGTTAAAAAACTGATTAGTGAGCAGCAGGAGCAGCAGGAGCTTCAGCAGCAGTTGAATCAGTTGCAGTTGAATCAGCAACAGTTGAATCAGTTGCAGAAGAATCTACCAATGTAGAATCAGTTGCAGTTGAATCAGCAGCAGCAGTGTCAGCTGAGTTAGAGCAAGCAGCAAATGCGAACATAGCGCAAGCGGCAACGGCGAAAGTGATTTTTTTCATTTTTTTTATTTTCTATTAAGTGTGATGCAAATATATAGGTGAAATCACAAAAACCAAAAAAAATGCAAAAAAAAGTGATTTTTTAACTCAAAATAGACAAGTAATTGAATATCAATTATTTAGTTGTTTAAAAATCTAACATTTTATCAAAAATGTGAGAAAAAATGTGCAAAAAAAATCACCTTTTTTATGTTTTTTGTCGTTTCTATGTCAGCATAATTTCAAAAAAAAGCCACCAAAAACCCACAATTGCTTTTTTTCATACCGCCGCTAGAACAAAAATAAAAAACCTAACATTCATCTAACCTTCAATAACGAACTCAAAAACAAATAGTTACAGAGCCCAATAAAACCAAGGTGTTTTGTTACAATTACCGAATTTTAATCAATGTTAGGTGAATCTTAGGTAATTTTAATAACCGACTATGTATGTCAACGACCAACCGTTACACATTACCACTTTCGACGTAATATTTACCCCATTCAATTTGCAGTTGCGGACATCCACAACTAAATTGCAGGGCCATGAACAACGTTGAAAATCGATTCATCACCTTGGTTGCCATCATCTATTTTGTTGGGATTTTGGGCTTCATGATTCCATCACTTACACCTACTTTTATTTGGCTTACCCCATATAATCTCATTGCAGCATTTGTATTCTCTTGGATTTTTCACAAAAAATGGGAAGCCAAACACGTAGCAATCATCATCACCGTTGGCATCTTAGGATTCCTACTAGAATACGCGGGTGTAAAAACAGGCAGTATTTTCGGTAGCTACCATTACGGACATACACTAGGCAGAGGCTGGCAAGGTGTCCCCTACCTCATCGGTCTCAATTGGGCAGCACTCATATTCTTTACGTCAAGTCTTCTCGCTGGGCGCGTCAACAACCCCTACGCTGCCTCTTTCCTTGGCGCAGCGATGATGACATTGTACGACTTCTTTTTGGAGCCTGTGGCCATGCGATACGATTTCTGGCACTGGGACAACAGCAAAATCCCATCGCAAAACTATATCGCTTGGTTTATCGCATCTCTTCTGATGCATCTGCTATTGCACCTCAGCACAAAGCCACAAAGAAATAAAATGGCTGGCGCCATGTATTTCATTCAACTAGGATTCTTCTTGATCCTTTACGTATGGATTAGATTGTTTTAATTGACCCCAAGAATACTTAAGCGTACATCGCTTCAATCTCGTCGGCGTACTTTTCCATCACCACCTTACGCTTGATCTTCAAAGTAATGGTCAAATCCCCTGCCTCAACGCTAAACGGTTCACGCTTTACAATAAAGTCCTTGATACGCTCAAACTTAGCCAAATTCTCACTTAGCTTCTTCACGTCCTCCTGCATCCACTTTTTGATTTCTTCGTCCTGGATGAATGGATCCGACACTTCAAAGTAGTCTTTACGCCCGCCAAATGCCGATTTCAACTCATCCATACTAGGGTGTATGATGGCTGTCAAAAACTCCCTTTTATCACCAATGATAAATACCTGCTCCAATTTCTGACTGCGCAGCAATACATTCTCGATCTGCGTAGGATAAATATTCTTTCCCAATGAGGTCTTTAGCATATTCTTCAAGCGATCCGTAATCCGCAAATAACCGCGATCAAACTTTCCGATGTCACCCGTATGAAACCAGCCTTCCGCATCAAACACCTCTGCTGTTGCCTCCGGACGATTCCAGTAACCCTGCATCACGTTAGGACCCTTTACCAAAATCTCCCCTTCTTCACTCGCGTAATTCGCCTCAAACGTATCGTAAGTCTGCGTGGCCAATATTTTTTTCGTTTCGATATCTTGAATCGCGACCATCTGCCTTGGTGCTACCCTGCCCACCGTACCATATACTTGTCGATGGAACTCATTCACCGTCACCAACGGACTCGTCTCACTCAAACCATAGCCTTCCTGAACCCGCATGCCCAAATTGGCGAAAAATTCACCCACATGCACTGGCAATGCACCGGCCCCACTGACAAAGATTTTTAATCGGCCGCCCATTTTCGCTTTGATCTTGCTGTAAACCAATTTCTCTGCGATGGCAACCTGTATCGCCAACAATGGACCTACCATCTTGCCTTCGTCGCGCTTCACCCTTGCTTCTCCACCCACTCTTAGTGCCCATAAGAAAATCTTCGCACTTAGACCCCCTTTTTCCGTACCACTCTTATATACTTTATCGTGGACACGCTCCAAAAGCCTAGGCACCGCGGCCATCAATGTAGGACGCATTTCTTGAATGTTCTGTGCCACTTTGTCGATGTTCTCGGCAAACGCCACCTGCGCACCCATATATGTACTCAAATACATCGTGGCCAATCGTTCAAAAACGTGACTCAACGGCAAAAAGCTTAAGTATAAATCATCCGAAGTAATGGCCGGACATAAATCTTTGGCATCATAACAGTTGCTCATGAAATTATAATGCGTAAGCATCACTCCCTTAGGCATCCCTGTTGTTCCGCTGGTATAAATCAACGTCGACAAGTCCGTCTTCACCACCGATGCGTATCTTTCTGCTATCGCCGATGCATATTTATCCTTCAAGGCCTCCCCTTCAACCAATACCGAAGTATAATCCGTAAATTTCTCCCCTTGATCCAAATCCTTTGGCATAGCAATAACCTTCATTACTGTACTACAGTCGCCTTCCACCTTCTTGAACTTCTTGAATAAAAAGGCATTGCCAACGAATAAAACCTTACTACTGCTATCGTTTATTATATATGCTGTTTCCTCACCGGTCAATGTTGGGTAAACAGAGACGTTCACCAACCCTAACTTCTGAATGGTTTGATCGATTACATAATACTCCGGACAATTATCCATTATCAGAGCAACGCGATCGCCTTTTTGCAAGCCCAATTCCATGAAATAGGCACCCAATTGATCAACGCCATCCAAAATATCCTGATAGGTCAACTGCTCCCATGTCCCATTCTCCTTATAAAACATCACGGCCCGATCTGGGCTGTGAATTTTATGCGCTGAATTCAAGTAAAAATCGTGAAGTGAATTAAAATTGGGATCAGGTTTTTCGATAATAGATGTCATATTTTTTTTGTTATAAAATCAACTATGGCAAATATGTCCGAAAAAAGCGTGAAAGCCAAATGGAATCTACAAATCACTGCAAATGAGTGAATAAAATTCCTTCAGAAAAAAATACTATCTAAAACTTAAACCGCTTCCGCTTCAACCGCAACTACTTCTGGCACCATTCGCTTAAGCAAATTCTCAATCCCCGCCTTCAACGTCATTGTGCTGCTCGGACAACCACTGCAACTGCCTTTCATTTGCACCGTAACTACGCCATCGATAAAGCTCTTAAAATCAATCGCACCGCCGTCCATTTCAACCGCTGGGCGAACATGGTCTTCAAGAAGCTGACGAATTTTACGTTCAATTTCTGTTTCCTGTTCTGGCGATAACGAAATTTTTGGTGCCACAATTTCTTTGCCTAGCTCAATCCATTCGGTAAAGAAATTTCTCAAATCCGGAATCAAATCGAACCACTCGTAATCTTCATTCTTTGTGATACTCACAAAGTTATTCATGATAAAAACGCCCTTAACAAATGGCATTTCGAACAATGCTTTCACCAATGCACCACCCTCTTGAGCCTTTTCCGCATTGCGGAAATCAGCACTGTCGTTTGGTAGCAACATTTTGTTCGCCACAAACTTCATACTTTCAGGGTTTGGAGTCGCCTCCGCGTAGATGGTTACAATGTCGTTCAAGCTTTTTTCCATAACCCTACAAAATTAACGAAACTTTTACCGATTTACCATGCTTATTTCTTTGTATACTTGCGTTTTTTACAATCAAACGCGGGTAATTCACACAACAACGACCATGACCAAAGCCAAAACTACATTTTTTTGCAAATCCTGCGGATTCGAAAGCCCCAAATGGATCGGAAAATGTCCTGGCTGCAGCGAATGGAATACATTTATTGAGGAAATCAAACCCACAAAACAAACCACCGCTTGGAAAAAAAGCGGTCGGAAAATTGCCGAACCCAAACCACTGAACCAAATCCAAGCCAACCAAAGTGAAAGGTTGATCCTACCCGATGAAGAACTCAATTTGGTATTGGGTGGCGGACTTGTTGCGGGAGCAGTCGTGCTTTTGGGTGGTGAACCAGGCATCGGAAAGAGTACCTTGTTATTACAAATCGCGCTGCAAACCACAGCCAAAACCTTATACGTTTCTGGGGAAGAGAGTGAAACGCAAATTAAACTTCGGGCGGAACGACTTGGCTTTGGCGATAGCACTTGCGAAATACTCACCGAAACACTGTTAGAGAACATAAAAGATGTCCTTACAAAAGACCAACCCGAACTACTCATAATTGATTCTATACAAACCCTTTACAGCGACCAACTCGATGCCACTCCGGGAAGCGTTTCGCAAATCAGAGAATGTGCCGGTCAATTGTTACAGTTTGCCAAAGAAAATGACGTCCCCGTTTTCCTTGTTGGACATATCACAAAAGACGGCAACCTTGCGGGACCGAAGATTTTGGAACACATGGTGGATACGGTACTTCAGTTTGAGGGCGATAGGCATCATGCATATCGAATCATCAGAACCTTAAAAAATCGATTTGGCAGCACGCAAGAAATGGGCATTTACGAGATGCATGGCGCGGGATTGAAAGGCGTTAAAAATCCATCCGAAATTTGGCTTGCCCAACGCGAAGAAGTTCTTTCTGGCATTGGCATTGCGGCCGTACTTGAGGGAGTTAGGCCTTTGCTTTTAGAAACCCAAGCCTTGGTGAGCACAGCGGTATATGGAACGCCGCAACGATCAGCTACGGGATATGATCTCCGCCGGCTAAACATGCTGCTCGCAGTATTGGAAAAACGGTGTGGATTTAAATTAGGTCAGCAAGATGTATTTGTAAACCTCGCCGGCGGCCTCCGACTGGAAGATCCAGCATTGGACTTGAGTTTGATGGCGGCCATCATGAGCAGCTTCTATTCAGAACCCCTTCCACCCAAATGCGTATTCTCGGCCGAGGTGGGCCTTAGTGGCGAAGTTCGTGCGGTTCAGCGCGTGGAGCAACGCATAGCCGAAGCAGAAAAACTAGGATTTACAGACATCGTAATATCGAAATACAACAAATTCAACCAAGAACATACAGGCAAAATTAAAGTGCATTCCTTTGGACGAATCGACGAGGTATTTGGTTGGTTGTTTGGTTAAGCACCCATCAACTTTTCCTTCACAAAACTCTGGGCCAACAGGGCAATTTTCTGAGTATTTGGAATGCGGACGCGACTTTCTAGAATATCGACCGCAGTAGTACGCTCAATTTTTTCGAGCAGTTTCAAATAATAAATGTAGGCAGTATAAACACCCAATCGGCAACCCACCGGAAGCTGAACGATGCCTTGATAAGCGTGGGCAAAGTCGTTTTTTACATCTTGAATTATTCCGTATTTGTCCGAATCGGAAAATTGATTAAAATCAACCCCTGGGAAATATACTCTACCGCGCTCTTCCACATCGGAACGGATATCACGCAAGAAATTCACCTTTTGAAAAGCCGCACCCAAACTTCTTGCAAAAGGCACCAAATGATTGTACTGCTCTTTATTGCCATTGCAAAAAACCTTCAAACACATCAAGCCAACTACCTCTGCGCTTCCGTATATATATTCTGAATAACTCTGGGCATTGTGAGAACTCGTATCCAAATCCTCTTCCATCGAATTAAAGAAAGGCTCTATGAGTTCCTGCCCAACGCCATATTGATTCGCCGCCAACTGAAACGCATGTAAAACCGGGTTGGTACTAATCCCCTCTTCCATCGCTCGATAGGTCTGACTTTTAAAGTCCATCAGCAGCTGTTCTTTATTGTAACCGTGGAATGTATCAACGATTTCATCCGCCACGCGCACTAGACCGTAAATGGAGAATATCGCCCATCGACATTCTTTTGATAACAACCTGATGCCCAAGGAGAAACTGGTACTGTAATTCAGCGCCAATCTGCGACTCATCGCGATAGAGGTTTCATCAAATAGCTTAATGCTCATTTATAATCCTTTCCGTTACTAAACGAGAGCCGATGACTACAATAGGCAATCCTGTTCCAGGGTGAGTACTGGCTCCAACATAATACACATTGTTGAGCTTTTCGTCTTTATTCGCTGGCCTTAGCGCGCCAATTTGATTCAATCCGTGCGCCAATCCCAAACCACTACCCTTGTACAAGTTAAACATTTGCTGCCACTCGTTGGGTGTATAAACAACCTGCGTGAGAATATTGTTTTTGATATCAAAATTTACGCGTTTCCCTAAATCTTCAATAATCTCATCCACCAATTTATTTGCATCGCTCCAATCCGGCTTCACCCGCAAATCTGGAACCGGACAAAGAATGAATAAATTCTCACAACCCTCGGGTGCACAATCAGGGTTGCTTTTGCTCGCCACATTCACATAATAATAAGGTTTCTCCGGTGCTACAGTGCTTCTGAAAATCGTATCGGCATAGCCTCTAAAATTATCGCCCAAGAAATAGTTGTGGTGATGAATACCCGGAATGGTTCCTTTTACACCCAAATAAATGGTAAATGGCGCCAATGTCCATTCCATTTTATCGAGTTTCGCTTCGGTATATTTTTTACGATCCAAAAACTTGCCTCGGAACCAAGCCGCGTCGGCGTTGATTACAAATAGGTCCGACATATATACATCTCCAGCGGCACTGGTCACTGAAACCATTTTGCCACCTTCATGCTGTACCGACATAATCTCGGTGTTGTAAATCATTTTCACACCCTTCTTCTCTAGCAAGCCTATGATGCCTTCAACAATTTTATACATCCCACCTTTCACATTCCAATACCCATCGTGCTCCAGCTCTGTGTAGTTCAGAAGATTGTATACACTTGGCGTATTAAAGGGCGTCGCACCCAAAAAGAAAGCCACCAATGAAAATATAATTTTCACCTCTTCACTCTCAAAATGTCGCTCTAATTCCGCCCAAAACGTCCTAAACATCTTCGGCAAATGCTTCATCGGCACCGTCGCCATACTTAATGCATATTGTACGATGTTATCGAAATTTCGCTTGATGATTTTGTATTCCGTATCGTGAAAAATCTGTTTCGCCCCTTTCAAATAGCCCCTCACCTTCACCTCGAAATTGTCCTCTATCCCTCTAAATTCATTGGCCAGCTTGTCCAAATCTTTGTAGATCTGAAACACGCGATCACTTCCCGCCATGTTCACCGTATATAACGGATTCAACTCATTCAATTCAAATGGAATGGGCTCGCCGATAGAATCAAACAGTTCTTTGAATTCATAACTCATCGAAAAGAAGGAAGGTCCAACATCAAAAGTAAAACCGTCTTTCTTTAGCACATGCAAACGTCCGCCCGGCAAAGCCTGCTTCTCGATGATGGTTACTTGATAGCCTTTGTAGCTCAATCGAAGAGCTGTTGACAAGCCACCGAGACCCGCACCAACAATAGTTACTGACTTAGTCACGTCCGTATTTAGTTAAATATCTTTTTGGAACAAATAGAAATCCAAAGGCTTCCGCACCTTCTTTGGTATGCACCGCATGATGCAAGTGATGCGTCTGTCGCATAGCCTTGAAATATCTCAATCTCGCGCCGCGCAACCATTTTACACGTTGATGCACAAAAACATCGTGAACCAAAAAATAAGCAATGCCGTATAACGCAATTCCCAACCCCGCAAAAAATCTCCAATCGTAATCTGCAGCGCCCAAAATAATCAACCAAGCAGATGGCAAAGCGAACATGAATCCAAACAAATCATTGAGTTCAAACCTGCCTTTTCTGGGCTTGTGATGACTCTCATGCCAAACCCACATAAAGCCATGCATCATGTATTTGTGTGAAAACCAAGCCACGAATTCCATGAGAAAGAAAAAGAGAAGTACAATTAGGAAATTAATCATTGGGTCGAATGTTTACATTTAACATTTCTGCGTGGGAAAGGTTTTCTCTTGCCGATGGAAATTTATTAAAATTACGCTTCTCAACAAACTTTTTCAATCCACCTGCAGGGCCGCCGACCTAATTAATGCGAAAGGATACCTTTGGCTTTAGGGGCCGACAATCTATAGGTAACACCAAGGGAGATCAAATAATCGGCGAAAGCCGCATCGCCATTTCTAGCAACTCCGGTGGCATCTTGCACCTCTTTGTCGGTAACAGATTGTTTGCGAATGCGATACATCGCAATAGGCATATTGAAATTTACAGTGGTTTTGCCTTTCATGTACGTTACCCCCGGCTCTGCAGCAATGGTATAACCCGGTCTGCGAAAGCCATAACTCTCACCCACCAAATCCCGCACTGGCACGCCTTCCAATCGAACACCCCACGAAAACGACAATCCATGCAACTGCGATTGTGATAAAAACCCAAGTCGTGCCGCATATTGATCGGCCACAGAACACATGTATTCGTTGGTGAAAACCTGCGCCACAGGATTCCCTGGCACCATAATGCTCGCTCTCCTGTTGGTCATCGTCCCATTCACCCCGCGAGGATTCAAAATATAAAAGGCATTTCCATAAGCGAACAACCCTTCGGCCATTTCCCAAAAACCTTGCAATTCCAAAGACAAGCCAAGGCCACCATCTCCCAATTGAATACTTTGGTCAACTGGACGGTAAACGGTCTGACGCGATGAGGTACCAGAAACCGGATCCGTAACCAACACATTGTAAAAGCTGTCTTGCACGTTCCAATTGCCGGTGGGCAATTTCAGTCCTACACCCAACATCAAATTGCTTTTTGTGTGCGACACCGGATTCCAAAGCCAAGAACTTATGCCAATTCTCGCATCGCCAATACCGGCCGATGTTGAGGTTTTTCTCGCACCAGGGAATGTTGTTGTTTGTCCGCCATGCTCATAATAACTCGACCGATCGGTGTAAGATACAGGCAAACTCACGTTCAACTGGGTGCGGAGGGTCAATCCCATTGAGGCAGAAAGATCCAACGTATTGGAATGATTGATTACTTGGGTTTGTTTTACCAAACGATCAAACTGTTCTTCATCCCCTTTAAAATGTCGGAACGACTTAAAATACCTATAGTTTGTACCCACTTGCCATTGACCGGGCGCCAACGCCAAACCGGATCCACCTGCAACACCGCATCCGCCAAACCCACGCACGGCAACACATCCTTGAGCCGATAAGTTCTGCAATGAAAAAACCGCAAAACAAGCTGTGATAACTGTAAAAATTTTTCTCATAAAAATAAATATTATGCAATAATAAGCCCCATCATTCACTTTACAAATGGTAAACTTCAATAACTTCGCCGCGATTCCCTGCATCAAAACCATGTTGATTCAAAAAAATTGGCCATTAATAGAATGTAATACTTTCGGATTCAATGTAACCGCGAGTGAATTCATTTCTATCGCCCACATAGACCAACTAACAGAACTTTTTCAATCACAACAACTTAAACGAAACGATATTGGAATCCTTGGCGGCGGGAGTAACATTACGTTCACTACAAATTTTGTGGGGCTATTATTAAAGAATGAAATTTTTGGCAAAACCATACTTGATGAAAACAGCGAGTCGGCCATCATCGAATTTGGTGGCGGCGAACCCTGGCATGGTGCAGTATTACATGCGTTGTCACTCAATCTTGGCGGAATTGAAAATCTCAGTTTAATCCCCGGTACTGTAGGCGCTTCGCCCATCCAAAATATCGGAGCCTACGGCGTTGAATTAAAGGATGTTTTTCATTCGCTATCTGCTTTCCATTTACCCACCGGAGAAATCCATCATTTCGATGCAAAAGCCTGCGAATTTGGCTATCGCGACAGTATATTTAAACGCGAAAAAAGAGGGCAGTATTTTATCGTATCCGTCCAATTGAAACTGAGTAAAAATGCGGAAATCAAAACCCAATACGGCGATATTCAAGCCACTTTAGATGGTTGGGGGATTGAGCAACCTACGATTCACGACATCTCAAAAGCGGTGATTTTTATCCGTGAAAGCAAATTGCCAAACCCAGCAGAAATAGGCAACTGCGGTAGTTTTTTTAAGAACCCTGTGGTTTCTAGCGATATTATTCCAGCGCTGCAATCAGAATACCCCGACATAAAAACCTTCCCAGCAGGTGAGGGTCTCACAAAAGTGCCGGCGGGATGGCTCATTGAGAAAGCCGGATGGAAAGGTTTTAGAAGAGGTGATGTGGGCGTTCATGCCAAACAGGCCTTGGTATTGGTAAATTATGGAAATGGCACCGGCCATGAAATCATCGATTTAGCCCATGAAATCCAGGCAGATATTTTAACAAAATTCGGCATCGCCCTAGAAATGGAAGTCAATGCTTGGTAAGGGCAGATTGGCTGTTTGAAGTTTGTGCCGTAAATTGCACCCAATGAAATCCGCAATCAGTCTGGTATTTTCTTTATTGCTTTGCTTAACCGCATCGGCACAATTGGGCAAACCCGAACCCCAGAATTCATCAAAAAATGGAGGCACTTGCGATGTCATTCGCGACATAAAAACGCCAATGTCGCATGTTTTTGACCCCGCAACAACACCCAATATTTGGATGATGCCAACGGATAGCGAAGCGGAAATGCCATTGCCCGGAGGGATTAATGAGAAACTTAGACGCGAAATTGATGCGGCTCGCTCCGCTCGCCTTAATTCCAACCCCGTCCAAAACCGTGGTATCATTCATGATAAACCCACCCCACCCAATTCAATCATCACACAACCCCAACGCGGTGTTGAGGTTCCGCCTGGCGGCGGAACCCCCAACGACAACCATATCGCCGTAGGAAACGATGGGAAAATTGTCTCCGTCATGAATACCGTAATCCGCGTTCATAACGATACCGGAAAAATCGTCAAAGCTTTCACCCTCGACTTCTTCGCCAACAACCCCAACATCAAAAAAGACCCCATCCCTACCATGAATCGGACCTATGATCCGAGAGTCATGTACGACCCCTATAAAGACCGATATATCGTCGTTTTTATGCATGGGACCACCAATAAAAATAGCTTTATCATCGTGGGATTCTCCACCACCAACGACCCCGCCAAACCCTGGAACGTCTATAAAATCCCCGGTACACCCATCCAAGATACCGTTTGGAGCGACTACCCCATCGTTTCGCAAACCAAAGAAGACATGTTCTTTACCGTGAACCTGTTACACAACGGAAGCAGCTGGGAAGAAGGTTTCGTAGAGGCCGTTATCTGGCAACTGAACAAAGAAGATGGCTTCAAAGGCGATACGATGCGCAAGAACTTCTTCCACAACATCAAATACAATGGGGTTTCAATTTGGAGCATCTGCGCGATACAAAATGGACCGATGCCGGACGGGGTCGACAACTACTTTATGAGTGTTCGGCCGTATACCAAAGAAAACGACACTATTTTTGTACATCGAATCACAAACACCCAGAGAAGCGGACAAGCCAACTACGAATTGGGCGTGCTCAAAAGTCCTTTGAAATATGGATTCCCCTCTAGTGCGTTGCAACCCGATACGGCATTCCGACTTCGAACCAACGATGCCAGGGTTTTGAGCGGCGTTCGCATCGGAACACAACTGCACTACTTCCAAAACTGCCTCAATTTCAAAACGATGCAAGCCCACATAATGCATGGAAGCATCTATAATCTCACCTTGCCAAATGGCGCCACTCGAATGGGAATTTCAGTATGGAACGAGGGCGGTGCGGTGACCAAAGCGCATCTGTTCACCAACGATAGCCTCGACTTTGGATATCCTGCAGTGGCAGCAGCCGGCGAAGCGCCCTCCTCTGAACTGTCTGCTCAAGACCCTTCGATGATTGTCACCAGCGTATATTCAGGCGCAAAACACTTCCCCGGAACTGGCGCATTTTTCATCAATCGATACGGTGAATACAGCGATTATCAAATACTTAAAAAAGGGCAATCGATCATCAACTACACCTTCATCAAACCCAAAGAACAGCGTTGGGGCGATTACGAAGGCATCCAAGCAAAATTCAACGAAAAAGGCATTTACTATTTGGTTGGTTCTTGGGGCAAAGGCAATAGCATGAGCGCTTATGTGGCTCGGGTGAAAATCAAAGACACCGTGGCCGACAATCCCATTTCTACCATGAGGGTATTCCCCGTCCCCACCACCGAAAACCTCAACATCGAATTTCAAGTCAATACGGAAGCGACGATCATCGGACAAGTGTTCAATTTGAACGGCCAAAGCGTTGGCATCGAATCAGGACTAACGGAGAATTATGGCGCCACAGAAGATCGCAGTCGTTTCACTTTAACCGTAGAACCCGGCACCCACAGATATGCGCTCCATACCCATGGATTGGCCAAAGGCGTTTATGTCGTAAAACTAGAACTCGTGAATGGCAGTTGGGGCTTTACATCCTCGGATCCCCAGTCTTTTAAATTCATTGTCCAATAAATCAACCTTGGAAAACCTCAATCCAAACGCCCGCGCAAAAGGAGAAATCATCCTCATCAATAAACCCTATGGATGGTCGTCTTTCCAAGCGGTAAAAAAGATAAAATACGTCACCAAAGCCAAAAAAGTGGGCCATGCGGGCACTTTAGACCCCCTCGCCAGCGGTTTATTGATCATCTGCACAGAACAGCAAACCAAAGGGATTCAAACCATTCAGGACGCCGACAAAGAATATGAAGGCACTTTGGTTTTAGGCGCAACAACCCCAAGCTACGATCTGGAAACTGAGCCCAATGCGCATTTTCCCACCGAACATATCACTCAGGAGATGGTCCATGCAATCATTCCTCAATTCTTAGGCGAAATCGACCAAATTCCACCGTTGTATTCTGCCCTTAAGGTCGATGGTCAAAGGGCTTATAAGCTAGCAAGACAAGGCGATGAAACCGTATTGAAATCCAGAAAAATCACAATTCATTCACTGGAATTTACCCGCATCGAATTGCCAGAAATAGATTTTCTCGTTCGATGCACCAAAGGAACCTACATCCGCACTTTGGTGTTAGACATCGGCCACGCTTTGCAATCCGGCGCTTATATGTCGAGGCTGGTCCGCACAAAAATCGGTGAACACCACATCGAAAATTCCGTTTCGCCACACGAGTTTGAAGAGGTATTCAAGTCAAGAATTGTAGAAATTTCCGACACCACCCCAACCAACATTTAAAGTTTGGGCCAATTTTTGCTATCTTTGGCCAGCATGCGCACGATACACAAAACTCTACGCTCCTTGGCTTTTATCGCCTTATCGTTAACCTTGGTACAATGTACCGAACTCAACGCCGGAAAAGCTAAACAGGACTTTAATAATTGGTTTACCGACCTCATTACACCTCGCGCCTCTTCTTTAGAAATGGCCAACGATGGTTATATCGTTAAAGGAAATCTAAAAAATAAACCCAATCAGGTAATTCGCTTGTTCGAAATGACCGCTGAAGGATTGGTTTTCATCGACAGCTCCTTTACAGATAAAAAAGGTGATTTCTCTGTCAAAGGAAGTACCAAAGAACTCATTTTCTGCGCACTCATGGTGTTGGACAAACAGATGGTTTATTTGGCGCTAAACAATGCGACAGAAGCTACGCTGGCGATCGATGCTACCACTACCGGCATCAATTATACCATCACCGGAAAGAATGTAGAGGAGAGTCAGTCATTGAAAGACTTGTTGAAGTTGAACGAAGGTTTCTCTTCTAGAATTAAAGCCTTGGAAGCGGAAGCGAGCAAATTGAACCCAAATACCGATGAAGGTTTTAATAAGATGCAAAAATTGCAAGCGGATTATTACGCCAACCTAAGTGAAAGAGCCGCCGCTATTTTGAGTTTCGCAAAAGCCAGACCTAGCAGCTTCATTCCCTTTTTTATCCTTCATTTCAATGTGGTTCAAGAGCCTACCATTGAATTGTTAACTGTAGCTCGCGATGCAGCGGTAAAAGCCGACCCTACTTCAAAATACACCCAAATGATTCAGCAAAAGTATCAAGAGGAAGCCAAATTGATGGTGGGTGGCGAAGCGCCGGAAATAAATCTGCCACAGCTTGATGGTACAAATTTGGCCTTGAGTTCGTTGCGAGGTAAATATGTTTTGATCGACTTCTGGGCTAGCTGGTGCGGACCCTGTCGTAAAGAGAACCCATACAACGTAGAAATGTATAACCGCTTTAAGGACAAAGGTTTTGAAATCTATGGCGTATCATTAGATCAAGACCCAACCCGTTGGAAAGGTGCAATTGAAAAGGACGGTTTAACATGGAAACATGTCAGCGATTTAAAAGGTTGGAGCAGTTCAGCAGGTCAGACTTATAACATTCACTCTATCCCTTCAACTGTATTGGTTGACCCAGCTGGTAAAATCGTGGCGAAAGGTTTGAGGGGCGAAGAGTTGGATGCGAAATTGAAAGAGTTATTGGGTGCGTCATCGCAAGAAAAAGCTCCAGAAATGGACAAACCTTAAATTTACCTTTAGTTAATATAAAAATAATACAAAGTGAGTTGAATGTTAACACCAATTCAATTCATTTGTAACATAATGATAAAAGGACTGCCAAAAGTATTAGTAGTAGATGACGAGCAAGACATTCTCGAGCTAATCAGGCATTCGCTAGCCAAAGAGGGTTTTGAGGTGCATATTGCAGCCAATGGCGCACAAGCGGTTGAGCAGGCAAAAAAAGTAAAGCCCGAAATCATCATCATGGATGTCATGATGCCTGTAATGGACGGAATGGAAGCTTGCCGACAGTTAAAGGAAATCCCTGAAACCAAAAACATTCCTGTTATTTTCTTAACCGCCAGAAGCGAAGAGTTTGCTGAATTGGCAGGTTTTGAAGCCGGAGCAGATGACTATATCGCCAAGCCAGTCAGAAACAGAGTCCTTCTTAGTCGTGTTAAAGCCATATTGCGTCGCAGAAATGCCTTGGTTACCCCAGAGCCTGAAAAATACGAATTCGAAAATCTCAAAATCGATCGTGAGCGCTTTGTGGTTGAGTACGATGGCAGGACACTTCAATTACCTAGAAAAGAATTCGAATTGCTATCATTCTTAGCTTCAAGACCTGGACGTGTGTTTTCTCGCGATGAAATCTTGGAAAATGTATGGGGCAATGAAGTATTAGTGGTTGATCGTACGATTGATGTCCACGTGAGAAAAATCCGTGAGAAGCTAGACGATAAATTCATCTACACCGTGAAAGGCGTAGGTTACAAGTTTGAGAGCTAATTTGCCTCAAATATCGAGAGCACCGCACTCGCTTTATCCAAACATTCTTGGTATTCCTGTTCCGCAACACTATCGTATGTGATAGCCCCGCCAACGGCATACGCCAACGTCTTGGCTTGCGAATCATATTGTAAGGCCCGAATTACCACATTGAAATCCATATTCTGTTTCCAAACGTAGCCAACGGTTCCAGAATAAATGCCCCGCGCAAACCCTTCCAAATGATTCGTGTGTTGCATCACCGAAATTTTTGGCGCACCCGTCATACTCCCCATTGGGAACGTGGCATGCATCAAATCCTTTAATCCGACTTCCGGCTTCAATCGACCTTCTACTGTAGAAATCAGTTGATGCACGTGAGAGAACGAATACACCGCACAACATTCAGGAACCTGAACACTGCCAACCTCGCAAACTTTCGACAAATCATTACGCACTAAATCCACAATCATTATATTCTCCGCGCGATCCTTTTCCGATTTCTCCAATTCCCTTGCTACGGCAAGATCTTGAATCTCATCCAGTTCTAACGACATCGAATCAAACACGCGAGGCCTGGTCCCTTTGATGGGCTGAGAAAAAATCAAATTCCCCCGTTTGCCAAAAAACCGCTCCGGGCTGGCGCACAACAAATATCGATCCCCATCCTTCAAAAACACAGAAAATGGTGCCGGTGCTTTGCGACTCAATAACATAAAAGCATCGTAGGGGTCAATCTCTTCCTTGGCCGTAAAGGCGATACAATAATTCATCTCGTAAAAATCCCCTTCCACAATATGCCGTTTGATGCGCTCCACATTCTCCAAATATGTTTCCTTTGGCGTTTGCGGATGCCACTGGGGTGAACTCGAAGAAGCGAATCCACTTCCGTTTTTGGATTGACTCTGTTTCAACAAGGTTTCATCACCCCAAACACTGCCGTTTTTTTCTAAAGCCACCCAACGCTCAGGACTTATAAATTTCAAAGCATCAAATTCTACCAATTGGGTAAGATCCGATTCCAATGAAGATTCGATTTTATTCTTATAATCATAACCCAAATATCCCATTATCGGACTTTCTGGACAACTTGGAACATCAGACAATTCTTCAAATTTCTCGGAAACGCCAAAGCCAGCCATAAGGGAAATCTGACCATGATCATCGGACCGACCTGCACTCAAAAAAATGCAAGCAAACGACTCATTTCTTGCCTTTTCAAGCAAACATTCTAGTTGGTATGCGATTGTAATCCATTGATTTTCCATCACTTATCACAAAATCATTTGATCATCCTCTAAACTTTCCTCGCCTTGATAAAACCGATGAATTACCCGAGATTTCGCTACACTAACCACAGTAGTTAACACCTCAACACTCGCCTCTTTTACCTTTTTCACGCTCTTAAAGTGCTTCAACAACAACCGAGCTGTCTCCTCTCCGATGCCTGGAATTTCTGTCAACTCTGTCCTCAACGTCCCCTTATCCCTCCTACTTCTATGATGGGTAATTCCAAATCGATGCGCCTCATCACGCATTTGCTGTATCACTTTTAACGTCTCCGATTTCTTATCGATATACAACGGCAATGAATCTCCGGGAAAATAAATCTCCTCCAAACGCTTCGCAATGCCAATAATTGCCAATTTGGTATAAATCCCCATCGCTTTTAATGCTTCCACCGCCGCACTCAACTGACCCTTGCCACCATCCACCACAATCAACTGAGGCAATGGCTTCTGCTCATCAATCATCCTTGAATATCTGCGGGTAATCACCTCTTTCATCGTAGCAAAATCGTCTGGACCTTCCACCGTTTGCACATTAAAATGTCGATATTCCGATTTAGCCGCCTTCCCATTCTTAAAAACCACGCAAGCACTCACCGGATAGGTCCCCTGGAAATTCGAATTATCGAAACACTCAATATGTCGAGGCATCTCACTCAACCGCAAATCCTTTTTCATCAACTCCATCAATCGATCCACGCGGATTTCGGGATTCAGCTTCTCGTATTGCGACAATTTTTCCTGTTTGTAGAGCAGGGTGTTTTTCATACTCAACTCCAACAAACGACGTTTATCGCCCATTTTGGGAACGGTTATAGCAACACCATCCAGTTCTAAATCAAGTTCATGACTCAAAACGATTTCCTTGCAATTATCCCCGTATTGATTTCGCATTTCAGCCACAGCAGAAGCGAGTAAATCCGAATCCAACTCATCGAGTTTTTTTCTAATTTCCACATTCCGACTCACGATAATTAACCCATGGCTTACCCGCAGAAAATTGACGAACGCAACCTTTTCGGTGCTACTTATGCTATATACTTCTAAATCGCCAAGAACGGTGCTAACAATGGTACTTTTCGATTGATATCGCTCCAAGGAATCCAACTTCTCTTTAAACTCATGGGCCTTTTCAAATGCCAACTCAGCGGCCGCACTCATCATCAAATCCTTCAAATGTCGTTTCACCTCCCCCAAATTCCCTTTCAATAAATATTTTATCTGGGCGATACTTTCGTTGTACGATGATTCGGTTTGATGCGCTTCACATGGGCCCAAGCAATTCCCCAGCTGATATTCCATGCAAATTTTGTGTTTGCCCGCGGCTACGCTCGCGGGCGTCATCCCAAAATTACAATTCCGGGTGGGATACAATTTCTTTACCAAATCCAATACCGTGTGCATTATCTTCACATTGGCATACGGCCCGTAATAATCAGACCCATCACGAATCGGATTCCGTGTGGGAAATACCCTCGGAAACCGCTCCGCCGTAATTCGAATATATGGATACGTCTTATCGTCCTTTAATGAAATATTATACCTCGGCTGAAATTCCTTAATCAAACTGTTCTCCAACAGCAAAGCATCCATTTCGGTATCTACTACCGTGTATTCAAAATACTGAATCTTACTGACCAAAATTGCCGTTTTTCGATTCTCGTGCTGCTGTTTGGTGAAATAACTCGTGACGCGCTTTTTGAGGTTTTTGGCCTTCCCCACATAGATAATTACGTCCTCCGCATCAAAATACTTGTAGACCCCCGGCGAGTCGGGCAACGACTTAATCAATTTACTCAAATGCGCGGGGACCATAACACAAAATTACGCGCAAACCCCTATCAGTGGGCACCAATTTCTACATGACGTGCACTTACAGTTCCCCCATAGAACAATGAGGCCTGAAGATCAAAAGAACTTGCATCGTCAGTGGTCACAAACTCAAGCTTTCCGCCTCGGATTAACCCAGATTCTATCTCAGAATGACGTACCAAATAATCTTGTAATTTTTCTGCAACGATACCGCCCTGTGTTACTAACCGAATCGAAGAAGGGACAAATTTCTTAATCGTCTCCATCAACAGCGGATAATGGGTGCAAGCCAATAGCAATGTATCTATTTTGGGATTCCGCGCCAGAATTCGATCCACATGTTGCTTTACAAAATAGTCAGCGCCTTCGCCTAGCATTTGATTGTGCTCCACCAAATAAACCCACATTGGACAAGCTTCTTGTTCAACCATCACCGAAGGATAAAACTTAGCGATTTCCTTTGGATACGACTCCGATGCCACCGTCCCAGCTGTACCCAGAATACCCACAACTCCCGTTTCAGAATACTCCCCAATAGATTCCGTGGTGGGACGGATCACGCCCAAAACCCGCTTGTGATCATTCCGCTGAGGCAAATCAACCTGCTGAATCTGACGTAAAGCTTTCGCAGAAGCCGTATTACAAGCCAAAATTACCAAATCACAACCCTCATCAAATAGCCAATTCACACATTCCAAGGTGTAATGATACACCGTGTCAAACGAGCGATTTCCATAGGGAGCGCGGGCATTATCGCCAAAATACAGATAATCGTATTCCGGCAAAACATCAACGATGCTCCTCATTACAGTGAGACCACCGTAGCCCGAATCAAATATGCCTATTTTGCCCTTTTTCATAAAACAAAGGACTGCCGAATAATCAACAGTCCTTCAAATGTATTGCAATAAAATGAATTACTTCTTCAACAAGGCTGCAATTACGGCACCTGTGATATCATCGGCGGGATTCGCACTCCACAGAACAATACTCTGGGAATTGTCGATCACGTGCGCATAGCCCTTTGCCTTCGCAACATCACCGGCCGTTTTCTTTACCAATTCCAAAATCGGGTTATACAAACGAACCTGCTCTTGCTGAATCTCAGACTTATAAGCCTCTTGGGTTTCTTGAGCCTCTTGCTGCAAACGCTGAAAACTCTTTTGAATCAATTCCAATTGTGCAGGAGACGCTTTCAATGCTTGCTTAGTTTGGTACTCCTTCTCTTTGTTTTGCATTTCTGATTCCAAATCCTGCAAACGCTGCATATAGCCTTGCTCAATCGCAGCCAATTTGGCCATTACTGAATCTTTCATTGGCAAAGTATCTACTACCTTCATGGTATTGATAGTAGCAATTTTCTGAGCCTGCGCGATGGAACCCATTGCCACAAATACTGTCATGGCAATTAATAGAATGGTTTTTTTCATGTATATCAAATTTAGTTTTTGTTAATCGTTATCGTCCTGATTTCCAGTGGGCGATGTCCCATTTGGAACATTCCCCTTGGGCATTGGCATATTGGGCTTCACACCACCCGGACGTGTTTGGGTATTTGGACTTGCAGGAGCAGCAGTGGCGCCAGGTATATCCTCTGTTGGGATTCCTAAAGCTTCCATCACTTCCAATGTTTTGTCATACTTCTGATCCGCATAAAGCATCAATGCCCCACCCGATTTGTCAAAAATATACGCATATCCCTCTTTTTTGGCAACGTTCTGAATGGCATCGTATACTTTGTCTTGCAAAGGCTTCACTAACCTAGCACGCTCCTGATACAATTCACCTGTTGGGCCAAACTTTGTTTCTCTAAATTTAATCAATTCAGACTCCTTCTGTTCGATGGCTTCTTTTTTCTGACGGTGTTTCTCATTGGTCAACAAAATTTCTTCCGCCGTAAAATCCCGATACATCTGTTCCAACGACGACTGCATCAACTGAGCCTCTCCCTGATATTTGGCAGCCAAATCATCCAAATCCTTCTGCGCTGCTCTGTATTCTGGCAACTTTGCCAAAATCACATCTGAATCCACAAATCCAATCACCTGACTCTTTTGAGCGTTGGTTCCACCCAAAATCATCATCATGCATATTAATAGGAATTGTTTTTTCATTTTCATTGATTTGTCAAACCGCATGCCAAAACTCATTAGTGCACGAAAATATAGATTTTTCCTCGATTTATGGATGCTCTAACAAAATTGAAGGTGTTACGATAATATTACTTTTATGTAACGCACGATCCGTGAACTGAATTCTAAATCTCACCGTGTCGCCTCGATACTGAAAAGGCCTAGCAGGAATGTTCAAAATCAGATTGCCATGAACCGCTTTGCTGCGTCCTGTGGGTGTGATATTTCTGATTCTCTCGTGTAAAACGAGCGTATCGCTAGGACTTAGCAAGGGATTCATCGGATTCATCCATTTGACCCCAATTTTATGCTGGTAATAGACCTTCAAATTGTAAAATTCCTTCTGTTTATAGCCAAACGGAAACAGCGTATCGGCATCGTCTAGTCCCAAATCCCCATCGCTGTCTTGATAACCCAAATCAATTTCGATAAAACTATCATATCCATATCCACTGTTAAACTTATAAATGCCAGCAAATGTCAGTTTGGGAACGGCCGAGACATTATCTTTGTTGGGATTACAAGAAATTATTGTCCCTGCGAAAAACAGCATGACGGAAACCATTGAAAATATTGAAACCTTATTCCACATCCCTACGTCCAAATTTAATGATTGGGCACAGTTAATTTTTCAATTTCAACAAAAAAACAATCCGCTTTTCGCTCAATGGCATCTAATTTACCCGCCAACATCAGGTGAGTTCACTTTTTTACCAATCGCTTTTTTCAAAAGTCATCTTGTAAGCAGTGCATCAAAAAACGCCGAAATTACATTTAGTAGCTCGGGGACTACAGGAAGTACGACATCGCTACACCATGTTGCTGAATTAAAAATATACGAAGAAAGCTTTACGAAAGGGTTTGAACTATTCTACGGTCCGATAGAAAATTATTGCGTTATTGGATTGCTGCCAAGTTACCTCGAAAGAACTGGGTCATCGCTGGTATACATGGTGGACCATTTCATCAAGAAAGGGAAACCCAACAGCGGATTCTATTTAAAGGAATACGAAACGGTTGCCGACATCATCCAAGACAATGAAAATCGCAATCAACCCACGCTGTTACTCGGGGTCACCTTTGCGATGCTAGAGATGATACAATCCATTCCCCAGCAACAATGGAAGCAGACAATTGTCATGGAGACCGGTGGCATGAAAGGCCGAGGGCCGGAAATCACGAGAGAGGAACTACAAACCCAACTCACAACGCATTTGGGCGTTCAGCATGTCCATTCAGAATACGGGATGACGGAACTGTTGAGTCAGGCCTACTCCCAAAAGAATGGGAGGTTTCATTGCCCGCCCTGGATGAAAATTTGCATTCAAGATCCCGGCGACCCCCAACAATGGTTTGGCCATGCAAAAACCGGTAGAATCTGTATTATTGACTTGGCGAACGTTTATAGCTGCTCATTTATCGCAACCGACGATTTGGGGAAAACACATGAAGATGGAAGTTTCGAAGTACTGGGCAGAATAGATTTTAGCGACCTCAGAGGTTGCAATCAGTTGGTGATAGACTAATTAACCGCTGATCAATCCTCGTCCTCGTCGGGAATCTCAAGCACCTGCTCCGTTAGCTCTTCCTTGGCGTTCAAAGAATTCTCAAGACTCAAAATCATCGCTGGCAACAAGAACAAATTCGCCGCCATACCCGTAAGCAAGGTTAAACCGGTTAACCAACCCAACGCTTGTGTTCCTTGGAAATTAGAGAAGGTGAAAATAAAGAATCCAGCACAAATGGCTACCATGCTATAAATCATACTCAATCCTACCTCCACAATGGTTCCATTGAGCGCTTCTCTTACCGATTTGTTATGCTTGACCAGCTCTCGCCTAAAGGTGATGATGAAGTGAATGGTCGCATCTACTGTTATCCCAAAGGCGATACTAAACACTAGGATGGTTGATGGCTTTAGCGGCACACCAAAATAGCCCATCGTACCGGCCGTAACGAGCAATGGAATGATGTTGGGAATCACCGCTATCACAATCATTCTGATGGATGGGAATAAGAAGCCCATGGTGATTGTAATGATAATCAACGACCAAAACGTGGCACTGCCTAAACTGCCAAATAGGTAAGAATTGCCTTTCATGAACACCGCAGAAGTTCCAGTCACTTTTACAGCGTATTCATCCTTGGGAAAAATCCTATCAATGATCACTGCAACTTCCTTATTAATACTATCCAAGGAGGTAGAACCAACATCTTTGATTTGATAACTGATACGCAAACCGGTTCTGCTGCTATCTATCAACCCCGACATCATCTGATTTTTTTCATTAGACTTCGTAATTGGCATTCGAGCCATGATATCGGCCAAATCCAATGCATTAGGCATACGATAGAAAGCAGGATCGCCCTCATTCACCGTTTGATTGGCGTAGCATACCACTTCCACAACCGACATCGGTTTTGAGAATTCCGGGTATTTTTTCAGGGCACGCTGCAAACGATTTACTTTATCTAGGGTTTCAAAAGTGCCGATGTCGCCATCATCGTGTGTACGAACAACGATTTCATAAGGCATCACACCTTTGTAATGCTCCTGGAAGTACAATAAATCCTGGTACAACTTTGAACTCCGTGGCACATCATCCACCATATAGGCCAAAGGATGTAAACGGAAAACAAATGTGGTGCTCAGCACTGTTAATGCGATAAACCAGAAATATATTCTTCGCTTATGATTAAATACCATAAACTTAACCCATCCCAAAAACTGATTGATATTTTTATTGTCGAGGTGAGCAATTTGCTTGTCCGATGGAACCGGTAAGAAGCTATAAAGGGCAGGAATACCAATAATATTTATAAAGAATACCAAATTGATGGTAATGAACGAAACCACACCATAATGCTCTAGCATCTGTGTCTTGGTGAAATAGAATGTACCAAATCCAACCGCTGTTGTAAAATTGATCAGGAATGTAGCTACTCCAACGCGTGATATAATCCTGGTCAATGCTTTGGCTTTGTTTCCATGTTTACGGTATTCTTCGTGGTATTTATTGATGAGATAAATGGCATTTTGAACCCCAATCACGACCAGCAATGGCGGAAGCGTTCCCGTAAGCAAGTTCAGTTTATAACCCAATATTCCGCACACTCCAAACATCACCAAAACCCCTATTCCAATAAACACAATGGCAATGGCCAAGGTGCTAAGACTTCGAAAAAACACCAAAATTAAAATGGCCGTCACCAAAAATGCAATCACCGTAAAGAGTACCATTTCACTTTTTACCGTGGTCGCCATCTCAGTCCTAACATACGGCAATCCACCGATATGCATTTCGGCACCAGAAAAGTCTTCATATTCCTTGGCTGTTTTTTCGATGCTATGAATCAATCCAATCCTCTTTTCTGATTCCTGGGCCTTATTATCGAGCACCAATAACACCAAAGCAGAATTGGTATTCTTGTTATACAACATCCCCTGATAGAATCGCATATCCAAGAATTTATCTCGGATGCTATCTACTTCGGCTTGTGTAGTAGGCGCATGAGTAAATGCAGGTTTGATTTCAAATTTACCTGCCGTATCCGTATGCAAATCAAATAAGCGCGTTGGGCTGATGACTTGGTTAACGCCGGGGATATTCGACATGTCTTCACACATCTTATAATAGGCCCTGAAGTTCTTAAGTTCAAAGAGTTTATCACTATTAAATCCTACAACAACTTTGTTATTGTCTAGGCCAAACGTTTTTTGAAATTTCTGATACGCCAAGAAATCAGCATCGTTACTTGGCACCAATTTTTGCATGGCATACTCCAACTTAACTTTTGTTGCATAGTAACCCATCACTCCGGTGAAGGCTATGATCAATATCAAGAAAAGTGCGCGCTGCTTAAGAATAAAGCTTGCTATTTTATCCCACATAGAAGCTGCAAAGGTACTGATAAAAAAATAAAGGTCGCCCGAGGGCGACCTTTAACAAATAAATATTAGAAGTAAAAGATTACTCAGCGATCACATCCAAAGTGATGGCCGCATTGATATCTTTAAACAAGTTGATGTTGGCTTCGTAAGTTCCGATTGACTTAATGTCATCAAAAACAATTTTACGGCGGTCTACATCAAACCCTTTTTCTTTCAATATATTGGCAACTTGCAAGCTGGTAACTGAACCAAAGATTTTCCCACTAGCGCCCGCTTTTGCAGCAAGGTTGATGGTGGATCCATTCAATTTTTCAGCCAACGCTTCTGCATCTTTACGCAATTTGTCCATTTTGAACGCGCGCTGACGCATATCTTCGGCTAACATTTTCAAGGCGCCTTCGTTTGCCAATTTTGCTTTTCCTGTAGGAATCAAGAAGTTCCTCGCGTAACCGTCTTTTACAACTACCACGTCATCTTTATGACCTAGGTTTTTTACGTCTTGGGTGAGAATGATTTTCATGTGTCTTCCTCCTTCTTATTTTAAACCATCAGCAACGAAAGGAAGCAACGACAGGTGACGTGCTCTTTTAATTGCTACAGAAATTTTACGTTGATACTTCAAAGAGGTACCAGTGATACGACGTGGCAAAATCTTGCCTTGCTCGTTGATGAACTTCAATAAAAACTCACCGTCCTTGTAGTCGATGTATTTAATACCGTGTTTTTTGAAACGGCAATACTTCTTCTTTTGCAGAACCTGCGGAGTTTGGTTGAAGATAAAGTTAGAATCTTTGCTCATAGTTCGTCCTCCTCAATTGCGATTTTCTTTTTAACAACAACTTTCGTTCCTTGTGGAGTTACCGTACGAAGCTCGCCATTGCGTTTGCGTTGATTGAAATCAACACCCCAACGGTCTAACTTCACAGTGAGGTAACGCAAGATGCGCTCGTCGCGGCGAAAAACTAATTCAAAAGACTTGATGAATTCAGGGTTTGCCTTGAATTCGAACAAGTGATAAAATCCCGTGCCTTTTTTCTGGATAGGGTAGGCTAGTTTGGTTAGTCCCCAATTTTCTTCGTGGACTAACTCCCCTCCATTGCCGGTGATCAACTCTCTGTAGCCTGTAACAGCATCTTTCATCTGTTGTTCAGAGAGCACGGGTGTCAAAATGATCACGGTCTCGTACTGGTTGGTATTCATTTGGCTGTAAATTTAGGGCTGCAAAAATACGGCTTTATATTCAATCCTACAAGTGTTTACACACTTTTATTGGTTTCCCATTTCACGGAACAGGATCATACCCGCTCCCACCCCAAGGCCCGCATCTACCAATTCGCCGAATTGTTAACCAAATGGCCTTGAAAAAGTTATGTTTTCTAAATGCCTCAACCCCGTACTGACTGCAGGTTGGGGTGAAACGACAAGCAGTGGGGAGCAGTGGGGAAATGGCGCCTTGATAAAATTTTATCACTAAAATCGGCAACAAAGACAGAAACCAACGGAGTCCGCGATTGCTATTTGCAGCCGGATCAAGATGCTTTTCGACGAGTTCTTCGTTATGCAGTTTTTTCGAGCACATCCAAAATCTTCTGCTGTAATACTTTGTACGATTTTTCCAACGCCTTATAATCTGGCAACTCGCTGCCTGTATACATCAACGCGATTGCCATGGTTTTCCCTTGGACCGTCAGCGCCTCGTATAACTCAGTCTTATTATGTCGATACAACTCTCGCAACCGCCGCTTGATAAAATTCCGATCCACCGCCCGCTTAAACTTTCTCTTGCTCGCCGTAAATACAACCTGAGCAGGAACTCCTTCCACAGGCAAAGGCGTAAAATACAAATTGGCACGAAGAGGATATTTAGAAACAAAAACGCCCGACCCAAAAAGCCCGGCGAGAATATTCACGTTGTTCAGTTTTTCGGATTTACCGAAAGCCTTTCCCAAACGATATGGCAACACTGTGTGAGTCATTGCCTGTTTACGCAACGAGGGTATTAACCTTTGTGACTGCGCTCGTGAGATACAGTAAGACTGGCACGACCGCGTTTGCGACGAGCTGCCAAAACCCTACGGCCATTGCTTGTAGCCATGCGCTCACGGAAGCCGTGACGGTTTTTACGTTTTCTAGTAGAGGGTTGGTAGGTGCGTTTAGTCATGATTGAAAATACTTAAAAGAGCTGCAAATATACAATCATTCAAACTACTTTGCAAGCATCCCCACTTTTTTTTTCAATACGCAACACTATCTTTGGAAATGATGACCGACCAACCACAATATTCAGAAAAATCAGGCTTCCCCAGTTGGATATTTTGGTCTATCGCGGCAGTTGCGATTATACAGGCGACCATTCTACCCACCATTTACTTATACGAGAAAATTGCCCACCCAACAGACAGCGAGCCATTGGATTGGTTCGGCTTGGCCATCTTCGGCGTGGTTGGCCTATTGATTTTCGTCATCAAACTCCATGTAACCATCAACACTGAGGGCATCACTTACAAATACCCTCCCTTTCGCAACAAACCCACAACCCTCCCTTGGGAAAACATCAAATCCATTGAATTAATGAGAATCAACCCGCTGAAAGAATTTGGTGGTTGGGGACTACGTTATGGCAAACTCGGTACCGCCTATACAACCCGTGGCAGATACATCTTACACGTCGTACAGAATACAGGGAACCCCATCAACCTCACCATCGCTGCACCGAAAGACTTCGTCAAGGCAATTGCTCAACAAAACTGGCCCGTGACCCCAAAAATTCCAGAAAAAATAATATAATTACCCGTTGTAATACAACTCGCGAATCAGGCCATCCGCCAATCCAATTCTGGGCACACCTATCTCTGTAATATCCGCCCATTTTAAGATCGACGTGTATATCTGCAACGCAGGAACAATCACTTCTGCCCTTTCCTGTCGCAAATTAAACTCGTGCATCCTTTCGACCACAGATTGATTACTCATCACTTTATAATAGTTGTCGAGCTGATTGACCGACAACGACTTACCATCCTTGGTTTTTGAGATCGAGAATAACTTATTGATATTCCCGCCACTTCCAATAACCGTCAAATTTTTCACCCCTTTCACAGAGGATTTCACGGCCGCTTTCATCGAATTCCACACATCGTCGGATACCTGGCCTTGTAACATTCGTAATGTGCCAACGTTAAATGAATCTTGCAAAATTCGCTTACCCTCAGAATACATCGTAAGCTCTGTACTGCCGCCGCCTACATCCACATATAAACGTGTTTCATTGTCCAAATCCGACTCCATCATATGCGTATCGTAAATGATCGCAGCCTCCTCTTTTCCAGTGATAATATCAATCCGTAAACCCGTCTCCTCAAAAATTGCATTCACCAACGCCTCTCCATTTTGGGCATCGCGCATCGCCGATGTAGCGCAAGCTCTGAAACGCTCCACGCCGTAAATATCCATAATCAACTGAAATGCGCGTATACTCTTTTTTAAGGCCGATGCCTTTTCTTCGCCAATAAAGCCATCTTGAAACACATCAACCCCCAAACGAAGGGGGATTCGCAATAGAGTGAGCTTGGTAAAATCTACCGACTCGCGATACGGCACAGCCTCGGAAACCAACAGTCGAACTGCGTTGGAACCGATATCAATGGCTGCGAGATTCAATGGTGTATTCTTTATTTTTTAAATAGTCATGTATGGCAACTTGAGACCGAAGCCATGGCTCCCCTTCCTCAGGCACTACGTATTGATTGCTCAATGCAGCATCCAAAATTCGTGCTTTTTCATTCTCCTTTAGTTGGATGTTCATAATATGTGACAATTCTGTTTGAATCTCTTTATCGATGATGGGACAAGCCACCTCAACGCGATGATCCAAATTCCTAACCATCCAATCAGCCGACGAAATAAAAACTTGCTTTTGCTCTTCTTCTCCAAAAATAAACACCCGGGCATGCTCTAAATATTGATCCACAATAGAAATGGCTTGGGGTTGTTTTTTGAATGATTTTTGATCCATCACACCGCAGAAAATCCCGCGAACCACAAAGCTGCTCTTCACTCCCGCCTTTGCCGCATCATACAAATTATGAATCAACTGATCGTCACTTAAGCTATTCAGTTTCACCACCAATGAGCCCCCTTTCTTCCGCTTGCTCAACGAAATCTGCTTCAGGATTTGCGCTTGGAAAAATTTACGCATCGTAATCGGTGCGGGTATCAATGTCCTACAGCTTTTTAAGCCCGTAAGATTTGGAATGGGACGCTCCAAACAATCAAATATCCGATTGATATCCGCCATAATCTGACGGTTGGATGTCAGCAAACAATGATCCGCATATACCTTGGCCGTACTCTCATTCAAATTGCCCGTACTCACAAAACCAAATTGGGTGGTTCTATTAAACTCTCTGCGCTTAATGACACAGATTTTTGCGTGAATTTTCATCTCCGGCAGCCCTATATAAACCCTCACGCCCTCCTCTTCCAATCGCTTCTTCCACATCATATTGGCTTCCTCATCAAAGCGCGCCTTCAACTCAATAACCACAGAAACTTGCTTCCCATTTCTCACAGCATTCACCAACGCATTGATTACCCTTGAATCTTTTGCCAATCGATACAATGTCACGCGAATACTAACAACTGCTGGATCGATGGCCGCTTCACGCAACAAATCAATCACCGAATCAAAGGAATGATAAGGAAAATGCAACATCACATCTTTTTTAGAAATGACATCCATAATCCTACACGGCTGGGTCAACAGCGGATGAACAAAAGGCTTTGGACGAGAATTGATATCCGTAAAAACCTCCCGCGGGAAGTCCATAAAGTCTTTAAAATTGTGAATCCTACCCCCAGGAACCATGTGGTCCTTCTTGTTCAAGCTCAATCGCTTCATCATAAACTCCAACAAATTCGCATCAATCTGCTTGTCGTATACAAAACGCGTTGCCTTTCCTTTTTTACGATTCTTGATACCCTTCTCCAAGTCATCAATCAAATTGGAATGAAAATCGTTATCCAAATCCAATTCCGCATCCCGCGTTACTTTGATCAGATGACCCATGAATTTATCAAATCCAAATGGCGCAAACAAATAAGGTAGATTGTACCGAACAATGTCTTCCAACAGAATCAAATCTTTGGTTCCTTTGGCCGATGGCAAAACCACCACGCGAGGCAAATCGCCAACGGGAATTTCAATTAGCGCGTAACGATGCATCATCGCCGATTGTGAATGTCCTAGAACGCAAGCCAAGTAAACACTTCTGTCCCTAAGCAGAGGCATGCTTGGGATCGACTCAATCATTAAGGGTACGATCCGTGTGTGGAGTCGCTCTTCAAAAAATGTCTCAACAAATATCTTTTGCTCTTTTGTGAGCTGCTTGTCGGTTTTGAAATGGATTTTCTTACCCTCCATGGCCACAACCAAGTCGCGATAAATCTTCTCGAATTGTTGTTGTTGGGTGAGCACGATCGACATAATGCTGGCGAGAATTTTTTCAGGATTCTCCTCCAAATGCATCTTCAACTTATTCCCCGCAGTCCTTGTCATCCGGTTCAGCGTTGCCACCCGAACACGAAAAAATTCGTCCAAATTGTTAGAAAAAATACCTAAAAATCGCAAACGATCGTAAATATGATTCTCCTCGTCTGCTGCTTCCTGTAAAACCCTGCCGTTAAACGCCAACCAACTAATATCCCTGTTAATTCCTTGCTTCTTTAAACCCATAACGGAAATCTATCCAATGCAAAGATGATAGTTGTATTTGCGATTTAGAATTATTTCAAGAAGAATATATCATTACTTTAGTGTTAACAAATAGTGCTGTTATCTGTAAACGATTTGATAATATAAAATTGATGTTAATACCCATTTTTGTTAGTCATAACAAAACATACCAACTGGTATTTTGAGGGCGTGAAATCTACTCCTAGAGAAATGCAAGTTTGCATTCTAAGCGATTTGCATTTGGGCACATTTGGCTGCCATGCCGAAGAAATAAGCGATTACCTGCGAAGCATCAATCCGGAAATTTTAGTGCTCAATGGCGATATCATAGATATTTGGCAGTTTAAGAAGTCGTATTTCCCACCCCAGCACATGCAAGTGATCCGGGATATCCTAAAACTGAATACCCAAGGGACTCAAGTGTACTACATCACAGGAAACCACGATGAAGCGTTGCGCAGATATTCTGGCACTCAGTTGGGGAATATCAGACTGGATGACAAACTCATTTTGGAATTGGATGGCAAGAAGGTTTGGATTTTTCACGGTGACGTTTTTGATGCAACAACCAAAGGATCAGCACGATTATTGGCACAGCTCGGCGGCAAAGGCTACGATTTATTGATCTGGTTAAATCACAATATCAATTTACTCCTTTCACTGATGGGTCGGGAAAAAATGAGTCTTAGCAAAAAAGTTAAAGAAAGCGTAAAAAAGGCGGTTTCTTGGATCAATAACTTTGAACAAACGGCGGCGGAGTTAGCCATCGAAGAGGGATACGACGTGGTTGTTTGCGGTCACATTCACCAGCCACAGCAAAGAATCATCAAAACGGAAAAAGGTGAGGTAACCTATTTAAATTCTGGCGACTGGATCGAAAATCTCACGGCACTTGAATACAACGACGGTAATTGGAAAATTTACGAGCATCCCCAGCAAAATCGCAAAAAACTGCAACGGAGTACTGAGTATTTAACAGAACTAGAACGCCTTAAAAAACCTGAGATTCCTGATGTGCTTTCACACCACATCGCAGCTTTTATTGCCACTAAAACTGCCATTTAATTCGTACCATGAAGATTCTTTACGCCGTCCAAGCGACAGGTAACGGACATATTAGCAGGGCCTCTGAGATTCTGCCGATACTTCAAAAATATGGCACTGTCGACATTATGCTGAGCGGAAACAACGCCCATTTGCCGGTAAATCTGCCCGTAAAACACAAAAGCAAAGGATTGAGCTTGTTTTATCAATCGGGTGGTGGATTGCATTACTACCGCATGTTGAAGCAGTTGAACCCTTTTAGAATTTGGAACGACATTAAGCGATTACCCTTAGATCAATACGATTTGGTCATCAACGATTTTGATCTCATCACTGCGATGGCGTGTAAATTGAAGGGCACGTTTAGTATTCAATTTGGTCACCAGGCCAGTTTTAATTATTCTGAAACGCCTCGACCCACTAAGAAATCGATGATTGGCGAATGGGTACTGAAGAATTTCGCACCGGCCAAATTAAATATTGGACTACATTTCAAGCCTTATCACCCCAATATCCTTCCTCCCATTATCAAGGAGCACATTCGTCAGGCCCAGCCATCGAACCAAGGACATATCACGATTTACCTCGCCCAATACGGCCATGAAGAGATTTATAAGCAGGTCAAAAGTTTAACCCATCTAAAATTTCACATTTTCAGCAGCGGAATCAAAGAAAAGAAGACCATTCACAATTGTCTTTTCTTCCCCTTGGGCAAAGAGTGCTTTTCCCATTCGATGATTCATGCAAAAGGAATTATCACTGGGGGTGGATTTGAAACGCCTGCCGAAGCTTTGTATTTAGGCAAGAAAATCATGGTCATCCCCATCAAAGGTCAGTATGAACAGGACTGCAACGCTGCTGCACTTCAAGAATTTGGAGCAGAAGTAATCAACGAGATTGATATACATTTTGGCGCAACGGTAGACCGGTTTTTTCACGATTCCAGAGAAACCGCCCAGCGCTATTTCCAAGATTCAACCAACGAAGGAATTGTTGACCAGTTTATGTCGATCGCAATACAGGCAGTAAACACCCACAAAAACCAAGTACTAAGCGACCATAAAATCCAGATGCAGAAAACGCATCAAGAAACGCCGCTACCCGAAGCAACTGCATTTGATGGACTCATGAACACCAATTTCCCATCGGCATCTTCGGCCATCAATATCATGCCTTGACTTTCGATGCCTCTCATTTTACGAGGGGATAAGTTTGCCAACAACAGGACCTGCTTACCCACCACTTCTTCGGGTGAAAAATGCAATGCGATACCTGAGACAACCGTGCGGGTTTCAGTGCCAACCTCCAAGGTGAGTTTCAACAATTTATCGGCTTTCTCCACTTTCTCGCAGGCCACTACGGTAGCCACGCGCAAATCGAGTTTCGCAAAATCATCGTAAGTCACTTCCGGCTTGTTTTCAGCCACAGTTTCCACCGCTGCATTCATATTTTTATCGTTTTCAATACCTGAATTATTGCTTTTTGATGCAGATTCTGCAAGAACGGCCGCGGCATTCGCCGCGCCGGCTGCCAGCAACTTAGAAATTTGAACCTCAATCACATCATCCTCTATCTTCTGAAATAACAGCCCCGAACTTCCCAATTGGTGTCCAGCCGACAACTCAAACCAAACTCCATCCACACCCTCGCCAGCCATCCAAAAATCCTTCCTTGTATTTGCATCCGGATTCACCTGCAACTGGGCCAATAACCTTCCGCTCGCATCAGGCATAAACGGCTCCATTAACATGGCCATATTGTACAACACCTGAACCGCCTCACTCAAAACCTGCGCTGTGCCATCCGCATCGGTCTTTATTAACTTCCATGGCTCATGATCGGCCAAATATTTATTGCCCAACCGCGCCAATTCCATCATCTTAAATTGGGCATCCCTAAATTGATACTGTCCCAATAATTTCACCACGGGCACAATATATTCATCCACCATCGGATGCTTCCCGCCTAACATCGCAGCGCGATCAAACAAACTATACTTTTCCTGAATCGTTTCCACCGTTGGCATCACACCCTCATAGTATTTCTGCATCAAGACCAAAACGCGGTTGGCAAAATTGCCCATAATCCCCACCAACTCCGAATTCACACGGGTCTGATAATCCTTCCACGTAAACTCACTGTCCTTGGTCTCAGGCGCAATCGACGTTAACACATAACGCAACTCGTCCTTCCGATTCGGCATCTCCTCCAAATACTCATTCAACCAAACCGCCCAATTTCTACTTGTCGATATTTTCTGTCCCTCCAAATTCAAAAACTCATTGGCAGGCACCTGCTCCGGCAACACATACCCATCGCCGCGCAAATGCAACATCGCTGGGAATATGATACAATGGAACACAATATTATCCTTACCTATAAAATGAATCAACCTAGAATCTCCCGTCCACCACTGCTCCCAATCATCGGGCCTCAACTCCTTGGTGGCCGAAATATATCCAATGGGCGCCTCAAACCAAACATACAACACCTTTCCATCCGCACCTTCCAATGGCACCGGTACGCCCCACTCCAAATCTCTGGTCATGGCTCGCGGACGTAAACCTTCGTTCAACCAGCTCTTACACTGACCTAAAACGTTGCTCTTCCAACCGCTTTTGCCACCAATCCATTCGTTCAAAAACGACTCCTGAATCTCATCCAACGGCAAATACCAGTTGATGGTTTCGCGCATCACGGGAACCGTTCCGCTCAACGCCGATTTTGGATTTAAAAGCTCCGTAGGACTTAACGTACTACCACATTTTTCACACTGATCGCCATAAGCCCCCTCGTTCTTACAAGAAGGACAAGTACCCACGATATATCGATCGGCCAAAAACTGACCCGCCTGCTCGTCAAAATATTGCTCCGAGCGAATCTCTCTAAAAACGCCTTTGTCGTATAAATTCTTAAAAAACGCCTGCGATAAATCCTTGTGCGTTTGATTCGATGTCCGAGAATAAATATCAAACGAAATCCCCAAATCCCTAAAAGAATCGCCAATAATCTTGTGATATCGATCCACCACATCTTGAGATGTCACACCCTCTTTTCTCGCCCGCAAAGTAATCGGTACACCGTGCTCATCGCTTCCGCAAATAAACAAAACCTCCTCACCCCGCAATCGCTGAACACGGGCATGAATATCGGCCGGAATATAAACCCCCGCCAAATGTCCAATATGAACAGGGCCATTGGCATAAGGAAGTGCTGCGGTAATGGTAATTTTTGACATGGAACTGCAAAGATACTTTTAGCGCGAATAAATCTGAAGGTATTTCTGCACGCTTTGTTTGTAATAGGGCTTAAATGCCGGCTGAATCCTTCTCATCGATTCTCTTTCTTCCGCCTTCTTGCGCATCGCCTCCTTGATATTTTCCGGCACCTCAGGAATATAATTCCCCGGATTATTCGATTCCCGCTTATCCTCTTGATCCTGCTTCCGATCCGCTTTTTCGTTTTCCAGCAAGCGCGTCATAATCTGCTTTTGCCTCTCAATCGACTGCGGAGTGATTTTCCCATTGACGATGTCTTTCTCCTGCTGCTCCATCATTTTTTCCACCTCCTGAAGTCCGTTCGATAGGCCCTGCTTTCCCTCCTGACCCAATTCTTTTCTCAGCTGCTCCACTTGTCTCCGCAACGCCTCCTGCATCAACGCCATTTTTGCCAAATCTTCATTCAGCGATCGCTGTCCGTCCTGCGACGATTCGCCCTGTGAACCCGGTGTTTTTGGACTTCCCTGCTCTCCTTGTTTGCCCGACTCACCCGGCTTGCCTCGTTTCTGTTGTTGCATTTTTTGCAACTGCTCACCCAAGGCCTTCTGCGCATCAGACAATTTGCCACCTGGCTTCGGTTTCCCGTTCTTTCCTTTTCCGGATTTGTTGGGATTATTACAACTCTTATCGCCGTCCTTCTTTTGATCGCTCTGCATCTGCTGTTGCATACTTTGCAAACTCTCCATCAGCATATCCGCCAAATTATTCAACCCCGTCATCACAAACTGCTCATGCACCGCCGCTCCACGAGAATTCCTAACCTTCATATTGTCCAACGCCATCCCCATTTGCACATTTACACGACTCATTTCCTTGGTTACAAAATTGTCGATCATGGGCTGTCGTTTTGCCAAAGCCATCAAACTGTCCTCAATAAACATCAACGACTCCCGCAATCGCATTTGCTCCTTATTCAATGTCGCCAACCGAGGATTATCCGACGATAATTTGCGCAATTCCATGAAGTTCGCTTCCTGTCGGTTCGATGCATCAATCAAATTCTCCAACAAGGCCCTGAGGGTTTGATAGTCCTCCGCCGTGCGTTTCTTCTGCTGGTCCTCGAACGACTTCTGCATATTCTGCATCGCCTCTTTCATCTTTTGCGCGGATTTTTTCATTTTCTCAGACGCCGCCGATTTCTTGTTATTCTGCAAATCTTGCGATGCTTTTTGCGCTTCATCCCCCGCCTCTTTGCGATCCTCTTCCCCTGTTTTTAACTCCATCGGCTTTTCGAGCTCCGCATTTTTCTCTTCCACATCCTTGATTTTCTTTTCGATGCTCTGCAATGCCTTATTCTGCTCGGCCTGGGCTTCTTTCAACGCTTCGGAAGCCTGACCGCCTTTTTCCTCTTTGGTTTTCTGCGCAAGATCTTCTTCCGTCTTTGCCCAATCCTCCATGCTTTTTGCCACCGCATCCACCGCTTCTTCCAATTCCAACTGCTTCAACTGCTCCATGAGTTTGTCCATTTCCTTGGCGGTTTCTTGACTCATTTCGCTCAACTTCTGCATCGACTCCTTGAGTTGCTCTTTGTCGGCCTTCTGCTGAAGCAATCGCTGAATTTCATCAATCAGCTTTTGCATTTCTGGATTGTTCAACTGCTTTAATCGCTCGTTCAAGGCATCCTTTTTTTTCTGCAATTCTTGGGACTGTTCCCCCAGACGCTCCTTTTGCTTATTGACCTCCGATTGCTTTTTCTCCAGTTGTTTGATTGTTTGAAGCATTTTCTGCTCCTCATTTAACCAATTCTTGATTTTATTCTCTTGGTCCCAACTCTGACCACTTTGTTGTAACGATTCTTGCAAACGCTTGGCTTCTTTTTGCAATTTTTCCAAATTTTTGACCGACTTGCTCATTCCTTGACCGATGCCCGCCTCTTGTTTTTCCAGTTGAGCCACCACTGCATCGTTGCTCGCCCTTTCCAACTTCTTAATGGGTGTTCGCATCACTTTCCCTCCGTGCACCGCGTCGTTATCCATGGCCGCCAATTGATATTCAATTGCATCGCCGGGCTGAATCCCCATCAAACCCAAATCCAAGGCATGAGTGAAAGAAATTTGCGATTCATTGCCAATGAACAAAGGCGTCCGCATCCAATTTGTATCGCCGGAACGACCGTTTTTACGCAGAATTCTGTGATAAAAATGTACCGACCTAACCGCATAATCATCGCCCGATAAACCCATAAAATACCAAACACCCATCTTCACAGAATCTTCCAACGTCTCACATTGTATGTCGGGGAATAAATCCTTCTGAACTTCCAAACGACTCAGAAAAGTATCCATCGAAAGGCCTTGCTTTCCTCGCATTCCAAAAACAAAACCCCCACTGCTGTTGGCACGGACCTTATATTGTTGTTGCTCTTTTGCTGTATTCAAATGATTGGTAGATTATTGCCCTTTCGCCAAATCCCCTTTTTCTCCCAGCCCGCCAATGGATGTCCACCTACCGCCAAAGGATTTCACCAACCACTGATTCACATATTTGCCTTTTAACTCATAGGTAACAATGGTTCCTTCTGGTACTTCGAGCAACTCGGTAGAAGCGCATTCGCCATCAATTTTACCGGTATATTCTGGATAATCCGCCCACGCCGAAAGCGCTTGCCATTGGGGAGGGTGATTGACATTTACGCGATAATTTCCCAAATCAAAATCCATGGCGCGTATTGCAAAATCAAATTGGGCCTGAACGGAGGGGAACGTATACTGAAAATGATTCGATTTGATTTTTTTAGCCCGAATGATCTGCTTGTCGATTAGAATTTCAATACTCTCCGGCAACACACTACCCTCCACCATGAAATTCACAGTCAAATCTTTGCCTTGATCGGCAACCAATTCCGCCGGAGACAATTCCACCCGAAATGGCGCTTTGGGCACATATTCCGTTTGATAATGAAATACTCGATTTGCGCCATTCAATATTCCGGCCGACTGATATGCGGAGAAGCCTAAAAGCAAAACCAATAGCAGCGCCAATCTCGTCACCCAACGCTTGTGCTTCAACCAGTCCAACGCTTGTATAAAGGGTGTATTAGAAAAGGCCAACGTCTTTTGGGCGATACCCTGAAGTAGCAAGTCGTTTTCGGCGGTGATAGCCGACATTTCTTCGAGTTGCAATAAATTCAAAAGTTTATCCGCCACTTCAGGAAAATAATTTCCGATCCAACGCGCTGCTTCTTGATGAGAAATCACTTTACCCGAGCCTTGCAGCTTCAGCAATGGCTGAACTACTAGAACACCCCAGGCAGCAATGATCATCGTCCACATTCCAAAGAAAAGGACGGTCCTTGATTGCACGGAAAGCCACAGCTGATTTTCAAGAAGAAACAAACCTACTAGCAGCAACATTGTACCGGAGAGAGCGAGCATCAAGCCCCGCACAAACCTTTGTTTGTAGTGGGCCGCAATAAATGCGTCTAGCTTGATTCTAATTTCACTCCTCATGGGTTACTCACAAATATAGCAAAGACTATCGCAACAAATTATCGAGAAGAATGGCGGTTGCAATTCCGGCATTGAGTGATTCGGCGTGACCTTTTCCAGGGATGGTGATTTTTTCTGTCACCAAGGATTCGGCCTCCGGCCGAATCCCATGAGATTCACTGCCGATAATCAACATCGATGGGCTTTCCAATTTCAATCCGTGCACGGATGTCCCGTCCAGAAAGGCGCCATACACCCTGCGGCCTGCGGCCGCAGGGTGTAATTTACTATACACTACCTCCACCCGAAGAAACGACCCCATAGTGGCACTTAAACACTTCGCATTGTATACATCCACACAGTCCTCACTGGCCAATATCTGCTTCAAACCATACCAATCCGCAAGTCGGATAATCGTACCCATATTCCCAGGGTCACTGATGCCGTCTAACGCCAAAACAAAGGGCTCCAATCCATCCAACTCCTTCATTTTTGGCATCCGAACCAAAGCCATAATTCCCGGCGGCGTGTCAAATCCAGAACATTTCTTGTTCTCCTCCTCCGTCATCCATTCAAAATCATAGGCCGGCGAAAATCGCTCCGCAAAAGCAGGCGTTCCCCAAATCCCCTCTATTTCCCAGCCACTGTGGAATACTTCCTCCACCTGTTTGCGACCCTCAACCACAAATTGGCCATATTTTTGCCTGTACTTCGACATTCGCAACGATGCGAGGTGCTTGATTTGAGCAATTGATGGCATACCTAGGCAAATATCTGAATTTTTCCCCGAAGTACCTATGGGCCCTGCTCGTCATCACCCTAATCCACGCCTGCGGTGTCAAAAAAAGCATCCCAGAAAATCGTTACCTGCTCAAAAGAAATTCCGTCAGCGTCCCCAAAAAAACCGTCAGCACCTCCAATCTTAAAGCGCAAATCCTTCACAACCCCAACAAACGCGTACTATTTAACAAATTACCCGTCTTCCTGTGGGCCTATTCGCTGGGTACAAGTTTCAAACATCCGGAACTAAACGACAGTATCGCTTGGAGGAAAAAGCTCCGCAATAAACTCGGTGAACCCCCAATCCTTATCGATACGGCGCTCGCTGCCGTGTCTGCCGAAAACATGGGAAATCACCTGTTTAACTTGGGCTATTTCGACAATAGAGTGAGTTATATTGTCACCTACGGAAAGCACAAATCCGAAGTAGATTATATCGTGGAACCCGGAAAGCCCTACCGACTTAATTCGTTTTTTAGGGAACCCGACGATACAGCGCTTAAGCCCCTAATCGATACCCTTGTTGATCAAAATTTGGCTTACAGACTTTGGTGGCCCTTAAATCTGAATGCCTTAAATGAAGCAAAAGACAAGTTGGCGATTGAACTCAAAGACCGAGGCTATTACGATGCCACGCCAGACCTTTTTCATTATGAGATTGATACGCTAGCCGATAAAAAAGAAGGCGCTATTTTCCTTAAATTGAACAACCCCTTGAACCAATCCAAATTTCAACGATATAGATTCGGCGCCACCTATCTGAACATCATTTGCTCCGATATCTATTTGAAAAATCAGTGGCCACAATCCTATTCATCCAAAGGCAAATATTTCCAACTCAACCATTACCCCATCAAAGGCAACATAATGGATCAAGTTGTCACAATCGACTCCGGCCGATGGTTCAGCCAATCCCTAACCAATCAAACCTATGTCGCCCTGGTAGAAATGGGACTTTTCTCCTACGTGGATTTACACCAAGAAGTGGACACCGTAAACCACCTCATCATCACCAAAATTGAGGCGAAAGCCATCCCAAGAATTTATAGCCAAATCGAACCCCAAGCGCTTTACTCACCCCAAGGAAGTTCAGGAACCAACTTTCAGACCCAAAGTCAGCGTAGTTTCGGCCTTGCAGGCATCGTATCGCTCAACAATCGAAACGCATTGGGCAATGGGGAAAGCTTAAAAATCAGTTCGGTAACCAGCTACGAGGCGATTTTCAAACGCGGCGATAACGACAATATCCGATATGGCTTGCAACAAGGATTCAACGCCAGACTGTCGCTGCCAAACTTTTCATTGCTCGATAAAATCAACGTAAAAAATAGCTATCAGCGCAAAAACACCGTATTCTCGCTGAGTTACCAATTGGAGAACAATCCCAATTTTAAACGAAGCTCACTCCCCGCTTCCATTTCATTGCAATACACAAGACCCAATTTAAGTTGGTATTATACCCCCGTTGAATTGAGCTTTAACCGAAATGCAATCTCTGCAGCATTTTTACCAACGCTTCCACAGTTGGACCAAGATTTTGTGAAACGTGTTTTTACCGACCAAATTATCACCGCCGCAAAATTTGGAGGCTTGTATACCAACAACAAAAACAAACCCGGACAAACCTACTTCTTTGGTCGTTTCGGATTTGAAACCTCCGGAAACCTTCACCGACTCGCACGATACCTATTCCAGGACAATTACAACCCAGACAGCTCTTATCAATTCATGGGGGTTAATTATTTTCAGTACGCCAAAATCGAATCAGAAATTCGCATAAAACACACCATAGACGAGTTTAACAGCATTGCTTTTAGGGCCAATTTTGGCATGGCCGTACCCTATTGGAATAGTAACGTAATACCTTATGATAAGCGATATTTTATTGGTGGTAGCAACAGCTTGAGAGGGTGGAGACCCCGTGGCATCGGCCCAGGAAATACGCCGGAAAGTTCAGGGTCCATCATCGACAGATCAGGAGAATTACTCATCGAGGCAAACCTAGAATATCGGTTCACTTTGGTGAAAAATTTCATCGAAAGCGCCTTATTCATAGATGCTGGTAACATCTGGAACCTCAGCAAAGAAGGATCCGCCAACGGCTACGGTGTCATTCAACGAGAAACCTTCCTGCCCGAAGTTGCCCTAAACACTGGAATTGGCTTCCGATTCGACCTAAGCCTGTTTCTGTTTCGTGTCGATTTGGGACTGCCAATCCGCGACCCCTCCAAAGATTTCGACAAGCGTTGGGTAATGACAAAAAGTGCAAGTACCAATTTCTCCAATTACATGCGCAATGAAAGTGCAATTTGTATAGGTATCGGATATCCGTTCTAAAATCACGATCCAAACCAAAGGTCGTTGAGCTCTTCTGATTCCAAAAATCGGAGTCCCGAGAATCAAAAAGTAAAAATAATGTCTCATTTTTGGCATCATTTTTGGCAGTTGCGGGTGAACTCAAACACCCATGTTGAAAAGAATTTCAATCATCGCAGTAATAACTATTGCCCTTCTTTCACTCAGTAGCTGCTCTAGTTGGCTCGGAAAAGTCAATATTTTCCCAGTAGAACAAGACGTAACCCTGGGCAAACAAGTCTCCGAAAGTTTTGAGCAAGGAAACGCCTCCATAATCATGGATTCCTCCAAAAACACAGTCGTTTATCGCTATATCTATGGGATTCGAGACAGTATCCTAAAAACGAATTTATTGATCCATAAAAACGATTTCGCCTGGAGAATCCGTATCATCCAAAACGATACAATACAAAATGCCTTCTGTACCCCCGGTGGTTACATTTATGTCTATACCGGCTTGATGAAATACCTTGAAAGCGAAGACCAATTGGCCGGCGTGATGGGCCATGAAATGGCGCATGCAGAAAAACGACATTCTACCGATGCAATGACCCGTGAATTTGGTGCGAACCTTTTATTGGAATTGATTTTTGGACAGAACAAAGCACAACTCCTACAAATTGCTACCGGCTTAGCACAACTAGAATTTGGTCGCGATGCAGAAACCGAGGCCGATAATTGTTCGGTGGATTGGCTTTATCAAACTGCCTACAACCCCATCGGTGCAGCAGGGTTCTTTGAGAAAATCCAAAAAGAGAAAAACAAAATCAACATCATCTTCTGTAAAGACTTTGTTGAGTGATGGTTTATTTGATTAGGAAATATTATGGGAATTTTTGACGAATACGAAGACTACGACGATCCTGAATTTCAAATCAAAACTGAAGAAGATGAAGATTTTGATGAAGAAAATTCTTTGTTGCTTGCCAATCTAGAATGGGCTCCTATGCCTGAAACAGTTTCTTGGCAAGATCCTAATTTTTCAAAAGATTTAGTAAGTCGCTTAAAAGGTGTCACTGAAGAATCATTCTCTAAAGAAGTGCATATTTGGCAAGATGCAATTAGTCTTTTACCACACTATGATGAAATTGAAATTCGCAATGAAGCCGACAGCGTGGTCTACAACGTTGAGAACATGCTGAAAGAATCGGGTGACAAAATCGCTGCTGAAGAGAAAACGGATATCGAGACGGCGGCCAATGCGG
>ENA-OUVC01000088-OUVC01000088.1-marine-metagenome-genome-assembly--contig:-NODE-88-length-64416-cov-5.084132_pt1 | contig 64416 bp, 62 predicted proteins | sample MGYA00248622_ERZ508571 | MGnify/ENA primary metagenome ERZ508571 (study PRJEB26236, sample SAMN06267175) | marine metagenome | isolation source: Columbia River Estuary | place: USA:Columbia River Estuary... | reverse complement strand
AGAGATCTTAAATTCATCAATAAATCTTTTTTTCTTATCATCTGGTAATTCTGGAATATCAGCTTTTAAATTTTCAATAAATTCATCTGTAACTTCTAACGGTAATAAATCTGGATCTGGAAAATATCTATAATCATGAGCATCTTCTTTAGATCTCATAGATCTTGTTTCATTTTTTTTTGTATCAAATAATCTTGTTTCTTGGTCAATTGATTTTCCCTCTTCGATTAAATCAACCTGCCTATTGGCTTCATAATTAATAGCCATCTGCATAAATTTAATAGAATTAACATTTTTAATCTCACAACGTGTTCCAAGTTCTTTAGAGTCTTTTAATCTTACTGAAACGTTTACATCAGCTCTTAGTGATCCTTCTTGCATATTACCATCACATGTACCCAAATATCTCATTATGGATCTTAATTTTGACGGATTGGACGATATTTTGTTCATTACCAACCCAGGAGAGTCATTAACTAAAAGAGTTTGGATAAATAAAGGAGGAAATCTGTTTGAGAATCCGAATTGGGAGATTAATAGTTCATTAACCGACTTCTTTATACCGATCTCACAAAATGCCTCTGCCGGGAAGACAAAATTTTTGCACTTCAATTCCGCTAAGTCACAAATTATTGAAGTCTATACGAAGCAATAATAAATAACCTTTAATATATCACAAAAAACATGCTCAAATTGCTCTGAAGGGCTTTGTTGATGGGAGATAAGAGTTTGTGGGGATTGTTAAATTAAGAATGGAATCCCCAGATATTTATAGTATTTGAACTTTCCAGAGCTGGAGCTGAGCCTTCAAACTAGTGTTAGTAAAAATTCAATAATACATCTAGAATTCTGGATTTCAATAAACCCATATTATGTGATTTGCGTGAGTTCACGTATCTTCACCTAATAACTCTTGGTTATTAACTAGCACTAGAACTATCTTGCTAAGATAATTAATTTGCTAATGCGAAAACTGTTTCTTTTAAGCTTGGTAGCTTGTCTACTCTCACATAGTATTTTAGCGCAAGTCCGCTATTTTGAATGGATTGACCCTGCAACTACCCTTAGAGTGAAGCTAGAACCCGATAGGCATGAGCTTTGGAAAGAAGTAAAAGGCGGGGTTTGGATAAAAAGCAATTCGGTAACCTTTGATGAAAAAATAGTAGCAGATTTACCAGGTGACTACTCGGTGCATTCGGTATTTTACACTGGCGATTCGGTAGTTACGTTTACCCTACACGGCATGGGTAATGTTTACGCCTATAAAGTAAATACACAAACACTCGAACGCCTGGACAATACGTTTTACAAGGGCTATAATTTTAGTAGTACCGAGTTTATACGGCAGGATACCTTATATAGTTTTGGGGGTTATGGTTTTTGGCATTTTAATAATACCCAAACTTTTTTTGACAAGAAATACAAAGAATGGTTTTTGTATAAAAGTAAAAACAAGGGTCCCGAAACCATAAAAGGTGGCTTACAGGGTTATGATGCTGCCAAAGATGTTTTTTATAGTGGTTTGGGATTAGATGACCCCGCACTAATTGGTGGCAAAAGAGAGAATAGCCCTACTTTTTATCAATTTAATTTTAAGACCAAAGAATGGACCTATTTAGGGGAAGTAAATAAAGACCTCCAATTAACAAACACTCACTTAGAAATATACTGGAATGGGCGGTATTTTATAGGATGGAGCACAAAAGAGTTGTATATTATAGACCCCAGCGAAAATAAAATTTACAGTAATACTAAAATAGAACTAGCTTTTGATGTAGCAGATAAATTTTATACCAAAGCAGATAGTTTAATTTGTTATTCTTCCAATAAACGATCCATTATAAAGTTTTCAATTAAAAAAATATTGGATGATTCTGAATATATGGGACCACTCTACTCTAAAAGTAGTTTAAATAACAAAATTATAACATTCGGGATCCTTTTAGTAGGAGTCTTGAGTGTATTTCTAATAGCACAGCGAACAAAAAAAAGACAAGGAATTTTCTTTACGGAGCAAGAGAAAGCCCTACTCAGAGCCTTTATAAAGTCGGGGAGCTTGAATACGCATGATATGAATGATGTATTGGGTACTGAAACTAAATCATTAGATAATCAGCGCCGCATTCGCTCCATTGTTATTAAGCAAATGAACGAAAAAATACTAAAAACCTATGGGATAAAAGAGGGAATTAAAAAGCAAGCAGATGCGGATGATAAGCGTTTAACTAGTTACCGTTTACAGGATGGTGTGATCGAAAAACTAGAAGCGCAGATCGACGCTTAGCTTAATGTAAACAAAAAGTATAAGCCATAGAAAAAGCCCTCTCGAATTTCGGGAGGGCTTTTTGGTGGGAGATACTGGGTTCGAACCAGTGACCCCCTGCTTGTAAGGCAGGTGCTCTGAACCAGCTGAGCTAATCTCCCTTTGGGATTGCAAATATAGAAGGTCTGAGCCAATTGCCAAAAAAAATGTGAAATTTTAGTGTTTAGCTCGTTCTTTGCAGGTATAGGCACCCATAATTTAGGTCCATTCCCTGCGTTATCATTCCTAAAAAGCTTTATTTCGCAATTAAACCAAAACCCTGTATCTTCGAGTACCCAATAAAAAACCTATGGCAGAAGTAAATATTCCCCGCCTCGACTTAAACGATTACGTTTACGGCACCCCCGAACAAAAGAAAAAATTTTCGGACGATTTAGGCAAAGCCTATAACGATACCGGCTTTGTAACCATTGCCAACCATGGCCTAAGCCCCCAATTAATTGAGGAGCTATACCACGAAGTAAAAAACTTTTTTGCCCTACCCGAAGCTACCAAATTGGCTTACGAAAAACCGGAACTGGCTGGGCAACGTGGCTATACCAGCAAAGGCAAAGAAAAAGCAAAAGATTCGAAAACCCCCGATTTGAAAGAATTTTGGCAGCGTGGCCAAACCGTTAGCGATGGCGATGTGGTAAAAAACGAATACCCCGACAATATAGACGTAAGAGAAAACCCTCGGTTTAATAGCGTTACCCGTGAGGTATACGAAAGCCTAGAGGCATCGGGCAAGCATTTATTACGGGCCATTGCCAATTATTTAGCGCTACCCGAGAATTATTTCGACAATAAGGTACACAATGGCAATTCTATTTTACGGGCCATTCATTACTTCCCTATTGAAGATCCCGATAGCGTACCGGCCGATGCCGTACGTGCTGGTGCGCATGAAGACATCAATTTAATTACCTTACTCATTGGCGCCAGCGCCGATGGCTTAGAAGTACTTACCCGTGATGGACAATGGTTCCCGGTGAAAGCACATGGCGAAGATATTGTGGTAAACGTAGGCGATATGTTGCAACGTTTAACCAATAATAAACTAAAATCTACCACACACCGGGTGGTAAACCCTCCTCGTGAGTTGATGAAAAATTCTCGTTTTTCGGTGCCTTTCTTTTTACACCCTAAATCGAATATGGATTTAACCTGCTTGGAATCATGTATAGATGCAGAAAATCCGAAAGACTATATGGATATGACCGCCGGCGAATACCTGGATGAGCGCCTACGTGAAATAGGCTTAAAAATGTAAGCAATAAATTAAAAGATGCACCTCATTCGGAAACGGATGGGGTGTTATTTTTTGATGGCTTCTTTAATAGCCAGCAACAATTCGTTGGGGTGTTGGCTACCCACTACATATACAAAATTGTCTTTATCGGTGAGGTAAATGGCATCCTTGCCACCGGCATAGAACCGAATGGTACCATTTTTATGCAAATTGTATACCGGGTTGTTAATGAAATAGCGGCTGTAGGCTTGGCGCTCTACTTTTACAATGCTCTCTAAATCTATTTTTACCAATTTGGTAGTCCATAAGCCATCGAGCAAAATGCTCTTGTTTTGTATGCGGGTTCTAAAGTGCATCAAAAACATCATCAAAATAGACAATACCAAAATACCGAAACCCACCACCAAAAATAATTCGGCATTGGCTTCATTTTCAGAAAAATAATAGGCGGCAAAACAAAACAAGGCCATCACCATACGAATGCTGATGCGGTTATAATCGCGGCCGAGGTATTGTTTTTCGGTATAGGTACTGGGTAAACTCATAGCTTAAGCGTTAGGTGCTAATATAAGCACTTTTTTAGTGTTCGAGTCAACTTTAAAACGTTCGTGTATGCGCATACCGGCTACCCACAAAATATCGCCGTTGCCATTTTGCAGTACCAAGGTGCTGTCTTTTTGGTTTCTCGGAATTTTATGTTCGATAAATAAATCGCTCAATTTTTTTTGGCCCTGCATGCCCAGGGGTTGGTAGCTATCGCCTACTTGCCAAGAACGCAGTACCAAAGGATACACCAATGCATCGGAATTTAATTGTGCTTTTTGATTTGTTTTTTCTAACACGAAGTCGGCAATATCTAGGTTTTTTAGCGTATAGGGCTGCTTGTTCCAGCTGATCTCAGTTTGATTTGGTTGCACCCTTGTGGCTACCGGGCTTGTCGAAAGGGCGCTGCTCAGGTACAAGCAATCGCGATCGAGTAAGAGTTCGTGTGTTACCGATTGAAATACTTTTCCGGCTTGGCCATTCCAGCTGGTGCATAAGTCGGCTAATACCGATTCGGTAAAACCATAAGGTTTAAACAATTCGAACAAAAGGGTTTTTTGTGGATGTAATGCTTTTAACGAAGCCAAGGCAATGCGCACAGCGCCATCTGCAGTTGTTTCGAAAAGTTGCGCTTCCAATTCGGCTACATGTTGGTGCAATAGCGCTTCCAATTCGGCCATTCTGCGGGCGTTTTGCTCAAAAGTATGTTCTAAAGACGGGTTTAGCTCTTTGAGTACCGGCACCACCTCGTGTCTTAATTTATTGCGGGCGTATTTCACCGATTGGTTGGAAGAATCTTCTCGGAACAAGAGACCTTCTTGCGCTACCAAGGCATCTACTTCTTCTCTTTTTAGATATAAAAGGGGCCGAATTAAAAAATCTCGTTTGGGCAAAATGCCGTGCAAGCCGCTTACGCCGGTTCCCCGTACCAAATTTAGTAGGATGGTTTCTACACTATCGTTTTGATGGTGGGCTACCGCAACGTAGTGGTAGCCTTCGCTTTGCCTCAGGTGTTCTAACCACTGGTAGCGAAGTTCGCGGGCAGCCATTTGAATAGAAAGTTGCTCGGCTTGGGCATAGGCTTCAGTTTGAAAACGGGTACTATAAAAAGGCACATCCAACTGCTTGGCTAGCTCTTCGCAGAAACGTTCATCTTCATCAGATTCGGCGGCCCGTAAGCCAAAATTTGCATGCGCCAAGCCGAAGCGATAGCCAGCGGCCTTACATAAATGAGCCATTAATACCGAGTCTTTACCGCCACTAAGTGCCAACAAAACACGCTCATCTGGATTAAAAAGTGCGTTTTGCTGAATAAACTGAGTGAATTTTTCGGTGGCTAACATTATCCAAATTTATTTATTAATATCCTTAGCCAAAAAACTAATTTTGTAGGGTGAAAAAACTCGTATTCACTTTCTTGCTACTAGGCCTGGTACTAGCTGCTAAAGGTCAGCAAAAGTCTCGGGTACAATTGGTGTCGTCGCTAAAAATAATTGGCATGCCCAATGTAGATTTATTAAAAGTAATACGCCCAGTTTTTTCGCAAGATGGTTCTACCCTATCGGCAGATAGTGCTTTATTTAATCAAGCCCAAAACACCTTTGACGCCTTTGGGAATGTAGTTATTACGCAAACAAGTGGCACTAAAATTTATTCGGATACGCTAAACTACAATGGCAATACCAAAATTGCCCTGCTTACACGCCGTGTGCGCATGGTTGATGGCGATGCGGTTTTAACCACCGAATACCTTACCTACAACTTAGGTACCCGAATTGGCACCTATACCGGAGGGGGTAAAATTGTAAATGGCAAAAATGTATTGGTGAGTAAAAATGGCTATTATTTCGCAAATAGTAGAGACGCCTATTTCCGATACAACGTGGTGGTTACTTCACCAAATACCACTATTAATTCGGATACGCTCCGCTATAACACAGGTTCAAAAATTTCGTATTTCTATGGCCCTACAAAAATTAAGGGGAAAGACGATACGCTGTATACCGAAAATGGGGAATACAATACCATTTATGACCAGGCCAAGTTTGGCAAGAACAATTTATACACGCAAGGCAGTAAAAGCCTTACTGGCGATAGCTTATTTTACGATGGCAAACGTGGTTATGGACGAGCCGTTAAAAACATTGTGTTTATTGATACCGCCGACAAAATTATCCTAAAAGGAAATTTGGGTATTTATAAAAAGGCCGATGAAAGCACCTTAGTTACTCAAAATGCCTATGTTATTTTAAGTACCGAGAACGACTCTACCGGAGTAGATTCTATTTGGCTAACGGCCGATACTTTATTAAGTAGAGTGGTACTGCGAAGGAATTTGAAGCCACTTCAGGTAATGGAGCCTAAAAACGATTTTGAAATTATAGCTGAAACGGAAAAGGTTAGCACTACAGACACCGGCATTCCAGAAGAGGATAGCAACAATACACCTGTAAAAGTAGCTACAGAACCTATTGAGGCTCCTAGCAAAAAAGAAGAAAAGCAGGCAGCCAAAGCTGCTAAAAAACAAGCGTCGACTATTCCAGAAAAGATACCCGAAGAGGCTAATCTAGATACCGTAAAAACACGGACTTTATCGGCATACCACCACGTTAAGGTATTTAAATCGGATTTACAGGCCAAGGCCGATTCGCTCTATTTTAATTACAGCGACTCTATTATGCGCTGTTACACCAACCCCATGGTTTGGACCCAAGGTTCGCAACTAAGTGCCGATACCATTTACCTGCAACTAAAAGATAGGCAGTTGCATAAAATGCTCCTCATTACCAAGGGCTTTATTGCCAATACCGAGGACGATTCTACCAAATTTAACCAAGTACGAGGCAAACTGATGACTGGCTACTTTAAAAATAATACACTGGAGCGCTTATTTGCAGATGGCAATTCGGAAAGTATATATTACCTAAAAGAAGAAGACGGAAGCTACTCGGGTATGAACCGCTCGATAAGTAGTCGGATTAAAATATTATTTGGGAAAAACAGCCTGAATGATATTTATTTCATTAAAAAACCAGAAATGGTATTCAATCCAATGGAAAAAATAGAGAAAGATAAGGAGCTACTTGAAGGCTTTATTTGGAAGCCAAAGGATCGCCCACTTTCTAAAGAATCCATTATTCCGAGTATGTACCAAGCACCACCAAAAAAAGCTTTAGTGAGCAAGCCGGCTACAAAAACGACGGCACCTAAAAAGAAATTGAAAAAGAATTAAGCTCTACTTTTTAAGAATTGGAACAGTTGAGTTAAAGCTTTAGAACGGTGAGAAATGCGATTTTTTTCTACTAAACTCATTTCGGCAAACGTACACGCATATCCATTGGGAATAAAAATAGGATCGTAGCCAAAACCCTCTAACCCCGAGCATTCAGTGGCTAGAGTGCCTTCTACTTCTCCCCTAAAAAGATACGATTTCCCATCGAACACCAACGAAATTACCGATACAAAGCGGGCCGTTCTATTGGTTTGGCCCTGCATACGTTCCAGTACCAAGTCTAAATTTACTTTGGGGTCTCTACTACCAGAATAACGGGCCGAATAAATACCCGGCTCTCCATGGAGCGCATCTACTACCAAGCCAGAATCGTCGGCAAAACAATTTAAGCCGAACTGCTCAAATACATACCGACTCTTTATGCTGGCATTGGCTTCAAAGGTGGTGCCTGTTTCTTCTATTTCGTCGGCACAGCCTATATCTGTTAAACTACGCAAGCGAAGGCCTGAATCGGCTACTAAATCTTGAATTTCTTCGAGTTTGTGTGAATTATGGGTGGCAAATATCAAGTCCATAAAAACTAAAAAGCTTTCATTACATTCCAAAAAGCCACTTTTTTATGTTGAGTTTGCTCCAATTCAGTCAAGCTAAAGGTGGCCAATACCCGAACACCCTCCTGTGTAAATGGTTCGTTAGAAGCCGTATTAGCTAAGCCCAGGGTAGCTGGGGCTATGCCGAACAAACAGATTTTAGCACAAGCAAAAAAAGTTTGTAAATCCTTGAAACTGAGTTCTGGCTGATTGGCTGTGTTCAAAATGGCTACGTCTTCTAGCTGCAGACCTTTTGCTTGTAAGATTTTTAAAAGCAATTCTAGGTGCTGCTTTTCTAGGTACTTTTCGTTGGGGCTATTAACCAGTAGTAGAAAAAAACGATTGTTGCCGCCCAAATAATCAAATTCAATGGACTCTTGGACTACTTTATGTTCTTTAGGGGTACCAATTGCATACAGCTCTTCATTAAAAAGAATGTGTAGCGCTTGTGCATTGTTACTGAGTAAAGACATGGCCTAAAGATAAGAAAAGCTAAGCTGTTAAAAATAGTTAAAGAGCAGGTATTATTACAATTAAAGCCCTAAATTGGACTCCATTAAGTTTACAAACGAGATTTTCGATTAATTTTACCCAATTAGGCTAAATAATTGATTATATCTGATAATTTTGCGACGGGTTAGGCGAAATAAAACAGCTTCATCATCCACACATCCATATAAAGAAATGAAAAAAATAGCAGGGATTATATTCATTATCATCGGGCTTAGTTCTCAAGTAGCAAAAGCACAAAAAGTTGCATTAGATAAAGTAGTTGCCGTGGTAGGTAATGCAATTATCCTAAAATCGGACTTAGAAATGCAATATGCCCAATACTTGGCGCAAGGTAACCCAGCTGATGAAACCCTAAAATGCTATTTCTTACAGCAATTACTAACGCAGAAATTATTATCTCAGCAAGCCATTATAGATTCGGTAACGGTTACCGAAGAACAAGTTGACGACGAAATTAACCGCAGAATGCGCACCATGATTAGTCGTGCTGGCGGGCAAGAGCGTTTGGAGCAATTTTTAAATCGTTCGTTAATACAATACAAAGATGAAATTAGACCCGATATTCGGGAACAGTTAGTGGCTAATAAAATGCAGGGCACTATCTCCGAAAAAGTATCGGTGAGCCCCGATGATGTAAAAAAATATTTCGAGCGTATTCCAAAAGATAGTTTACCATCGTTTAATACCGAAGTGGAGGTGGGTGCTGTGGTGCTTTACCCCAAACTCACTAAAAAAGAAAAAGAAGCTTACCGAGATAGAGTAGAAGCCCTCCGTTTACGAATAAAAGGTGGCGAAGATTTTGGCACCTTGTCTAGATTGTATTCTCAGGATTTGGGTTCGGCAACCGAAGGTGGCGATTTGGGTTTTATGGACCGCACCATGTTGGTAAAAGAATTTGCTGCCAATGCGTTTAAAATAAAGCCCGGAGAAATGTCGCAAGTGTTTGAAACCGAGTACGGATTTCACGTACTTAAAGTTATGGAGCGCCGAGGCGAACAAGTGAGAGCACAACATATTTTAATTAAAACAGAGCCTACTCCTGCAAGTTTAGAGCGCTGCAAAGCCCTGGCAGATAGTGTGTTTAATTTGGTAAGTACCAAAAAATTGGACTTTTCGGCCGCAGCTTCACTTCACTCTGATGATAACGATACGAAATTTAATGGCGGAATGATGCTGAATTCTGAAAATGTACAAAGTAGAAGCACCTTTATTCCTACCGATAAATTAGATCCGGCTTTGTTCTTAACTATTGATACCATGAAAGTGGGTACTATCTCTAACCCATCTAGTTTTGCTTCACCGGCTGGGCAACAAGGGTATCGTTTTGTATTTTTAAAATCGAGAATTGGGCCACACAAAGCTAGCTTGGAACAAGACTACCCAAAAATTAAGGATGCCGCCTACGAAGATGAAGTAAACAAAGTAGTAAGTGCTTGGTTCGAAAAACGTAGAAAAAGCACCTTCATTAAAATAGATCCGGAGTACGCTATCTGCAAAGATTTGCAAGATTGGCCTACTCCTCCACTGGCTAATTAGTTTCTCTAATTGGTATATTTTTCAGGAAAGCTATTTTTTGCTCATCGGCATATACGCCATAGGCATCTATTAATAATCCTTTTTTACCCTGCTTACTTTCTAGTGCATAAACTACCGCACTATCCGATGGATCGTTCATGCCCTCAAAACGATAAATCTGCGTAATCACCAAATCGTGGGGCTTTAGCACACACTTTGCATTACCCACCTGGCAATACAGGCTATTTCGTTCGTATAAAAACTCAGTGGTATACCCCGCTTTTACCAGCTCATTTACTACTTGGAATAGGGTTTTAGTGGTATCATTTTCTGGAGCCATCACTGCTGTTTAACCTAATTAACGTAGCTAATTAAACCTTTGTTTTAAAATACCATCTCAAAAAGTATATGCACCCCTGTTTTACAAATCAGTTTAAACAGTATATTTGAATATAAAAGAAAATAACACCATGCAAGTACCATTAAAAACATTCGCCATCACCTGCCTTTTATACCTAGGTGTAAGCAATCACACAAAAGCTCAGTTAATTCAAAATGATCAAGGCGCACCATTTTTAGGCATCAACTACACCGATGTAAAGGGTCACCCCTACCTATTAGAAAACTGGACAGAGGGTACTGTAAGGCTAACTAATGGGAAAAGCTATACCAATGTTCAGCTCAAATATAATTTGTTACGGGATGAGCTCTTTTTTAAAGATATTAAAACCGAACAATTATTAGCTTTTGTAATACCTGTAGTAGAATTTAAACTAAACGATAAAGAAAAGAGTTCCATTTTATTTAGAAACGGCTATAATGCCATTGATACCCAGACCGAAAAAAGCTATTACCAAGTATTGTTTGATGGCGGAACGCAACTACTTAAAAAAACGAGCAAAAAAATATATGAAGAAAAACCATTTAATTCGGCTAGTACTATTAAAAGTTTTGAAGTACTACACTTCTATTATATAAGTAACAACAATGCACTCATTAAAATTAGGAAAGACAAAAAAAGTGTATTGGCTGCTTTGGCTAATCATAGCGGCGCTTTAGAAAACTATATACAAGAAAAACCGTTAAATCTTAAAAACGAAGAAGATTTAATTCAATTAATTCAATACTATAACTCCTTATAATGATGAAAAAAATTAGCTTACTTTTTTTGGGCATTGCAGCTACTGCATGTACCCTACAAGCACAATCTGTAAAAGAGCAATTGGTTTTCGACCAACAAGACCGAGCTTTACTAACCAGCAGCAATATAAGAGAAGAGGGAACCCCGCTACTTACTACAACCTGGCTGAAGGGCCTCGTGAAATTCACAAATGGTACCACCTACAAAGCCGATTTTTTAAAATACGATTTAGAGAAAGATCAAGTGTATTTTAAGGATACCAAAAGCGACGATTTATTGCAATTTTCACTACCTGTAAGTGAGTTTAGCTTGGTAATTGGGCAAGAAAACTTAGTGTTTAAAAGCGGTTATCTTGCTGTAGATAGAAATAAACCAAGTAGCTTTTACCAAGTGTTGGTAGAGGGTGGAGTGCAACTACTTAAACACCGTGTAAAACAGCCCTTCGATGAACGGGCATTCAATTCGGCAACAACTACCCGCACCTACAAAGAAGACGAGTATTTTTACCTAGCCAAAAACAATACACCCGTAAAAATTAAGAAAGATAAAAAACAGGTAATAGCTGCTTTAGGTAACCGTGCAGCTGAATTAGAGACCTATATAACCGAGGAAAAGCTTAACCTAAAAAACGAAGAAGATTTGATTAAACTAATTGTGTTTTACAATTCTTTGTAAACTACAATTTGGTCCAAGTAGTGCCTTCTTTGCTATCGTTTAGCTGAATGCCGGCCTCTTGTAAGGCAATGCGTATTTTATCGGAAGTAGCGTAATCTTGTTTCGCCTTTGCTTCGTTGCGAAGTTTAATAACTAAATCCATTAATGGTGCAAGCTCCGTACCTTCATTGCCTTCCGACTTTAAGCCCAATACATCGAATACCATTTGTTTTACAAATTGGCTTAGGCTAGCTAAATCGGTAGCAGAAATTTGCACTTTTCCATCGTTTATGCCGTTTATCAATTTTACGGCTTCAAACAGTTCGGCAATAAGAATAGGGCTGTTAAAATCATCGTTCATGGCTGCATAGCCACGTGCTTTTAAGGCAGCAATATCACAAGTAGATTGATCGCTTACATTTAAGCCATCTAACAAGTCAACTGCATGCAACAAGCGTTTAAAGCCTTTTTCTGAGGCTTCTAAGGCTTCGTTCGAAAAATCGAGCGTACTGCGGTAATGCGCTTGCAGCATAAAGAACCGAACGGTCATAGGCGAAAAAGCCTTGCTTAACAAGGGGTGATTGCCACTAAACAATTCGCCCGGTAAAAAGCCGTTGCCAGCACTTTTTGACATGCGGGTGCCGTTTACGGTAAGCATATTGGTGTGCATCCAATAACGGGCAGGCTCGTGGTGGTTACATGCCTGCGATTGTGCAATTTCGTTGGTATGATGCGTAGCTGCTAAATCTAAACCGCCACCATGAATATCAAAAGTATCGCCTAAATATTTTTTACTCATAGCCGAACATTCGATATGCCAGCCTGGAAAACCCCAACCCCATGGCGACGGCCACCGCATAATATGCTCGGGCTTGGCTTTAATCCATAGTGCAAAATCTAAACGTCCTTTTTTATCGTCTTGCCCACCCAACTCACGGGTGTTGGCTAGTAAATCTTCTAATTGGCGGTTGGTTAAAATGGTGTAGTTATTGGTTTGGCTGTATTTTTCTACATCAAAATATACGGTACCATTTACTTCATAGGCCAAACCACTTGCCAAAATCTCTTTTACCATTTCTATTTGCTCCGCAATGTGGCCGGTAGCGGTTGGCTCGATGCTCGGTGGCAAGGTATTTAACAAGCCCATTACCTCATGGAAACTCAAGGTGTAACGCTGTACAATCTCCATGGGTTCTACCTGCTCTAGCTTGGCTTTTTTAGCGAATTTATCATCTCCTTCGTCGCGGTCGCCCTCTAAATGACCAGCATCGGTAATGTTGCGCACATAGCGCACTTTATAGCCCAAGTGCAGCAAATACCTGTAAATTAAATCGAAAGAAACAAAGGTGCGACAATTGCCTAAATGCACATCGCTATACACGGTAGGACCACAAACATACATACCCACCAAAGGCGGATGTAGCGGCGTAAATTGTTCTTTGCTTCTAGTTAAGGTATTATAAACCTGTACTTGGTTTTTCATGCCACAAAGTTATAAAAATGCTTAGTTATCTAGTTCTAAATCTGCCCGAACTGCAAAATGATCGGATAGCTTTTTATCAATAATGCGGTAATTTCTAACTCCAAAGTTGGGCGTAGCCAAAATATAATCGATTTGAAAATTAGGGAAATTGCCATTATAAGTAACGCCTAGGCCACTCCCTTTCTCTTTAAAGGTATTAACCAAGCCATTGGCCATTTGGTTTACAGTATACGAAACCGGAGTATCGTTAAAATCGCCAGCCAACAAATAAGGCGTAGTGCAGGTACTAGTATGTTTTTTTACCAAGGCTACTTGCTTGCTGCGTTTTATAAAGGCCCGTTTTAAACGCCCTCCTATTCTACGAGACGAACTCATATCTGTTTGAATATCTTCTTGCACTTGGTGTAAATACTCGTAATCTTCGGGTTGAAATTTAATGGATTGCAAATGCACATTATACACCCTAAAGGTTTGTTTCTGAAAACGCAAATCGGCATAAATAGCCTCGTTGCCTCGTTGTTTTTCATCAAAACGGATACTCCCTTTTTTCACAATCGGAAACTTAGAAAAAATAGCCAAGCCAATGGCTTCAAAACCATTATCGGTTGTAGGTTCGAAGTAGTACTGCTCGGTATGTAAAATCTCTTTTATGAGTTTTTTGAAATTGTATTTTCCCCGATTACGAGAAAAAAACTCTTGAAAACAAATCACATCGGGCTGCTCTTTACGAATAATGGTAAGTATTTGATCACGGATAGTTTCTTCATTTTGAAATCCAAATTTTTTAAAACTGTGCACATTATAGGTCATAATGCGTACAAAATCTGGCGATGATTTGGGTACCTCAATGGCGGTAGATTCTCTAAAACCGACAAAACTGGTAAGAATATTCCAGCCGAGCACTACGGCCACTACAGAAGGTAGCGCAAAAACAGGTTTACGGAACAACCAGAATACCACGCAAAGCAAATTAAAAAGCAAAATAAAGGGATAGGCCAAGCCCAGAAAAGCTATGGGCCAGAAACTAGCAGGGTTTATATAGGGAGCCAAATAAGAAAGTAGCAAAAAGAATACCGCAAGTGCATTTAAGAACACTAAAAATTTGCTCAAAAAACCAATATGCGCTTTTCCTCTTCTCATGGTAGCTTAATAAAAATCCCAGGGTTTACGAATGCGCCACACTTTCATCAATATAAAACCAAAAAGTGCACCACCCAAATGCGCAAAATGCGCTACCGAATCGCCACTAAATTGGGCCACACCCAAAAACAATTCAATAACGATGTAAACCGGAATGATGTATTTGGCTTTTAAAGGCACTGGGATAAACATGATGAACAATTCGGCATTGGGAAATAACAAGCCAAAAGCAGTTAATAAGCCGAAAATAGCTCCCGAAGCGCCTAGCATGGGTCCGTAATAAATTTCTTGCAGGGTACGCAGATGATCGGGATTAGTGGAAGTATAGGAAGCCACATCAATGGTAATACTACCGGCAATACCGTATACCTCCATGGCTTGAATTGCCATTTGCAAAGCCAAAGCACCCAAACCGGTAATCAAATAAAAATTTAAAAACCGTTTGGCACCAAACAAATATTCGAGCTGCGAACCAAAGGTGTAGAGGGCAAACATGTTGAACAAAATATGCGCAAAGCTCACCGGACTATGCATAAACATGTAGGTAATTACCTGCCAAATCTTAAAATTGGGCGAATCGAAATAAAATACACCGAAATACTCTACCATGGTATAGGCTCCACCTTTACTAAATAATAGCGTAGCTATATAAAAGATGATATTAATGATGAGTAGGTTTTTTACGACCGTTGGTGTATTTGCAAAAGGTAATCGCATGGCGCTATTTTTCAAATTTTTGGAGTAACTCCTCCAAACTAAAGGTAACAATTATTGGTTTTCCACTGATAGAAACCTGAGGCATTTCGCAGGCAAAAAGCTCATCTATCAAGGCGGTCATTTCTTCTATATTTAACGGGGTACCCGCTTTAATGGCCGAGTTTTTTGCCAAGGTACGAGCCAGCTGATCTCGTTTATTTAATTTGAGCGCCGATTGGTTACTTTTAAACCCTTCTAACAATTGCTCTAAAACTTCCACTTCGCTAGCGGTAGATGAAATATCCGCAGGTACACCCTCCACTACAAAAGCATTCTTCCCAAATTCGCGAATTTGGAACCCTAAAGCTTGAATATCGGGCAATAATTCTTTTACCAATTCTGCATCGGCAGCCGAAAGCGTAACCGTTTCGGGGAATAAACTTTGCTGCGATGTACCGGGTTTATTGGCCAATTGCTGCACAAAACGTTCGTACAAAATACGTTCGTGGGCAGCTTGCTGATCAATTAACATAAAGCCCGATTTTATGGTAGACAAGATGAAGCGTTGGTGCAATTGCACCAATTGCTTTTCGCCAATTTGAGGTAGTGGATCTGCTAATGCGGCACCAAAATTTAATTCGTTGGGTGTATTTGGACTACTTTTTAGTAGCTCGTGAATGCCCGACCAATCTTGTTCTATTTTTTCGCGGGTTTGGCCCATATGGTGCCTCGATGGCGCCGATTCAACCGAAGCTGCAAAAGGATTAAAATTAGGATTTACCCGAATACTCGGTGCCACAATATCTTCGGGCGACTGCTGGGTAATCATTTGACTAAAGCCTGTTTCTTGATTAAAATCTAGCGTTGGTGCAATATTATACCTACCCAAAGAGCGTTTTACAGCCGAGCGAATAATGGCATACATCGCTCGTTCATCTTGAAACTTAATTTCGGTTTTGGTAGGATGTACGTTAATATCAATTTGTGCCGGATCAATCTCAATAAACAATACGTACAAGGGGAAACTATCCCGACTCAATACCTCCTCGAAAGCCGAAGCCACCGCATGGTTGAGGTAGGCATCTTTAATAAACCGACGGTTTACAAAGAAGAACTGTTCTCCCCGTGTTTTTTTGGCAAACTCAGGTTTGCCCACAAATCCCTCAATATTTATTATGCTGGTTTCTTCGGTAACGGGCACCAATTTTTGATTGTAGCCAGCACCAAAAACATGCACAATGCGCTGCTTTAAGCTGCTGGCGGGCAAATGAAACAATTCATTTCCGTCGTGGTGCAAAGAGAAAAACAAATCGGGGTGTGCCAAGGCCACCCGCTGAAATTCATCGATAATATGACGCAACTCCACCGAATTACTTTTTAGAAAATTACGGCGGGCGGGGGTATTATAAAATAAGTTTTTAATGCTGATGCTGGTTCCGGCGGCACAAGCAATGGATTCTTGCTTTTGCAACGTAGAACCCTCCATTTCTACCAAGGTGCCCAGCTCATCTTCTACCCTACGGGTTTTTAATTCTACTTGGGCAATAGCCGCAATAGAAGCCATGGCTTCGCCCCTAAAACCTTTGGTACGAATGGCAAATAAATCGGCAGCATCTTTAATTTTGGAAGTAGCGTGACGCTCAAAACACATACGAGCATCGGTTGGGCTCATGCCACAGCCATTATCGAGCACCTGAATAAGTGCCTTTCCGGCATCTTTTACCAACAATTGAATGCGATCGGCACCGGCATCAATGGCATTCTCTAACAGTTCTTTAACTGCCGAAGCCGGACGCTGAACCACCTCACCTGCGGCAATTTGGTTTGCAACAGCATCGGGTAAAAGTTTAATAATATCTGACATGAACTGCTAAAATAGCTATTTTTTTGCCATTTTAAAGGCTAAAATTTGCTTCTCATTCGCATTCAAACGGTGCAATCCCTATATTTAAACACAGAAAATAAAACACAGCATGAAAAAAATCCTATTCTTCTTAGCCCTTAGCTTTTTGTGGGGCTGTTCAAGCAAAAAATCGGTCGATAGCTTAATTTACAATGCACACATTTACACCGTAGACAGCACCTTTAGCGAAGCAGAGGCCATGGCCATTAGCGATGGTAAAATTATAGCACTTGGCAAAAGCGTTGATTTGCAAAAAGAGTACAGCGCCAAAGAAGAAATAGATGCCAAAGGGAAAGCCATTTATCCGGGTTTTATTGACGGGCATGCCCACTTTTTAGCCTATGGCCTTGGCCTGAACACCGTTGATTTGGTAGGCACCAAAAGCTGGGGAGAAATTGTAGCCAAGGTAAAAGCCTTCGCTAGTCAAAACACCGAAGATTGGATTTTAGGCCGAGGCTGGGACCAAAATGATTGGAACAACAAAAACTTTCCAAGCAATGCAGAACTCACCCGTTTATTTCCCAATCAACCAGTACTTTTAAACCGGGTAGATGGCCATGCCGCCATTGCCAACCAAAAAGCATTGGATTTAGCCGGTATTAAACCTGGTCAAACCTTGGTAGGTGGCGAAATTGGTACAGAAAATGGAAAATTAACGGGTTTATTGGTAGATAATGCCGTAGACCTGGTATCGAGCAAAATACCCAAACCAACTACCGAGCAAGTAAACAAAGCCTTATTGGCTGCTCAAAAAAACTGCTTTGCGGCAGGGCTTACCACCGTTGTAGATTGCGGCTTAGACCACCAAGCGGTAAACACCATTGACGCCTTGCAAAAGTCAGCACAACTAAAAATGCGTCTATTTGTGATGCTATCAGATAGCCCTGAAAATTTCGATTTTCTAGTAAAAAATGGCGCCATTAAAACCGATCGCCTAAATGTGCGTGCCTTTAAAGTATACGCCGATGGAGCCTTGGGCTCTCGTGGTGCGTGCTTACTAAACCCTTATGCCGACAAAGCTGGACATTCTGGATTTTTATTAAGCCCGAAAGCACATTACTTAGAACTAGCGGAAAAAATTGCCGATAAAGGATTCCAAATGTGCACCCATGCCATTGGCGATTCGGCAAACAGAGAAATTTTAAATGTGTATACCAAGGTATTAAAAGGTAAAAACGATTTACGCTGGCGCATTGAACATGCACAAGTGCTAAACCCTGCCGACTTTGCGAAATTTGGTGCCAATTCTGTAGTGCCTTCTGTGCAACCCACACATGCCACTTCCGATATGTATTGGGCCGGCGAACGTTTGGGAACCGACCGCATAAAAGGAGCCTATGCCTATCAACAATTGCTCCAACAAAATGGCTGGTTAATTTTAGGAACCGACTTTCCGGTAGAAGATATTAGCCCCATGCGCACCTTTTACGCTGCCGTAGTTCGTAAAGATGCTAAAGGTTGGCCTAGCAAAGGGTTTCAAACAGAAAATGCCTTAAGCAGAGCCGATGCACTTAGAGGAATGACCATTTGGGCCGCCAAAGGCAATTTCGAAGAAAAGGAAAAGGGCAGTATGGAAGTGGGCAAATTTGCCGATTTTATCATCCTCGATAGAGATATTTTAAAAGTAGCAGAAAACCAACTTTTAGGCACCAAAGTGCTAAATACCTATGTGAATGGAGAGAAGGTTTATTAAACTCCTGCTAACTTTTACGGGCATATTGCTGGCCATACACGCCTATGCACAACAAAACAACCCAGCCGAATGGTTGCGCCAATTTAACGATGCGCAAAAACATACGGTAGTGCTAAACAATGCCGATGACGCACTCCCACTAGTTAACATTAACCAAAAAATTGCCAGCATCAATTTAGGTTTTAACCACAGCGTGGTATTTGATAGTTTAGCCAATAAATACCAAGAGATAACTTCCTTTAATGGGAGTTTTTATGCCACTACCTCTTCTTTAGATGCCTTATTAGACGATGTAAAGTTTTACCACACACTCATTATAGCGCTTTCGGATGTGGTTATTTTCGACGACCGAGTACTTCATTTTATTAGGCAAGCAGAGAAGAATAAACAGGTAATTATTGCCCTATTTGGCGATGCCCGGAGCTTAACCAAATTGGAAAACATTCAATCGCCGATTGTATGGTGTGAAAACCATACTGAAGTTGGAGCCAGTGTGGTGGCCCAAGCTATTTTTGGCGGCCTCAGTATTTCTAATTATTTAAAACAAGATTATGGTGAAAAGCTACGCAGTGGAACTGGCTTCTCCATCAAAAAAACACGCTTAAGTTATACGGTACCCGAGGCGGTTGGTATTCATACAACCGATTTAGCCCCCATAGAAGCTATTGCCTACGAAGCCATTTTTGCCAAAGCCACACCAAGTGCCGTAGTATTAGTGGTTAAAAACGGACAAGTAATTTATGAACGTGCCTTTGGCAGCGCCACCTACGAAAACGCTCGAGCTACCCGCATAAACGATATATACGATATGGCTTCCATTACCAAAACCGTGGCTACTACACCTGCAGTAATGCGTTTGGTTGAAAGTGATAAACTTTCGCTCGATTCGCCTTTAAGTGCCTATATAGGTCGCACCCGAGGGCTAAACAAGGCTGAAATTAAAGTACGGGAAGTGATGCTCCACGAGGCCGGCTTTACCCCTTACATTCCCTTTTACCAGAAACTAAAACCTACAGATGCAAGTCCTAGTACTAGTGCCGAGTTCCCAACCAAAGTAACAGACAGTTTTTTCTTAAAGGCCAATTACTTTGCCGAGGTCATGTGGCCACAAATGTTGCGCTCTCCGCTACTCAGCCGAGGCCGCTACGTGTACAGCGATTTAAGTATGTATTTCATGAAGGAGGTAGTAGAAACGCTCAGCGAACAGCCTTTAGATGAGTATGTAGCGCAACAATTCTATGAGCCACTGGGCATGCAAACGGCCGGATATTTGCCTAAAAAGCGCTTTGCTATAGATCGCATTATCCCCTCAGAAAACGATACCTATTTTAGAAAAACTACCCTGCAGGGCGATGTGCACGACCAAGGAGCGGCCATGCTTGGGGGCGTATCTGGGCATGCGGGTGTGTTTGCTACCGCCAACGATTTGGCCATCTTTTATCAATTATTATTAAACAAAGGAACGTACGGTGGCAAGCGCTACTTCAAAACCAGCACGGTAGAACAATTCACTACCCGACAATCGACTACAAGCCGCAGGGGTTTGGGCTTCGACCGTTGGGACCCCACTGCTATACCTGCCTACCCTTCTGCCTTGGCTACACCCGAAACTTTTGGGCATACGGGCTATACCGGCACCTGCGTATGGGCCGATGCGAAAAACGACTTGATTTATATTTTTTTATCAAACAGAGTGTACCCCGAGCTAAGTGATAAACTATCCAATTTAAGAATCAGACCGAGAATTCAGGATGTGATTTATAAAGCCTTGGCTAAGTCAAGTACTTCCCAACAATAGGCATGCGGCGGCCAGGACCAAATGCCTTTGGCGATACCCGCAGAATTGGTGGTGTTTGGTAGCGTTTAAATTCAGCTTGATTGACTAATTTTAGTATTTTGTTTACCAAAGACTCGTTGAAACCTTGTGCAATGAGTGCAGAAGGACTTTGTTTTTGCTCAATAAACTGAAAAAGCAATTTGTCGAGCACCTCGTAGTCGGGCAAAGAATCTGAATCTTTTTGCCCCGGACGCAACTCGGCTGAAGGTGGTTTTACAATACTATTTTGAGGAATAATTTCTCGATTTCGGTTGATGTAATTTGCCAACTGATACACTTGCGTTTTGTACACATCACCCAACACACTAATGGCACCGGCCATATCGCCATAAAGTGTACCATAACCTACAGCACATTCACTTTTATTAGAGGTATTGAGCAAGATATAACCAAACTTATTCGATAGCGCCATCAGCACCACTGCTCGGCTTCTAGATTGAATATTTTCTTCAGTTAGGTTAAAAGGCAGGTCTTTAAAGCTTGGTTTTAACATCGCTTCAAAAGCTTCGGTGGCATGCTTAATGGGTACGGTAAGCTGTTCGCAACCTACATTTTGTACCAATGCCAAAGCATCTGCAATAGAATGGTCGCTCGAAAACTCAGAAGGTAGCAAAACCGCTACTATGTTTTCGGGACCTAGGGCCTCCACGGCTAAGGCACAAACTACAGCCGAATCTATACCGCCCGATAGCCCGAGGGTTGCTTTTTTAAACCCAGATTTTTGAAAATAATCGCGAATGCCTAAAACTAAGGCTTGGTGTATTTGGGCTACATCGCTTTCGGGAGCGGCGGTTCTTGGTACCAGCCCAAGCACCTTATTTTGTGCAAATTCGTATACTTTCAAGTCCTCGGTAAAAGCCGCTAATTGGTCTAACACTTCGCCTTTTTCGTTAAAAACTAAGGATTCACCATCAAAAATAAGCTCGGTTTGGGCACCAATTTGGTTTACATAAAATAGTGGCAAGTTATATTTACGGCAATTATCGCCCAATATATGTACACGCTCTTCGTCGTGGTTATAGGCAAAGGGCGATGCGGCAATATTAATCATCACATCCGGATGTTCTTTACTAAGCCAATCCATGGGCTCGGCCACATATAGTGGATCGTTATTTACGTTCCAGAGATCTTCGCAAATAGTGAGCGCAATTTTACAGCCCTTAAAAGTAATGCAGGTGCTTTGTGTAGCTGGCTCAAAATAGCGGTATTCATCAAATACATCGTAATTGGGCAAGAGTGCTTTATGCACCTTCGCTTGTACCCTACCATCGGCTATAAAATAGGCCGAATTGTGTAATGCCTTTCCCTTTAGTTGGGGATTTACCGTAGGCAAGCCTACAATGCAAGCAATATCTACACAATTGGCAGCTATGCGTTGGGCGGCAGCTTCACATTCGGCAATAAAGGAACTATAATCTAATAAATCTTTAGGCGGATAGCCACAAATAGCCAACTCGGCAAATACCACCAAATCTGCTCCTTGAGAGCGGGCCTCGGTAATAGTTCCCAGAATTTTCTGAGTATTGGATTCGATATTACCTACGTGGTAATTTAATTGGGCTAATGCGATTTTCATCTGAAACAAATATAGGGGCATTTTAGTAAATTCGGGCCATGAAATTGCTTACAAACACCCGCTTATACGTAATACTTGGCCTCTGCCTTTGCTTGAATGGCTGTACACGCAGTAACGAACCCGATATAAGCGGTATTAAACTAAACAACAAAATTGAACGCTTCGACCAATCGATGGAGCAATTAACTGCCGGTAATGTAGCCCAAGTGGCACCTCAATTGGAAAAACAATACGACTGGTTTTATGCCGATTATATCCAAAATATGCTTGCTGTAGGCAGCATGGCCGATACCATTTATTACCAAAACGTAAGAACTGTATTGGGCAACCCCGACTACATTGCGTTGGCCAAGGCGGTGAAAAGCACGTATCCAGATTTAAAGAAACAGGAGGCAGAATTAAGCGATGCCTTTAAACGGTTACACTATTATTTCCCGAAGCAAAAAACGCCTCGTTTCATTAGCTTTTTATCTGGTTTCTCGGTGCAAACACCCATCGGGAATGGTTATATAGGCATTGGCTTGGATATGTTTTTAGGCAAAGATTCGCCATTTTACCCGGCTTTGGTACAAAGTATTCCTCAGTACATTTCTCGGCGTTTTACACCCGAAAATATAGCACCCAGAGTGGTGGAAACCTATATCCGAGAAGAATTATACCCAGAGAGCGATGCCATTGTATCGTTATTAGATAAAATGGTGTATAATGGCAAAGTGCTTTACCTGATGCAAAAATCCTTGCCTACAATACCGGACAGCTTATTAATAGGCTATACCGATGCACAAAGTGCGTGGTGCAAAAACTATGAAGCCGATATTTGGGCCTATTTTATTGACGAAAAACTAATTTTTGAAAGCGATTATCTTAAAATTCAGAAATTCTTAACCGATGCTCCTTTTACTCCGGGCTTGGGCGAAAACAACCAATCGGCACCTAAATTAGGCGTGTGGGTAGGATGGCAAATTGTAAAAAATTACATGGATAAACATCCTGATCTAGATCCTAAAGATTTACTAGCACTACAAGATGGGCAAAAGATATTGAAAGACTCGGGCTACAAGCCTAAATAAAAAAAGCATCTTTCTACAGCCAAATGGATGCAGAAAGATGCCTCTATACTATAAGCTGAACTTTTATTTTAAGATATTAAGTACCGCTTTAATGCATACTACCGATCCAATTACCAATAACACATTGGCTATGCCGCTGGCTAGGCTAGAATCTTGAACGAAACGTCCGAAAACGCCTGCCAAACCGATAATAATACCGTAAGTCATTAATTTATAATGCCCTGTTTCATTCGCATTGTTATTTTGGATAGTTCCTGGGGTATTTTTTGCTTTTGCCATGTTTTTATAAACTAGTAGAATTGATTATCCGTTAGATAGCGCCGCGGCACCACTTACAATCTCCGTTAATTCGGTAGTAATGGCTGCCTGGCGGGCTTGGTTATACGATAATTTAAGTGCTTTAATTAAATCACCGGCATTTTCGGTTGCTTTATCCATGGCGGTCATTCGAGCACCGTGCTCCGATGCATGAGAATCCAATACCGCCTTATAAACCTGTATTTTAATTGATTTTGGAATTAATTCCGTTACAATATCTTCTTGCGAAGGTTCTAAAATATAGTCGGTTTGTGTATCGGCTACTAAATCATCGGCAACTTTTGCTACCGGCAATAATTGTTCGGTAGTAATAAATTGTACAGCTGCATTTTTAAATTGGTTGTATACCAATTCTACCTTATCAAATTCGCCGGCTTTAAAGGCCTCCATAATAGATTCGGTAATTTTTGCGGTGTTTTCAAAGCTTAAGTGCTGGTAGAGTTCGTTGTTATTGCCCAGTACGTTGTATTTACGTTTTTCGTAATAATCTTGAGTTTTCTTACCAATGGCTACAATGCTCACATTCCCTTCGCGGTATTGCGTGGCATAGGTACCCGAAATTAACTGATTAACGGCTTTAATCACGTTCATATTAAAAGCACCGGCCAACCCACGATTGGATGAAACGGCCACAATTAATACCTTTTTAGGCTCACGAACAGCAGTATAAGGCGACGATGCATCTTCTAAACTTGCCGATAAATTGGCCAAAATGGCTTTTAATTTATTTGCATAGGGACGCAATTGTACAATGGCATTGGTGGCACGCTTTAACTTAGCAGCCGAAACCATTTTCATGGCTTTGGTAATTTGCTGCGTAGAGCTTACCGATGCAATTCTATTTCGTACTTCTTTTAAATTCGCCATGTTGTTTTTGGGAGTTTAAAATTTAATATTTGCCTGTTAATTCTTTCGCTACGCTTTCTAATACGCTGGTTAAGCTATCGTCGAATTTACCAGCTTTAAGCGACGTTAACACCTCTAGGTGACGTTGCTCTAGTTGCTGTAAGTATTCGGCTTCAAATTCTTTCACTTTATTTACCGGCACATTACGCATTAAACCTTTAGTACCAATGTAAATAATGGCCACTTGTTTTTCAACCGCTACGGGTGCAAACTGACCTTGTTTCAAAATTTCTACGTTGCGAATACCTTTATCTAATACCGCTTTGGTTGCCGCATCTAAATCGGAACCGAATTTAGAGAAAGCCTCTAGCTCACGGTATTGTGCTTGATCTAATTTTAAGGTACCGGCTACTTTCTTCATCGATTTAATTTGCGCATTACCACCCACACGTGATACCGAAATACCTACGTTGATAGCCGGACGAACACCTGCGTTAAATAAATTCGATTCTAAGAAAATCTGTCCATCGGTAATAGAAATTACGTTGGTTGGAATATAGGCCGATACGTCGCCCGCTTGGGTTTCGATAATTGGCAATGCGGTTAAAGAACCGCCACCTTTTACAATGCCTTTAATAGATTCCGGCAAATCGTTCATGGCTTGAGCGATAGCATCGTTGGCATTGATTTTTGCAGCACGCTCTAATAAACGGCTGTGTAGGTAAAATACGTCACCTGGATATGCCTCACGGCCCGGAGGACGTTTTAATAATAAAGATACCTCACGATAAGCTACGGCTTGTTTCGATAAATCATCGTACACAATTAATGCCGGACGTCCTGTATCGCGGAAGAACTCTCCAATAGCTGCACCCGCAAATGGGGCGTAGAATTGTAAAGGAGCCGGATCGGCAGCCGAAGCGGCTACTACTACCGAGTATGGCATGGCGCCATTTTCTTCTAGGGTACGTACAATTTGCGCTACGGTAGAGTTTTTCTGACCAATAGCTACATATATACAAAATACAGGTTCTCCTGCTTCGTAAAATTCTTTTTGGTTGATGATGGTATCGATACAAACGGCAGTTTTACCAGTCTGGCGATCGCCAATTACCAACTCACGCTGACCACGACCAATTGGAATCATGGCATCAATAGCTTTAATACCTGTTTGTAACGGTTCGTTTACCGGCTGACGGTAAATTACACCCGGAGCTTTACGCTCTAAAGGCATTTCGTAGGTTTTTCCGGCAATAGGGCCTTTACCATCAATTGGCTGACCGAGGGTGTTTACCACACGGCCTAACATGCCATCGCCTACATTAATAGAGGCAATTTTTTTGGTACGTTTAATGGTATCGCCTTCTTTAATTTCATCAGAAGGGCCTAATAATACCACACCCACGTTGTCTTCTTCTAAGTTTAAAACGATGCCTTGCAATCCGTTATCGAATTCAACAAGTTCACCCGATTGAACTTTTGTTAAGCCGTATACACGAGCAATACCATCGCCCACTTGTAATACAGTACCTACCTCTTCGAGTTCGGCTTCTGACTTAAAGCCCGATAATTGTTGTCTTAAAATCGCCGATACTTCGTCTGGTCTAACCTCTGCCATAATTGTATATGATTTGCGTTAATCTATGTGTTGTTGCGTAAACCGTTTAGGCAACCACTTTTTGTTCAAATTCTTTTTTTAATTTATTCAGTTTCGTTTTCAAGGTGGCATCAACTTGTTTGTCGCCCACTTGCAATACAAAACCGCCAATAGTTGCCGAATCTATGGTAGTTTCTAATACCACTTCGTTGGCTCCCATTGATTTTACGAGTGCAATGATTTGCTTTTTAGCATCATCACTTAATGCACTTGCTGCCTTTACTTTGGCTATTACAATGCCTTTAATTGCTTGGTAAGCTGCAATATAAGCTTTCGCCGAAGGCAACAACAAGGCTGATCTGCCTTTGTTTACCATCAATACAAAAAATGCATTCACAATTTTGTGCACTTTGCTACCAAATACCCCCTGCAATACGGCTGCTTTTTTATCCAAGCTGATGATTGGATTTTTGAGCACCGCTACCAATTCTGGGTTTTCGCGACAAACCTGCACAAAAAGCAACATTTGCTCTTGCACCTGATCTAACACCTTTTGTTCGGTGGCTAAATCGATGAGAGATTTGGCGTATCGTGATGCAACTTGTAATTCAGACATTTCTTTTTAGTTGGAAGTTTAAAACTTACAATTTAACTTCTTTCAATAATTCGTTTACCAAAGTTTCTTGTTTCTTTTGGTCTTCAAATTGTTTGTTTAATACTTTCTCAGCAATTTCTAAGGATAAGCTAGCCACTTGGTTTTTCACTTCGGCTAAGGCTGCTGTTTTTTGGCTATCAATTTCTTGTTTTGCTTTTTCAATCAATTTAGCGCCTTCTACTTGTGCACTTGTTTTTGCTTCGGCTACAATTTGATCTTTTAGCGTTTTTGCTTCTTTCAAAATTACATCACGTTCTGCACGGGCTTGTTTCAATAGCGATTCGTTTTCGCTAGTTAAACGGGCCATTTCTTCTTTTGCTTTTTTTGCCGATTCTAAGGCTTCTTCAATAGAACGTTCGCGTTCATCGAGTGCCTGAACAATTGGTTTCCATGCCATTTTGCGCAATAATACAAATAGGAGTAAAAACGCTACAGTAGACCAAATGAACAATCCCGGATCGGGGCTTACTAATGGATTGATTGCTAAAAACATAAAATTCGTTTTGTTGTATGATTAAGGTAAAAATAAGAGCCATTGCCAACCGCCATGGCTCTTAAAATTTGCTACTTGGTGCCCAAGAATGCAACTACTACACCAAACAATGCTACTGCTTCAACGAATGCTGCTGCAATTAACATAGCTGTTTGGATTTTAGAGGCTGCTTCTGGCTGACGAGCCATGCCTTCCATGGCTTTTCCACCAATTTGACCGATACCGATTCCTGCTCCAATGGCAGCTAAACCGGCACCAATTCCTGCGATACTTCCTGTAATCATAACCTGATTTTTAAATATAAATTAAACAAAAAAACAATTACACATTAATGTTCGGCATGTTCTTCTACCGCCATGCCTATAAATAAGGCTGATAAAATGGTGAAGATGAATGCCTGAATAAACCCAACTACCAATTCTATTATGCTAATAAACAACACGAATGGAATGGCAATACCAGCAACAAAAACCGATTTGAGAATGAAAATCAATGAAATTAAACTCAATATCAGAATGTGGCCTGCAGTAATGTTCGCAAATAAACGAATCATTAAGGCAATGGGTTTGGTAAATAGCCCGATAATTTCTACCGGAATCATGAGTGGATATAACCACCATGGCACATGGGGTGTAAATACATGCCCCCAATAGTTTTTGTTTCCGTTGATGGTGGTAAGTACAAAGGTACACAAGGCCAACATCATGGTAACGGCAATATTGCCCGTTAGGTTTGCACCTCCAGGGAAAATGGGAATTAATCCCAATAAATTATTAATCCACACAAAAAAGAATACGGTAAGTAAGTAGGGCATAAATTTGGCGTATTTATGTCCCAATTGTGGGCGGGCAATATCATCGCGAACAAATAAAATAATAGGTTCTAATAACGATTGTAAGCCTTTAGGCGCACTACCTTTTCTTTTAGCGTATGTTTTTGCCACACTGATAAATACTACCAGCAGCAAGAACACAGAAATAAATAATGAAACGACATTTTTGGTAATTGAAAAATCGAATGGCTTTGCATTTGCAACTTCATGATCGGCATTCATTTCCACATATAAACCTTCAGCATTGGGTTTGGCTGAGGTGTAGTAAAATTTGCCATGAAAGTTTACTAATTTCTGACCATTCTCTACAAAAACCTCGGTTCCATGCTCATTTTCGTGTTTGTTGTATAGAAAAGAGACTAATCCGTTGTCGGTAAAAAGCAAAACAGGTAAAGGTATAGCTACTTTTTCTTCGCCTTCGCCCCAAAAATGCCATTCGTGCGCATCGGCAATATGGTGCAATATGGTTTGCGAAATATCTTCTTCGGCTTCGGCGTGTGCAGGTTGAGCAGCATGCTCGGCACTTGACACATGCTCAGCTTCGGCTGCGTATATAGGCGTTATAAAGCTAAATAAACTTATAAAAGCGGCAAGAAAAAGGATTATCGAGTAATTTTTCAAATCTAAAATGTGGCTCTGTTTATACATAAACACCAAAGTTTGTGTTCATTTTCAGGTGCGCAAGTTACACAACAAACAATAAATTTCAAACCCCATATGTGCGAAATAGAGATAAAAAAAATTTAGGATGAAAATACCCGCTATTACGTTAAAATTGAGCAGGTAAATGAGCAAAACTACCATGCCGAAAATAAACCGTAGGGCAGTAGTAGCTAGCAATGCTTGGCCGGAGCTTTTGATGCTTCTGTTCATTTGCCACAGCGCTAAAGGCAATACGATTAAACTAAAGGTAGCGAAAACGAAAAAGAGGCCCCAAAAATTAGTTACAAGATAGTTAGGAGCATAGTTTTGAACTAAAAAAGGGGCTATAGCAAGCAGTATTAAGAAAGCCGAAAATATACCTGCGAAGCGTTTAGCGCTCATTATTGAGTTGTTTAATTAAAAAATAGATGGCCAAAATAACGCCTACAATACCCAATAGAGCTGTAATCCAACGGAGTTCATGCTGAAAATGGTCGTCTAGCTTAATACCTGCATATACCGAGAGGCCTATTACCGCTAACATTTGAAATGCGGCGGCCGAATATTTAATATAGCCACTGCTAGCTTTTCGCCTTTCTTCCGAATCATTTTTTGCCATATACAAAGTAACAGCAAAATAAATTGATAGCACAATGTAGGGCATATTTTAATCGTATTAAAACCTAGATTATGCTATTTTTGTTTCATAGTCTTGTTATCATTGATTTTGAAAAAACGCTCTACACTTTCTTTATACTTCTTGCTTATGGGAAGCTGCATTGCTTTTACAAGCTGTAATGCTCAAAAAGAAAGTTTAAGTAGCCGAGAAATGCAAAATTTAACTGCCAAGTTTAATATTTTGTTCAATGCCCGCACCTTGGTTAAAGAGAGCGAACAACGGATCCAAGAAAGCTACCTTACTAGCTACGATCAGCCCATTAGTGTATTTTGTGAACCCGATGAAAAATTGGGCAAGGCCGAAAGCGCCAATCTAGACAAGGCTATTCTAAAAGCAAATATCGTAGCCAATGAAAAATCGCAGAGCCGTTTTGTAGACGATGCCTATGTATTAATTGGCATAGCCAATTACCTTAAAGCCGATTTTTACAATTCGGTGGAATATTTTACCTATGTATACAAGGGCTATCCGAAAGAAAAAGACAACCGCCAAGCAGCTTTAATTTGGAGAGGTAGAGCCTTGATGCAACTCCACCGCATGGCCGAAGCAGAGGCCTCCTTAGATACCGCCTTGAAATATCTGAAAACTTCTAAAAAAATGGTAGCCGAAGCCTATGCCTCCAAAGCGCAATGGTACATCTATGCCAAGGCATATGAGCCTGCTATACCATTATTAAACAAGGCTATTAAAGCTTGCACCAATAAAGCGCAACGCATTCGCTTAACTTTTTTATTGGCACAATTAGAACTCGAAACTGGTAAAAAAGCATTAGCTAGCAGCCATTTTACACAGGTGTACAAAAGCAATGCCGCATTTGATATGGCTTTTAATGCCCATCTAAATCAATTGAGCATTGCCGAGCAAAATAGCAGCAAGAAAGTTGATCGGATAAAAACCTTGCAAACATTGCTTAAAGACGATAAAAATAGCGACAACGTAGATCAAATCTATTTTCAAATTGGCCGCAGCTACCAAGATGCTGGGAACGCCAAACAAGCGGAGCTTAACTATAAACAATCGGTACTTAAAAGCAAACGAAACCAAACACAAAAGGGTCTCTCCTATTTAGCCCTTGCCAATTTATATTTCAATCAGCCAGATTATGTAACGGCAAAAAATTACTACGATAGTACGCTGAGTGTTTTACCCAGCAGCCATCCAAGTTTTGATGCCATACGAAAGAAAAATTCCAACCTAGATTTATTAACTAGTCAGCTCATTATTATTGATACAGAGGATAGTTTGCAAGCGTTGGCTAAACTCCCCGAGGCAGAAAAACGCCTTAAAATTATCGCTCAATTAGAGCAGAAAGCCAAACAAGATGCTGCCAAAAAACAAACAGCAGGCAGCCCAAACACAGGCATGTATACAACCAACAACGATAATACTGGCAACCAGATAGATGCCAAATTTTACTTTAACAATTCTGCAGCGCTGAGCCAAGGTTTTGCAGATTTTAAAAAACGATGGGGAACCCGCCCTTTAGCAGACGATTGGCGGAGAAGCCAAACTTCGGGCATGGCGGCTATGCAAAACACTACCGCAACCAATGCAATAGCTGCTTCATCGAGCACATTAAAAGCCACAGATGGTGCCGATGCCATAAACGAACAAGTAAACGTCATTTTATTTACACTGCCCAATACACCCGATAAATTGGCGCAATCTAATTTACGCATAGCCAATGCCTATTACGAAATAGGGAATTATTACCGAGAAGTAGCGCAAGACACAGCGGCCGCAATTGGCACCTTCGAAGAACTTTTGGTCAAATTTCCGAACTACGAAAATACTGCAGCAGTATGCTACAATTTATTCCGATTGTATGCCGACCTAGACAGCGTAAAATCGGCATCCTTTAAAGCTAGCATCCTTAAAAATTACCCGAATAGTTTGTATGCAAAAGTTATCCTCGACCCAGAGTTTAGTCAGAAACAAGATGAACAAGTAGTAGCGCTTAATCGGGCTTATAACCAAACATTTGATGAATTTGCTAAGAAAAACTATACCAATACCTTGGTTTGTATTTTGGAGCTAAAAGCCCAGTTCGGCGAAAACAAATTGTCGCCACAATTGGCCTATTTGAAAACCATAGCCGAAGGGCACCAAGAAGAACTTGCCCCTTTTGAAACTTCCTTAAAGAACATCGTGAGCACGTATCCAGAGGATAAACTCATAACCCCCTTGGTTAAAAATCACCTCGACTTTATTGAAAAAAACCGAAAAGTACTGGCGGCAAAATTAGCCGTGCTTACCGATAAAGACCCACTGGTGTATGCCTTGGTAGAAGAAACGAAAACGGAAATCATCTCAAGCAAACCAGCCAAAGTCTTGGAAACAAATAGTCTATTTAGCCTAGCAGATAGCAGCCACTACTATGTGGTAATTGATGTAGCCAATGGTGGCGCAAACTTAAGTTCGTCTAGATTTGGTATTGGCCAATTCAATAGAGCAAATTTTGCCGATGGCGCCATTAAACACCAATTAAAACCTGTAGGCGATGCCAATCAATTGATTTATATTGGCGAATTTTACAGCAAAAATACAGCTACCGACTATTTACAAAACATTCGATCGCTGCTGCCTGATATTATGAAAGTTTCTAAAGAAAGCTATTCCATTTATTTATGCACCAAAGCCAATTTAGACTTACTAACGAACACTGATTTACTAATTCAGTATCAAAAATTTTATACCGAACATTATCAATAAAACAATGAGTGAGCCACTAAACAAACAAGAATTACAATACTATACCAGTTTGCTATGGAAAATTTTCATAGGAATGATTGCTTTCTCGGCTATTTTTATCTTTTGTATCGGCTTAGGCCTATTCGGTAAAATGCCCACCTTTAGAGATTTAGAAAATCCTAAAAGCAATTTAGCATCTGAGATTATTTCTGAAGATAATGTGGTATTGGGAACCTATTATGTGCAAAATCGCTCCAATGTACGCTACGAACAAATATCCCCAAATGTAATTAATGCCCTGGTTGCAACCGAAGATATTCGCTTTTATAGCCATTCGGGGATTGATTTTCGACGCACCTTTACCATTATCTTTTACAATTTAGTTGGCAATAAACAGGGTGCCAGTACCATTACCCAACAATTAGCCCTAAACTTATTTTCTGAACGAGCCAAAAATCCGTTTAAACGTATTATTCAAAAACTACAAGAATGGATTATTGCCGTTAAGCTAGAACGTAATTACACCAAAGAAGAAATTTTAACACTTTACCTCAATACCGTAGATTTTGGCGCCTACAATACCTTTGGTATAAAATCGGCAGCCAGAACCTACTTCAATACTACACCCGATAAACTTAGACCCGACCAAGCTGCCGTTTTAATTGGCATGCTAAAAGGACCCTCATTTTATTCGCCTACACACAACCCCGAGCGGGCCCTAGCCAGACGCAATACCGTATTAGACAACATGCGCAAAGCGGGTTATTTAAGCGACGAAGAAACCGATAAATTCCAAGAGACGCCCCTCAATTTAGATTTCAACCCATCTAACTACAATGTAGGCTTGGCACCCTATTTCCGGGCCATGCTAAAAAAGGAAATACAACGCATTTTCGAAGAACAATCTATAACCAAAGCCGATGGCACACCTTACGATTTAGATCGCGATGGGCTAAAAATATACAGCACCATTAATGCAAGCATGCAAAAATATGCCGAAGATGCACAACGAGAGTACATGAAAGAACTGCAACAGCAGTTTAACGCCCAATGGAAAGGCCGTAAAGATCCATTTAAAGATTACCAGCAATTGCTCGATCAAGGCATTAAACGCTCCGATCGCTACCGTCAACTACAAACTTTAGGTAGAACCGAATTAGAAATTCAGCAAGATTTTTTAACACCGGCACGCATGACCATTTTTAGTTGGAAAGGCGATATAGACACCCTCATGCGCCCAATTGACTCTATAAAATACTATAAACTGCTTCTAAGAAATGCGCTCATGTCTATGGAGCCCCAAACCGGACATGTGAAAGCCTGGGTAGGCGGCACCAACTTCGAATATTTTAAATACGACCAAGTAAAAACGGGTACCCGCCAAGTAGGTTCAACAGCAAAACCATTTACCTATGCGGTAGCTATCGACAATGGCTATTCGCCTTGCTTAACCGTACCAAACGAACCGGTAGAAATTGAGGGTTGGACACCCAATGCATACAAACCACTTCCCGGAAGCATCACCTTAAAAAGGGCCTTGGCCTATTCTCAAAACTATGTAACCGCCTACATGATGAAACAAGTGGGTGCCACGGCCGTTTCAACCCTCATTAAAAAAATGGGTGTTACTAGCGATGTGCCAGCCTATCCTTCCATTTGCTTGGGCACCTTTGATGCATCAGTATACGATATGGTTGGTGCTTATTCAGCCTTTGTAAACCACGGCACCTGGACCGAACCGATTTATTTATTACGCATTGAAGATAAAAACGGAAACATGCTCTACGAGCGCAAGCCTAAAGTGGTTTTTGCCTTAAATGAGCAAACAGCTTACGTAATGACCCAAATGCTGAAAGGCGTAGTGGAGAATGGAACCGGATCACGCTTGCGCTATAAATACGGGCTTACTAACCCAATTGGTGGTAAAACCGGAACTACGCAAAATAACTCCGATGGTTGGTTTATGGGCATTACACCACAATTGGTTACCGGCGTTTGGACAGGTTGTGAAGACCGAGCCATCCACTTTTTCTCTACCAACCAAGGCGAAGGAGCCAATTCGGCTTTGCCAATTTTTGCCTTGTACATGAAAAAGGTATATGCCGATGGCAAACTGAAATACAGCAAAGGCGATTTTGAACCCCCGAAAGGCGAACAAACCATCACTTTTGACTGCGATACCTACGCCAACCCACCTGCCACAGTAGAAGAAAACTAAGCCGAAGCCAAAAGCTACCAAATGAGCAACGCACGTGATTTTTCTACATTTCTAAAAAGTTTACCTCAAAAACCTGGGGTATACCAATTTTGGAATGCCGAAGACGAGCTCATTTACATTGGGAAAGCAAAAAGCTTAAAAAGCAGGGTCAGTTCGTACTTTGTTACGGCAAACCAGCGCCTAAATGCCAAAACCAGGGTATTGGTAAGTAAAATTGTGCGCATTAGCTTTACCTTGGTAGATACCGAAATTGATGCCTGGCTATTGGAAAATAGCCTCATTAAAAAGCACCAACCCCGCTACAACGTACTGCTTAAAGACGATAAAACTTACCCGTGGATTGTTATAAAAAACGAACGATTCCCCCGAATTTTTAGCACCCGACGTGTTATTAAAGACGGCTCTACCTATTTTGGGCCCTATGCCTCAATTGGCATGATGTACACCATTTTAGGTTTAATAAAAGAAATTTATCCCTTACGCACTTGTAATTTGGCCTTAAGTGAAGCAAACGTTGCTGCCGAAAAATTTAAGGTGTGCTTGGAATATCAAATTGGAAATTGCAAAGGACCATGCCAAGCCTTGCAAAGCGAAGCGGATTACAACCAGGCTATTGAAGAGATTAAAGATATTTTAACGGGCAAAATTAGCTCGGTAATAAAACGCTTAAATGAGGAACTGAAACAAGCTGTTTCAGAAATGCAGTTTGAACGGGCGCAATCGCTTAAAGAAAAACTCGATTCGTTAGTTGGTTATCAAAGTAAATCGACGGTGGTGAGTGCAGCAATTAGCAATATAGATGTGTTTAGCATTGCCTCCGAAAATAATTACGCCTTTGTAAATTACCTCAAGGTAATGAACGGTACCATTATACAAACGCAAACCATTGAGTTGCGTAAAAAACTCGACGAAACGGAAGAAGAACTCCTCAGCATTGCTATTTCTGATTTTAGAGCTCGTTTTAACAGCCAATCGAAAGAAATTATTGTGCCTTTTGCGCTAGAGTTACAAGATGAAAACATTCGCTTTACGGTGCCCAAACTAGGCGAAAAGAAAAAACTACTGGAACTATCGCAGAAAAATGTACTGTACTTTAAAAAAGAGCGCCTAAACCAATACGAAAAGCTAAACCCCGAGGTAAAAACCGAACGTGTATTGACGCAGATGATGAAAGATTTACGGCTCAATCAATTGCCTACACACATCGAATGTTTCGATAATTCCAACTTTCAGGGGCAATACCCAGTTTCGGCCATTGTGGTTTTTAAAGATGCTAAGCCTTCTAAAAAAGACTACCGCCACTTTAACGTAAAAACCGTAGAAGGCCCCAATGATTTTGCCACCATGGAAGAAGCGGTGTACCGCAGGTATAAGCGCATGTTGGAAGAAGGCGAAGCCTTACCTCAACTCGTGGTAATTGATGGGGGTAAAGGGCAATTATCAGCAGCATTAACCAGTTTAAAGAAATTGGGCATTAGCAAGCAAATTACCGTAATTGGCATTGCCAAACGCTTAGAAGAATTGTACTACCCCGGCGATCCCTATCCACTACATTTGGATAAGAAATCGGAAAGTTTGCGTATCATTCAACAATTACGAGATGAGGCCCACCGTTTTGGTATTACGTTTCACCGCAAAAAACGAGATCAGGGAACACTAAAAACCGAACTATCCAACATCCCGGGTGTTGGAACTACTACCGCTCAGAAATTGCTGAGCACTTTTAAATCGGTAAAGAAAATTAAAGAAGCTGCCCCCGAAGACCTAGCGAAGGTGTTGAATAAAAAACAACTGGTTGCACTGCAAGCGTATTTTACAAAAGCGGCAAACTAAAAAAGGCTCCGTTTCGGGAGCCTTTTGTATCAGGAGATTAGTACGACCACAAATCGTGTTCCCAATCAAACAGTTCTTTCTTTAGGCGTTCTGCTTCTTTTAAACGATCTACGCCACTTGTTTTCACGTAATCTTTAATGGACTCATCTTTCACATTAGATATTTTTACGATAAAGCTAGAGAAAATGCGTTTCATAAACACGTCGTCGTAAGATAGGGTAGTGGCATCATTATGGCCATTTGCCACCGTTTTACTTACCAAAATATTTCTCAACTCCGGAAAATACAACCAGAACAGTACGTTCTGCCCTTGATCTTCACCATTTACTACATTCTTTCTAAGTATGGCTAAACCCACAATGCGTGGCTCAAATACCGAACGCTGTTTGTCGAAAATCCAATCTTCTTTAATTCTAAAATTAAAGTTCGCGTAAATTTCAGGAGAAAACACGTTGGCTACCATGCGGTCACCAGTTTTTTCGCCAGCTTCATTATAATCGGGCACCAAGGTACTATCGTTGAACAGAGAGATTGCTTTTTGGGCCGTTAAAGTTGTTGAAAAAGCATCGCCATTTAAATCGTCTTTATCTCCTGCAGGGGTAGGATCGTACGCGGTTAGTTCACCGGCTTCTACAGCACGTTTAATAATTTCAATTAAACTAGCTTGAGGTGCAATAAAAAACTGATTTATTTTTTCACGCACATCAATTTCTCTCCAAACACGTTTGCTGTAAATTATATCTGCTTCTCTAATAGGTGCTAATGGCACTACTTTAGCTTGGAAAATGTTCATTTTTTTATAATACCCATCTACCGGTCTGTCTTGCTGCTTAGAAGCAGGCACTGGAATAGGTGGTGGTGTTGGAGGTACCACTACAGGTGCAGGATTGGGTTCTGTTTTAGCAGGCGGTTTTCTAGTGGTGTTGGGCTTGGTAGTCTGCGCCCATAAAGAGACAGATAGCACCACCAATACGCAACTAATAAAAATCTTTTTCATAAAAAATTAGTTTGCAGTTAATACAATGGGGTCTAAGCCTCTTTGTGATCCATCTGGCCCCACCGCAATAATATTATCAAAAATTACACGTGTACCTGCTGAAACGGTATTTATAGCAGATTTGGCGCTTCCTTCTATACTATTACCGTTTCCCTGTACCACAATTACATCGGCACGTGGTTTAGCAATTAGTAAAGTATACCTCACAATGGTAAATTTTGCATCAAAATCAAAACCGTCTAACACGGCGGCAACAAAGTTTTGCGCTCTAATGGCTGCAGCACTTAGGGTTCCGCTAGATTTTCCGGCAAACCGTGCTTTCGGATCTGGTATTCGTTTTACACGGAAATTGCTAGAGCCAATGGCTTGCACCCTGCCATTAATTTCTGCAGAAACATTTACAACTACAGGTGTTGGAGTATTTGACGTAAAAGTGTAACGACCATTTGCACCGCTCATGCTACCAGAACTTACGCTCACTCTGAGTTTTTCTTTAGGAATACCTGGAGCCGAAATGGATACCGGGTTAGACACACCGATATAAAATACGTTCATTTTATCGGGCGATACGACCGCTGATGGACGAGCCACTTGGTATTTTTGTTCTGGAGTGCGATAGGTTTTAGGTTTACCATCGGTACCAATTACGGTGAGAGTACCCACCCAGCTAAACATACCCTCTCTATTTGTATTTACGGTGTACACACCTTTACCTTCTTTAATAGGTAAATTAGCACCGCCAACGTTTATAGTTTGTTTTAGGGTAGAGCTAGAAGCCGTTAAAAAAACTTCGGCGGTATAGGGTTGCCCCTGAATAACGTAAGAAGTAGGTGCCACGGCTACAGCAGCAAACTCATCAAGATTGATCTCTGCCTGATCCATTTTACCTAAAATCTTTTTCACCATTTCCGATTCGGCATTTTTAACATCGGCCTGAATTTTGGTTAAGGCAGTCATAGCGGCTGCTAAAGGAATCCCATCGCCAAAATTGGCTTCTTCCCATGTTTTCGAAACACCTCCTTTTCTGGGGGGATCTATGGTGCTCAATGAAAATTTAACCGTTTTACGATCTTTTTCATCTAATAGGCCCAATAATTTCTCCCGAGTTTCGGTAATTTTTTTACGCAAGTCGGTGGCTTTCCCTCCATTGATCATAAAACGAGGGGAAATATCTACACTGGCTCTGCCTTCTAAATCGCCGCTACTTTCATTAATACCTCCACCTTGTTCTGTAAGCGAAGTTTTAAGGTCATTAATGTACGATTCTAAATCACGTGCATAGCCGCTTGCTTGTTTAGCCTTATCGTAAATAGGCTTTGCTTTAATCGGGTCGTCTTTAAGTTTGGTTGCTTCAAAAGAAGAAAATGTAGCTTCTACACCACTATTAACGTTTGTAGTTGACGTAGATAAACTATCGGTGATGTTTTTAAATGCGTCTAGCAACGAATCGTTTACACTCAAGGCAATTAGTCCTAGTAATACCAGGTATAAAATGCCTATCATCCGCTGCCTTGGGGTTTCTTTACCTCCAGCCATAATTTTGAATTTAGTAGTGGGTGTAAAAACTAATTAGCTGCGTGGCTGATTCATAGCCGTTAACATATTGCCATACACTGCATTTAATGCAGCTAAGTTTTTCGACAATTTCACTATTTCTTCTTGTACTTTTTTTGCATCGTCCATAGAATGAGTAATAGGCGTAACGTCTAGCTTGCTTAAATTAACAGAAACTTGCTGTAAGGTTGCATTCACCTGATCGAAGGTAGCCGAAGCTGCTTTTACTTTCGTTGCAAATTCGTTGGTTACCGCGGCTGCATCTGCTGCTGATGAAATAGCCGCTAAATTATTTGCAAAGTTTTTTAAGCCTGCTTCAATTTTAGCTTTTGAGTCTTTATCTAGCTCAACACCCGGTATACCAAATGCACCAGCACCACTGGCAACAGGCCCGTGTGATTCTTCTTCTGGGTTAGCGTAGGCTATTAAACCTAAAGTAAAGAATAAAAATGCTTCTGTACCTAAACCTATTGCAATACCAATTTCGGCTCCCGGATAGTGATTAATTTTAAAAATCAAACCAATAATTACAATAGATGCCCCGATATTAATGAGGGTGCTTTGGTATTTCGTAAAAAGTTTAAAAAATTTATTGTTAGTCATAACAAGATTGTTTTAAATGAATATGTCTAATTGGGGTTAATTGATTATTTATCTTTAATATCTCTACCAATATAGGGTGTTACGCAACGGAAACCAATAAATGATTTGGCTTCGTCTTGGAACTCGTAGGTACGAGCCGAATTTTGTAAGAAATAGCCAATATCTTTCCAAGAACCTCCACGCACTACTTTGCGTTTTAGGGCTTCAGGGTCGGTATCTTTAGCTTCATAAGCAAAAGCAGGGTTTAAGTCGTTGGTAAAGTTTGGAGCAGACTCGTCGAAAGCAGATGAGGTCCACTCAGCCACGTTTCCTGCAATATTGTATAAACCAAAATCATTCGGAAAATACGATTTTACATTTACGGTAAAGGCACCGCCATCATCAGCATAATTTCCTCTACCGGGTTTAAAGTTTGCCATTAAGCATCCTTTGGCGTTTCGTGGATACGGCCCGCCCCATGGGTAGGTTGTTCCTGTTCTTCCACCTCGGGCAGCATATTCAAATTCTGCTTCGCTAGGTAATTGATATGGCAAACGTTTTGGTAATTTTTTAGATTCGCGATAGGCATCGTTGTAACGTGTACGCCATACGGTAAAAGCTCTTGCCTGTCGCCAAGTTACACCTACCACCGGATAATTATTATAAGCTGGATGGACAAAATAACCTTGAGCCATTGGCTCATTTTGAGCATAAGCAAAATCAGACAACCAAGCCAAGGTATCTGGGTAAACGGCTACTTGGTCTCTTATAATGAAATCTGAACGGGTTTTTGATTTGTTTTTATTATTATCGGCTGCCGCACGCAAATCCACAACAGCAAAATTATATTTCAATAAGCGTACATCCAATTCATTCCGGTCGAACACACGATCATCTCCCTGATAATAAATGTTTTGTAATTTTGGCGCATTGGCAGCACCCGATTTTTTGTTTCCCCATATCACGTTACTTCCCTTGCCTACTTTTCTCCAATCTATAATTTTTTTGGCATTCAGGTTAACATCAGGATTTTTAGATTTTATGAAAAATTTATCGTCTTTTAAATAATCAGTAATTGCAATTGAATCACGCACCCAATTTACAAATTGGCGGTATTCACTATTGGTAATTTCTGTTTCATCCATAAAAAATGCTGAAACAGATACTTGTTTATTTTGTGCCAACTGACCAAAGGTAACATCTTGATCGGTTTGACCCATTACAAAGGTGCCAGAAGGAATATACACCATGCCATAGGGCACTTCGTTACTCCTAAAGTTACTTGCACCGACGCCTACTAATTCGCCACTAGCGCCGCTTTTTCCACAGCTACTTAGAAGCACTGTAATGACAATGGCCGCAAAAAATTGAATGATATTTTGGTAAGTTTTTATTAAACCCATAACGTTATAATATAACCACCTAATATATGAATTTGGAGTTAAATCTCAGTGATAAATAAATTCAAAAAAATCTACGTTTAAATTCGAGCTATTTAGCTAAATAATTACTTGTTTGACTGCTTTATATACTCATCTAAAGCCATAGTCATACTTGGTGATTTAGGATTTGGCGCAGGGATATCTAAAATTAACCCTCTGTCTAACAGTGCTTTGTGTGTTGTTGGCCCAAAAGCAGCCAAGCGGGTATTGTTTTGTTGAAAATCTGGGAAGTTCTTATACAACGATTGTATACTAGATGGGCTGAAAAAGACAATGATGTCGTAAAAAACATCAGCCAAATCAGACAAATCGCTGCAAACGGTTTTAAAAAGTATAGCCGTAGTAAAGGTATAGCCGTTGGTTTGCAAAAAGTTTTGTGTTTCTTCCCCAGCTACATCCGAACATGGATATAAAAAGTTTTCGGCAGTGTGTTTTTTTAACAGATCTGCCAAATCAGCAGCGCTTTGTTTGCCAAAAAATATTTTTCGTTTGCGGTATTGTATGTATTTCTGAAGATAGAGCGCAATATTTTCCGAAAGGCAGAAATACTTCATTTCGGCAGGCACCTCAAAACGCATTTCTTCACAAATTCTGAAATAGTGGTCGGCTGCATTTCTGCTGGTAAAAATAACCGCTGTAAAATCAGCAAGGTTTATTTTATCTTTTCTGAAATCTTTGGCTGGTACGCCCTCTACATGTATAAAAGACCTAAAATCAAGTTTAAGGTTATACTTTTTGGCCAAATCAAAATACGGCGATTTTTCCGTCTCTGGCTTTGGCAGCGTAAAGAGAATGCTTTTAACTTTAATATTTCTAGATGTTGACGATACCGGCATAGGCTTTTTTCCTAAAATCTGAGAACTTTAATTAGTACCAGCATGGGGCATATTTCAAGGGCACAAAAGTAAATAAATAAATAAAGTTTTGAAAATGGATAATGCGATAAAACGTGAATTGCCCCTCTAATGGCCTGAAACACCGTAATAAATAGCGCAATAGCCATTCCAGCATAGATAAATAGCACGGCATACGCACTTGAACTGAGGCTAAAAGCTACAATTAGTGGTAAAAAAAGTAGTGCTGCATGAAAATAACTCAGAAATAAAATGGAGGTATACACCCTTACGGCCTTTTGCACCATTAATACAAAGCCTAAAAAACGTAAAACATATACTTTTAAGATAAGTAATCCCATAATTAATAGTGATAAAATTACATACCACTCTACCCCACTAAATGCATACGACAACTGTAGATAGCTACCAATTAAATACAAATACATACCAATGGTAAAACCAAAAAGTACAAAGAGTAGCATAAAGGGCCAAGAAGTGAAAAAGCCCCCAGCACTTGTTTGTTGGGCCAGAAAACGATGATCAAAGAAAGCATTCATCAGCATGTTTATATCGTTTCTGTACGCTATTCGAAGCACGGCGAAGCCCAGCACCAAGCACAGAATAACCACCAATACCCAAGACTGGCCATGTTTTCTCAATTTCCCTTCGCCGTCGTGGTTTATTGGGCGACCGAATTGCTTTGCCCAAGCAATAAAATCGAGATTTTTAACCTGATAAAGTTGCATTAAACTATCTATAAAGCGATTTTTACGATTAGGATCGGGGTATTTGATATACATCACGGCTAAGGAATCTGACACTCGTTTGAGCGAATCGCTATTTGCAACATTCTGCACACGCCCAACAGAATCGGCCAATTTAGGTACACGAGCTTGCACCACCGAATCGGTTTGTGCCCACAAGCCCAAAGGCAAAAGCAAAAGCATAAAAAATACGAAACGAGGGTAGGTCATTCTCTAATGCGGTGCAAATTCCTAAGCCGCAAATTTACCGTAAATTTTAAGTCTTTACAGAAATAAAAATGAATCTAGGGTAGGTAGCTTAATTCGAACCAACCTGCATAATCTTCATCTGTGGGTATGATAAAATCTTGTTGTTTTACAACCTGCTTATCAATGCTTATGGTGAGTGTGGCTTGTTGGGCTTCTTTCAGGTTTGGGGTATACACAAAAGTGCGAAGTTCAATAGGTCTTTCAGAAGCCCATGTATGAACAAACTCCGTTTGCCAACTTTGATCCTTAAAGCGTTTTATGCGTAGGCGGTTGTCGGTATCTTTAAAACCAACTTGCGCACTAGCCTCAAAACTAAATTGCACAGAAAGAGTCACGGTACTTGACGAAAACGGGGTCTCCGCTACTCTTTTAGTGAATATTTTTTTAACTATTTTTTTTAACATCGTTTACTGCTTGAGCGGTGCACTGGATTAATAATTACGAATCATTGCTTCAAACAAATTTATGTTTAAGATATAGAGGCTTTCGTCCCGTATTTCACCCGCTTTGTCCCAATTTTTTTAAATAATACGCACAAAAGGTCCTATAAAACACAACATGAGTTAAAAAGCCTAACTTTACGGGCTATGGCTGGCATTTACCTCCACATCCCTTTTTGCAAAAAAGCATGTCATTACTGCGACTTTCATTTTAGCACATCTATGGGGCCAAAGGCCGATATGGTTGCAGCCATTTGCAAGGAACTGGTGTTGCGGAAAGACTATTTAGAAGCTGAGAAAGTAGAAACCATTTATTTTGGTGGTGGTACGCCTTCCTTGCTTAGCACCAATGAACTGCAAAAAATACTCGACAAGATCCATCAACTTTTTAGCGTATCGAGCACAGCCGAAATTACTTTAGAGGCAAACCCCGATGATTTGCAGGCTGAAAAAGTTAGAGAACTGAGCCAAAGCCCCATCAATCGATTAAGTATTGGCGTGCAATCGTTTTTCGATGAAGATTTAGCTTGGATGAATAGATCGCATACCGGTGCCGAGGCCGATAGTTGCATAAAACGGTCGCAAGATGCTGGCTTTGAGAATAGCAATGTAGACCTCATATATGGTTTTCCTTTGCTATCGGATACGAAGTGGAAAGATAATATTGCACAAATTATACAGCTTGATGTTCCTCATTTATCTAGCTATGCAATGACTGTAGAACAGGGTACCGCTTTGCACCATTTCATCGAAAAGAAAAAGCAAACTCCCTTAAACGAAACCCAAAGTTCACAGCAATTTTTGTACTTACTACAAGAAACCGAGCAGGCCGGATTACTACAATATGAGATTTCGAATTTTGCAAAGGCTGGTAAAGAATCTATACACAACAGCAACTATTGGAAAGGTGAAAAGTACCTGGGCCTTGGCCCTTCGGCACATTCATTTAATACGCTAAGCCGCCAATGGAATGTAGCCAATAATGCCAAATACTTGGAAAGCATTAGCCATAATAAAGTACCGCAAAGCATAGAAATACTCAGTTTAAACAACCGGTTTAATGAATATTTAATGACGAGTATACGGACCACTTGGGGTACCGATCTAACTAAAATTGACACCGATTTTGGTCCCGATTTTAAGACACATATCCTTAGAAAATTAACGGAATACGAAGAAAAAGATTGGCTTTTTCTAGAAAAAGATCATCTCTTTTTAACAAAAAATGGCAAACTATTTGCCGATCGTATTGCTGCAGATTTATTTATTGTTGATGATGAAAACTAACCCTCAAATAGTTTGGATAACCGGAGCCTCCTCTGGTATTGGCGAAGCCTTGGTATATGCCTACAGCCAACAAGGCGCAAAATTGATTATCTCTTCGCGAAATAAAGAGCGCTTATATGAAGTAAAAACAGCCTGCAAGCGTAATCCGTTAGATATTCATGTACTACCCTTAGATTTAGATGAACTGGATGTTTTACCTAAAAAAGTAGCGGACGCCCTTAATATTTTTGGGGAAATTGATATAGTTATACACGCTGGAGGCCTAAGTCAACGTTCTATAGCAATGGAAACAAATTTAAGCGTGATAGAACGATTAATGAAGGTAAATTATGTAAGTACAGTTGCTATTAACCAAGCTTTATTACCCAGTATGTTGGCGCAAGGTACTGGGACCATTGTATTAATAAGCAGCTTAGTGGGCAAATTTGGCACCCCATTTCGGTCGGCTTATGCCGCATCTAAACATGCACTACATGGCTACTACGATTCGTTACGAGCCGAATTGACGAACAAAAACATACAAATTACCATAGTATGTCCTGGTTTTATTAGAACAAACGTAAGTATTAACGCATTGGTGGGGGATGGTTCGGCACAAAATTCCATGGATGCTGCACAAGCAAATGGCATGAGCCCCGAACGTTGTGCACAGAAAATAATACAAGGAATTACAAAAAAAAGGGAAGAGATGTATGTGGGCGGAAAGGAAATTTATGGTGTTTGGTTAAAACGATTTTTTCCAACATTATTTTCCCGATTTGTAAAAACAGCCAAGGTGCGATAAACCGAATATCACCTATTATCACACGAAAAATTGTGGTTAAAAATAACTACTAGGTAAATAAGACTATATTTATGTTCACTACATTAACTAGTAGTATAAATGCGTTCAATGAGTCAACATTCTGAGCATACTGGTTTTCTTAAAAATGAGCAATCTAAACTATTGGAACAAGCACTGCATGCGGGCTTATTCCAAATTTGCGAAAATAACAACAGTTTAATTTGCTCTCCCGCCTTTTGTGAACTATTGGGCTACCCAAAGAAAGCCAATAACTTCTCCAAATCGTTTTTTTTTTGATCAACTTGTATTTCCTGCAGACAAAGAAATTCTGCTTAAAGCGGTAGAAAACAACTTTCAATCGGGTAAGCAGTTTCTATTAGAAATTCAACTTTTACATAAAGCAGGGGGCTTATAAATGGTTTAAAATTGCTGGTAACACAAACAGAACTTCCGAAGGGCCTGCCTATATGCTATGCAGTATAATGGATATCAATGAGCGTATTGAACAAAAAATTACGCTACAAAAAAGTGAGCATTTATTAGAAGAAGCCGGCAAAATGGCCAGGGTTGGTGTGTGGGAACTATACACCAACCCACCACAACTTAATTGGTCAAAAGAAGTATGTCATATTCACGAAGTGCCCGAAAATTTTACACCCGACCTAAATACGGCCATTAACTTTTACAGTCCAAGCTCAATACCCATTATACAACAAGCCGTAAACAGTGCACTAAGCTTGGGTACTCCTTTCGACTTGGAACTAAATATTGTCACAGCAACCCAAAAAGAAATTTGGGTAAGAGCTATAGGTAGAGCTATTCTGGACAAAAAAACGAAAGAAATTATTGGCGTAAGGGGGGTTTTTCAAGATATTAATGAACAAAAAGAGAAGCAAGTAGCCATTGATGAATCTACCAAAATAATTGTCAGCCAAAACAAGCGGCTTGTTAACTTTGCTCATATTGTTTCGCATAATTTACGAGCTCATGCTGCCAATTTAAGCCTTAGCCTCGAATTGCAAGCCGATGAAACAGACCCCGTTCAAAAAATAAAGCTGCAAGAAAATATCCAAAAAATAAGTGCCTCCTTAAACGAAACTATTGCGCATTTAACAGACTTAGTGGTTGCACAAACAGAAACGCATGAAATTAAAAAAAGAGTGGCTTTAGATAAAGTAATGCAACATGTAGAGAATGTATTACAGGCGGAAATTCATGAGACTCATGCAACCTTAAAAGTAAATTTTAGTAAGTGTACCGAGATAGATTTTGTACCAGCCTATTTGGAGAGTATATTGCTAAATTTTACCTCCAATGCACTCAAATACCGTAACCCAGATGTGCCATTGGTTATAACTATAGAGAGTGATGTAGAAGCCGGTAAACCCATATTAAAATTTAGCGACAACGGGTTAGGTATTGATTTAAAAAAACATGGAGGGCAACTTTTTGGCATGTACAAAACCTTTCATGGCAATCCAACTGCAAGAGGTATTGGTTTATTTATGACCAAAAATCAGGTAGAATCTTTAGGCGGTAAAATTAGTGTAGAGAGCGAACTCAATAAAGGAACAGTATTTAAAATACACTTTTAAACATGCACAATAAACTGCTTACATTTTTAATTGATGATGATGAAATATTTGTATTTGCAACGAAAAGACTCATTCAATTGAAGAATTTCTGTAAAGATGTGTATCACTTCAGTACTGTTGCTGAGGCTATTACGTATTTTAAAAATCATAAGAAAAACCCGGATTTAATCCCGGATGTAGTGTTTATAGATATCAACCTCCAAGCAGAAACAGGTTGGGATTTTATCGATCATTACAAAGAACTGAGTCCCGAACTTGCCAAAGAAACACATATTTATATGCTTAATGCATCCTTATCAAATGCAGATGTAGTAAAAGCTAAACAATACCCCTTCGTAAAAGGATTCTTAAATAAACCTCTAAGCAAAGAAAATTTAACCCAAATTTTTGCTTCTTAAACTGTCGGAGTTGCAGTTTTTTGCCAAAAAATCATAATTTAGGGCACACATTCACATCTGCTATATGGCTAACCGAATTTTCGTACTACTAACCCTAGTTCTAGTAGTTCTTGCATTAGACTTTTATATTTACAAGGCCATATTGGGTGCCCGTACAAATTGGTCTGAAGCTAAAAGAAAACGATTTAGCATAAGTTGGTGGACTGTCACCATCCTATTTTTAATTGGAATTTTCTTCAGCATTTACTTCAATATTCGCTTAACTATCCGAGCCATTATTTTGGTTGCCTTTTTCTTAAGTTTTATAGGAAAAGTGTTTTTTGCACTCTTTTTACTAGTTGATGATGTACGCAGGCTGGTTATTTGGGCAACACGCAAAAGCACTAAAACAAAATCGAGCACTATGGTTGGCGAACCCATAAAACGTTCCGATTTTTTATTAAAAGCAGGCATCGTTGCTGCTGCACTACCCATTAGCTCCTTGTCTTTTGGCATCATTTCAGGTGCATACGATTATAAAATTGTTCGTCAAAAATTGTATTTGGCTAATCTACCCAAAGCATTTGATGGCATGACTTTAGGGCAAATTTCAGACATTCACTCGGGTAGCTTCTATGATCGAAAAGCTGTATTGGGTGGCGTAGAAATGCTTATGAAGGAAAAGCCTGATCTGGTTTTCTTTACCGGCGATATGGTAAATAATATAGCCAGCGAAATGAGAGAATATCAAGATATATTTTCCAAAATAAAGGCGCCGCTAGGCGTTTACTCGGTGCTCGGTAATCACGATTATGGCGATTATTTTTTTGGAAGAGGCCCATCGGCCGCTAAAGCAAAAAGCCTTTCCGATTTGAAGCAAACGCACAAAAATATGGGCTGGAATTTGCTGCTAAACGAACACCGGAGTATAAAAATAGGCGGAGAAGAAATTGGTATTTTGGGTATAGAAAATTGGGGAGCCGGGCGTTTTGCAAAATATGGGCGCATGGATTTGACCGTTCAAAACACAGACCATTTTCCGGTAAAATTATTACTTTCTCACGACCCCTCTCATTGGCGTGCGCAGGTTTTAGAAAGCTATCCTCAAATTGACGCTATGTTTAGCGGACACACCCACGGTATGCAATTTGGGGTACGTACCAAAGAGTTTCAATGGAGCCCAATAGAATATATATACAAAGAATGGGCAGGACTCTATCATGAAAAAAATCAGCAGTTATATGTAAACGTGGGCTATGGCTTTTTGGGTTACCCGGGCAGAGTGGGCATTTTACCCGAGATCACAATTTTTGAACTAAAGTCGGGCCAAGCACCAGCTTAACCAAATGAAACCATACCTGAGGCAATTCGTAGAATTTATACTTTTTAGCCAATTATTTATTGCAGCCGGTGCTGCCGCCCAAACAGCATTTACCTATCAGCTAATTGGGCAAGCGATTGATTTGCATGTAGTAGCTCTTGTTTTTTTCGCTACGCTAGCGCTGTATAATTTGAGCATGGTGCTTTCTAATCCAGGCAAAAAACCAAGTTCTTTGCTAAAAAGAGTGCAATGGATGAGTAAACATCAGCATTTATGCAGTTCGTTTACCTTAATTGGCGGATTATCTACACTTTGCCTGAGTTTTTTTCTATCGGCAACGGCCCAAGTGGTATTGGCAAGTTTGGCACTTATCTCCATTGCCTATAGCCTTCCGTTGCTGCCCTTTAGGGGAGAACGTGTAAGCCTCCGAAACATTCCGGGATTAAAACTAATACTTATTGCCCTTGTTTGGTCACTTAGCACTACCCTGCTCCCTATTGTGAATAGCCCAGCAATTCTAAGCGATGGTACCTTGTGGATACTCTTAACTCAACGGCTTTTATTTTTTATGGCCATTGCCATTCCTTTTGATGTGCGTGATATTTATCAAGACAGCATTTACTCTCTAAAAACCATTGCAGTGGTCTTGGGTAAGCAGAAATCTCAAAATATCGCCCACCTTTCTTTAGCACTTTCTTCGGCAATTTGGTGGCACTTATCTAGTTATTCTGTGGGCCTTTTAATACCTATTATAGTGGTATGGGGAGTAGCCACCTGGTGTATACAAAGAGCAGACAAGCAGAAAGAATTATTCTATTTTATCGTGTTAGATGGCTTACTCTTCTTAGCCCCAGGCTTGTTGGCTTTAAACGCTATAGTGTAAATACCACTACCTTTTTCCCACCACTGTACGTCGTATCTACAAATTTGGTGGGCTTACCAGGCTGTATCAATTCTATGCGAATGCTACGTAGCCTACCTGTTTTGCCACCCCTTATTTCAACCTTTTGCGTGTGCTTACCAGGTATTCCCTTAAAGTTGATTAACTCGTACTGTTTATGCGCAATGGCCTGGGGGTCTTTGCCATTATCGTCATAAAGCGTAAACTCCGCTTTCTGGGTGTCATCAGCAAAATAACGCACCACCAAGGTATCGCCGGTATAGGCTTCTGTATTTTTTAAGTTGATGGTCATCGGTACAATACTTCCGCTTTTGGCAAAAATGGGGACTTGTTCCAATGGCGCATTTACCACAGTAGAATCGCTAGCCACTTCTGAGGTCCACCAATTTATCCACCTGCCCTTAGGAAAATATACCGTTCTACTAGTTTTTCCTTTTTCTTGTATGGGTGCTATCAACAAATCTTTTCCCCATAAATATTCATCGTTAATAGCTGCAAGTTTGGTGTTGTTTGGCTCAAAATAATTGATTGGCATAGCCAAGGGGCGGCCACTAATGGTATTTTGGTAAGCCAACGAATAAGTATAGGGTAAAAAGCGATAACGCATATTTACATACTCTTTTACTATTTTTTGAGTAGCCTCATCCCAAAAAATAGGCTCGGGTGCGGCAACCGCCGGGTCGGCATGGGCTCGGTAAATGGGTGTAAAAGCTGCAAATTCCATCCAACGGATATACAATTCGGCATCTTTTTCTCCTTGGGCAAAACCACCTGCATCGGCATGCATGTAGCCAATGCCGCTCATACTCATGCCCAACATAATGGGAATTTGTGCTTTATAGCCACCCCACGAACGAAACACATCGCCGCTCCAAGGGAAGGTTGCATAGCGCTGCATGCCTGCACCACCCGAACGGGCCAAGTTGAATACCCGTTGCTCGGGGAAATCTTTTTGGTACCCATCAAAAATTGTTTTTGCCCAAGTTAAAGGGTAAATGCTGTGTACATCTCTGGCTTTGCCTATGCTATGCACCACCTCATCGGGGTGTTTCTCGGGTTCGCCCAAATCGCACCACCAACCGGCTACACCCTCAGTAATTCGCTGGCGGTAAAAGTTCCACAAATACTGTTGTGCCTGCGGTTTAAAAATATCTACTAAGCCCGCGGCTCCAGCCCAAAAATCTTCAATTATATAATCTTCGCCCTTGGCATTTTTTGCTAAAAGATTACCCGAGCTAGCTAAAGCAAAATTATCGGAAAGCTTGGTTACAAAGGTTTGAGTAATGGGGATAGTTTTTACACCCAACTCTTTAAGGGTATGCAACATCTTCTCGGGCTCTGGAAAAGAATCGCGGCGCCATGCGTGATTGCCCATAGTTTTTACATCGCCGTACCAAAACAAATCCAATACGGTGGCATCAATTGGGTAACCTGCAGCGATGGTTTTCTTAACGGTTTCTATGGTTTCGGTGGCCGATTTATAACCAAACCGAGATTGTATAAAACCCAAAGCCCAACGTGGTGGCAAGGGCTGCTTGCCGGTTAAATAGGTATAAGAGGCTAGTAATTGGTCGTTGCTCCCCGTCATAATAAAATAAGATGCCCTGCCACTTTCGGTGAGGTAGCGCAGTTCATCTGTTTTGGTTTTACCTAAATCGAAGGTGCCAGCGGCTATATTATCGAAATAAATACCATAGCCTTTAGAAGAAATGATGAACGGAATAGAAACATTGAGATTTTGTTCGCCAAGGCTATAACCATAATGTGGCTGGTGATAATTCTGCAAGGAAAAGCCTCTGCGGTTTTGCGAAATGGCCCTAGAACCTGTTCCATACAAGGCCTCGGAAGGTGCCAAACTGAACTGTACTTGTTGCGCATTGGAGCTGGCGCTTGTATAGCGGTATTGTGTTTTTCTATTCACAATTTCTATTGTAAGACGTTGCTTATCAATACGTAGTTGCAAGGAATCACTCGTAAGGGTTATGGTGTTTGCATATTCTTTTATGTGAAGCTTTACGGGTTGAGGGCTAGCTACCAATACGGCCGTAGTATCTGTTGTAGCTGCTGCCGGACCATACACTACCCTAAAAATAGTGGCACTATAGGGCCGTATGCTTAACACGCCTTGGCTTGTTTGCAAACTAAAAATTTGCTTGTTATACGTATAGGTGTTTGGTTTTTGTTGAGCGCTAGCTCCCATCAAACCAAGTATAAAGAAGGCTAAAAATACGTGTACTTTCATAAAAGGTGTTGCTTATATAGGCAGGCTAATCTACCAAAAATTTATAGCCCACACCCCGCACTGTTTGTAAATAAAGAGGTTGTTCGGGGTCGGTTTCAATTTTTTTGCGCAAGCGCACAATGTGCATATCTAATGTTCGGGTATTTACATCGGCTTGGTAACCCCACACTTGTAACATGAGCTCTTCGCGGGTTACCACCTGGCCTATGTGTTTTGAAAAATAGAGCAGTATGCGGTTTTCGAGAATGGTGAGTTCTATTTTTTTATTGTTCTTATAAAGCAGGTGAACATTGGGGTGGTGTACAATGTCGCCAAATGTATGTACCTCCGTTTTTTCGTTATTAATAAAGTAGGTAACCTTATTTTGAATCATGGTAATCAATAAATCCATATTAAATGGTTTGGTTACATAATCGGAAATCCCACTACCGTAAGCATCAATTTTATCTACTTCTTGCGCCTTGGCAGTCATCATGATAATTAATTTATCGAAGCCAGCTTTGCGTAAATCTTTACACACATCAATGCCCTGCTTTTCGGGTAACATCCAATCTAAAAGCACAATATCGGGTTGGCAGCTAGCTATCAACGCTTCGCCTTGCTTACCGTCGGCAGCCTCGAGTACCTCGTAGCCTTCAGCTTTTAGTCGATGGCTTACCAAAAAGCGTAAATTTTCATCGTCTTCTACCAATGCTATGGTAATTTTCTTTTGCATATTAATGGGTATAAGGAATGCTTACTATAAATGTTGAACCTTTACCGGGCTGGCTTTTCACGGTGATATCGCCCTTCATAAAATTAACTAGTTCTTTACAAAATGCCAAGCCTAGGCCTACACTACCTTGTTGGTTGTATTGATTTTCTATACGGTAAAACTTCTTAAAAATATGTTTTGCATCCGCCTTAGACATACCAATGCCCTTATCTTTAAATAAGAATAAGACGTGGGCGCCCTGTTTTTTTATTTCTATGGCTAGTTCTTGCCTATCGGGTGGAGAGTATTTATAGGCATTATCCATCAAGTTGTTAAATATACTCGATAACAAAATAGGATCGGATTGTATTTCGGTGACTCCACTAATGCGGAGGCTAAACTTTAAATTCGGTTTATCTAATAAAAAAGTATGGGTAATGGCCGAACAGAAATCGGCTAACAGGATGCGTTCTGCTTTCCAAGTAATAGATTTATTTTCAAGCTGTGTAAAGCTCAAGAGTTTATTCATTAAGGTATTTAATTTCTCGGCTTCTTGATCTAAAATTGTGGCATAGCGTTTACGCTCGGCAGCGCTCAAATTGGTGCTGGTGCCAATGTTATTACCTGCAACTTTAATGACGCTTAGGGGTGTTTTAAACTCGTGGGTAAGGTTATTTATAAAATCATACTGGAGCTTAAATAATTGCTGATTGATAAACAGATTGCGATAAATAAGGTAGCCAATGAGCAACAAAAAGGCGTAAATAAGTAAGATGCCACCAAAAATTGGTAAAAAGCGATGATATATTTCGGTTTTTAAAAATGCTGGGGTAGATGAGAAGTATAATTTATAGCCCGAAAATGCGCCTGGCAAAGCTATTTCGGTGGTTAATTGTTCACCTTCTGTACTCAATGGTTCAAATACAAGGGGTACAATTTTCAATTGCTGATATAACTCGGGCCGGGTATTTACCAAGCGTAAACGTTTGGGATTGAGATAAAATGTGAACATATCTTTCTCAAACATTGGCGATTTGGCTTGTTTTACAAGCATGAGCTTTTTAAACATGGCCAATTCCTCTTTTCGGGGCACATTTAAGTAGCTTATTTTATTGGCATCTATGCCGTAAAACGTAGCGAAGGTTTCATCGGGGCTGGGAGCTTGGCTGGTATCTGCCGATTCTACATACTTGCTCAACTTAATAGCCATTTTATTAAACTCATCGGCAGTTTTTAACGATAAAGTGTTGGGCTGTTTATTGGTAAAAATAACCGTGGTTCCTTTACGCACCTCGGGGCCGATTTGGTAAATGGCTTTCGGTTGAACTGAAAAGTAACCGGCCTTAATGCCATCGCTAATGGGCCAGTTACTAACCTCCGTATCGTAAAAAATTACCTTTTCTATAAAAGTATATCGAGTAATTAATCGTCGGGCATAACTATTTGCCGAAGCCGAATCTAAATAGCCGTGATAGTACGATATCTCGGGAATACCTTGCTGAAAGAAAGTGGTATAAGGCTGAATGGTTCGCTCAAATACCTCAACTTTATCGGCAGCAAATTCGTTTTCTACATACTTCTTGGTAAAATTATAGGCCAAAAGTGTTGCAATGAGCAAGGAAATGGTGATTAACACCATGAAGGAAATAATCAGAGATAAATTTTTGCGGTAAATGGGTTGGCTGTGTTCCATGTACCTTGCCTTAGTTTTGTAAATGTTTTGCTAAAAACACTTCTAAATGACGATAAAAATCGAGCCTATTTTCTTCATTCCTAAATACATGCCCTTCTTTTTGTTTCACTAAATAGGTAACCGATATAGCTCGTTTGCGCAGCTGTTTTACCAATTGATCGGTTTCAGTGCTGCTTACTCTTGAATCTCGAGCGCCTTGTGCTACTAACAAGGGAGCAACCATATTTTCGGTATGAAAAATGGGCGATACTTGACGGAAATAATCGGCATCTGCTTCCGGATTGCCCACCATTTCTTCGTACATTAAGCGATAAGGCCTATAATAAGGCGGAATATCTTTTAGATAAGAGAATAAATTACTTATACCAGAATAAGAAGCACCACAAGCATACAGCTTGGGCTCAAAGCACAAACCCCAAAGGGCTGAATAGCCGCCGAAACTAAAGCCATAAATTCCTACCCGTTTAGGGTCGGCAATACCTTCTTTAATCAACCAATTCACCCCATCTGTAATATCGTATTGGCTTCTTTTGCCCCATTGCTTAAAGCCTGCAGTCCAAAACTTTTTCCCATAGCCGGTAGATCCTCTATAATTTACTTGAAATACGGCATAACCTCTATTCGCTAAAAACTGAACTTCGGCATTATAGGTCCAGCTGTTACGAGCATTGGGGCCATTATGAGGCAATACCACCAAAGGCAAATTTTTAGGACTTTTACCTTGAGGTAAAGTGAGGTAACCTTGTAAAGTTTGACCGTCTGAAGCGGTGTATGTTATGGGTTTCATGGCACACAACTCCATGGGCTTAATGGCCGTATTCACAACTGCCAATTGGCTTAATTTTTTTGTTTTTACGTGATATAGGTAAAATGCCCCTGGGTTTTTATCGGTAAAAGTGCGTATAATCCATTTATCTTCGGAGGCATTGGCGTCGCTTAGTCTTATTTCGGTAGCAGGTAATTTTATGCTCAAATCAGCAAAAATGCGTTTGCTTTCTTCATCTAAAAATACCCGTTGGCTTTTCCAAGTGGTATAGGTGGCATAACGGATTTTTTGGTGCAGGTTAGAGTATTCGGCATCGCTTACATCTACATTTTCTGCACTAAAAATAATCCTAATTTCTTTACCCGTACGGCAATCTATTTCTACCAATGCGGTTTTATCTCTGCCTCTATTTGAAAGTGCGTACAAGCAATCTTTTTTGGGAGAAAAACCAATAGGGCGTACCGAAGATTTAAAATTGGTGGTAAATAAAGTCTTAAAAGGTTGGGCCTCTGTGGTGCGGTACAAAATGGTTTCGTTAACCCCATCGTTAGACATTGCTAAACGCAATTGTCCTTTGGAATCAGCCATCCAATCGGTAATGGTACCAGTATTTTTGGCCACTAATTTCAATGTTCCACTAACAATATTTAAACGATAGGCATCAAAAATGGTAGAATCACGTTTATTGAGCGCCAATAACACCTCGTTGTTTGACAAGGCATCGGCACTAATAATGCGTACCCTAACTTTGGTATCTGGTATGAGTAGGCGTGTTTGGGTTCCGTCTATATTTACAGCATAAAGGCGTCTATTCTCATCGCCATCATTATCTTTCAAAAACAAAATTTGCCGATTATTTGCCCAGTAAAAATTAGAGATATTCCGATCGGATCCCGAGCTTAGCCGTAGTGCTTTTTGTTCATCGAGCTTTCTTACGTAAATATTTAAGCGATTTTTATAGGGTTGCAAATAGGCTATATACTGCCCATCGGGCGAAAGCTTAAATGCTGTTTTTTCGGGGTTTCTAAAAAAATCTTCAATTGGAATTTGACGCACAGCCTCCCCTCCCGAACAGGCAAATAAGCCTGCAAAAAGCGAAAAGAAGAAAAATTGCTTTACGATACGTATCATCTGTATGGATGCCTCATTTAGATGGTGTAATTTACTAAACTTCGCATGTTTTTATGGTAACAAATGCACTACAAATTTAGCCCAGAAAGCAGCGGCTTCTGTGCAAATATGTATATTAGCACCATGATTCTGTACAATGTAACACTTATTTTAGATGCCGATATAGAAGCAGATTGGTTAGATTGGATGCATACCGAACATATAGCCGAGGTAATGGCTACCGGTTGTTTTAGTGCTAAGCGCATGCTCAAAGTGTTAGATTCTCCAAACGAAGGCGTAACCTATTGCATGCAATACATAGCAGATAATATGGAACAGTACAATCGCTACCAAACTGAATTTGCCCCAACCTTACAAGCTAAGGGTTTGGCTCAATTTGAAAATAAATTTGTGGCTTATCGTACTTTAATGGAAAGTGTACATGGAATTTAGCTCAACTCCCCTTTCTGGACTTTACGTAATTAATCCACAAGTTTTTGCGGATGAACGTGGCTATTTTTACGAAAGCTTTAACCAAGAGGCTTTTGATAAAGCGGGTATTTCTGCCGAGTTCGTACAAGATAACCAATCGCTTTCTCAGAAAGGCACCTTACGTGGTTTACATGCACAGGCCCCACCTTTTGCGCAAGGAAAGTTAGTACGGGTAATACAAGGCGAAGTATTGGATGTAGCTGTAGATATTCGCAAAGAATCACCAACCTACGGAGAGCATTTTACAATTCATTTAAGTGGTGAAAACAAAACCATGTTGTGGATTCCACCCGGTTTTTTACACGGATTTATTACCCTAGCCAACGATACTATTTTTAGCTATAAGGTTAGTGGAGCTTTATACAACAAGGCTTCTGAGATTGGTATTTGCTGGAACGATAGTTCATTGGCAATAAATTGGCAAGTAGACCAAAGCGATATTTTGCTATCGGAAAAAGACAAAATGCTGCCAGCATTTGCAACATTCAATAGTCCATTTTAACAAAAAAGCCCCGAGAAATTCTCGGGGCTTTTTTGTTGGTGCTTATTTTATCAACTGATACAGTTCATCTAATTTTGGCGAAAGTACGATTTCTATACGGCGGTTTCGGCTACGTATCTCAGGGCTGCTGCCTTCGGCAACAGGTTGGTACTCCCCTTTACCGGTTGCAGTAATGCGGCTACTTTCAATTTTCTCGGTATCGGTAAGGTATCTTACTACGGAAGTGGCACGCAATACACTCAAATCCCAATTATCCTTAATTTGGCCAAGGTTGTTTACTTTCTGATTATCGGTGTGGCCTTCTACCGAAATATTAATCTCGGGTTGTGTTTTTAGCACTTTGGCAAGGGCTTTCAGTGCTTGTTCTCCTTTTTCATCAATCACAATGCTACCCGTATCAAACAATAATTTATCAGTAAGCGATACGTATACTTTTCCATTCCGAATTTCTACAGTTAGCCCATTTTGCTGAAAACCTAGTAAAGCTTTCTGCAGTTTATCTTTTAAGGCATTGGTTGCTTCGTCACGTTTTTTTAAAATTTCTTCTACCTCGGTTAAACGTGCTTCACGTTTTTTTAAATCTTCGGCTAAGCGTTTAATTTCTGAAGATGTATTGTTACGCAAGGCGGTATAATTCGAATCGAGCCCCTGATATTTTGCTTGTAAATCAGCTAGGCGTTTATGTAACCGAGAGGTGTCTGCTTTTAGACGATCTACCGATAGCTCTAAATTTTCTACTCGAATTTGCGACTGATCCCAACCTACCGAGAGGGAATCACGTTGTGCTAAAATAGCATTGTATTTTTTGGTAGATAATATCATGCAAGAGTTTAGGGCAGCAAGGGCGCCTATACAACATGCGAACAAAATGATTTTTTTCATGGCAACTAATTTTGTGTTAAGATAATGCATTTCTTAGAAAAACGCTTAAGGGATAGATTTCATTCCATACTGCCAATACATCTTTTACCGCAGTAGCACTGCATAATGCAGCAGGGCTAATGGCATAATGGGCTGTAAAACTCTTTAATTTGAGCAACTCAATAGCTGGATGTTCGGCTTTATATCCTTTTGGAACGGTTTTTAACTTTTCGCTAGTATCTAAGCTAGTGAAATATTTTTTAAATAGGGGCTTTTGCAATACTGCCCGAAGTTCAGCTTCGTTGTAGTCAATCTCTTGGCGTATGGCTTTTAACTCATCGGGCTGGGGCATCCAGCAGCCTCCGGCAACAAAAGAATCTTCCGGATGAATGTGCAGGTAATAGCCTGGGCCATCAAAATTTTTACCCTTAGGAGAAATGGCTATGGCAAAATTCTCTTTATAGGGAGTTTTATCTTTGCTAAAACGCACATCGCGATAAATACGCATAACGCAAGATTTCGGATCTAAATTTGAAGGAATTAATGGATCTAATTGAGCTAGGCCTGCAATGAGTGCTGCGGCAAATTGGTGTACGTCTTGCTTGGCTTGTTCGAACTCGGGTTTATGTTCTAAAAACCATTCGCGATTGTTATGCTGACTGATCCCTTGTAAAAAATTTAAGGTAGTGGCTTGCAGCATAAAAGCGTGTGTTAATTTAAGTTCATGGTTTCGTCGTTTAACTGATTGATGCCAGCTTTACGACGATACTTTTTATACCACAAGAAACCCACGCCTGCAATGGCCAAATAAGGTGCTGCTAAAAGGTATAAAATGCCATTGTTTAAGGTTGTGCCTTGCTTATTTCCATTTTTTACAGAATTTTCTGCATTCATGGTACACATAGCGCACTGGGCCACGCTTTTTTGCGGAGTAGCAAACAAAGTAGCAACTACTAAAAGTGTAAAAATCAGTTTAAACAATTTCATTTACAAAGATACCTAAAATTGAGTTAGAAGGTATAATACGGAGCAATCATTATATAAACGATAACACCTGTTACGGTTACATATAACCAAATCGGGAAGGTCCAACGTACCAGTTTGCGGTGCTTATCTACCTGCAATTTTAAACCATTATTAAAACTTAATAAAACCAATGGCAAAACAGCTGCGGCTAAAATAATATGACTAACAAGTATAATATAGTAAAACGTACGAATAGCACCAGTGCCCCCAAACGTAGTTTCTTTTACGAAATAGTGGAATAAGATATAGGAAACCAAAAACACCGAAGACAAGACAAAGGTGAGTATATTCAAGCGTTTGTGCATGCTTACATTTTTATTCTTGATGAAGTAAAGCGATACCAAAAGTAATACCGAACAGGTGCCATTGATGATGGCATTAAGCTTCGGCAAAAAATACACAAAAGAAGGGGTAGCTATGGTAACTGGTATAAGCTTGCGGTTTAAAATAACTACTACGGCAAATACAAAAATAGAAATAGCGGTAACGAGTCTTAATATGGTTTTATCGGTCATAATGCTAAATATTTATCTATCAGTTCTGGTTCTTAATTCTTCGTTTATGAGCACTTTTAATTCGTCATCTAGCTTTTCCATTTGCTCTTTACTCAACGAATCGTAGTAGCCTCTAATGCGTTTTTGAGGATCTAACAAGACCAACATAGAAGAGTGAATGATGGTAGTAGGTTGCGCAGGATCTGGTAAAACATCTACCAAAAAACTTTGTTTGGCCAGTTCGGCAACTTCTGGCTGTTGGCCCGTAAGAAGGGACCAGTTTGTAGACCGAAAACCAGTAGTTTGTTGGTAGCTACGCAATGCCGTAGGCGAATCGTGCCCACCATCTACCGAAATACTTACAAACTGCAATAAGGAATTTCGTTGATACTTTTTAGCCAGGTAATGTACCTGCTTGTTCATGGTTGTACAAAACACGGTACAGCGGGTATAAAAAAAGTTTACCACGCTAATACGGTGGGTTTTAGCAGGAAAAGTAAAGGCCACACTATCTTGGTTGAGAAGTGTAAAATCGCGAACGGTGTGATACAAGGTATCGGGAATTTGAACCCCACGTTTGGTATGAAAGGTATTAGCTACTTGTTTGGGGCCAAAAAATGATAAAGATTTATATCGATTTTTGCCCTTCACAGTCAGCATCCAATATAAAAATCCCGGAAAAGCCAGAATGGTTACCAGGATTAATACTTTTTTTACTGTGAATTTTGGGAATTGCATCAATAGGATTGAAGGTATATATAATTACCTTCTATAAGCATGAGAACAATGAAATAAATAATAAAAAGCAAAGAAAGCACTATACTGGCTTTAAATGCGAATTTTTCGAATTTAAGGTGCATGAAATATGCAACAATATAAAATGCTTTTACAAGTGTTAAAATGATATAGGCAAAATTGCCAACACCATGTGATACAATGCCTTTTGGAATAAGGTACAGCGCAATGAAAAATTCTAAAGCCGTAATACCTAACAAGTAAAAGAATACTTGCCAAATTTTTCTTTTGGTCATACTTTCATGCTCAGGAGCATGAATATTTGAATGTTCTACAGACATATGCTAAAAATTTAAACTAAGTAAAAGAAAGTAAATACGAAAACCCAAACAAGGTCCACAAAGTGCCAGTAAAGGCCTACTTTTTCAACCATAAGATAAGAGCCCCGTTTTTCGAAGGTATTGCTTAAAACCATACCCAAAATTATACAATTGATAACAACACCTGTAAATACGTGGAAACCGTGAAAACCGGTAATGGTGAAAAACAGGTTGGCAAACTGAAGTGCTCCAATCGTGTCTATACCGGTGTATGTTGCCGGGAAACTACCCCACCAATACCCCTCATGGTGCAAATGGCTCCACTCTAAGGCTTGGCAGCCCAAGAACATAAACCCACCAATAATGGTCCAAATCATCCAAGTTACTACTTCTTTTTTGGCTTTACGATGACCGGCTTCTACAGCCAAAACCATAGTTACCGAGCTCATAATTAAAATAAAAGTCATGATACCCACAAACACCAAGGGATAGCCCTCATTGGCAATGCCGGGAATAGATTGAAAAACATGATCGGGATCTGGCCACGTAAGTTTACTAAAACGCTGGGCGCCATAATAAATTAAAAATGCAGAAAATGTGAATGCATCCGATAATAAGAAAAACCACATCATTATTTTGCCATATTCTACATCAAATGGCGATTTGCCTCCGTTCCAGGGGCCTGTTTTTACGTGGTCAAGTGGTGATACCTTAGTACTCATGTAGGAATTTTATTTGAAAAGAATTATTGGTTCAAAAGTAAGAAAACATATAGATAAATCCATAGTATATCTATAAAATGCCAAAAAATGGAGGCCGTTTCTAGGCGGAATAAGTTGTTTGCTTGTGGTATGTTTTTAACCGCACCAAGCCAAGCTACCAATACCATCATTAACCCGGCAAATACGTGTACCAAATGGGCTCCGGTAAATACATAAATAAACGATTGTGAGGCATTGGGGTTTACAAAATAAATGCCTTGGCCAATGAGTGTTTGCCAAGAGCTAAGTTGCAACACAAAAAACCCAATACCGAAACCCATGGTTAACAGTAAATACATTTTTTGTTGCTTCAATTGCAAGCGTTTGGCCGATAAATAAGCCATGTGCATGGTGATACTACTTAGCACAATGAGCAGAGTACTTAATTTAAACGCCTGCGGCAAAATAATTTTCAATCCTCTATCTACACTTCCACCGGTGTATACAATAAAACCGCTGGTTAAACCAGCAAAAAGCATAAATGAGGCAATTACGAAAAGCAAAACCAAAAACTTTTTGGCCTTAAAATTAATTCTTTCTTGTTCGGTCATTGGAGTTATATGAGGGTTAAGAAATAAAATCGAGCAATAAGCCTACCTGTACAAGGGGCAAATATACAAAAGAGACATACATCATTCGTCGTGCCGATGCAATATCTAATTGCCTATACAATTGAATAGCCGTATATAAAAAATACAAGCCGGCAGCAAGTGAAATGAACGCAATACTGTTACCACCAATGTGGTAAAGTGTGGGCATTAAACTCACCGGAATCAGCACAATAGTGGTGAGTAGAATAATTAGGGCACTTGTTTTATCGGGTTTGGTGGTGGGCAACAAACGGAAACCCGCTTTTTTATAATCTTCATCTAAAACCCAAGCAATAGACCAAAAGTGTGGAAATTGCCAAACAAACTGGACCAAAAATAAGATGATTGGTGTCCAAGAAATGGCCGGATTTTCAAATGCCGCAAAATAGCCAATAAGTGGGGGTAATGCCCCAGGTATGGCCCCAAGAAAAACCGCAATAGGCGATTTTCGTTTCATGGGGGTATAAATAAAGGCGTAAAAAAAGATAGAGAATACAGAGAGTACGCCGGTTAAAAAATTCAATCGCACCAAAATTAGGGTACCTATAATGCTCATAAAAATACTGAGTACTAGGGCTTGCCCCGTGGTCATCCGTCCTGCAGGGATAGGCCGGTCGGCAGTACGTTTCATTAATTTATCTAAATCTTTCTCTATAATTTCGTTGAAACCATTGGCAGCAGCCGTCACCAAAAAACCGCCAATGGTTAATAAAAACCAGTTGGTCCAATTCACAAATCCCTGTTCTTTACTCCCAATTAAAAAAGAGATAGAGGCAGAAAATACCACCAAAAAACTTAAGCGAAGTTTCACCAACTTGGCAAAATCGGATAAGAAATTACGCATGGCTTGCCTCCTCTTCTTTCCGAGTACTTTTTCCTAAAGCCAACACTACATAGAATTGTGCACCAAACAATAAGCTGGCAAATACAAGATGTAAGGCTTGGGCCACTGGCGGCAATGCGAAATAGGCTAAGGAAATACCTAAAACTGCTTGTGCTCCAAGAAAAGCGAAGGAGTAGTTTATGGCACGTATTGCTTGAGATTTTTCGGCATACTGTTTTACCAAGCGACGCTCTAAAGCAAAAGTTAGTGAAATAACTAAAATGGTTAAACTTCGGTGAATTTTAAAAAAATCTGCTTTATCTACCCACAATTCTCGGCCAGTATTATTCATAAATGAGGCAATGCCATCTATTTGCTCACGCACTTCGGTGCCCAATATAATTTGCCCAATAGTTATTAAAAACAAAAAGAAAGCCGTAGCCTTTACTGTACGATGTACGGGAAGAGCAACCTTCTGAAAATTTTTGGCATCGTAATAGGTATACATACTGATGGCGATAATGGCTAAAGCCACTAACATATGAACGGTAACCACCCAAGCCAATAAATTGGTAGACACCACAATAGAACCCAACCAAGCTTGGAAACCTATTAAAAACACATTGAAAACACTCAAAAAGAAAATACGTTTCCTAGTTTTTAAATAAGGGAAAGAGAAAAAAACCGCCCCCAACAAAAACAAACCACAAATAGCACCAATTAACCGATTGATATATTCGGTCCAGGTTTTGGTGACGTTAAACTCCTCCGGGAGTAAAATGCTTTTATCTTCTCTAATGCGCAGGGCCAAATCGCCATAGCCCAATACATCGAGTGTTTTAGCAAAGCGTTCGTTTTTAGCTACTCTACCGGCTACATATTTTTCTTGATAATTGGCAGGCAATTGCGAAACCGAGGTTGGCGGAACGTACTGATCAAAACACTTTGGCCAATCTGGGCAGCCCATTCCTGAGCCCGAACTACGTACCACACCACCGGCCAATATCACCAAAAATAAGCTGATAATGCCTAACAGGTTTACTCGTATAAATCGTTTTTCGGCTGCTGAATGCATGGTGCTATAAAAAATTTAGGGTATCGGTAAGTTCAAAAAAACTTAGGCCAGATACCCTAAACATAGGTGGTAATCTATCTTAAGCCTTTTTAGAAGGCGTTGTTTTTTTCTTTGCCGCAGGCTTTTTAGCAGTTTTTGCTGCTGCTTTAGCTACTGGCTTGGCCGCAACTACCGATTTTTTTGTTCCTTTAGCTGCATACTCTGCCTGCAACAGCTCTGCTTCTGCATTACCCTCAAAATCATGCGCCACGTTAGAGCTCATTGTTTCTGAGAACGGTGTAGTTTGCGGAATAAAATCTTCGTTATGACCCGGTTTGCTATAATCGTATGGCCAACGGTATACCGTTGGAATTTCTCCTGGCCAGTTACCGTGTAAATGTTCTACCGGAGTCGTCCATTCCAAGGTATTAGAATTCCATGGATTTTGGGTGGTTTTCTTACCATAGAAAATAGAATGGAAGAAATTGTACAAGAATGCCAATTGCGCCAATGATGCTATGATGGCAGCCCAGGTAATGAATACGTTTACCGTTAACCACTCTTTCATAAACTCAAATTCGGTAAAGGCATAATATCTACGAGGCACCCCATCTAATCCCATAAAGTGCATAGGGAAGAATACCAAATACGCACAAATAAAAGTTACCCAAAAGTGTAAATAACCTAATCTTTCGTCCATTTCACGACGGAACATTTTAGGGAACCAATGGTAAACACCACAAAGCATTCCGAAAATAGCCGCAGAACCCATTACCAAGTGGAAGTGGGCAACTACGAAATAGGTATCGTGTAGGTTGATATCTAAGGCTGCATTTCCTAAGAAAATTCCGGTTAATCCACCAGAAATAAAGAAAGAAACCAAACCAATAGCAAATAGCATAGCCGGAGTAAAACGAATGTTTCCTCTCCAAAGCGTAGCCAAATAGTTGAATGTTTTTACTGCCGATGGTACCGCAATAATTAAGGTGGTTATCATAAACACACCACCCAAAAACGGATTCATACCGGTAAGAAACATGTGGTGACCCCACACAATAAACGACAATACCGTAATACCAATTAATGAGTACACCATGGCATGGTAACCGAAAATTGGTTTACGAGAATTGGTTGCAATAACCTCAGAAGTGATTCCTAAAGCTGGTAATAATACGATGTA